>Ga0066789_10000043_pt1 | contig 32371 bp, 32 predicted proteins | sample OrgsoiDNA2013049_FD_70960 | JGI IMG/M metagenome (GOLD analysis project Ga0066789, IMG submission 70960) | Permafrost soil microbial communities from the Arctic, to analyse light accelerated degradation of dissolved organic matter (DOM) -... | ecosystem: Environmental > Terrestrial > Soil >...
GCGCAATGCCTTGAGGTACTGATTGATGGATCGTGGCGCACTGCGATTCATGGCGAGTTTCCCATTTCGATGAAGCGATCGACGAAGCTGCGGGTCCCCTGCCAAATGGTCTTCCATTCGGCGAGGACCGCGCGTCCTTGGTCGGTAATGCGGTAGTAGCGGCGGGGCGGCCCCGAGTAAGAGGGAACGATGCGGCTGGTCAGTAAAGCTGCGGCCGATAGCGCCCGCAGCACCGGATAAATGGTGCCTTCCTTGAAAATCGAGGTACCGTCATTGGCGATGGCCAGGCGTTTCGCGATTTCGTAACCGTACAAATCCTCGCTGGACCCATCGAGGACGGCGAGCAAGACCAGCCCCACAAGGCCTCCGTTCAGATCCTTTTGAAATTTTCGACCGTTGCTATCATCCATTAGCTAATACTATATAGTTACTAATAATAGATAGCCACTAGTATAAACTGGTGATCAGTAGATACTTCGGTGCCCGCCCACTGGATTTCCGGTCCGGCTCGGGCACACTAGGCGGCCATTTTTTGTTAAACGGGCAGCGAAATGTGCGGAATCATAGGTGTGGTCGCCGAGCGCAACTCAGTCCCCATTCTGATGGAGGGCCTGCGGCGTCTGGAGTACCGCGGTTACGACTCCGCCGGCATCGCCGTCATCGAGGACGGACGGGTCACCCGGCTGCGCACCCTCGGTAAGGTGAAAATTCTCCAGGACGCGCTCGACACCGCCCCGATGGGCGGCCACGTGGGTATCGCCCATACTCGGTGGGCCACCCACGGTGTGCCGGCGACGCACAACGCACATCCGCACATCTCCCGCGACGGGATCGCGATCGTGCACAACGGCATCATCGAGAATCACGAGGCGCTGCGCGCAGAGCTCAAAGGCTTGGGTTACATCTTTACCTCCGAAACCGACACGGAAGTGATCGCGCATCGCATTCATCATCACCTGGGTGCGACCGCCGATCTGCTCGCAGCGGTTCGCAAGACCCTCGCCGAACTGCAGGGAGCCTACGCATTGGCGGCGGTGTGCGAGGCCGATCCCGAGTGCATCGTGGTCGCGCGCGAGGGGTGCCCCGTGGTCATCGGACTCGGTATCGACGAGAACTTCGTCGCATCCGACGTCGCCGCGTTATTGCCCGTGACGCGCCGTTTCATGTTCTTGGACGACGGCGATGTCGCCGAGATTCGTTGTAAGTCGATCACGATCTTGGACTCGAGGGGCGCGCGCTCGTTTCGCGCGGTTCGCGAAAGCGATCTACCGGCCGATGCCGTCGAGCGCGGCCAGTACCGCCACTTCATGCTCAAGGAAATTCACGAACAGCCCCGGGCGATCGCGCAAACCTTGGAGGAGCGGGTCGCCGGCGGCAAACTGCTGGATGCGGCGTTTGGACCCTCCGCCCAACAAATATTCAAGCAGGTCAAGGCCGTGCATATAGCGGCCTGCGGCACCAGCTTCCACGCGGGCCTGGTCGCAAGCTACTTCATCGAACAAATCTGCCGTATCCCGGCACGCATCGAGATTTCCAGCGAATACCGCTATCGCGATCCGGTGATCACCCCCGATACCCTGTTCGTCACCATATCGCAGTCCGGCGAAACAGCCGATACCTTGGCGGCGCTGCGCAACGCCAAGCGGGCTCAGTATCTATCGACGCTCACCATTTGCAACGTCGCGGAAAGTTCGATGGTCCGGGAATCCGAGCTCGTGTTGCTGACGCGGGCCGGGCCCGAGATCGGGGTTGCATCAACCAAGGCGTTTACGACGCAACTGACCGCGCTCGCAATGCTGACCATCGCGCTCGCCAAGAACCGGCACCAGGTGATTCAGGAACGCGAGCTCGTCGCGCAATTGCTGCAATTGCCCGGCCTGGTCGAGAAGACCCTGAAACTGGACGCAACCATACAAGCGCTCGCCGAGGTTTTCGCGGACAAGCACCACGCTCTGTTTGTAGGGAGGGGACCTCTGCACGCCATCGCCATGGAAGGAGCGCTCAAGCTCAAGGAAATCTCGTACATCCACGCCGAGGGGTACGCCGCCGCGGAACTCAAACATGGCCCGTTGGCGCTGATAGACGACGACATGCCGGTGGTCGCCGTGGCGCCCAACAACGAGTTGCTGGAAAAGCTCAAGTCCAATCTTCAGGAAGTGCGCGCTCGAGGCGGCAAATTGTTCGTATTCGCGGATCCGGAGGCCGGCATGCGCAGCGAGGAGGGAGTCACGGTCATCGAGATGCCCGCCCCGGTATCCGCGTTGCAGGCGCCGATCGTATTTGCCATCCCGCTGCAACTGCTTGCATACCACGTCGCCGTGCTGAAGGGCACCGACGTCGATCAGCCGCGCAATCTCGCGAAGAGCGTGACGGTTGAATGAGCGCCACCGGTGAAACCAACGTGTTCATTGCGAAAGGCAGCGTCGGCAATTGACGACATGTCCCCCAAACAGTCTCCCATCGATGAATCGAGACGCACTCTATTTAATTCCGGCCCCGGCGTCCCTATGATCACTTCGGCTAAAAATCCGACCCTGGTTACCCTCGGAGGAAACAGTGAACAAATCATTGATGTTGGGATCCGTTTTAGGCGCGATTGCCGTTACGGCCGGAGGCGCACTCGCTGGAATTAAGTATCTCGGTGCCGGTGGCAGTGCTGAGGTCATCAGCGCCAAAGAGCTGCATAAAACGGTTAAGACCCCGCGGCAGGAATGCCACGACGAACAAGTTACGCGCACCAGGACGCCGAAGGACACCAACCGGTTGGCAGGCACGGGCATCGGCGCGGCCGTCGGAGGCCTGCTCGGGCATGAAGTGGGCGGCGGCAGCGGCAAAGTCCTAGCCACCGTCGCGGGCGCAGCGGCCGGCGGCTATGCCGGCAATAAAATCGAACAGAAAGTGCAACAAGGGGACACTTACACGACAACGGAGCAGCAGTGCTCGACCGTGTATGACACCACCGAAATTGCCGCCGGCTATCAGGTCGTATATGTCTTGGACGGAAAGCAACATCACGTACACCTGGATCACGATCCTGGCAGGACGATCCCGGTGAAAGACGGTCATATTGTGATCGACAAGTAGTTCCCCACTCAATCCATTCTCTACCTGTTGATGATTGCGACGTCGGCCGGTGCGATCTGCTCGGAGATTTTACGATCCGGCTGGTGCATCATTGCCGCACTTCTTCCCAGTCTCGTGATTGCTCAGAGCATTGCGCTCAGCTTCGACGACGGGTTCGACCCGCGCGGGCAGCCGCAAGCAGCGGCTTGGAACCAGGCCATCCTCGACGCACTCGCTGCCGGAGGGATCAAATCCATTCTTTTCGCGGCGGGTGAACGCGTCGATAGTCCTGCGGGAATGCTGTTGGTCCGAGATTGGGGCGTTGCCGGCCATGCGGTCGGCAATCACACGTACGGCCATCGCGACTTCAACGCAACCGGCATGACCTTGGAAGGGTTCATCGGTGATGTCGAGCGAAACGAAAAGTTGCTCGGCAGGACACCCGGGTGGACACTGCGGCTTCGTTTTCCTTATCTCAAGGAAGGAGATACAGAAGTGAAGCGGGACGCTATGAGGATGTGGCTGAGCGCTCATCATTATGAGAGCGGCGCCGTCAGCATTGATACAAGCGATTGGTACTACGATAACCGGTACGCGAAGTGGCGAGGCTCACATGAAGGCGCGGATCCAGCGCCGTTTCGAGAAGCTTATCTGCAGCACTTGTGGGGTCGGGCTGTCTACTACGATGGTCTGTCGCGAAAGCTGCTTGGTCGAAGCGCCAAGTACGTCATACTTCTGCATACACGCAGAATAAATGCCGAGTTTCTTCCGGATGTCATCGCCATGTTTCGTGCCAATGGTTGGAAGATCATCTCGCCTGCAGATGCCTATAAAGACCCCTTGTATGCCATGAAACCGGCAATCTTGCCCGCCGGCGAAAGCATCCTGTGGGCGCTCGCCAAACAAGCGGGCGTCCCGCACTTGCGATATCCCGCCGAGGACGACGTTTACGAAAAGCCGATTCTCGACGGGCTCGGGTTATAGTCACCCCGGGGATTCGCCATGAAGGACAAACCAAAGTACCGCAGAACCTCGGCGGCAGCCTTCGACTCCGCGTACTTTCGCAAGTACTATTTCGACGCGGCGACCCGGGTCACGACCGCGGCTGAAATGCGCAGCCGGGCGCTGTTGATCGCCGCGATTCTGCGCCATACCGGCATACCGGTCCGCACCATCCTCGATGCCGGCTGCGGCATTGGGTTATTGCGCAAGCCCTTCGCCGCGGCACTGCCGCGTGCGCGCTATCAGGGTCTCGAGGCAAGCGATTATCTTTGCGCTCGATACCCGTGGATCCAGGGCTCGGTGGTCGATTTCGCGCCACGCTCGCCCAGCGATCTCGTGGTCTGCTACGACGTGCTGCAGTATCTCGATGATCGCGATGCCGCGCGCGCCATTGCGAATCTGGCAACTCTGACGAGGTCCGCGTTGTATGTTTCCGCGTTGACCAAGGAGGATTGGCGCGCGAACTGCGACCGCACCCGCACCGACCGATCCGTCCATTTGAGATCCGGGGACTGGTATCGGCGGCGATTGCAAAAGAGATTCAGCTATTTGGGGTTTGGCGTCTGGTTGCGCAAGAACGTGGCTGCAATCGTCTGGGATATGGAGCGGCCGTGGCCGCCGCAGACGGCCTAAAGATTGTCCAGCATCCACGATACCAGCGCGGCGTGCACGGGTTCGCCGGCGCCGATGTCCGCGCGGCTATGGTTGATCAGCGAGACGAGCACGAAGGTTTTCCCGCTGCCGGCCGTGACGTAGCCTGCGACTCCGCTGACGCCGTCGAGGTGCCCGGTCTTCAAGCGCACGGCGCCACCCGGGCTCGTCTTCATGCGCGACCGCAATGTGCCGTCGATGCCGGCCAGCGGCAAGGATGCAAGAAATTCCGGCGCATAACGGCTGTGATAGGCCTCACTTAAGATCTGCGCCATTTGCAGCGCCGAAACACGGGTGCTGCGGGACAATCCCGAACCATTGTCGATCTCCATGGATCGATTGTCGAACCCTCGTTCGCGGCCCCAAACCGCAATCGCGTCTGCGCCCTTTTCGAGCGTCGCGGGGCCGCCGAATCGCTCCTCGCCCATCGTCAACAGCAGATGCCGTGCCATCAGATTGCTGCTGTATTTGTTGGTCAGGCGCACGATCTCCCCCAAGCTCAAAGAGTCGAAGGTGAGAAGCGCCTGAGCATCCGCCGGCGCGGCCTCGACGCGCAGCGAACCTGAAAGTTGGCCGCCCAGCTCATGCCACAGTTCGACGAATGTACCGAACGCATACGTGGCAGGTTGCAGCAGTACGCGGGTAAAGCTGCGTTCGGCACAATGCGCCGACAATGCGCCGCTGAATACCACCCGATCCCAACGCGCAGAGGCCACTTTGAAGTCGACTCTGCCGGCCGCGCCGCCGCATCGGCCGGCGGCAAAGCGCACATGATTGTCAATCGCCAGATTAACGGGCGCCGGGCTTGCAATGACGTCGACCCGCCGGGCATCGACGTCAGGCTGCACCCGAAACTCGATGGATTGGAAATTCACCATCAGTGCATCGGGGACCACGTTGTATGGGCGATTCGGCCGGCCGTCGAATTCCCCTGGGTCCTCCGGAGGCAAGGAGAAGGCGGTGTTGTCTATGACAATATCGCCGTGGATGGTCTTGAGCCCCTTGGCTCGCAAGGCGCGAGCGAAGCTCCACCATCGTTCCAGGGTCATGTAAGGATCGCCGCCGCCCTGCAGGATCAGGTCGCCGTCGAGCACCCCGTCGTTGAGTGCACCGCGAATCGACGCTCGCGTGTGCCACGTGTACGAGGGCCCCAGCAAATCCAAAGCGGCAAAGGTCGTGATTACTTTGATGGTGGAGGCGGGACTGCGCGGTGTGTCCGGGTTCTGGCTGAATATGAGGCGGCCGGAGTCCGGATCGACGATGGCGAAGCTCACCGCGCCCGGCGGCAGCCGCTGCGCGGCGATGACCTGCGTCACCGCCGCCGGCACTTCCGCGGGGGCGGCTGCCCAGCCCCACGCCGGCATGCACGCAAGCAACGCGAGCGCGGCTCGTTCGGCCATTTTCACCGGCCTCTCCAATGCATCAGTATCCTCACGTGAGCGGCAGTGCGATTCGTTGCCATGCCCCGGACCACCATCGCAGATATAGCGCCAATCCCAAGCAACACACATAGGTCAAGGCCGCAAACCAGCCGCCCAGCGCGCCCATGCCGAACTGCGGCAGCCAATTCACCCAGCCGGTGCCCGGTGCAAATGACAGGCTATGCGCAAGCGGCACGAAAAGCAGCCAGGATAACGCAAGCACCATCATGGCCGGAAGGCGCACATCCCCGGCGCCGCGCAGACACGCGCTGCTGCTGATGTTCAATCCATCGAACAATTGATAACCGGCAGCGATCCAGAGCAGCCCGCACGCCCGGGTCGCCACCTCCGCGGCCTGTGGATCCGAGCGATTGGTAAAATACGGCAACACCCAGGGTCCGGCGGCGGCGAGGAGCACGCCGATCGCGCCCATGTAGAGCACGGCCATCAGAATGATTCCGTTACCCATCTTGAACGCCCAATCGCGGCGGTGTGCACCGATGGCCTGTCCGACCAATGTGGTGCCTGCCATGGCGATGCCCACAGCGGGCATGTAGCAGAAGGATGTGAGCATCATGACGATCTGTGTGGACGCACCGTCCACGGTGCCGAGCCGCACCTGCATCAGCTGAAACAGTGCGAAACCAAGAATGTCGGCGGCAATCAGTAGTCCCATGGGGAATCCCAGCTTGAGCTGGCGAAGCAGCGCCCGCACGTGAAGCCGCGTGGTGAGGCGGACCCGGTAGCGCCGGCTATTCGCGCGGCTCGTGAACAAACCGGCCGCCGTCGCCAGGCCGATCAACTGTGCGACATCGGTGGCCCAGCCGGATCCGGCAATGCCCCATCCCAAGTCGAACATGAACAGCTGATTCAGCAGTGCATTCGCCACCGCGACGCTGACCGTCACCCACAGCGTAATGGTCGGACGGCCGACGCCGTTGAAGAAGCCGAGGAGCGACCACAGCGCGATGCCGAGCGGTCCTCCGAGCATGCGCGGAAACCAGTATTCGAGAGCGAGGCGTAGGGTGTCCGGGGGAATGTCGAAGGGCGCGAAAATCCACGCGCCGGTGAGGCTCAGCAAAACAAACAAGGGCGCCGTGAGGAGCGATGCCCAAAGGGCGGTCCAGGTCGCCTGCGAGGCGCGCGTATACCGGTGACCGCCATATGCCTGCGCCACGAGTGTCTGGACCGTCAAAGCGACGCCGCCAAACAGCAGCATGCATACCAGAATCGGCCAGTACACCGCGCCGATGGCCGATGTCGCCGCCGGAGACAACCGTCCGATGAACCAGGTATCCGTCGCGTTCAGCACGGCTTGCACCGCGCTGTTCAACATGTACGGAAAGGCCAGCGTGGCCACCGCTTTGGTGTCGAGTCGCGGGCGGCCGCTCGAACTCAAGCAGAGTCCAGGGAGTAGTTTCATCGGCTCGTCCATCCCGGGTAGGATGCAGCAATGAAACCAAAGATGCGATGCAAATTGCCCGGGACATTTCTGACGCGTCACCTCGGCGAAAGCGCATGGCGGCTGTCGCGCAGCGAACCACAGCCCATCGACGTGTTTGTGCTTGGCGCTGATCTTGCGGCTGCTGAATTTTTTCGGGCGCTCAACGTCCGCGATATTGAGGTCGAATGGCGCACGGAGGCAGTGTGGTTGACCATGATCTCGAACGGACGACCCACGACCGTCAAGACGCAAAGTGCAATCGTGCATGAACCCCTGCCGCACCTCTACACCGCCCTGCCGCTGGCCGGTCTCGACGAGAAAGCGCGGCGCTTTTGGCGCCGGGTGTTTCGCCTGGTCCGCATCCCGGGCGGCCGGCATCTCCTCGGCGTATTGGCGCGCCGTTCGCGCGGGCGGCATTGAATACGCGATCTGCGTCACAAGAATTCGCGGCTATTGTTAAGGAGCCAGGGGAAACCTGAACCGGTTGCGTTGAATTGCGACTCTCGTCAAGGATGCGCCCGGACGATTGCCGCACATTGATCTGTGAGATCCAACCTTTGCAACCGTTAGGATATGGCCGCAGTGCTGGAAGTTAAATCTACCGTCGGTGAGCACCCTGCCGCGGAAGCCTCGTTCGACCCTTATGGGCGTTTGTTTCGAATGCTCATGCCGAGTTTGCGCGGCGTCGTCGTGCACGACGGCTTCGCCAATCTGGTATGGGCATCGGACGAATGGGATCTCGCCGATGAGCCCGATATAGTCAAGGAGGCCATCGCGAACGCTTTGTCGGATACGGCAGAATATGCCGGAATCGTGCGAACCCTCGATGCCGACCGCGCCGTGTACTCCTTCGCGATTCGCGAACACATCGAGCTGCTGGGCGTCGTCAGCCTGATAGCGCGATTGTCGGGAAAGCAGGCGCAGGCGCGCCCCCTGCAGACCGTGCGCCAGCTGGTGCAGCCGGCATTGGAGTGCTTGCGGCGCGAACTTTCGCTGCGCTCGAAATTAGGCTCTCGCGAACGCGATCTCGATGTGCGCGAGCGCGACCTCGATCTCATGCAGGAAATCTCCTCGCATCAGTCGGCGGCTACGAGCGATGCCGACGAATTCGGGCTCATCATGAAGACCGGCCTCGAGCGCATGGGCTGTGCGCTGGCGGCATTGTGGGTGCCCGACAAAAATATCGCTCTTTCGTTGACGCGGAGCGGCCAGCCCATGTCGACGGAATCGCTGCAGCGGGCGCAGCTTCATCTGATGGCATGGATGCAGCTGCAGCAGCGCACCATCGTCGTCAATCATATCTCCAAGGTCGCGAGCGACGTCGCCGCTCCGTACAAGATATTGGCTTGCCCCGTGCGGCACCCCTCGGAACGCGTCATGGGCGTGCTCGCCCTGTTCAATCCGCCGAGCGCACCGGATTTCGATTTGCATCAGACGCGTATCGCCGAGGCGCTTGCGAAGAGAGCGACCAGCATCATCCAGGGTCAATACGATTCCAGCACGGGGCTGATGACCCGCCAGGCGTTCGAACGGCAGGCCTCGGCGCTGCTCGGGTCGACGGCGTCCGCGACCCACATTATTCTCTACCTCGACATCGACCGGCTGCATGTCATCAACGAAACCTTCGGCATGCACGTGGGCGACGACGTGATCGTCAACGTCGCCGAGTGCATGGCCAAGGCCTTGCCTGCGGGAGCCTTGTCGGCGCGGATTTCCGGGGATCGGCTCGCCGCGCTCATCCCGAATTCGAACATGGACAAAGCGGCGATTGTCGCGGAAAAAATTCGTGCGGCCGCCGCCGCCATCGTGCCGCGTGCGGGGCAGGGTCCCTTCGAAGTGTCCGCGTGTCTCGGCGTCGCGCCGATTGGCGCGGATAACACCCTGGCCCACGCGCTGGCGACTGCGGAGATCGCCTGCAAAGCGGCCAAAGATCGCGGCCGCAATCGCGTCGAAATGTTCCAGGATTCCGATCAGAGCATCATCCGGCGCCATACCGACATAATGGTGATCGGCAAGCTGCGCGAGGCGCTCGGAAACGACAGTTTTCGCCTCGATGCGCAGCCCATTCTTCCGCTGCGCGGCAACTATGGCCGTCCGCGCTTCGAATTGCTGATCCGTATGCTGGGCGATCGCGGCGAAATCATTCCACCCGGCAAGTTTCTTTCCGCGGCGGAGCGCTACCAGCTCATGCCTACGGTGGATCGCTGGGTGGTGCGCCGCGCTTGCGAACTGCTCGGCAAGCACAGCGCGGCGGTCGGCGAGGATATTGCGCGCTTCGCCATCAATCTTTCCGGCCAATCGCTGCAGGACGTCTCGTTCCTGCAGTTCGTGATCGATCAGATCAAGGCGAGCGGCTTGCCGCCGGGAGTCTTGTGCTTCGAACTCACCGAAACCGCGACCATCGGCAATTTGGTCAATGCGCAGAATTTCATGCGCAGTCTGCAGGATATCGGTTGTCAGTTCGCGCTCGACGATTTTGGCACCGGCGTAAGTTCTTTGGCATACCTCAAGGATCTGTCGGTCAACTATTTGAAGATCGACGGCACCTTCGTCCGTGATGCGATCACCAATTCGCGTTCGGAATCCATGATCAAAGCCATCGCTCAGCTGGCAAAGGTCATGTGCATGGAGACCATTGCCGAGTACGTAGAAACCGACGTATTGCGTGCGCGCATGGCGGATTTGGGAGTCGATTACGGACAAGGCTTTGCGATGGGCAAGGCGCAGCCTCTCGAGGATCTGCTGCGGGAGCTCGCGATCTACGAAGCCACCGTCAATGATTGGGCGGCACAGCCCTAGTCCTAGTCAGCGCAGTCCTACAGAGACTCGCAGTAAAACGCCCACAGCGTGCAAGCTCTCGGCGTGAGTCAATGGGGGCCCAAGTCAGCCAGCCGGAGCTTCCACATGCTGATACTCACTCGCCGCACCGGTGAGAGTTTGCGCATCGGCGACGATGTTGAGGTGACCGTGATGGCGGTGAACGGCTCCCAAGTTCGCATCGGCATCAAGGCGCCCCGCAACGTCGCGGTCGACCGCGAGGAAATTGCGGAACGCAAACAGCGTGAGCGCGAGCCTGCGTTGCAACGTGAGACTGCGTCCCAACGTGAGCCTGCGTCGCAACGTGAGACTGCGCTGCAACGTGAGACTGCGCCGCAGCGCGAACCTGTGCCGCAACGCCAACCCGCGCCGCAGCGCTGAGCCTGCACGCAGCGCTTAAGTCCGCGCGGCTGCGCAAAGCCTGCGCTGCGAATCGTCAGTGCCCGCGCGGCGGGTCCCCCAAGGCTTAAGCTGCCGGCATCAATCGGCCAGAACGAAGCGGATTCGAATGCGGGCGCGCTGCGCGCTGGGTGCGGCATCGCGCAGTACCGGCTTGTAGCGCCATTTCGAGAGCGCGCTGATCGCGGCCTCCTCGAACACGCCGGGAGCGCTGGTGGCGTGGACCGCAATATCCTTCACCGCGCCGCTTTCGGCGACGGTAAAATCCAATTCCACCCAACCTTCGGTCTTGCTTAAAGAGGCCTTTTTGGGATAGGCCGGCTTCACCGACTTGAGGAGCGTGAGGTCGCCGGCGGCGACGACGTTCGCCAAGAATTTTCGCCCCAAGACGGCGGCGTCCAATTCATGCTGCGCTGAACTCGTTTCCGGCGAGGCGAAGCCGATCGCGGCTGCCTCCTCCAGCCAGCTTCGCGCGGCATCGTATTGCTCGAGGACGAGCGCGCGCCGCGCCTTGGCCACCAGCCGGGTGCCGAGATCCTGCATCGCGGCAGCTAGACCTAAGTTGCTCGGATCCACGCCTCGCAAGGTTAGCAAGTAGTACTTGGCGCTGTCGTTGTTGGGTTCGATGAGCCGATCCTGCTGCAAGCGTTCCGTGCCGTTGTTCAGCAGCTGGGTGTAGGCAGCGGCGTCCGCCTCTAGGCGCGCGCCCGCGAGCAAGCCTCGCGCGGCCTCGACGTCTGCCGACGCCGCGATTCCTTTGGCGGCCTCGATCAAATCGGACGCACGCGCAAAATCCCGGGCGTCGATGGCGGCGTGCGCGTCGGTAAGAAGCCGCGCCGCCAGCGCTTTTTCGGCTTCCAGCACGGCACCGCTATTGGGATCTAGCCGCAAAGCCTCCTGTACATAAAAACGCGCGCTGTCGCGCGCTGGGTCGATGAGATGTGCGTCGTTGATGCGTTCCGCGGCCAAGCCGACCAATTTGGCCAGTTTGTCCGCATCGGCCTTAAGTTCATTATGCACGCGCACCGCGGCCAGCGCTGTTTTCACTTGTTCGCGCGATTTGGCGAGCTGCGCAGTCAAGAATGCAATGCGGCCGGCGTCAGCGCCCGCGTTGCGCGCCGTCGCGATCGCGGCCGACGCCTCATCGAGGCGTTCTTCGAGCATCGCGTTTTCGGCTCTGGCCAACAGACGCTCGCGGACTTCGGCGAGGCCGGAGCGGGCCGCGGCGTCGGCGGGGTTCTGCGCCTGCGCTTGGCTGTACAGATCGAACGCGCTGTCGCCGGCAGGCTCGGTCAATCGATTCGCTGCGAGCGCGGCGGCCGCCTGCGCGAGAATCGGTGATGCCTCCGATGGACGGGCGACGCCTGCGGCTTGCGGCGGACCCAAGTCCTCCTCGGAACTTCTGTGCAGGGCCCACGTGGCGAGCACGATGGCACCCAAGGCGCCGACCGCGCCACCGATCAGCACACCGCGATTTGATTGCGATCGGCGATTGATCGGAGGCGGTGCAGCGGCGCGCTTGCGCTGTTCCTCATATTTCTTGACCGCGGCATCGGCGAACAACTTGGCCCGAGCCGGCGACATGGGTTTGTGGATGAATCGATAGACGGTGCCTGCGCTGATCAACCCGGCAAGCGCGGTTTCCGCTTCCCGACTACCGGCAACCACGACCACGAGATCGGGGAATTGCCGTTTGATCTGTCCGATGTACATGGGCGGACCCTCGTGCAGGGTATCCACATCGAGCACGATGATGCCCACACCACCCGCAACCAAGAGATCGCTGACCTTGTCGGCCGAAGGCACATGCCAGAGTCGGCGCGTGCCGCCCACGGCCTCGCGCAGAGTCTGCAAAAATACCTCGTCAGCCGTCAGCACCACGAGCTCGACGATGTCGCTCGTGAGGTTGAACCGCAGCGCATCCAGCATGGCGCCTTCTTCGTCGGAAGCTAGCACCGGTAATATCCTTTCATTGAGACCTTCGAAGGTGCGGCTTGCCCGCGGCTGACCGCGCCGCAGCAACCAATGGGCCGCACCGCTAGGCTAGTGTCATTCCATGGGCGACGCTATACGATACGGAGTCTGTAGAAGCAGACAATGTCTGTTGCACTGCGACAAGTTAATTCTGTGACCGGACACTCAACTGGTAGGGCGGCAGGAGCTCATGGCGGGGGAGCATTGAGCGGATCAATCGGGATTACGTCAAAATTGCCGGTGGACCAGCGCGCCGCGCTGGAGCAACTGCTGTTCTTCAACGTCAACCAACATCGGGTGCGCGTCGGCATCCAGCAATCCATAGAAACCTATGGAGTGCCGGAGATCCACGAACAAGACGGTAGCTTGCGTGTCCGTGTCGGTGATATCGCCGGAGTGCAGACTCTGTTCGCGGTATCCGAATTCGGGAAACCTTTAGGCGTTGCCGTTTTCGTACGCGCGGCGCATGAACGATTCGCAGTCCTGCATCTTGGCGTGGAGCCTCGCTTGAGCGCGACCCCTGAGTTCAATACCCGAGTGCTGCTCAAACTGATGCACGAAATCCGCAGTACTGCGCGTCGCACGCGCGGAGTCGATTGCATCGAGCTGGTATACAAGGACTGCCACGCCGTGCGCCTGCACTGCTGAACCGGCGAGCGCGCGCGATGGCGACACAAGCCGATCGGCATAAATTGGGAGCGCAGCGTCATAGCGACGGCAAGCTGCGCTGCGCGTGGTGCCCGGCGGACCCGTTGTACATCGCCTATCACGACGCCGAGTGGGGAGTGCCCGTGCATTCCGACCGGCAGCTCTTCGAGATGCTGTGTCTCGAAGGCGCACAGGCCGGCTTGAGCTGGCTCACCATTTTGCGCAAGCGCGCGACTTACCGCAAAGCATTCGACGGTTTCGACGCAAAGAAGATGGCCCGCTACGGCAACCTTAAGCGCCGGCGCCTGTTGCTGGATCCCGGCATCGTCAGAAATCGACTTAAAATCGAAGCGTTCGTTTCCAACGCTCGAGCGTATCTTGAGATCCAGGCTTCCGCGGGCTCCTTCGACGGCTACATTTGGCAGTTTACCAAAGGTTGTACGTTACGCCGGCGGCCGCTGTACCTGGGCGGCATAGCCCAATCCACCGCCGAGAGTGAAGCGATGAGCAAGGATTTGAAGCGTCGAGGCTTCCGCTTCGTCGGGTCCACTATTTGCTACGCCTTCATGCAGGCAGTGGGAATCGTCGATGAGCACCAACGTTACTGCTGGGTGGCATCCAAAGGAAGCCGGCATGCATGATTACGATTTATCGATTGTCTGTGCCGTCTGGCCGAACAAAATTTTTCGTGACTCTTCATTGACGGTCGGGTTGCTGTTGAGCGCCGCACCTAGGTTATAGGCGCGCAGGGTGGCAGGACGGCTTTTGATGGCCTCGAACCAACGCAAAAGGTGCGGGAAGTCATCAAGATTCTGACCCTGTGCTTCGTGCGGAACGATCCATGGATAGGCCGCCATGTCGGCAATGGAGTAGGCGCCGGCGATGTATTCGCGGTCGGCGAGACGCCTATTCAACACCCCGTACAGGCGATTCGTTTCTTTGACATAGCGCTCGATGGCATACGGAATCTTCTCGGGGGCATACCGCCCGAAATGATGATTCTGGCCCGCCATGGGTCCTAGTCCGCCCACTTGCCAGAACAGCCACTGCGTAACTTCGACCCGGCCGCGCAAATCCTGTGCCATGAATTGTTCGCTCTTCTCCGCCAAATACAGCAAAATCGCACCGGACTCAAAAACGGAGATCGGCGCGCCGCGCTCCATCGGTGTGTGGTCGACGATGGCCGGCATGCGATTGTTCGGCGAGATGGCCAGGAAATTCGGATGGAATTGCTCGCCCTTTCCGATGTCCACCGGGATGATCGTATACGGCATGCCCGTCTCCTCCAGGAAGAGAGTGATCTTGTGGCCATTGGGCGTCGGCCAATAATACAAGTCGATCACGGGTGCGCCTCCGGCGGGTCGAGTGCCATTTTGTGTTCTCGCAATATTGCTATGCAGACGTCCTCTTCTCGCGGCATGGCGCGCATCTGCGCGAGCCGTGCGCGCGCACGCGCATTCTTCGTCCAGGGCAAGAGGGGATTGTCGAATTTGGCGGCAGCCGTCACGCGCCACTCCAATACGTGCCGCCGCTCTGCGATCGCCCGCACCTCCTTGCTGTCGGACGCGAGCAGACGCTTCTCGATGCCGAAACCCATCAGCTGCGCGATGATGGTGTCGCCTCGCTGCATGGTTTTGGAAAGCCTCAAACAGAGGTCGCGCCGTTCGGGATGTGCGGCCGATTCCCGGCAAGCATCGACCAACGGTGCAAAGGGCGGAATGACCTTGCCGCTTGCGATACCGCTGACGGCGGTATACCTCGTGGAATCGGAGGCCGCATAGCCGCCCGACAATTCGTTGCGTGCGGCATCGAGAGCATCGAACATCAAAACCACGATGCGATTCCAATAGAAATCGAAGCGCGCTTCGCGGGCCATGTCCGCGAGAACCCGGTCGACTTCGGTCGTATCCTTGTCCCGCTGTGCGGCAGCCAGAGTCGGCAGCCACGCCGCAGCGTTGTCCGGGTCGACCCAACGCATGACGGTTGCGGTGTCACGAATGTCGCACGCTGTGGCTTGGGCGCAAAGCTGCAGGCGCATCCAGCCGATGGCCGAATTCTGCGGCGCGAGTTCGCTGGCGCGGGCGGCGAGTTCCAGCGCCGCCCGCTCAGATTTCTGGGGAATGACACTGAGAGCCGCGGCTGTCGCCAGCGAGTTTGCATCCGCGCGCGCAATGAGGATCTGCGCAGCCTGGGAGGCCCATGCAGCGTATTTGTCGGACGCTGCACGCGTGTTCGCTTTGGGCGCGGAAGCGGCCGCGGAGTGAGTCGCCGCGAGCGCAAGGAGCAGCACACAGTGCTTGACCATGCCAGGCTCCTAAGTGCTGGCGCGGCTTCCGGCAGCCGTCAGTCCCGCGGTGATCGCCAATCGCATGGCGTCCTCAACCGAAATGTCGAGAGGCTGAATGCGATCGCGGGGCAGGTAGATGGTATAGCCGCCGAAGGCATAGCTCATGGGAAAATACACGGTTACCCAGTCCTGGCCCCCATGCGCCAGCAGCACCGGCGGTACGTCTTCGCGAGTGACGAAACCGATCGCATGCACATCCGCGAATCGAGCCAGGACCACGCGCTGCAAATCGCGTTTCTCGCCGCTGCCGGACGGCAGCAAGCTGACGACGTCGCGAAATCCGCCGTAGAGCGTCTTCACGAATGGGATTCGGCCTAGAAAATCGTCCCAATATTTGAGCAAGATCCTGCCGGCATAGGCGTTCACCAAGCTGCCGACGACCAGCAGCAGCAGAAATCCGGCGATCAACCCCAACCCGGGCCAATAGTGTTCCGGACTCACGATGCCCAACGCGATCAGCGCGTGCCGGAGCCATCCCTCGACCGTGCGCACCAGCCACCAAATCACATAGACCGTCAATGCCAGGGGCAATACGGTCACCAAGCCGCTCATGGTCAGCGTTAAGATCTTGCGCATGGGTCAATCATCGCATGATCGGGCTCAGCGCGCCGCAACCGCACAGAGCGTCTGCGAGGTTCGCTGGTATTCATTGGACGATCCGCCCACATGGTAACGACGCGGCGCTGCGCAAGCTAGTGCGATTGCGTCGTCGTACGTATCTCTGTCAGGATGCTGCGGCTTAAGCCTCAAGATACAAGGGGAGCCCACATGTCATCAGTCGCACGGGTAACGGAAATCATCGCTTCGTCCAAGAAGAGTTTCGACGATGCGCTCGAAAACGGCGTGAAGCGCGCCACCAAAACTCTGAAGAACGTCGCGGGCGCGTGGGTGGCCAGCCAGGACGTGGTCGTTGCCAAGGGCAAGATCACGGAATATCGCGTGCGGCTGAAAGTGACTTTTGTACTGGCCGAGTAGCTTAGAGCCGCGCCGAGACTTTGGCCCATTACGGCTGCCGCGGCAGAACGAATCTCAAGCCCTGGTAATTCAGCACCACCCCATCGCGCCGGATGCGCTCGATGGCGGGACCTTCCTGCAGCGTGGCGCCTTCGTGGTATTTGCGCATGTTGATGTACACGAAGCGCTCGGACGGCTTTGTCGCATACACATGTACGTCGAGGTGCAGCTCGGGGAGCGCTTGCGATCCCGTGAGGCTGATCTCATTGATCGAGGGCAGCACTTCCTCGATTTGCGCCCCGGCGTCCGGGTCGGTCAACAGCGGGTCCGAGCGATGGACGCGGTGCGCTGCCGCAATACCCGCTCCGCCGGCCGGCGCAGAGCGGGTAGCCGGCGGCTGAATGGCGGCGGGGCCGGCGGACGCAGGTACCGGAATTTCCGGCGCGTACACCGGCGCAGCGTCCAGCGGACTGAAGTGCGGTGGAGGGGGCGGCGGGGCATCGGCGTCAAGGGCCTTTGCTGAATCCGCCGGCCGGGATGCGGGCACCGGGGACGGCGCAGGTGCGCTTTTTCTCGTCAAGGCGAGCGTCAACACGAGCAAATTAATGCCCAGCAGCGCCCCCAGCGCGATTGCCCAGACGGGCAGGCGGTTGCGCCGCTCCGCCACGCGCGTGTCCATGAGGCCGGGCACTGATTGCCGCTGCCGTTCGATTTCCGATTTCTTGAGTGCGTCGAGAATGAAGGACATGAAGAATCCTAGCCGCCCCGCGGTGCGCTGGGGAGCAACAACGGCGAACCAGGTTCGGCCAAAACAGTATCGAGCACGAGCTGGGTTTGCACTCCTGCAATGCCGTCGACATTCAGTCGATGTTCGCGTTGGAAATTCTGCACGGCAATCGCCAATTCTTCGTCGTACACATCGCCGTACTCCGGATCCGATGCGGCGCCTTGAAGGGCGCTGAGGCTGCGCCGCAACCAGCGGACTTCGTCACCTTTCATGCCCACCGTCAACAGGCGGGTATGCGCGGTTTTGGGCTTCCACACGACGGTGAATTCTCCGAACCAATCCCGCGATATCTCATCGAGGGGCACTCGTTCGTTGTGTTCGCCCAAATTCAATGTCGCGTACCTTTCGTCCAACGCGGACAGCACCACACGGTGCCGTTGTCCGTGATCGTCGGTCAGCGTCAAAATGGCAGGCCGGTTCAAGGCCCTGACTTGCGCCCAGGAACCGCGTTGCTCCAGGCACGATAAACCCGCCTTTGCCGCCTGCCCGCAAGGGTCTTTGTCATCGGCCATGGCCGTTCCCCACAGCGACAGTAGGCGGCGGAAGGCCGCCGCATCGCCGGTATTGGCGCTGTTGGCGGCGAGCAGAGTGTTTATGGGCACGGCCGCCGGCGCGGCCGCAGGCGTAGGCGTCGCCGCGGCACCGGACGCAGCTGTCGGCGCGGGGGGCACCGGCTTCACCGTCGGAGCCGGCACGGATGCCGGGAGCACCGCGAGGCGCGGGGGGGAAATTTGCCGCTGCCACAGCAGCCAACCGAATAAGGCGACGCCGGCGACCCCGGCAAGGCCAAAGGCTCCGGCGACCCAGCCCAACCACGCGGGCAGAAATCGCCGTCCGTAGACCTCGCCGGCCGCTTGCCGCACCAGCGAGGGCGTCACTTTTCGCGTCTCCTGGGTATAGGCCCCGAGCAGCGCACGGTCGCAAGTCACGTTGATCACGCGCGGGATGCCTGCTGCCAAGCGGTGAATTTCGGCGAGCGCGCTCTCGGTGAATATTTCATCGGCGGCACCGGCGACGCGCAGCCGATGGCGTACGTAGCCCCGGGTTTCCTCTCGCGACAGGGGCTCCAGATGGTATCGACCGGTGATTCGCTGCGCCAACTGGCGCAGATCCGTGCGGTCCAGCAGTTCGCGAAGCTCCGGCTGCCCGATCAGAATGATCTGCAGCAGCTTTTGCGTGGGAGTTTCGAGGTTGGTCAACAGACGGACCTGCTCCAGGACCTCCGCGGACAAGTTCTGGGCCTCATCCACGATCACGATGATGCGCCGTCCTTCGGCGTGGGCCGCCAGCAACCGCCGATTCAGCGCATCGACCATTTGCTTGACGCTGTCCTGATCCGGGTCGGCAATGCCGAGGCCCAGCTCTTCGCAGATGGTCAGCAGAAACTCGACGGGCGTCACCCGCGGATTCAATATGACGGCCACGTCGGCATGATGTGGAACACGCGACAGCAGAGTACGCACGACGGTCGTTTTACCCGTACCCACTTCCCCAGTCAGTTGAATGAAGCCCCCGGATTCGTTGATGCCGTACAACAGATGCGCCAGGGCTTCGGCATGGCGCTCGCTCAAGTAGAGATAGCGCGGGTCCGGTGTGATGGCGAAGGGCTTTTCGTTGAGACCGAAGAAGCGTAGGTACATGACTGCCCTAGGATACCCCTGAGCCGCTTGGAAACCGCGTCAACAGACTGGCGCGAGTCAACATGCCGGGTCCGAAGCGTTCCCGGATGCCGTCGATCGCCGAATCCAACCCTCGAGCAGGATCGTTGCCGAATAGATCCCCTTGCACCCGCATTTGCAAGTCGCTGACCCCGACCCCCAACAGCCGCACTGCCGCATTCGGCTGGGTTCGCAGCCATTGCTCGAGCAGCGTCTTCGCGGCCGCCGCGACTACGCCCGAATCTTGCGTCGGCCGTCCCAAAGCGCGCCGGCGAGTGTACGTCGTAAAATCGCCGCGGCGGATTTTTATGCTTATCGTGCCGGCGGCGAGTTCGTGCGCCCGGAGCCGCGCGGCCGCCCTGTCCGCGAGCCGCAGCAATTGCACGGTCAGAGGCGCCGCGCCACGCATGTCCCTGGCAAAGGTCTCCTCCGCACTGATCGATTTCTCCTCGCGATTTGGTTCGACGGGCCGATCGTCGACGCCTGCGGCGCGGTCGCGCATGGACTTCCCGTGCTTGCCGAAAAGCCGCCACAACACCCCGTCGCCTGCCTCGCGCAGGTCGCCGAAGGTGCGGATCCCCGCCGCATGCACCGCCAGCAAGGTCTTCGGGCCGACACCGGACAATTTCTCGACCGGCAAGCCGTCGAGGATCTCACGCATGTTGTCGGCGCCGATACGGCACATGCCGTCGGGCTTGTTGAGGTCAGATGCGATCTTCGCCAGCAGTTTGTTCGGCGCGATTCCCACCGACGCGGTGAGGCCGGTCTGCCCTGCGATGCGGCGCCGGATTTCGCCGCCGATCGTCACCGCACCGCCCAGCAGCCGTTGACTCGAGGTGACGTCGAGAAACGCCTCGTCCACGGAGAGTCCTTCCACGAGCGGCGTGAACTCGTGAAAAATCGCGAACACTCGTTCCGAGACCTCCTTGTAGCGCGCCATTCGCGGCTGTACGCAGATGGCCTCCGGGCAGCGGCGCAAGGCCTCTCCCATGGGCATCGCCGAGCGCACACCGAAGCGGCGAACGGCGTAATTGGCAGCGGCCACGACGCCGCGGCCGCTGCCCCCGACGATCAAGGGCTTGCCTTTGAGTTCGGGGCGATCCCGTTCTTCCACAGACGCATAGAAAGCGTCCATGTCTATATGCAGTATTGCCCGGGCGTCGCTGCGCCGCATCGATCACTCCACGGTGATGGTGATTTTTTTCGAGTGCAGCGGCGGATCGAAGGAGTTGTGCAGGTAGTCCGCAAATATGAGCTCGAGCGTGTGCTTGCCGGGAGGCAATGTCAGCGTCGTTTCGGTTTGACCCTTGCCGAAGTGCAGTATTTTGTCGGTTGCAGGCATCGGTGCATCTATTTTGAGTTCACTCAAGTCGGTGTCGACCAATAGATGATGGTGCCCCGTATTGTCGAATTTCACCCCCGCCGGTGCGATTCCCATTCCCTTCAATCCAAAGCGCACGGTAACCGGCCCGTGCAGCGTCGCGCCGTCGCGCGGCGCGATGATATAAACCTCGGCATTCGGGGCCGGCGGCAAGCGCCCTTGCGCCACTGCGAAGGCCGCCATCAGAGTGACGCAGAGAGCGAGAAATAGACGATTCATGCGGATCTCCTCAAAGGTGCGGACGGCTGGTCCATCTTACAGCTGCGGCTCGGCATACACGAGTACGCCGGACAAAGCGACTCATGAAACCGGGTTGGCGGTTCCCCCGCTGCCCGCGCCCAATTCATGCGGCGCGAAATCATCGACATCAATGAGATTTGACACCTTGGCATCGTAATCGCGGAGCACGGCCGCTTCGGCGTCGCTTAAGATGCCGGCGTGCAAGGCCTGCGATATCTGTCCCGGCAGATCCAGCGCGGTTATCCGGCCGGTCTTGACGCCCTCCACACGAATGCGCTTTTCCAGGGGTTCGGCCATGGTCGAGAGAATCAGCGCCTCTTGCAGCATGCCCAATGGGTTGTGCGATTCCTGGGTCTTGTAAATATGCCGGCTCAACCGCTCCCGGGCCGCCGTCGGGTGCATGATCAATTCGACGATGTCGCGTCCCAACCGGTCGCTGGGCGGAAAATAGGTCAGTCCGCGCGGAAAGATGAGCAGGCGCATGAACGCGGCCAGGGGACGATTCGGAAAATTGCGCAGAAACAGATGCAGTTGCTCCTGCGCCTGATACAGCAGGCTGCGGCAGGCCCACTCGACCAGCGGCAGATCCTCAGGGAGGCGGCCCTGATTTTCGTGATGCTTCAATACCATCGAAGCCAGGTACATCGCCGACAGCACGTCCCCCAGCCGGGCGGACAAGGTCTCCTTCTTCTTGAGGTAGCCGCCGAGCGCCAGCATGGCGACATCGGTTGCCAGCGCAAATGACGCGCTGTACCGATTTATGTGCTGGAAATAACGTGCAGTCGCACCTGTCTGCGGCACCCTGGTGAAGCGCGCCAGAGTCAGTCCCAAGATGAGCGAACGCGCGGCATTGGAAATTGCAAACCCCACATGACCCATGAGCGCGCGATCGAACTGAAGCGCGCCGGCATCGTGGTCCGGATTACGCGCAGCATTCATTTCCTTCAACACGAAAGGGTGGCAGCGTACGGCTCCCTGCCCGAATATAATGAGGCTGCGGGTCAGGATATTGGCGCCTTCGACCGTGATGGCAACCGGCACGATCTGGTATCCGCGCCCCAAATAGTTTCTTGGACCCAGGCAAATGCCCTTGCCGCCGTGCACGTCCATCGCATCATTGGCGATCATCCGGCCGAATTCGGTTGCGTGATATTTCAACATGGCCGACGGCACCGACGGTTTTTCGCCGCCGTCGATCGCGCCCGCGGTGACCGAGCGCGCGGCGTCCATGATGTAGGTGCGCGCCGCCATGCGCGCCAGCACCTGCTCGACGCCTTCGAAGCGGCCGATGGGCATGTTGAACTGGCGGCGTATTCGCGCGTACGCGGCCGACGCATACACGGCCGCCTGCGCGCCGCCGGTGGCGCTCGAAGGCAGGGAAATACAGCGGCCCACGGACAATTGTTCGACCAGCATGCGCCATCCTTGCCCTGCCATATTGAAGCCGCCGATGATGGCGTCGATGGGCACGAATACATCGTGCCCTTGGATGGGTCCGTTCTGGAACGCGACATTCAGCGGAAAGTGCCGCCGGCCGATCGTGACCCCCGGAGTATCGCGCGGAATCAAAGCACAGGTAATTCCGAGGTCCTTGACCTCGCCCATGAGCCGCTCTGGATCGAACAGGCGAAAGGCCAATCCGACCACGGTGGCGACCGGTGCCAACGTGATGTAGCGCTTCGAGAAATTGAGCTTGATCCCGACGATTTCCGCACCTCGCCACCGTCCCTTGCAGATGACGCCGGTGTCGGGAATGGAAGCCGCATCGGAGCCCGCGCGCGGACCGGTGAGGGCGAAACAGGGCACTTCATCGCCGCGCGCGAGGCGCGGCAGGAAATGATTTTTTTGCGCATCGGTTCCGTAGTGCAGCAGCAATTCCGCGGGCCCCAAGGAATTCGGCACCGCGATGGTCGAGGACGCCGTGCCTGAACGTGAGGCGATCTTGGCCAGCACGCAGGAATGCGCGTACGCCGAGAATTCCAAGCCGCCGTAGCGCTGCGGAATAATCATGGCGAAAAAGCCGTTCGACTTGATGAAGGCCCACACCTCGGGCGGCAGGTCCGCACGGACGTGCGTAATGTCCCAATCATCGAGCATCGCGCACAAGTCTTCGCAAGGGCCGTCGATAAAGGCCTGTTCAACCTCGTTAAGCGCCGGGGCCTTTGCCGACATGAGCTTTTGCCAATCGGGGCCTCCCGTGAATAATTCCCCATCCCACCACACGGTGCCCGCATCCAGGGCTTCGCGTTCCGTGGCCGACATCGACGGCAGAAGTCTTCGATAGCTCCGCAAGAAGGGCCGCGTCACGAGGCGCAGCCGCAAGGGACGTATATTCAGGAATACCAACAACGCGTAGGGGACGGTGACGACTCCCTTCCACCACTCGGGGGCCGTGCCAAGCGCCAGATACGCAAGCAGCAAAAGGCCGAGAGCGCAGCAACCTAGCCAAAGGCTCGCCCGGCGGTAGGCGAGAGTGAGGATGATTCCCAGGAATAGCGCAGCCCAGACCAGAAACTCCGGCAAGTCTACGGCCAGGCTGCTCACGGGGCGCGCGATCAGATGAGATCCTTCACGCCGTCCCGCTCCTCCAGCAATTCGCGATGCGTGGCCTGCATCTTGTCGCGGCTGAAATCGCTGGTGCTCAATCCTTGAACGATGCTGTACTCGCCGCTCTTGCAGGTCACCGGATAGGAATAGATCACTCCCTCGGGTATTCCATAACTGCCGTCCGACGCCACCGCCATGCTGACCCAATCGCCCGGCGGTGTGCCCAGCATCCAATCGTGAATGTGGTCGAGCGCCGCCGCCGCCGCGGAAGCCGCGGACGAGGTGCCGCGCGCCTTGATGACGGCCGCGCCGCGTTGTTGCACGGTGGGAATAAAGGTGTCCTTGAACCAGCTCGCCTCGACCACCGACAGCGCCGCTACGCCTCCGACAGTTGCGTGATGCAGATCGGGATACTGGGTCGCCGAATGGTTTCCCCAGATGATGACCCTCTTGACGTCCGTCAGGGGCGCGCCGCTCTTCTCGGTGAGCTGCGCCAATCCGCGGTTGTGATCCAATCGGGTCATCGCCGTGAATCGATTGGGCGGCAGCGAGGGAGCGTTGCGCTGCGCGATCAGCGCATTGGTGTTCGCCGGATTGCCGACCACCAGCACGCGCACGTCGCGGCTCGCGACGGCGTTGAGCGCTTTGCCCTGGGCCGAAAAGATTTTGGCGTTCTCCAGCAGCAGATCCTTGCGTTCCATGCCCGGACCGCGCGGCCGCGCACCGACCAGCATGGCGAAATTACAATCCTTGAATGCGATGCCGGCGTCGCTCGTCGCCGTCACTTTGCTTAAGGTCGGGAAGGCGCAGTCGTTCAATTCCATCACCACGCCCTGTACGGCCGCACTCGCCGCCGGGATCTCCAGCAAATTCAAGTTGAGCGGTTGATCGGAGCCCAGCATCTGACCCGATGCGACGCGAAACGCGAGCGCATATCCAATATTCCCGGCCGCGCCGGTGATGGTGACAGTGACTGGACTTTTCATGACTAGCTCCCGGCGCAAAAGCGAAGAATGTTAGCCGAAATTGCACCGCTCCGGGGGCGGCGGCCGCAACGGGGCGGCCTTGAGGCGGGCGGCCTTAAGGCGGAGCGCCCGGCCGCCTGCGGAGCTCCCAGGCTGCATAATCGGGGTAGGTGCTGTGAAAGCGGCGCAATTCCGCATCCGCTTCGTCGTTGCGTCCGGCTCGGCGCAGCGCGGCGATGTCGGCGAGCCAGTCCGACGGCGCGCGCGCGAGCTTGCGGGTGAGGGAAGCGTGCGCATCTGAGTCTGCACGTGCGGCGACGCGCACCAAGTGCGGGGTATCGTCGGCGCGCTTGGCGCTCTGCGGCCCGAACGCGATGGCGAGCACGAGCGCCACCGACAGCAACACGCTTGCGGCCAACGCCAGCGGCGCCAAATAAGGCGCGTTACCCTGTGAGTACCTGGAGAACTTGAGCACGCGGCGATCGAGCGCGTGCGGCGGCATCGGCGCGGGTTCTCTACCGTACTGGCGCGACAGCGCGCTGTCGCGCCGCAAGTAGTCTTCCAAGTCGTCAGGCGGATCCATTGACCAGCGTGTCCTTCAAATCCGTTCGCGTGCGCAGGGCCTGCGCAGCGGGAATCCGCGCCGAAACCAACGATTTCTTCAATTTACGAATTGCGTAGCGCAGTCGACTCTTGGCCGTCTCGACACCGACATCGGTGACGCGCGCGATTTCCTCGATGGTCAATCCGGTCTCTTCGTGCAACAAAAACGCCTCGCGCTGCTCGTGCGGGAGGGTGCCCAAGGCCGCGAGCAGCGCAGACTGCTGCTCGGCGAGTTCCGCGATCCCATCGGGCCGCTGGTACTCGGGCACTTCAGGCTCCGGCTGCAGATCGATGCCGTCCGGGAACGCACCGCGACGCGCGATGAGATCGCGGCGGAAAAAATCGATGGTGCAGTTGTGCGCGATGTGAAACAAATAGGTCGCGAATTTTGCGCGCGCCTCATACCGGCCGCGTGTTGCGATCAAGCGCGACCAGACATCTTGAAACAGGTCAGCGGCGGCTCCCGCGTCGCGCACTTGACGCAGCAGGTAACGATAAAGAGGACCCTTGTGACGAGCGTAGAGCACTGCAAATGCCTGCGCGTCACCGCCTCGGTACCGCACCATCAACGTTGCGTCCTCGTCCAGGGACTTCATCCGATAAGCATACGCCACAGCCTGCCGGCAAGTTGGTTCTGACGCGCCGCAGCATCAGCGGCGCCCCCCTCGCAAGAAGATATATTCTAATAAAGTGCTTGCATGTGTCAGTGATGTATGTAACTATATCACCAAGTCACCGAAACACCTCGATGACTGCAAACCAAGGAGACTCAAATGAACACCCAGATCTCGACAAAGCTCGCTGCCCTCGCCGTCGCCCTGATGATCAACAGCCTGATCATTGGCGGAGTGGCCTACATGTTCAACAGCCAGTTACAGCAGCATGCGACCTTCGCATCGCTGGCGCACAGCTCCGTATCGACCTCGCCCGCGGCGGTCTGAGCGCCGACCGAGGCAAGCGTTGCCTTAGACTAGTGTGCTATAGACCCACAACAGCAGAACGAGTGAGGAAATGGACCCTAATTGGAACGACAACCAACCCATCTATCGCCAGCTGCGCGATCGAATGGTCGCCCTCATACTCGAGGGCGCGCTCAAGGAGGGTGACCCGTTGCCCTCCGTGCGGGCGGTTGCCGCCGATTACAGGCTCAATCCGCTCACGGTGCTCAAGGGCTATCAGCAATTGGTCGACGAACGCCTGGTCGAGAAGCGCCGTGGTCGGGGCATGTACGTCAGCGAAGGTGCCCGGCGGCTATTGTTGGCCGGAGAGCGCGAACGGTTCCTCAACGAGGAATGGCCGCAAATTCTGGCGGTCATCCACAGGCTCGGATTCTCCGCGCAGGAACTGTTCGCGCAGACACCGGCGGTCACTCACCCGGCTCCGCCGCCACGCGGCGGCTTGCCTACAGAAGAATGAGAATCACCATGCCTGCGCTCATCGTCGCTCGTGATTTGACCAAGAAGTATGGGGCACATGTTGCGCTCGATCGCGCCAACTTTTCCGTCGAAGCCGGGCGCATCGTCGGCCTCATTGGCCCGAACGGCGCCGGCAAAACCACCGCACTGCGCGCCATCCTCGGCCTCACCACCTACGAAGGGCAACTGCAAGTGTTGGGTCGCGAGCCGTTTCGCGATCGCACCGCGCTCATGCGCGACGCCAGCTTCATTGCCGACGTCGCGGTGCTCCCTGCCTGGCTGCGGGTCGACCATGCCATCGACTTCGTCGCGGGTGTGCACCCGCGATTTCGCCGGGATCGGGCGGCGGCGCTGCTCGCGAAGACCCAGATTACGGGCAAGCGCTGCATGCGCGAATTGTCCAAGGGCATGAAGACTCAAGTGCATTTGGCATTGACCATGGCCATCGATGCCAAATTATTGGTGCTCGACGAGCCCACTCTCGGACTCGACATTCTCGCGCGCAGCGCATTTTACGATGCACTGGTCAATGACTACATGGATGAGTCTCGGACCATACTGATCACGACGCACCAAGTGGAAGAAGTGGAGAATTTGCTCACCGATGTGCTCTTCATCGACAAGGGCCGCATCGTTCTCGAGTCGTCGCTCGACGACATCGCGACCCGGTACGCGGCGGTCGCGGTGGCCGCCGACCGTGTCGACGCGGCGCGCGCCGAGAAGCCGTTTTTCGAGCGCCGCATGCTCGGCAAAGTGATCCTGTATTTCGAGCAACCTGATTTGGAGAAGCTCGCCGGGTTCGGCGAGGTGCATACGCCCAGCGTTGCTGATTTATTTGTCGCCAAGTTGTCCGGAGGTGTCGAATGAACACCTATCTCTGGCTCGTACGCCGGGAATTTTGGGAAAATCGAGCAATTTGGCTGATTCCCGCCGCGTTGGGCGCACTCTTGATCCTGGCCGCCCTGTTCGGCGGATACCAGGTGGTGGGCGCCGTCGACCTCTCGACCGTTCGCTCCGTGGTGCAGGCCGGCGCACTCGACGGGATGATAGTGATCGTGGTGACGTTCTTCGTCGTCATGGCGATTTATTCCACATGGTATCTCCTGGATTGTCTGTATGCCGATCGCAAGGATCGCAGCATCCTGTTCTGGAAATCCATGCCGATATCCGACTCGGTTACGGTGGCGAGCAAGCTGGGAATCGCGCTGATCCTGATTCCTCTGTGTTACTTTGTGTTTGCCGACCTGACGACTCTCCTGATGGCCTTCATCATCTCGGTTCGGGCGGGTGCATCCATCGGTAGTTCTCTGTGGCGCGGCGATCTATGGCTTGAGATCCAGGCGCTGTGGTTTTACCTGATAGTGACGACGGCCATCTGGTACCTGCCGGTCGCAGGGTGGCTGTTGCTCGTGTCAGCGTGGGCGAAGCGTGCCGTGATTCTGTGGTCGATCCTCCCGCCACTGGCATTGGTTCTTGCGGAGCGTGTGTTCCTTGGCACCCATGTGATTGCGGGCCAACTCGCGGCACGACTCGGACTTCTCGGCTACGCTTCGCATGCATTCCAATACACTCCCGGTGCTGCAAATTGGGTAATGACCGAGATCGGCCACGACACCATCACGACGCCGGTGAGCGTGTATCGCTTCGTCAATGCCGGCGGATTCTTGTCCAGTCCGGAAACGTGGATCGGCGCCGCGGTCGGAGCCGTCCTGATCGCTGCTGCCATTCAACTGCGTATACGGTACACCGAGACCTGATAAGACACGCGGCAACCCCGGCGGCGGCATTGGCCGCCGCACTCACCGAGGAGGTTGCGGTCTTTCTTGGGATTCGCGACCAAGCAGTGCAAAATAGCAGCCCGGTTCGATTCTGTTATCTCGAGGAGCGCCGATGTACAAGACGAAGATTGACATTCCGGAGAAGATCCGCCGCAACGTCATCACCATACTCAACGATCGATTGGCCGATGCAATTGATTTGCAGAGCCAGGTCAAGCAGGCACACTGGAATGTGAAGGGTCCGAATTTCATCGCCCTGCACGAGTTATTCGACAAGATTTCCGATCTGGTCTTGGAACAAATCGACGAAATCGCCGAGCGCGTCACGAGTTTGGGCGGTACCGCCGAAGGCACAGTCGCTGTGGCCGCCAAACGCAGCAAATTGAAGAACTATCCGTTGAGCATCACTGCCGGCAAGGACCATCTGTTCTATTTGTCGACCCAGCTTTCGGTGTTCGGCAAGGCGGTGCGGGCGGCCATCGACGACACGGACAAATTGGGTGACGCCGATACGGCGGATCTGTTTACGGGGATCTCCCGCGACCTCGACAAATATCTGTGGTTCCTCGAAGCGCATCTGCAAGAGAAAGCCTGATGGCCGATCCGGCGATAAACCAACGCCAAGCGCCGGACCTCGATTCGGCTTTCGCCACGCTGCGTGGATTGCTCACGTCCGGGGAAACCTTGGAGGCCTGGGCGGTGCAGCACCGCTTGTATGCCCTCACGCATCGCCGCGTTTGTATCGGCGCGACCAGCGGGCGCTTTATTTCGCTCAATCGCCGCTTGCTCGGCGGTTATGAGTCCGCGGACATTCGTTGGCAGGACCTCAGGGAAACCCGAATCAGCGCCGGAATTCTCGCTGCGGACCTCACCCTGGTGGCGCAGTCGAGCTCGGACCTCAACATCGGGTCTGAGGTGAACCGCGTATGGACCTTTTCGGGACTCGTCAAGGATCAGGCGCAAGCCATCTATCGAATCTGCCAGCTGCACGACCAAGTGTGGCGCGAAAAACGCCGAATCCGGGAACTCGAGGAATTGCGCGCAAAATCGGGCGGTGTGCAAATCGGCAGCGGTCAAGCCGCCTATGCCGGCGCGGAGAGTGCCGGCGCGGAATCAGAGCCGGTCAGGCGGCTGCGGCAGGCGCGCGAAATGCTCGATGCCAAACTCATCAGCGACTCCGAATTCGAGTCGATCAAGGCCAAGATCGTTTCCGGCTTGTAAACCCGAAAGGCCCCCTGCTACCCAAATAGGTGGGCAAAGTAGCTGTTGCGCAGTCGATTGAGCGGGTCCGTCCGTTGACGCAGCGCCCGGAACAGCTTGGCGCGCTCGCCGAACGATTTCATGACATGTTCAGGCTGCAAGGCGCGTGTTTGATTGAACGTGGGCGTGCCACCCAAGCCGGACGCGAAATCATTGAAATCGATCAGAAAGTCATCCCAGCCTTTATCACCCGTGGACGAGGGCTCGAGGGTGAACATGGGACCCGTGTAGCTGACGCTGAACAACGAACCGCGGTCCTGATGCACACGGCTTGCGCCGCTGACGACGTTGCAACGGTATCGATTCTCCTTGAAGTAAGATATGCAGAACGAAAAGTATTCGGCCAACACTTTCGGGAAGTCGGCCTCCGGAAACGCCCATAGACTGTAAGTATGCCGCGCCTTCCATGCCTCGCTCGGCAGGTCGCGCATCCACTCGTGTGCATACATCACCACCCCGCGTGTGCTGCGGTCGAGCGTCGCACGCAGCGCCTTTTGCATTGCGGCGCGGAGTCCGGGCGCGGCCAGCACGCTGCCGACGGTCGAGCCGAATGCCGGCAACACGTTGCGCATCACCGATTTGCGAATTTGCCAAATCCCGGAGCGGCTCAAGGAAGCCGATTCGTCGAGCGTACGGCGTTCGACCGTGATTCGATCGTTGAACGGCGAAATGTGCAGCCGCAGTGCGCCCGGCGCTTTGATGATCGCTGCGAATCGGCTGCCGAATTCCTTTAGAGACAGCACCTGGTAATCGATTTTGACCGGCGTCAACGGCTGCACGCGAAGCACCACCTCGTGCACGACGCCCAGCAAGCCAAAGCTCGACCGCAGCACGCGCATGAGGTCGCGCTGCCGCTCGGTGACGGTCATTTGCTTGCCTTGCGGCGTGATCAGCTTGAGTTCGGTGACCAAGGAGGAGAGCTGCGCGACACCGGCGATGTGCGAGGCCTGCGGCAGAGTGGTTACGGCAAGCGCGCCCAGGGAAATCTGGCCCATTTCAGGCGTCAGCGGCAGCTCGAGCCCACGCTCGGCAAGCGCGCGTACCAGGGTGCCGACGCGTACGCCGGCCTGCGCCCGCACGAAGGTCTCGCCGAATTCCACGATTTTATCCAGCGCGCCCGTGTCTACCGTCGTGCCGCCGTCGCCGCCCGCGCAGCGTGTCTGCGAATAGTCGGCACCCACCATTCGAATGGGGGTGGGATAGCTCTTGGTTTTGGAAAGAACGGTCGGCAGGTCTTCAAAGCGTTTAAGCCGGACGACCAGCCGCGGCCGGCGATAGATACCCGATGAGTCCGCGCCGGCAGAACGAGTGACTTTACTGACCATATGCTTCCCCCCGGAAGACTTAAGCTGAACCGCATGCTGTCGGGGGGCACAAAACCGGCGTGGTTTTGGGGTGCATTGCACCAAAAAAGACACTGGCAGCCCCGCTATCGTCAGACTTCCTCACAGAAGCCCATTAGACCGGTGGTTTTGCGTCCCCACCTTTCGGCGGGTTTGCCCTTAAACAGCGCCTGTACTATGCGATGGATGCGCCTTCCCTGTAAAGCGCTTTCTTTAGCAGTTGAGGAGCAGGTTAGCCCATGAGGAGCAGGGTTTCGGCGTGTTCGACGGCCTCCGGGGTGCCGCATACCACCACCACGTCCCCCTCTTTGAACATAGTGTCCTCCCCGGGGTCGCGTCCGACGATCCCGTCACGGCGCACGGCACTGACCGCGGCCCTCGAGCCGCGGGCGGTCAGCTCCGCGATACTGCGGCCCACCGCCCAGGCGTGCGGCGGCAGAATGACGCTGTGGAGCTCCTCGCGAAAGGCGTGGTTGTCGTCGAGGTGTGGGGCGTCCGCGGCGCGAAAGTACTGGCGCAACATGCTGTAGCGATGGCTGCGTATATCGTTCATCGTCCTGATCACCCTCGGCACGGGTAGCTTCAGCAACAGCAACAGATGCGACAACAACATGAGGCTGGCCTCGAAAGTCTCCGGCACCACCTCCGTCGCCCCGGCCGACTGCAGCTGTTCGAGCTTGGTGTCGTCTTGAGTGCGCACCAGAATCGGCACATCACCGCGCAATTCGCGAACCGCCCGCAGGATGCGCAGCGCCACCTCGGGGTTGGCGAAAGTGATCACCACGCAGCTTGCACGCGCGACCCCGACATTTTCCAATACCTTGGCCTCGCCGGCATCGCCGTAAATGACGGGGTCGCCCGCTTGTCTGCCGGCGCGGATGCGGTAAGCGTCCAGATCGAGCGCAATGTACTCGAAGCCGGTTTGTTCCAATACCCGCGCAATATTCTGGCCGACCCGGCCGAATCCGCAGATGACGACGTGATCGCGCTCCGCGACGGCCAGTGTCGCCTGGGTTTCGCGCATCGCTGCGCTGTGCGGGGGGCCGGATTCGCTCAGCAGCGCCCGAGTGATGCGCCGATTATGCCGAATGAGGATGGGGGACAGGACCATGCTCAGCACGATGGCGGCGAGCAGCGGCTGCACCACGGCTGGGTCCAGCAATTCCCTCCGGAGCAGAAGCGTCAGCAGCGCGAACCCGAACTCCCCGCCTTGGCTCACGACCACTCCGGCGCGCAATGACTTGAACCAACTCCTCGTCGCAGGCTTCGCGGCGAGGGTCACCACCGCCGCCTTCAGCAGCACCATTCCGGCGAGGATTGCCGCTACCAACGGAAAATGCCGCAGCAGCAATCCGACATCGAGGAGCATGCCGACGGTGATGAAGAACAAGCCCAGCAATACCTCGCGATACGATCTGATAGTCGCCTCGATCTGATGGCGAAACTCGGTTTCCGCGAGCATCATGCCTGCGAGAAAGGCACCGAGCGCGAGCGACAAGCCCACTGCGTGGGTGGCCCAGGCCGAGGCCAGCACTGCCAGCAACACGGCGAGCGAAAACAGCTCCGCGGAGCGTACCGACGCGATGACGAGAAACAGCGGCCGCAGCAGCCACCGTCCGGCAGCAAGCACCAAGAGCAGCGCGAGAACGGCGATGCCGATGGCGCTCACGATAT
>Ga0066789_10000044_pt1 | contig 32238 bp, 23 predicted proteins | sample OrgsoiDNA2013049_FD_70960 | JGI IMG/M metagenome (GOLD analysis project Ga0066789, IMG submission 70960) | Permafrost soil microbial communities from the Arctic, to analyse light accelerated degradation of dissolved organic matter (DOM) -... | ecosystem: Environmental > Terrestrial > Soil >...
CAGCGGCCTTGGTCTTGCCAGCGGGCTTGGCCGTCGCCACCGGACCCCAGGGATCGCGGTCGGTGAAGTCGCTGCCGTACCCGCCGATTTCGGCGCTCATGTTGATCTCGACGAAGGCCGGGGTTTCCCACTTCATGGCGATTATTCTGCGCCGATAGCCGGGCGAGTCAAGGCCGGCGCAGGGCCGAATCCCACCGGTTGACGCGGCGGGAAAACAGTCGCCCAGGGCCCCCTCCTGCTGTATCCATGCGGAATGTCGTACCCCCTGCGCACCCTGACTCTGCTGCCGCTCTTGGCCGGGTCGTTGGCCCCACCGCTGCTGCACGCCAGCGACGTACGGGCCGCCACGGAGGCCTACGCGAGCGGCGAGGAGAGCGGCGAGATCATCGTGGTCGACGTCGACAAGGGGGCGGTCGCGGTCCGCATCCCGGTCGGTAAGCGCCCGCGCGGCATCAAGCTGTCGCGCGACGGCAAGCTGCTCTACGTCGCGCTCTCCGGGTCGCCGCGCGGCGGGCCGGGCGTCGACGAGTCGAAGCTGCCACCCGGCGATCGCACCGCCGACGGTGTCGGCGTCGTCGATCTCGCCAGCCACAAACTCCTCCGCACGCTCGAAAGCGGCCAGGATCCCGAGTCGTTCGATCTGTCGCGCGACGGCAAGACGCTCTACGTCTCGAACGAGGAGACCGCGGAGATGAGCGTGCTCGACCTCGGGTCAGGAAAGGTGAAGCGCAAGGTCGCGGTCGGCCACGAGCCGGAGGGGGTCACCGTGCGGCCCGACGGCAAGGCGGTCTATGTCACCTCCGAGACCGACAACGAGATCACCGCGGTCGACACGCGCAAGCTGAAGGTGCTGGCCCAGATCCCCACCGGTCCGCGCCCGCGCGGGATCATCTTCACCCCCGATGGCAAGACGGCGTTCGTCAGCTGCGAGAACGGCCGCGAGGTGACGGTGGTCGACGTGGCCAAGAACGCCGCCATGGACCACATCAAGATCGAGCCCGTCGCCAAGACCGTCCTCGGTCCCCGGCCCATGGGCCTGGCGCTCGCGCCCGACGGCAAGACGCTCTACGTGACGATGGGCCGCGGCGAGGCGGTCGCCGTCATCGACGTCGCCACCCGCAAGGTCACCCGCCTCATCGACGGCGTCGGCGCCCGCCCCTGGGGAATCGCGGTCAGCCCCGACGGCAAGAAGCTCTTCACTGCCAACGGACCGTCCAACGACATCTCGATCGTCGACGCGGCCACCGGCGTCGTCGAAAAGCGGATCAAGGTCGGCGGGCTCCCCTGGGGCCTGCTGCTCGCGCCCGCCGGCCGCTGACAGAACGCCTTCGGAGGTCAGCGCGCGGGCTACGGCTTCCAGGCGTAGACCTGGCTGTTCGAGGCGACGAAGATCCGGCCGTTGGCCACGATCGGCGTCTGGATCGTGTTGACCGCCGACATCGCCGTTGCGCCGCCAGCAAACACGCTGGTCCCGGTGTCGCCGTCGACGCCGTGGAGCTTGTTGTCGCTCCCCACCGACCAGACGATGGTGTTCGAGCCGCTGCCGTCGGTCTGGCTGACCGCCGGTGATCCGCTGCCGGTCGGCCCGCCGCACCACACGGTCGAGATCGTCGGCGGGTTCGCCGCCGTGATCTTCAACGCCGTGAGGCCGCCAGTTCCGCTCGGGCAATTCGATCCGGCCCCTCGGAAAACCACGTAGGTCCCTTTGGAAGTGGTGTAGGCGGCCGCGGCGTTGATGATCGCCCCGTTCGACACCTTGGTCTTCGCCAGCGGGGTCGCGTCCATGCCGCCGAGATTCGCGCGGTTGAGCAGGTAGACGTTCGAGTCCTTGCCGAGCGCGACCACCAGGTTCGAAGGCGTCGCTCCGGGAACCGTGACGAGGATGGGAGACGTCCCGCCCATGTCGGCGTCGGCATCGTCGAGCGCGACCCAGTTGCTGGGGACGAAGTAGTCGGTCGTCGTCGTCATCGACGGCGCAGCCAGGCTGGTCGGGAACTTGTACACCGTCTCGCCGTCGCCCCATGACCCACCGTTGTCGCCCGAGCTGCTGTTTGGCCCGGCCGCGCCCGAAGATTTGGAGTTCCCGGTGGCGAAGAAGAGTGACGTTCCGTCCGAGGCAAATCCGCTCGAGCCCCAGATGCCGCCGGCGATCGCGCGCGTCACCCAGGCGTTGGTGGCCGGCGTCGCGCCGGTCGTCACGCCGACGACCCAGCCATGGTAGGCGCCGCAGTCGCCCACGTGCCCGCCGAACGGGACGATCACCTTGCCCCCGAGGAGGGACAACGCCGAGCGCTGATTGTGCAGCGTCGAGTCGAAGGCGGTCGATCCCGAGGTCGCCTTGGCGTTCACATCGACAGGCCAACCAGTCTGCTCGGCTCCAGTATCGGCGTTGAGCGCGTGTACCATGTGCTTGGCCGTCACTGCGCTGTCGGTCGTGACGGCATCGAGGTAAACGATCCGGCTCGTCGCGTCGATCACCGGCGTCCCGGTCACACCGAGCGGGTTGATGTTGCCGCAGGGGAGCGCCGAGGACGAAACCGCCGTCCCCACCGACTTGGTCCAGACCTTCGCCCCCGTCGAGGCGTTGAACCCGTAGACGTTGTCACTCTCGGTCGCCACGATCACCTGGTCCGGGTTGCTCCCGGTTCCCGCCAGGTAGAGCGGCTGCGCGTACACGTTCCCCGTCACCGTCGCGCTCGCGAAGGTGGTGTCGAGCGCGATGTTGGCGGCCGCCGTCTGCGTCAACGCCGCGTCGATGTAGAGACCGTCGCGCGCAAGATCGTTGTGATGCTGGAGCACCGAAGCGTGGGTCCCGGGAGATCCGGCCGCGCCGCCTGTCCCCGTCGTGCCGGCCGCGCCACCTGTCCCGGTCGTGCCGCCTGTTCCCTTCGCGCCGGCGGCGCCGCCTGTCCCAGTCGCGCCGCCCGTCCCATTCGCGCCGGCCGCGCCGCCTGTCCCCGTCGCGCCGCCTGTCCCTTTCGCACCGGCCGCGCCGCCTGTCCCGGTCGCGCCGCCTGTCGCAGATCCGCCAGTCCCCGTCGCGCCGCCCGTCCCCTTCGCGCCGGCCACGCCGCCAGTCCCGGTGGAACCGCCGGTCGCGCTCGAACCGCCGGTCGCGCTCGAGCCTCCGGTACCAGCGTCGCTGGTCGAGCCGCCGCTTGAACAGGCGAACGGAAGAACGAGGAATCCGATCAGGAGCCGGCGGTGCATAGCCTTGCCTCTCTGCGATTCCCCGGGGGCGATTCGTCCATCGAACCGGGGCGGGGACGCGGTAAACACGCTATCACTTCGCTAGTGGAGTGACCAGGAGCACAGGTTGCCGTCGCCCCCGACGATGATCCGACCGTTGGCCGCGATCGGCGAGGTCCACTGCTCGACGTTCGCGCAGCTGTTGCTGCTGGTGTAGATCGCCGCGCCGGTGTCGCCGTCGACACCGTTGAGCTTCCCGTTGTTCATGTACCAAACGATGACGTCGTTGGTGCCGTCGGTGGTGGTCGAGATTGGCCCGGTGACCTTCCCGGAGAGCGGCGCGCACCAGGCGACGCTCGGTTTGGGCGGCGAGCCGGGCGCGATCAGCACCGACATGATGTTCTTGCTGCCGCCCCCCGGGCAGATGGCGCCCGTGTCGGTTCCAAAGGTCACATAGAGGCCCTTCGCGGTCGTGTACGCCGCGACCGCGGTGTGAATCGCCATCGTCCCGCTCGCCACCATGAAGTCGACCTTCTGACCGCCCATCCCGCCGAGCGCGGTCGCGTCCAGCAGGTACATGTGGCCGTCCTTGGAGACGACAGCCAGGATCTTGGACGGCGTCGAGCCGGGCAGCGTGACGTAGACCGGGTTGCTGGCGCCGAGGTCGGCGTCGCCCATGTCCATGGTGTGCCAGCTCGTGGGGTAGTACGAATCTCCGAGCGTCCCGAGCCCGGTGATCCGCACCGCCTCCTCGCTGTCGTAGTGGGTGGTCAACTTGGGCGTGTTGTTCCCGGTCAGCGCGAATACGCCGTTGCCGTCGGAGGCCATGCCGGCCGATCCCCAGATCCCCTCACCCTGCCCGGACGTCGCCCAGGCGCCACGCATCGCGGGATCCTGCGTGTCGATCCCGATCACCCAGCCGTGATAGTTCCCGCAATCGCCGATGTGGCCGCCGTACGCCACGTAGAGCGTGCTGCCCACCAGCGACAGCGCGCTCCTCTGATTCTGGTGCACGGTGTCGAAGATGATGCTGCCGGAGGTCGAGTTCGACACGTCGATCGGCCAACCGCTCACCTCGGTTCCGTCCGTCGTCGACAGCGCGTGCACCTGGTGGCTCATGATCGAGCTCGTCCCGATCGCGCCCGCGACGTAGATCGTCGGCGGCGTGGTCGCCGTGTTGATGACCGGCGTGCTGATGATGCCGAGCGGATGGATGCTCCCGCAGGTGGGGCTCCCGCCGTTCGCCGTCGGAGAGCTCCCGATGTTGTGGGTCCAGACCTGCGCGCCCGTCGTTTCGTCCAGCGCGAACACGTCGTTGCCGGTCGTCACCGCAAAGAAGACCCCCTTACCGCCCGGGCCCTTTTGCAGGTAGAGCGGCGACGCCCACATGGCGCCGGTGAAGGTCGCCTTGAATCCGCTGTCCGCCGCCATGGTGGCCACCGCCGCTTTGGTAAACGTCGGCTGCAAGAAGACACCGTCGCGGCTGGGGTGCTTGTTCCGCTCCAGCACCGATTGATCGGCGGTCCCGCTGGCTCCGCCCGTCGCGGTCGCCCCTCCGGTCCCGGTCGACCCGCCAGTCCCGGTCGACCCGCCGGTCGCCCTCGCTCCGCCGGTCCCGATCACGCCGCCCGTCCCAGTCGCGCCGCCAGTCCCGGTCCCGCCGCCAGTCGCGCTCGATCCGCCGGTGGCGTTCGCGCCGCCTGTCCCAGTCGCGCCGCCGGTCCCGGTCGTTCCCCCGGTCCCTCCGCCGTCGCCGGAGCTGCTCTTCGACGATCCACAGCCGAGCGAAAGCACGACGAGCCCAGTCATCAGGAGAGGTCGGTTCATAGGTTCACCTTTGTCTTTAATGGGCGCAGAGGGCTGCGTTCTTCATCGGAGCCACGCGGCGCGAAGCTGAACCGCGGGGACATCTTAGGTCAAGCCCGACTTTCTGGCCCGCCGGGCAGCCGATTGACGCGCGCGCTAGGGCAAGAGACCGGCGGTCCGGTATCTATTCACCCGCGACTCCAGTGGCTGGTGCCGGCGGGCGCCTTTTCGATGACCGCGAGCAGCTCGCGACGGTGGTCGAGGTTGTTGACGAAGTCGATCTCGGAAGCGTTGACCACCAGGAGGGGCCCTTCGTTGTAGGCGAAGAAGAAATCGGCGTAGGCGCGCGCGACCTCTTCGACGTAGTCGGCGCGGATCGGGCGCTCCTCGCTGCGGCCACGTTTGCGGATCCGGTCGAGCAGCACGTCGGTGCGCGCCTGAAGGTAGACCACCAGATCGGGCGTCACCGTGCGCGGCTTCAGCATCTGGTAGATGCGGTCGTAGAGCGCCATCTCGTCGTCGGAGAGGTTGAGGGTCGCGAACAGCCGATCCTTGGCGAACAGGTAGTCGGAGACCACACCACCGCGCGAGAAGAGATCGCCCTGCGCGAGCTCCCCCTGCTGCGCGTAGCGTTGCAGCAGGAAGAAGAGCTGCGCCGACATCGCGTGCCGGCGCCGGTCTTTGTAGAACAGCCCGAGGAAGGGGTTCTCCTCGGGGCTCTCGCGGATGATGCGCGCCTGCAGCGACTCGCTCAGGATCTCGGCCAGGCTCGACTTGCCGGCGCCGATCGGCCCTTCGACGGCGATGTATCGTGGCCTGGCGCTTCGCACCGCCCTTCACCTATACCTCGCCCGCTAGCAGCGCGTCGAGCGTAGGCCGGCCCTGCCGGCCGCAGCTTCATCGCGGGAAGCCGACCAGCAGCTCTGTGCGTGCGCGCGTCGGGCGCCGGGCGGGTGGCACGGGGAGGCGGAGGCGCGTCTGGATGGCCCGTTCGAGACAACCCGAAAGCTTTTCGGGCGAAGCCCAGGCCGGGGCCGCTGGCGGTAGCTTCACGGCGACGGAGGAGATCCGGCCACGGCCGTCGATGGTGAGCTCGACGGCGAGGCGGACGGGGGCGCGCGCTGCAGCCAGCTCGGGCGCCGCGCTCAGGCAGTCGTCGAGGATCGCCACCTGATTGCGCCAGGCAGCGTCGATCAGCGGCGCCACCGAGCCCCCCGTCGACAACACGGTTCCGACGGCCACCACGCGCGGCCCGCTCCCCCTGCCGTGCTCGGGTGCGGGCGACGCCGACGGGAACGTCGGCAAGCCGGGCGCGGGGGCCTGACCCAGCTCGGTCAGGTGCCCCTCGGCCCGGACCGCCCAGCGGCTCCCGGGCTGGCGGGCCAGGAACTCGCGGAAGGCCCCCGCGGCCTCCGCGCGCCGGCCGGCGACCGACCGGGCGAGGCCGATGTAGTAGTAGACGTCGCCCGCCGGAACGAAGAAGAGATCGGAGTTGGGGAGCTCCGCCACCGCCAGCACCGACGTCGTGGAATCGAGCGCCAGCACCCGTTGCATCATCTCGCGCGCGGCGCGCGGCTGCCCGTCGCGATCGAGCGCGACCGCCAGCCCGAGATAGCCGAGCACCAGATCTTGCGCCCGCGCCCGGGGATCGTCGAAGCGCGGCGACTCCGCGACGGGAAGGCGAGAGACCGACGCCACCGCGATTGCGTCGCGGTAGCACGCTTCCGCCGCTGCCAGCTGGCCGTCGGCCATCAGAACCTCTCCGAGGTTGGCATAGACCGCCGGGGCATCGGCGCCCGCGGCGAGCGCCAAGCCGTAGGCGGCCGCCGCCTCGACATAGCGCCCTTGATTGGTCCGTTCGACCGCGGTGCGCCAGAACGACTGGCCCACGTTTCCCGCCGCCGGAGCAGCGCCCGCCGCCGGGCCCAAAATCAGAAGGACGGCGGCCGGCACGACCGTCAGGCCGAGGGCCCGCGCCAGAGCGCCGCGCATCATTTGAGTATAGCGCGCCTCTTTTTCCCGAGTTGCGGTAGGCTCCTCGCGTGCCGCCCGCAGATCATTCGGGTCATTCGGGGCATTCGGCCTCGGGAGCGATCGCGCTCGATCCTGACGAGAGCGGTGCGCTCGCGATCGGCGAGATCCCACGGGCGTACGAGCGGGCCTTGCCGGCCTTGCCGGCCCCGAGCGAGGCGCAGGCCGGCCGGGGCGACCAACGCGACCAACGCGACCAAGAGGAGCTGCATCTCATCGCGCGCTGCGTGGCAGGCGACGTCGAAGCGTTTCGGCCGCTCGTGCAGCGTTACCAGCGGCTGGCGTTCTCGGTGGCGTTTCGCATGCTGGGGAGCGGCGCCGACGCGGAGGACATCGCCCAGCAGGCGTTCGTCGATGCGTTCAACGCGCTCGATCGCTTCCGCGGCGAGGGGCGCACCCACGCCTTTTCCACCTGGCTGTTGCGGATTGCCGTCAACCGCTCGAAGGACGTGCTGAAGTCGAGGCGCCGGACCGAGCAGCCCCTCGACCGCGAGGTCCACGGCGGCGAGGCGGCGTTCGCCTACGATCCACCCACGCCCGAGGCCAACGCCTCGCACGGCGAGCGACGGGCCCACCTCGGCGCGGCGCTGCTCAAGCTCCCGACCAAATACCGCGAGGTGCTGATCCTGCGCGACGCCGAGGAGCTCTCCTACGAAGAGATCCGCGGCATCCTGCGACTCCCCATTACGACGCTCAAGATCCGTGTGGTGCGCGGGCGCGCGATGTTACGTGAGCTGGTTGAGCGTTGCGGGGTCACCTAGTGAATGTGGATTCACCGAATAAGCACCGAATGAGCGAGCTCGCGCGCCTGCGCGACGACGTGACCCCGCCGCACGATCTGGTCGCGCGCGTGATGACGCGCGTCTCCGAGCCGCGGTTGCCGTCGCTCTGGCAGTGGCTGAACCGCCCGTTCCTGATCGAGCTCCGGATCTCGCCGATTGTGCTCATCGGCCTGGCGCTGGCTCTCGGCACCGCCTTCGTCTACGTCGGCGCAACGATCAAGTAGCGCAGCCCGCGCGGACTACGCGCGGACGTCGACGCAGAGAACGAAGGTCCGGTTCTGGCCGGCGTCGCGAAAGCAGGTGCTGATCGTGCGGCACAGCTGGCCGCCGGCCAGCGAGACGTAGGGATCGGTCGTGTACTTCTGCAGCTCGACGTCGATCAGCACGTAGAAGTACTCCTTGAGCGAATGGTCGGTACCCTTCGCCGCCGGGCGGAACATCGCTCCGCCCGACCGGCCGGCCAACCCGGCGCCGCAGATCGTGTCGGTCACCTGAACGCCGCTGTCGTCCAGCACGTAGAGGCAGTCGATCTTCGGGTACTCGCCCACCAGGCGCGCGAGGACCGCGTTGAACTCCAGAGGAGACGCGCTGGTGATGTCGCAGAGGATCCGGTTGAGGATCATGTTGAAGCGGCGGTACTCCGTCTTGCGGGCGTTGATCTGGCCGACCATGTGGCTCTTGAACGCGCGGGCCAGCGGCTCGACGCAGCCGGCGGCGCGCTCGAAGCCGCCGTTGTCGAAGGCCGCCCCGGCGCTGGGACGGCCGAGGAAGAAGCCCTGCAGCAGATCGGCCCCCAGCTCCAGCGCCGTCACCGCCTCGGCCTCGGTCTCGATCCCCTCCGCGACCACCAGCGCGCCTATCCGGCGCGAAAGACTGACCAGGCTCTTGAAGGTCTCCTGCTTGTAGAAGTCGCCGTCGACGCCGGTGATCAGGCTGCGATCGATCTTGATGACGTCGGGGCGGAGCAGTGGAATCCGATCGAGGTTGGAGTGCCCGGCGCCCACGTCGTCGAGGACCACCAGGAAGCCGCGCTGCCGGAGCGCCGCGGCCAGCTCCCCGAACCGCCCGACGTCGTCGAGGCGCGACTCGAGGAACTCCACCCCGACGTTGCGCGGATCGAGCCCGGGCGCGCGGATCAGGGCCTCCAACTCGGCGGAAAGGACCGACGGCTTGGTCATGCCGGTCAGATCTAGGTTCAGGAACAGCAGCAGCTCCTCGGGCCGCGTGCGCAGCCGGTGAAAGTTCCGCACCGCGCTCTCGCGGCAGAGATCCTCGACCGCTCCCGCGATCCCTTCGGCTGCCGCCTGCTTGAACAGGGTGTACGGCGCGATCAGGTCGCCGCGCGGTCCGATGCCGCGCGAGAGGGCTTCGAGGCCTACCACGCTCTTCCGACGAACGGAGAAGATCGGCTGGAAGTGCGTGGTTACACGCCGCGCTTCGACCAGTGAATGAAGTGGCGCGCGAAGCTCTGGATCGGTGTGCAGCAGCATCGATGATGACCCCATGTAGTTGATGTAGGTAGGGTCATCGGCACGCTCCTGGTTCACCTGAGACGATCACTGACGAATTGACCGAAGCGAAACAAAACCGCCACGCAGGGCGTCTACAGCTGGCGTTCTAGAGGTCCAGATCGGCTTGTGCCGCGCGCTCCATGATGAATTTGAAGCGCGCCTCGACATCCTTCCCCATCAGCTCCGTCAGAACTCTGTCAGCCTCCGCCACGTCGTCGACCTTCACCCGCAAGAGGCGCCGGGTGGCTGGATCGAGTGTGGTGCGGCGCAGCTCGTCGGGCTGCATCTCGCCGAGGCCCTTGAACCGCATGATGTCGGGGCGCGCGTTCTTGGGGAACCCGCTGACGATGCGGGTGCGATCGGGTTCGTCGAGCGCCCAGAAGGTCTCCTTGCCGTAGTCGACGCGGAAGAGCGGCGGCTGCGCCAGGTAGACGAAGCCCCCCGAAATGAGGGGCTGCAGATGACGGTAGAAGAAGGTCAGCAGCAGTGTCGCGATGTGGTGTCCGTCGGAGTCGGCGTCCATCAGCAGGATGATCTTGTGGTAGCGGAGCCGCTCGATCTTGAAGTCGGCGCCCACCCCGCAGCCGAGCGCCGAGACGACGTCCTGCAGCTCCTTATTCTCCAGCACCTTCGCCAGCGAGGCCTGCTCGGTGTTCAGCACCTTGCCCCGCAGCGGGAGGATCGCCTGCGTCTTGCGCTCGCGCCCCTGCTTGGCTGAACCGCCGGCCGAATCCCCCTCGACGATGAACAGCTCGCTCTTGCCGGGATCGGTCGACGAGCAGTCGGCCAGCTTGCCCGGCAGATTCAGCCGGTGCGAGACGGCCGTCTTGCGCGACACCGCCTGCGCCGCCGCACGCGAGGCCTCGCGCGCCTTGGCGGCCAGCGCGATCCGTTCGACGATCTGCGCGCCGGCCGTCTTGTTGCCCAGCAGGAAGGTCTCCAGCGCCGGACGGACCGCGCCGTCGACCTGCGCCTGCGCCTCCGGGCTGCCGAGGCGCTCCTTGGTCTGCCCCTGGAACTGGGGCTCCTGCAGATAGATCGACAGGACGCCGACGAGACCTTCGCGGATGTCCTCGGCGGTCAGCGTGACCCCTTTCGGGGCCAGGTTCGAAGTTTCTATGAAGGCGCGCACCGCCTTGACGATGGCGGCGCGAAATCCCTGCTCGTGCGTCCCACCCGAGATGGTCGGGATGCCGTTGACGTACGAGCGGATGGTCTCTTCGTGCGACTCGGTCCACTGCATCGCGACCTCGATGCGGAACCCGGCGTCTCCTGAGCGCTCGAAGTAGAAGACCTGCGGCGCGGTCGGCGCCTTTCCTCGGTCGGCCACCAGCTTGGTGAGAAAGTCGGCGATGCCGCCGGGGTGCTCGAAGGTCTCCGTCGTCTTGGCGCCCTCATCCTTGAAAACGATGGAGAGGCCCTTGTGCAGGAAGGCCTTGGCGTCGAGACGGAAACGGATCGTCTCGGCGGAAAAAGCCTGCTTGCCGAAGATCTCCGGGTCGGGGCGAAAGCTGATCGAGGTGCCGGTGCCACGCGCCGCGCCGGCCTTGCGCAGCTTGGTGACCGCCTTGCCCCGCTCGTACTTCTGCTCCCAGAGCGCGCCGTCGCGGCGGACCTCGGCGGTCAACTGCTCCGACAGCGCGTTGACCACCGACGAGCCGACGCCGTGGAGGCCGCCCGAGAACTGATATTGCCCGGACGAGAACTTGCCGCCCGCGTGCAGCGTGGTGAGCACCAGCTCCAGCGCCGACTTCTTGTACTGCTTCTTGACGTCGACCGGGATGCCGCGCCCGTTGTCGCCCACGGTGACCGACTTGGCGTCGGCGTGCAGCGTCACCTCGATGCGGGTGCCGTAGCCGTTGATCACCTCGTCGACGGAGTTGTCGACGATCTCCCAGAGCAGGTGGTGGTACCCCTTGGTGTCGGTCCCCCCGATGTACATCCCGGGGCGCTTGCGGACGGGCTCCAGCCCTTCCAGGACGGTGATGTCGTCTGAGGTGTAGCTCCCGGTCGTCACGTCAGTTCACGCCAGTTCATTGTTCGGTCAGTTCAGGAGCGGGGCCGGTGGCACGGGCAAGGGGACGGTGACGCGTACGATCTTGGTCTTGCGCTTGAGGGCGTGGCCTTTGCCGCCGCGCGCGGTGACGGAGAAGCGGCCCGGACCGACCGGCAGCTCCTTGCCGTCGTCGGTCTCGGCGATGATCACGTCCTTTTCGCGCGCGGCGCCCACGCCGAATCCGACCACGGCCGCCGCGCCCGCCTTGATGATGGTGACGCCGCGTCCAGGATTAGCCAGCTCGGGGATCTCGCCGGCCTTGCAGAGGAGGGCGCGCGCGTCGCTCGTCACGACGCAGACGACGTCCTTGTCGCCGGCCAGCGTGACGCCGACGATCTCGTCGCCGTCGGCCGGCTTGGCGAAGCGGCGCCCCGCGCGCGTCGACAGCTCGCGATGCGCGTCGAAGCCGAAGCGCAGCCCGAAGCCGTTCTTGCTGACGGCCACCGCCAGCGTCCCCTTGGGGGCGTCCTTCTCGCTGACCGACAGCGCACCGACCACCCGCTCGCCATCGCGAAAGTTGAAGAGCTTCTGCACCGGCTCGCCATACCCGGTCGAGGCTGGCACGTCGTTGATGCGAAGGATGTAGGCGCTGCCGAGGTTCGAGAAGATCGCCATCGGCTCCTTGGTCGAGCCGCGGATGACCGCCAGGATGGCGTCCCCCTCGCGCAGCCGCGTCGCCGAGAGATCCTTCACCTCGCGCACGCGTTTGAGCCAGCCGTCGCGCGAGAGGATGACGGTCACCTCCTCGTCGACGATGAAGTCCTCGGCGACGAACTCGGTCTCATCGCCGCCGGCGCCGCCGATCTTGGTGCGGCGCTTGTCCTCGAAGCGCCCCGCCACCTCGGTGATCTCGCTGCGCACCACGCGCAGCAGCTTGCGCTTGTCGCCTAGGATGGTCTCAATCTCCTTGGCGCGACCCTTCTTCTCGGCCAGCTCGGCGAGGATGAGATTGATCTCCAGCCGGGCCAGCTTGTAGAGCTTCAGCTCGAGGATGGCGTCGGTCTGCTCGTCCGACAGCTCGAAGCGCTTCGACAGCTTGACGGCGGCGTCGGCCTTGCCATCCGACTTGCGGATGATCCGGATCGCCTCGTCGAGCATGTCGAAGATGAGCGCGAACCCTTCCAGAATGTGGATGCGGCGCTGCAGCTCGGCCAGCTCGAACTCGAACCGCCGGCGGACCGTCTGCTCGCGGAAGGTGAGGAACTCACCCAGCATCGCCGCCAGGTTGACCCGCAGCGGAGCGGCGACCTCTTTGTTGTCCGTCGGAAAGAGGCAGGTGAGGTTGACGTGGAACCCGGTCTCGAGCGGCGTGTGCTTGTAGAGATACGCCATCACCAGATTGGGATCGGCGCCCGGCTTCATCTCCAGCACGATGCGGACGTCATCGGTCGACTCGTCGCGCACATCGACCAGGAGCGGGAGCTTCTTGTTGATGATCACATCGGCGATCCGCTCGACGACGCTCGCCTTGGTGAGCGCGTAGGGGATCGAGGTGATGATGATGTGGTCGCCACTTTTGCCGGCCGACTCGGTCTTCCATTCGCCGCGCACCCGCACGCCCCCCTGCCCCGTCTCGTAGATGTCGCGCAGCTCTTTCTTGCTGTTGGTAATCTGACCGCCGGTCGGGAAGTCGGGCCCCTTGATGTACTTGAGGAGATCTTTCGTTTCGAGCTTGGGATCGTCGAGCATCGCCACGGCCGCCGCGCAGACCTCGCCCAGGTTGTGGGGCGGGATGTTGGTCGCCATGCCGACCGCGATCCCGGTGCAGCCGTTGATGAGCAGCTGCGGCACCTTGGCCGGCAGCACGATCGGCTCCTCGGTCGTGCCGTCGTAGTTGGGGCGGAAATCGACCGTCCCCTGCTTGATCTCGTCGAGCAGCTCCATCGCCAAGAGCGCCAGGCGCGCCTCGGTGTAGCGGTGCGCGGCCGGCGCATCGCCGTCGAGCGAGCCGAAGTTGCCGTGCCCCTCGACCAGCGTGACGCGCATCGAGAAGGGCTGCGCCAGCCGGACCATCGCTTCGTAGCAGGCCGAGTCGCCGTGCGGGTGGAACTTGCCGAGCACGTCCCCCACGATGGTCGCCGACTTGCGGAACTTGGCGTCCGGGTAGAGGTGCAGGTTGGCGTACATCGCGTAGAGAATCCGCCGCTGCACCGGCTTCAAGCCGTCGCGCACATCGGGGAGCGCGCGCGAGGTGATGACGCTGACCGCGTAGTTCAGGTAGCGCCGCTGCGCCTCGAACACCAGCGACGCGTCAGCGGGCGGAGGCGGATCGTCGCCGCCGCCACCGGCTGCGCCGCCGCGCTTGCGGCCGCGCCCACCGCCGTCGGCGCCGTCGCCGCCGCCCTTCGCACTGGGCTTGGCGCCGCCCGCGATAAGATCCAGCTGTCGGGTGGCCATCGCGCTAAGGTGTCATGGACCCTAAAGGAGCGGGATCCGAATTGCAAGAAAGCCGCGGCGCCGCACCGCTTCTTGGTTACCCAGCCGTCAGGGGTCTCTGCGTCGTGCTCTGCGTCGGTCTCTGCGTCGTGCTCGGGTTGACGGGTTCCGCGCTCGCCTCGGTGCGCCGTGAGGCGGACGCCGCGATCGGGCCAGCCCAGCCGAAGACGTTCGCGCGCGACATCGCCCCGGTGCTCGACCATTGGTGCGTCTCCTGCCACGGTGGCGACGAGCCCCACGGCGGGCTCCAGCTCGACAGCCTCGCCGGCGTCATGCGTGGCGGCGATGCGGGCCCTGCGGTGGTGGCGGGAGACCCAGCCGGCAGCCTGCTGGTCGCGAAGATCGAGCGTCGGCATCGCCCGTCGATGCCGCCCCGGCGCCGACTTCCTGCGCCACTCATCGCGCTCATCCGCGCCTGGATCGCCGCTGGGGCTCCCCCGTAACCGCCGCGCGCGCGAAGCCCGTCGACGCTCGGCCGACTACTGGCAGCTCGCGAGATCGACGGTGACCGACGTCCCCGCGGCCGCGATGATCCCCAGGTCGACGCCGCCCGTGCAGGAGGTCGAACGGACGATTGCGTTGGTCGACGACGCGCAGTTGGTGGGACCCGCGAAGACGTTCCCCTCCGCAGAGAGCATCAGGGCCCCCTGACCGGGCGACATCGCCAGGCAGAGTCCCGTCAGGTCGGGGTTCGAGCCGTTCGACGCCTGCAGCTGGTTGAGGCCCGGATCGCCGGCCGTGCCGAGATCGATCGTCGCCAGGTTGTTAGAGGCGAGGCTAACATCGGATGACGTCACGAGGAGGCCGTTGAGCTTGTTGTTGAGCAGCACGCTCCCCCGGACCTTCACCTTCTCGCCGCCGAACAGCTGGACGCCCTGCTTGACGTTCCCCCAGGCGCAGAGGCCACTGATCGTCGACGTCGGCGCCGCCCCCGCCGTCTCGAAGATCTCGAGGCCGTCGAACGCGTTGCCGGAGGTGACCACCGTCCCCTGGCCGTTGGCCGGGACGACCGGAACACCGCTGATGTTCAGGACCGCCGCACCGGTCACGTAGATCCCATGCTCCGTGTTGTTGGTGAAGCTGGTGGTGGACTGCCCCGCCGGGACGACGATGTTGACGGTGCCACCGGCAACGTTGAGGCCGTCGTGGTGCTTGCTGGCACTCCCCGCGTTGGTGACGGTGACGCCCTGACCGATGTTGAGCGTGCCGTTGGTGACCGCGATGCCGTTGCCGCCGCTGTTCTGAACCGTCACGTAGGAGAGCGCGGTGGTCTTGCCGGCGCCCGGCGAGACGGCGATCCCGATCCCTGAGCTGTTGGAGGCGCCGTCGATGGTGATCGGCGCCGAGGGATCGGGGGCGATCACCGATTGATCGCCCACCAGCCGGAAGCCGCCGAACGAGGTGTCGCTGCCCGCCAGCATGTTGAGGCGGATCGGTCCCGTCTTGGTGGAGATGGCGACATTGGCCGGCACGACGATGGGGAGCGTCTCGCCGGTGAGGACGGTGGTCAGGCCGGACGCGCCGACGATGACAATCTTGGTCCCGGCCGCCCCGACGGTGCTGGCGACCGAGAGCGCGTGGGTCACCGTCTTGAAGCTGCAGCTCGGGGTGGCGACGCCGGCGGCGACGCCGCTGCCGGTGGCGGTGCCGTCGTCGCCGTTGATCGGGTCGACGAAGTAGGTGTTGCCGGTGGCGGCCGTGCATCCCGTGCAGCTGTTGTTCACGCAGCGGTACGTCGAGCCGAACATCGGGTTGCCGGCGCAGTCGGCGTCGAGGCAGCAGTTGCCCGCCGTGCAGATGTCGTTGCAGCAGAAGTCGGCTTTGTTCGCGGCGCAGGGGCCGCTGGTGGAGCAGGCGGCGGTCACGCAGGTACCAGTCTTCGGCTGGCCGGTCGTCGTCTCGCAGATGGTCGCCGAGCCGTAGACCTGGTCGGCCTGGCATTGCGCATCGCCCGAGCAAGAGCCGCAGTCGTTGGCGGTGACGGCGCCACAGATGCGACCCGCGTTCGCGGCCACGCAGTCGGAGCTGGTGCCGTGGCAATCGCCCAGCTGGCAGATCCCCTGGTAGCAGATGTTGCCCGCACCGTAGGAGGAGTCGGCGATGCACTGGGCGTCGCTGGCGCAAGGACCGCAGGTGTCCGTCCGGGAGATGCCGCAGAGCTGACCGGTCGGGCAGTCCGACGACGGCCCGTGGCAATCTCCCGACACGCAACCCCCGGCGACGCAAACCGTCGTCACGCCGTAGGTGCTGTCGGACTGGCAGGCCGTGTCGCTCGCGCAGGCCTTGCAGGCATGCGTCGGCTGATCGCACAGCTGACCGCCGCCAGTGCAGTCGTTCGAGGTGTGGCAGTTGCCGGCCACGCAGACGTTCCCGATGCAGACATGCTGCGGCCCGTAGGCGGTGACGCAGGCATTGTCGCTCCCGCAGGGGCTGCAGGCGTGCGTGGTGCTGTCGCAGATCTCGCCGCCGCCGCAGTCCGCGGTGACGTGGCAGGTCCCCGACACGCAGGCGCCGCCGATGCAGAGGTGGTTGTTCCCGTAGCCGGTGACACATTCGCTGTCGAGCGTGCAGACGCCGCAGGTGTGGGCGCTGGCGTTGCAGATTGCGCCGCCGGGACAGTCGGGCGAGGTGCGGCACTGGCCGACGATGCAGGCGCCGCTGATGCACAGCTGCCCCGAGCCGTACGCGGCGGTGCAGCTCTGGTCGGTGGTGCACGCGCCGCACATGTGCGAGGCGACGTCGCAGACCAGGCCGGATGCGCAGTCGGTGGCGACGCGGCAATTCCCCGCCACGCAGCTGCCGTTGAGGCACAGTTGTGGGCCGGGGTAGTTGGAGGTGCAGGTCGTGTCGTCGGGACACGCAATGCAGGTCAAGGTCGCCGTGTCGCAGATGCGACCGCCGCCGCAGTCGCTGGTCTGCCGACAATTGCCGGCCACGCAGCTCCCGCTCACACAGAGGTGATTCGCGCCGTAGCCCGACTGACACTGATTGTCGGTCGCGCAGGTGGTGCAGGCGAAGGTCGCGTCGCAAATCTTGCCGCTGCCCGCCGGGCAGTCGCTGGCCGTCCGACATTCTCCCGCGACGCAGCCGCCCGAGACGCACAGGTGATCGGCGCCGTAGGCCGTCATGCAAGCGCTGTCGGTCGAGCAGTTGGTGCAGAGGTTGTTGACGCAGAGCTGGCCGTTGCTGCAGTCACCGAAAGAGTGGCAGTCGCCGCTGATGCAGGCGCCGGCCACGCAGACATGCTGCGGTCCGTAGCCGGAGCGGCAGGCGCTGTCGGTCGGACAGGCGACGCAAGCGTGGCTGGCGCCGTCGCAGATCTGACCGTTGGTGCAGTCGAGCGCCGTCTGACAACCGGCTGACCCACCGGTGCCGGACGAACCGCCGGAGCCCGCGGAACCGCCCGTCCCAACACCGGCCTGGCCGCCCATCCCGCCGCCGGCCTGGCCGCCTGTGCTGCCTGCCGTGCCGCCACTGCCCCCACCTGCCGTGCCGCCCGTGTTCGTGCCCCCGGTCCCACCGAGACCGCCCCCGACGCCACCCTTTCCCCCGCCGCCAGCGCCTGCCATGCCGCCGCCGGCGCCACCCTTTGCGCCACCGCCGCCACCGCCGACTCCCCCGCCGGTGCCGGCGGCGCCGCCGCCTCCGCTCGCTCCGCCCATCCCGGCGCCGCTGTCGGTCCCTACTCCCGCCTGCCCGCCGCCTCCGTCCACGCCACCGTCGGTCTCGATCCCCCCGGTCCCGCCACCGTCCTGGCCTGCTCCGCCGGTGCTGCCACCGGTCCCGCCCGCGCCGGTCGCGTCGGGCTTGGCCGGCATGTTGTCGCCGCAAGCCGCGGCGCTAACAGCCACCACGAAGAGAGCAAACAGAGACTCAACGACCCCCCTGGGCGTACGGATTTGCATCGCGCGGCTACCCTCGACAGATTTCTGTCGGCACTTGACCCCGGGCGTCAGCTCCATCCGGTTCGCCGCCGGTTCGCTCGCCGGTTTGAGCCGGTCGCGCAACGGCGAACGCGTTACGACTCGAGTTTCTTGCGCTTCCAGCCGCGGGGCGGGCGCTTCTCGGCCGCGTTCGAATTCGGCGGCGAGTAGTCGATCCAGCGGAAGCTGGGCGGCGAGCGGACGTCGATGTGCACGAACTGGCTGCGCGGGTAGATGCCGATCCCCATCCCACCGCGATCGAGCGTCTGGGCGAAGACCTGAATCTTCTTCGAGCTGACGCCGGCGATCCGGATGTCGCTGGCGCGCCCCTTGAAGTGGTTGCTGCTCTCTTTGCGCTGGTTGCGAAAGCCCGAGACGATCTGGAGCGGCTTGCTGCCGAAGTGATCATAGACGTGCGACAGCATCGTCAGGAGCTGCGGGTCCATCGGCTTCTCGGCGTCGGTCCGGCGACAGCGCAGGGCGTGGTTCAGCTGCTCGAGCGCGTCGAGATTGTAGGACCCGTCGGCGTTGTAGATGTTGACCTTGACGGGATCGTCGTTCGGATTGTTGACGCTGACCATCGCCAGGTTGCCGGATGGACGGGGGAGCGGTTCACTGCGCAGCTGATCCTCGGGGACGACGTGGCCGACGAACCGCCCATGGTGGCTCCGCTTGTTTCGGCGGTGGCGGGCGTGCGACGGCTTGCCGGCCGACGCACTGTCACCCGAGTCGCCGGCAGCATCCGCCGACGGTGGAAGCGGGGCATCAGCGCCAGGCGCAGCTCCGGCCCCCTCGTCGTCCGATTCAGCGTGGACGCGGGGCGCGAATCCGACGAGCAGCACGAGTGCTGCTGCTCCGAGGGCCATCCGGCGAAGCATGAACCTATTAGTTGACCCTGTTATGGCGGGCGGGTCAACGAAAAACTCCAGGGGGGTAGTTCGTGAACCTACCCTTGCTCCGCTCGTCCTACTACCTGCGCTGCGGCTACCTGCGCTGCGGCTACCTGCGCTGCGGCTACCTGCGCTGCGGCTACCTGCGCTGCGGCTACACGCGCTGCGGCGCGGGAACCTGACTCGGCACATGCAGCAGATCGATCGCCAGCCGCTCTGCGACACTGAAAATTCGTTCGTCCCGGTAGAACTCTCCGTAAACGATCCGACGAATTCCGGCGTTGGCGATCTGCTTGAAGCAGTTCCAGCACGGGCTCGCGGTCACGTAGATCGTGCCGCCGTCGATGATGACGCCGTTCTTGGCGGCCTGAATGATTGCGTTCGCCTCGGCGTGAATCGTGGCGACGCAGTGATCGTTCTCCATCATGTGCCCGGCGTCGGTGCAGTGGGGCATGCCGCGAATCGATCCGTTGTAGCCGGTCGAGAGGATCGTCCGATCGCGCACGATCACCGAGCCGACGAACTTGCGCGGGCAGGTCGATCGCGACGCCACCACCTGCGCGATGTTCATGAAGTACTGGTCCCAGGGAACGCGCTCGTCCATGGGAGTCGTTCTACCACCACGCGCCGCGCGGGACTTGGCGATTTCCTTTGGTAGTATGCGCCGGCCCGTGGACTGGAAAACAACGCTCAATCTCCCAAAGACTGAATTCCCGATGCGCGCCGATCTGGCGCGCCGCGAACCGGAGTGGCTCGCCCGCTGGGCGCGCGACAAGCAATACGAACGGATTCTGGACGCGCGTGAGAAGGAGGGGGCCGCGCCTTTTGTGCTCCACGACGGCCCCCCCTACGCGACCGGCGCCATCCACTACGGAACGGTGCTCAACAAGGTGCTCAAGGACATCGTCGTGCGGTCGCAGCTGCTGATGGGCAAGCGGGCGGTGTTCCGCCCCGGCTGGGACTGCCACGGGCTGCCGATCGAGCAGCAGGTCGAAAAAGAGCTGGGGCCGAAGGCCCGAGAGCTGAGCGCCACCGACTTCCGGGACCACTGCGAGAGGCACGCGCTGAAGTTCGTCGACATCATGCGCACCGAGTTCAAGCGGCTCGGCTGCCTCGGCAACTGGGACGACCCCTACCTGACGCTGTCAAAGGACTACGAGGCGGCGATCGCCCGCCAGCTGGCCGGGTTCGCGCGCGCGGGGCTCGTCTACCGCGACAAGAAGCCGGTGCACTGGTGTCTCACGCACCACACGGCGCTGGCGGAGGCTGAGGTCGAATACGAGGACCACAGCTCGCCATCGATCTACGTCCGCTTCCCGGTCGTCGGCGATCTCGGGAAGGCCGACGTACGGCTCAAGGAGAAGAAGGCGGCGTTCGTCATCTGGACGACGACCCCCTGGACGCTACCGGCCAATCTGGCGATCGTCGCGAATCCGGAACTGGACTACGTGGCAATCCCGCGGGGCGACGAATACCTGGTGGTCGCCGCAGGTCTGGCCGAGACGTTCTTGGTGGCGACCGGGATCGACGCGCCGAAAGAGTCCTGGATATCCATCTCACGCGATGGGCTGCAAGCGCTCGAAGGGTCGCGTTACGAGGCACCGTTCCCGCGCCCGAATTCCAACGGCGACAAGGACTACCGGCTCTGGTTCGCGCGCCACGCCACGCTCGAGGCAGGCACTGGCCTGGTCCACACCGCGCCCGGCCACGGTGCCGATGACTACATCGTTGGTCGCGACCACGGCCTCACGATCTTCGCGCCCGTCGATGAGAACGGCCGCTTCACCGGCGAGGTCGAGCTGGGCGAGCTCAACGGGGCGCGCGTGTTCGACGCCAACCCCAAGGTCGTGGAGCAGCTGGCCGCCCGCGGCCTCCTGCTGAACAAGGTGGGCGAGACGATCCGGCACCAGTACCCCTGCTGCTGGCGCTGCAAGAACCCGATCATCTTCCGCGCCACGCTGCAGTGGTTCGCCCGGCTCGGCGAGGCGGACGACGAGACGTCGCTGCGACACCGGGCGCTCGCCGAGATCGCGCGGACGCAGTGGATCCCGACCTGGGGCGAGAACCGCATCCGCGGCATGATCGAGGCGCGTCCCGACTGGTGCCTCTCGCGCCAGCGGGTCTGGGGGGTGCCGATCCCCGCGTTTCGCTGCACCGCCTGCAGGAATGATCTGCTCGACGCCGCTGTTATCGAGCACGTGGCCGACATTTTCGCGCGCGAGGGCTCGAACGCCTGGTTCTCGCGGCCGGCAATGGAGCTGCTGCCGACGCCGGCGCCCGCCTGCGCCTGCGGCCAGGCTGGCGCGGAGTGGGAGAAACAGCACGACATCGTCGACGTCTGGTTCGAGTCAGGTGTGTCGTGGGCCGCCGTCGCCGACGGCAAGCTGGTTCCGAAGGGTGAGAAGGTCGACCTCTACCTCGAAGGGGCCGATCAGCACCGCGGCTGGTTCCACTCGTCCCTGCTCGTCTCGACAGCGACCCGCGGGATGGCGCCCTACAAGGCGGTGCTGACCCACAGCTGGGTGCTCGACGAGCGCGGCAAGTTCTACTCGAAGTCGGAGATCGCGAAGGCGCGGGCCGCCGGCGTCAAGATCGACTACGTCGAGCCCGCCGTGCGGATGGAGAAGAACGGCGCCGAGATGCTCCGCCTCTGGACGGCGGCCGGCGACTACCAGAGCGACGTCGTCTTCTCCGAGGCGATCCTCACCCAGCTCTCCGAGTCGTACCGGAAGATCCGCAACACCTGCCGCTACCTGCTGTCGAACCTCTACGACTTCGTTCCGGCGCGCGACATCCTCGATGATGACCGGCTGCGCGAGCTCGATCTCCTGGCCGTGGGCCTGCTGCGCGAGCGCGACCACCAGATCTTCGAGGCCTACAAGCGCTACGCCTTTCATGAGGTGGTGCGTCTCATGAGTGACTACGTCACCACCGTCTCGGCAGAGTATCTCGATCCGGCGAAGGATCCGCTCTACTGCGAGTCGGCCGGCTCGCCCGTCCGCCGCAGCGTGCAGACCGCGCTCTACGAGATGGCCCGGACGCTGGCGACCTGGATGGCGCCGGTCCTCTGCTTCACCGCGCAGGACGTCGCCGACGAGCTCGCGCGCGTGACTGGCGAGCCGTTCGACGTGCACGCCAGCGTGCGCGGGGAGCTATACCCGCCAGGCAAGGCGCCAGCGAACCCCAACAAGCGCTGGACCGACGAGATCCGCCCGCGCCGCGAGGCGATCCTCCGGCCGCTGGAGAAATTTCGCGCCGAGGGGCACAAGTCGCTGGAGGCGCGGGTCCGGGTGACGCCGGCCGCCGCCGAGCGCCCGCACTGGCAGTGGAACCTCGACCACCTGGCCGAGCTCTGCGTCGTCTCGCGCGTCGAGCTCGATCCGGCGGACGCGCCGGCGGGCGCCGAGACCTCGGTCGTCGTCGACGAAGCGCCCTGGCCGACCTGCCCGCGTTGTTGGCGCCGGACGGGTGACGCCCCGACGCCCACTGCCCCCGATCCCCAGCTGTGCCAGCGTTGCGCCGCGGCGGTCTCCACCGGCACGAGGAGTGACTCATGACCCCGACCCGCCGCAAGTACTTCCTGTTCTCGCTGTTCATGGCCATCAGCCTAGTCCTCGATCAGTGGACCAAGGTGATGGCGCGGGCGGAGCTGCGCCCGCGCGGACCGTTCAACCCGAAGGTGGTCGTCAGCGGCTACTTCGATCTTCGCTACGCGGAGAATCCGGGGGTGGCGTTCAGCATGCTGCAAGACTTGCCGGGCGGACGCCTGCTGCTGACCCTACTGGCGATCGCGGCGTTCGCGCTGGTGCTCGTCTACCTGCGCAAGACGCCGGTCGAAAGCACCCGCCTCCACATCGCGCTCGGGCTGGTCGGCGGCGGCGCGATCGGGAACCTCATCGACCGCATGCTCTACGGGAAGGTGACCGACTTCATCGTCTGGAAGGTCGGCGTGCACGAGTGGCCGGCGTACAACATCGCCGACGCCGCGCTCTGCGTGGGGGTGGGGCTCATGGTGCTCGACATGTTCCTGACCCGCCGCGAGGTGCCGTCCTCGGCTTGAGGCACGGCACGGGAGCTTCGCCTTGCATCCGGTCCTCCTCACGTTCCCCCTGGGCCGGCGCGAGATCGCGCTGCACAGCTATGGCCTGCTCATCGCCGCCGGACTGGCGATCGGCATATGGCTGGCCCACCGCGAGGGGGGGCGCCGCGGGTGGAACCAAGGGCGGGTCCTCGACCTCGCGTTCTGGCTGGTCGTCTCGGGGCTGGTCGGCTCCCGCCTGACCTACGGTCTGGTGAACGCGCGCAGCTTCTTCCACGCCTGCGTCGACGGCGACGGCCCCTGGTGGCGCGACTGCACCAGCCTGCTGGCGGTCTGGGAGGGGGGCCTCGTCTTCTACGGCGGCGTCGCCGCGGCCGCGGTCGTGGCGCTGGTCTTCGCGCGGCGCGAGGGATGGTCGTTCGGAAAGGTCGGCGATCTCTTCGCGCCGGCGCTGGCGATCGGACACGCCTTCGGCCGCCTCGGCTGCTTTACCGCCGGCTGCTGCTTCGGCAAGGAGACTGCCTCGCGGATCGGCGTCGCCTTCCCGCGCGGCAGCGTCGCCTTCGAGGTCCTGCAGCGCGCGGGGGCCGTGCCGCTCGGCGCCGGCGAGACGCGCCCATTGCACCCGGCCCAGCTCTACGAAGCGGCCGGGGAGCTGGTGCTGTTCGGTCTCCTCTGCCTCCTCCGCCCTCGCCTTCGCCGGCAGCCGGGCGCGCTGCTCCTCTGCTACCTCGGCCTCTATGCGCTGCTTCGTTTCGTGGTCGAGATCTTTCGAGGCGACATCCTGCGCGGGTTCCCCATCGAGCTCGCGACGCCGCGCCTGGCGGCCTGGCTCGGACTGCCGCCCGCCGAGCCGATCTTCTTTTCGGTCGGCCAGCTCGGCAGCCTGCTCACCGCGGCGGCGGTGGCTGCCGCTCTGGTCTGGCGCCACAGAGCGCCGCGAACGCCCGCGCCTTGACCTCGGTCTCGCGAAGCTCGCCCTCGGGCGTCGAGTCGACCACGATGCCGCCGCCAACCGAGAGGTTCAGCTCGCCGCCGCGCAGCACGGCCGTGCGGATGGCGATCGCCAGATCGAGATCACCCGCGGCGCCCAGCCAGCCGGTCGCTCCGGTGTAAACGCCCCGCGGCGACGGCTCGAGCTCGTCGATGATCTGCATCGCTCGGCGTTTGGGAGCGCCGGTCACCGAGCCACCCGGGAAGGTGGCCGCCAGCAGCGCAGCCAGGCCGACCTCCGGGCGCAGCTGGCCGCGCACGGTCGAGATCAGGTGGTGGACCGTCGGCAGCGACACCACCCGCGCCAGCGAGGCGACCTCCACGCTGCCGGCGCGGCAGACCCGCCCCAGGTCGTTCCGCTCGAGATCGACGATCATGACATGCTCGGCGCGGTCTTTGACGGCGCTGGAGAGCTCCGCGGCCGCGGCCTGATCGGCAGCGGCGTCGGCGCCGCGGGGGCGGGTCCCCTTGATCGGGCGGGTCTCGACCACGCCGCCGGCCGAGAGCGAGAGAAACCGCTCGGGCGAGTTGCCCAGGATGGTGACGGCATCCGGGCCGGTGTCGGCGGCGGCGATGAACGCGCCGTGCGGAGCCGGCGCGCCGGCACGCAGAGCCGCCGCCAAGAACGTCGGATCTCCCGCGGTGCAGGAAGCCCGCAGCCGCCGCGACAGGTTCACCTGGTAGGCATCCCCCGCCTGCAGGTAGTCGAGGATCCGCCCCACCCCGTCCAGGAACGCTTCTTCCGGGTGGACCGCCTCGAGCGCGCCCAAACGCGGAGGCTCCGTTGGGAGGGCGCCTGACAGGAGCTCGGCGAGCCGCTCCGCGGCGCCTGTGTCGCGCGCGAAAATCGTCGGCGCGTCGGTCTGGTCGCGCACCCAGACCGCATCGTTAAAGTGAAACTCGAACAATGGATGGTCAACATCGCGCGGTGCCAGGCCAACCAGGCGGCGACCGAGCTCGTACGATAGCCACCCGACGGCGACGGGAACGCCGCCCGGCACCTCGCCCTGCTCCCTCCAAGCCGCACGCGCCTCGCCCCAGGCCTGCTCGAGCCTGGCCAGATCGCCGGACGTCGTGCCACGAACGGTGGCGATGGGCCCCGCGCCGACGAGATCGCGCGCGACCTTCGATTCGTCGGCCGCTTTGTCCGCCGCCGGCGCCGACAACCAGAAGGCGCCCGGCGCAGCCGCCGCCCGCCGGGCCGCCTCGGCCGGCGTCAACCGATCGGCGGGGACTGCGATCACGCCTGCGCGCGCTCGGCCAGCGCTGCCGAGAGGAAGCTGCGCATGTACTGCACCAGCGAAAACAGCGACACCGCCGTCGAGACGTAAAGGACGATCAGCCCCGCCAGCTGGTAGTCGATCGTCCTGCCCGTCCCCAGCATCGGATAGCGAAAGTAGATGAGCAGCATCATGACCGCCACCAGCTGCAGGGCGGTCTTGATCTTGCCGCTGTCGCTGGCGGAGATCACCAACCCCTGCGCAGAGGCGACGCTGCGCAGGCCGTTGACCGCCAGATCGCGCGCGATGATCACCACCACCACCCAGGCCGGCACGCGCGACAGCGCCACCATGTAGACCAGCACGGCGGTGACGGTCAGCTTGTCGGCCAGGGGGTCGAGGAACTTCCCGAGCGTGCTGACCTCGCCCCGCTTGCGCGCGAGGTAGCCGTCGAGCCCGTCGCCGGCCGCGCAGATCAGATAGAGCAGGCTGGCGATGAAGCTGCGCAGCGGGCTGAAGTTGTCGATGAACGTCAGCACGAACGGGATCAGCACCACCCGACTCATGGTCACCAGGTTGGGGACGTTGGTCAGCTCGCGCCGGAGGGTCGCCATGCGCTATCCCGCAATCGCTTCGAGCAAGACCACGCCCTCGCCCTGACAGCCGAGATGGAACGGGGCCTCCCCCGGCATTCGCGCGCCGTGGGGCACCAGGCGCCCGACCCAACCATAGAGCCGCGCCCCCGACAACAGCGTCGGCTTCTCGTCAGTGACCTTGATGGCGATGGCGTCCCTCGGCAGCTCGAGCGCCACCGTGCCTCGGCCGCGAAACTGCAGCATGCGGAGCTCCGTGTTCGGTACCGTGCCTGCTTCCCAGGTAAGCGAGCCCTCGAACGCCAGGACGCGATCCTCACGCACGTACAAGACGTCGTCCGCCAGCCGCAACGGCAGCCAGCGGTTGGCGGCGCCGGCGATCCAGATCTCGCCGCCGCCAGTGAGGCGATAGAACGGCGCCCCACCCTCGCGCCCCATCGGCTCGGTGCTGGCCCGACCCTGCGCGCGCCGGAAGCCCGGCTCCCACTTGAGGGTGCCCGTGCCGGCGAGGATCGCGTCGGCGCGCGCGTGGGCCTCGTCGGCGATCGCCAGTCGGAAGGCACCGGACGGGATCGACGGCGACGGCGCCTGACCGAGCCGGGCCAGCACGAACGACAGCAGCGGCACCGCTTCGACCTCGCGTGGCAAAGGAGAATCGACCGACGGCTCGACCGACCGCTCGACCGACCGCTCGACGTCAGCGGGCCGCACCGAATGCGCTGCCGCTTCGACGCGTGGCGGGGCCGGATCCTCGGGACGCCGCGCGCTGGGCTCCTTCCAGCTCGACGGGCGCTTCTCGGCCGCGACGGAGGGCGGCATCGGTGGCGTCATTGGTGGCAAGGGGGGCGCCAGCGCCACCGGCCGCCCGAGGCTTCCGCGCGAGACGGGGGTCGGCGGTCGCTGCACCTTGGCGGCCTGATCGAGCTCGTTGGCGAGCGCGTCCTGACCGGCGCGGCGAAACGCGGCGGCCGCCTGCACCACCTCGCCCTTCTTGGCGTATGCGTAGCCGAGGTAGCTCCAGGCGCGCCCGTCACCGGGGGCGATGCGCACCGCCATCTCCAGTTCCGGGAGCGCGTCGTCGATCCGTTCCAGCTTGAGCGCCAAGAGGCCTAGGTTGCGGCGCGCCCCCGCGTCGTTCGGCGCCGCGCCCGCGATCTCGCGGTAGGTGGCGTGCGCGTCTTCGAGCCGCCCCAGCTTGTAGCGCACCAGAGCCAGCAGGGTCAGCGCCTTGGCGTCGGCGGGCGACGCCGACAGCGCGCGCAGGATCTCCCCCTCGGCTTCCCCGAACCTCTTGGCGGCGACCAGCTCGCCGGCGCTGGCCAAGTGGGCGCCGGCGACGGCGACGGAGACAGAGACGGACGGGGCGCCGCTCATTTCTCCGCTGACCCTCCGGTGGCCATCCGGTACTGGTCATAACGGCGCAGCACCATCGCCACGTAGGCGTGCGTGGTCTCGTAAGGGGGAATGCCGCCGTACTTTTCGACCGCCGCCGGACCGGCGTGATAGCCCGCGATCACTTTGACCTTCTCGTCCGACGAGCAGACGGTCAACGGCCGGCCGTCGTCACCGGCCGCCGGAGTCTTGCAGAACCGCCGCGCCAACACCTGGAGGTAGCGCGTCCCACCCATGATGTTCTGGCGCGGGTCGAAGATGTCGGTGACGCCCATCTGGCGGGCCGTCCCCGGAAGCAGCTGCATCAGCCCCTCGGCGCCGGCGCTGGAGACGACGCGCGGATCGAAGTCCGACTCTGTCTTGATCACCGCCCTGATGAACGCCTCCGGGATTCCATAGAACGCCTGTCCGTCGAGGATGTCGCGGTCGAAACGCGTGTAACGGGTCGGCGAGGCGTCGCGCGGGGGGACGAGGTCGGTCGCGCCGCGCAGCGCCGAGGCCTTGCCAGGCCCAGCCCGGAAAAGCACCTTCCAACGACCACCTGGACCACCTGGACCACCTAAGCCGCCCGCCGGCTGCTTGTTGGTGAACTCGACCACCCCGTCGGCCCGCTCGCGCGACCAGAACGTCCCGGCGTGCGCCGGCGCCCCCAGCGTCGCCGTGGCCCCGACGAGGACGGTGAGCGTCACCTTTCGCATCGCCGGTGATCGTAACACGCTAGACTCCAGACGTGATCGACACCGACTACCTGGTGATCGGGTCCGGGCTGGCGGGCCTGACGTTCGCGCTGCGAGCGTCGACCCACGGGCGGGTGGTGGTGGCGACCAAGCGCGCTCCCGCGGAGGCCAACACCGCCTACGCGCAAGGGGGGGTGGCCGGGGCGCTCGATCCCGACGACGGCGTCGCCGCGCACGTCGAGGACACGCTGCGGGTCGGCGACGGGCTCTGCCGCCGGGAGATCGTGGAGATCTGCGCACGCGAGGGGCCCGAACATATCCTGTGGCTGGCCAACGAGCTCGGCGTCCCGTTCGATCGCGACGCCGACGGCCAGCTCGCGCTCGGGCGCGAAGGGGGGCACACCGCCCGGCGAATCGTTCACGCCAAGGACACCACCGGATGGGCGATTCAAGAGGCGCTGCTGGGGGGTGTCGCCAAGCGCGCCGACCGAATAACGCTTTTGCCCGATCACTTGGCGATCGATCTGCTGACCACCGCCAAGTACGGCGGCCCAAACGCCGTGTTCGGCGCTTACCTCCTCGACCAGCGGACGGGGAAAGTCGAGACGGTCACCGCGCGCGCGGTCGTGCTGGCGACCGGTGGCTCGGGGAAGGTCTACCTCTACACCTCGAACCCCGACGTGGCGACCGGCGACGGCGTGGCCATGGCCTACCGGGTCGGCGCCCGCATCGCCAACATGGAATTCTTTCAATTTCACCCCACGGTGCTCTATCACCCGGCGGCGAAGTCGTTTCTGATCAGTGAAGCGCTGCGCGGCGAAGGGGGGATCTTGCGTCTGCGCGACGGCACGGCGTTCATGCCGCGCTACCATGACATGAAGGACCTCGCCCCCCGCGACATCGTCTCGCGCGCCATCGACGCCGAGATGAAACGGACCGGCGACGATCACGTCGATCTCGACATGACCCACCTGTCGGGCGATTTCCTGATCGAGCGCTTCCCCAACATCCATCGCCGCTGCATGGAGCTGGGGATCGACATGCGCAAGCAGCCGATCCCGGTCGTGCCGGCCGCGCATTATAGCTGCGGCGGCGTGCTGGTCGACGAGCACGGCCGTTCGACGGTGAAGAACCTCTACGCCATCGGCGAGGTCTCGATGACCGGGTTGCACGGCGCCTGCCGGCTGGCCTCCAACTCGCTCCTGGAGGCGATGGTGTTCGGCGCGCGCGCCGCCGACGACGTCCGTCATGTCCGCAGCGAGCGCCCGGCGCAGGTGGCCCCCTGGTATTCGGGCGACGCCGGCTCGTCCGACGACGCCGTCGTGGTGAGCCACAACTGGGACGAAATCCGCCGCCTGATGTGGAACTACGTCGGCATCGTCCGGACCGACCGGCGCCTCGAACGTGCGGCCCGCCGCATAGAGCTGATTCGCTCGGAGATCCGCGACTACTACTGGAACGTCACCATCACGGGCGATCTGGTCGAGCTGCGCAACATCGCCCTGGTCGCCGATCTGATCATCGAATCGGCGCGCCGCCGTCCCGAGAGCCGGGGCCTCCACTACAACCTCGATCATCCCGACCACGATCCGCGCATGGCCCGCGACACCATCGTCGCTCGCGGCGACGGGCCTGTGGTCTAGGGCGCGGACCAAGAGGACTGATCGCGTCGAGCGGAGGCGAGCTTTGCTCGCCGGAGCTCATCGCGGGAGGTCGCAGGAACCCTCCCAGGGTTCCTGATCTAAAAGAAGAAGCCGATTCGAAGCAGATCGAGGGTCGGGAATGGGTATTTGACGATGATGCGCGCGATCGTTTGCACGCCGTCCTTGGTGCTCGTGGCCTGGTCGATCACGTCCTGCGGAACCGTGCTGGTCGCCTGGTCTGGCACCGGCTGCCCCGCGTAGACCGCCGTCACCACGGGATCCTGCGGGATGGGGATCTGCAGGCCGAGGCTGAAGCTGATGGCGAAGCCCGCCTGCGAAATCCAGAGCACGCCGAGCTGCGGTTGCACGAAGAATCCGGACATGTCGGCGGCGATGGTCAGCTGGTTGCCGGCGGCGACCTCGTCGAACGACGCCTTGAAGTTCTGGTAGCCGAACCCCGCCCCCAGGAAGAAGACGCCGTCGCCCGGGAACCAGCGCACGATCCCCTCGAGCGCTTTCAGATCGAGCTTGAAGTTGATCCCGGGCACCGAAAACTCGGGGAGATAGCTCCCCTTCAAACCCAGCGCGAACGAAGGGCCGAGCTTCACCGTCAGCTCCCCCTCGACCGGCCGCGGGAAGGCGACGATGCCGAGCAGAAAACCGACGCGCGCCGCGTCCGCAGACGTGCCCGCCGGCTGCGACGCCTGCGTCTCGATCGGTGGCGGTGACGGCGGCGGCAAAAGCGGCTCGACCGGAATCGCCGGAGGAAGCGGCTGCGGCACAATTGCGGGGGGCGGCGGAGGCGGTGCAGCGGGCGGCGGTGCGACCGTTACCGGCGGCGCGACCGGCGCAGGCGGCGCGACCGACGGCGGTACCTCGGGAGTGGGAGCAGTGATGGGGAGCGGTGGCGCGGGCCGCGCTGCCGGGGGCGACGAGGGAGCTGGAGGTGCCGGTGGTGGCGGCAAGAGAGGCGGAGCGCTTGGCGGCTTCGCCGGCAGCGGAGCCCCCGCCTGCGGCTTGAGCACCAGTGACGTCTCCAGCAGCTTGCCGACGGTGACGTAGACAGGGAAGTTGAGCGGCTCGAATCCCGGCTTGGCTGCGGCGAAGACATGCCGACCGCCCGAAAGATGGAGCGGGTGCGCGAGCGCGTCGACGTCGAGCGGCCGATCGTCGACGGTGGTGGCCGCATCCGGCTCGGAGAGGGTCAGCTTGACGGTCCCGGTCACCGCGCCGATTTCGGCCAGTGCCCTCTGCGCGCGATCGCGCTCCTCGGGCGAAAGCGCCATCGTCGGAGCCGCCAGCAGCCTCTCGTACGATCGGTAGGCCTCGGGGGTCCGGTCGGTCTCGCGCTCGGCGATCGCGACACCGAGCAAAGCCGCCGCCGTCGGCTCGACCGCGTACGAGGCCTGAAGCTTGACCAGCGCCGCCTCGAACCGCTCCCTTTTGAGCAGCCGCTGGCCGGCGGCCAGATCTCGTCGCGCCCTCTCCTGTTGCTCCGGGGTCGGCACCGGCGACGTCGAATCGACCTGCGCCCGCGCGACCGCGCCAAAGGCGGAGATGGCGAGCCCTATGACGAGGGTCGTTCGACGGAACATCTGGATTCCGTCTCTATCGACGCTCGGCGGCGGGTCTAAAATCGCCGATGGCGCCGCGGCCGGCCTCAGTGGCCGGCGACCTCGAGCAGGCGCTGCTCGATGGTCGACGCGTCGGCCGGCAGGAAGCCGGCGTTCACGTAGCGGACGATCCCGGAGCGGTCGACCACGTACGAGGTCGGCATCTTGTCGGGCTGGAGCAGCTCCGCGACCTCACCGCGCGGATCGTGCGCGAGGGTGAGCGCCCAGCGCCCACCGCCGTGCGCGCGCAGAAACTTGTCGACGTTGGCCCGCTCCTGATCGATCGAGACGGCCAGGATGTCGATCCCCTGCGACTTCAGCCGCCGGGCCATCTCGTTGAGCACCGGCAGCTCCTGCTTGCAGGGGTCACACCACGACGCCCAGACGTCGAGGAGCAGCACACGCCCCTTGTAAGACGCGACGTTGATCGGCTTGCCCGACAGCGCGTCGACCTTGAGCAGCGGGAGCGGCGCGCCCACGGGGCCTCCAGACCCGCCACCCGCGGCGCCGGTGGTCGCGCAGCCGAGGGACAGCAGCACGAGGGCCGCTGCCACGCGGGCTAGCGTTAGCTCGAGCCTAGGGCGTCTTTGATCCATTCGCGGAGACTGTCGGCGTCGCGCGTATCAGTGTACTCGCGGCCGTCGATGTAGAGCGTGGGGGTCGCCTGCAGGCCAATCGAGGCGCCTTCGTTCTTGTCCTTTTCCACCTTCCCCTTCACCGGCTCCGAGGCCACGTCCTGGCGGAACTTGGCGACGTCGAGCCCCGACTCTTTGGCCACCTTCTCTATCTCGGCGGGACTGAGCTCATCTTGATGCTCCCAGAGCTTGTCCTGAAACTGCCAGAACTTCCCCTGCTTCTGCGCGGCGACTGCGCCCTCAGCGGCGAGGCGCGCGTTCGTGTGCTGGGGCAGCGGGTAGTGCTTGAAGTAGAGCTTCACGTCGTTCGGGAACTCGTCGAGGATCTGGTGCAGCACCGGCTGGAAGTGCTTGCAGTGCGGGCACTCGTAGTCGGCGAACTCCACCAGCGTGATCCGCGCCTTGGGGTTCCCCTTCATCGGCGCGTCGGAAACGTCGAGCTTCTTGGGGGTGACCGGGCGGTAGCGCTTGCCCAGCGACTCGGAGATCTCGGAGTCGGTGTACCCCTGGTCGACCAGCCGCACGACGTAGCGAAGGGCGTTCACCGAGCGGGCACAGCCGTTCTTCTGAGCCTTGGCCGAGGCCAGCAGGCTCTGCGCCTGCCCGCAGACCGAGGGCTCGCCGTTGCCGATGCGGAAAAAGACCTTCTTGCCAAAATCGTCCAGCTTCGAGATGTCGACGCCCGGCGGGGGCGTCGTGTCGTCGCCGGCTTTGGTCGCCGTGGCGGTGGCGTTGGCCGCAGCCGTCTCCGCGGCAGGATGCGCCTCGGCCGGGGTCTTGGCGCAAGCTGGGGCCGCCAACCACGCGGC
>Ga0066789_10000045_pt1 | contig 32045 bp, 26 predicted proteins | sample OrgsoiDNA2013049_FD_70960 | JGI IMG/M metagenome (GOLD analysis project Ga0066789, IMG submission 70960) | Permafrost soil microbial communities from the Arctic, to analyse light accelerated degradation of dissolved organic matter (DOM) -... | ecosystem: Environmental > Terrestrial > Soil >...
ATCGGCCAGGCACTACAGGCCACAGAGGTCTGGTTCCTGACCGGTAGCCAGGGGCTCTACGGCCAAGACGTCATCAGCCAGGTCGAGCAGCACTCCCGCGACATCGCCCGGCAGCTGGATGCCGCCGAAGCCGTCGCGTCGCGCATCGTCTGGAAGACGGTGCTCACCGACGCCGACGCGATCCGGCGCCTCGCTCTGGCGGCCAACGCCGATGACGCCTGCATCGGCATCATCGCCTGGATGCACACGTTCTCGCCGGCCAAGATGTGGATCTCGGGACTTGACGCACTGCGAAAGCCGTTGCTGCACCTGCATACCCAGGCAAACGTCGACCTCCCGTGGGGCGAGATCGACATGGACTTCATGAACCTCAACCAGGCAGCTCACGGGGACCGTGAGTTCGGCTACATCCAAACCCGAATCGGGGTGGTCCGCAAGACCGTCACCGGTCACGTGAGCGACCCTAGCGTCTCCGACCGGGTGGGCACCTGGGCTCGCGCGGCCGCCGCCACCACAGCACTGCGGAGGATGAAACTTGCCAGGTTTGGCGACAACATGCGCAATGTCGCCGTGACCGAGGGCGACAAGGTCGAGGCCGAGCTGCGGTTCGGCGTCTCCGTCAACACCTATGGGGTCAACGACCTCGTCGAGTCCGTGGAGGCCGTCCCCAACGCCAGCATCGACTCACTGGTCGCGCAGTACCAGGACCTGTATGCGGTGTCCGACGAGCTGTGCTCCGGTGGCGAGCGGCACGAGTCGCTACGGTACGGCGCCCGAATCGAGCTCGGACTAAGGTCCTTCTTGGCCGATGGCAGATTCAGCGCGTTCACCACGAACTTCGAGGACCTGGGCGGGCTTCGCCAGCTTCCCGGCCTGGCGGTCCAACGTTTGATGGCCGAGGGCTACGGCTTCGGCGCCGAGGGCGACTGGAAGACGGCGGTCATACTGGGCACCCTGAAGGTGATGGCCCACGGGCTGCCGGGTGGCACATCTTTCATGGAGGACTACACCTACCACCTGGCTCCGGGCCATGAGCGGATCCTGGGCGCTCACATGCTCGAGGTCTGCCCCTCGATCGCCGCGGCGACGCCGACCCTGGAGATCCACCCGCTGGGGATCGGTGGCCGTGAGGACCCGGTGCGCCTGGTCTTCGACGCCCATCCCGGTGACGCCGTGATCCTGGGCATCGCCGACCTGGGCGAACGGTTCCGGCTCGTGGCCAACGAGGTCGAGGTCGTCAAGCCCGACCACCCCTTACCGAACTTGCCCGTCGCTCGGGCCGTGTGGAAACCCGCCCCCGACCTGCGCACCTCAACCGAGGCGTGGCTGACCGCCGGAGGCCCACACCACACTGTTCTGTCGACGGCCCTGAACGCCGAACACCTGTGGGACTTCGCCGAGATGACCCGCACCGAGCTCGTCATGATCGACGCCGACACCCGCCCCCGACGGTTCCTGCAGGAGCTGCGCTGGAACCAGGCGTATTACCGCCTAGCCCAAGGCCTGTGAGCCGAGGCTACCCGTCGTGTGACGCGTGGGACCCCTGCCGAGCAGGGGTCTCATCCCATTGACCCCGGATCCCTGGGCGTGCCACCACAGACCCAAGCCGCTGCCTGGCGCCGGGCAGGCGTGGCGCCAGGACGCTCAGCTGACGAGCTCGTTCGCTCCGAAGTCGAGCTCACCCTTTCTTTCCAGCCAGTGCACAGCCTCCGCGACCGCCTGAAGCGAGGTGTAACGCGGGACGTACCCCAAGAGCCGCCGGGCCTTGTCGATACTTACGCTCGGACTGCGGGAGATGTGTTCCCAGGTCGCCTCGGCGTCCTCGAGCTTGGTCACCTTTCGGAACTCTTCGAAGGGCATGAAGCGCAGGTCGGCGTCACGACCGAACCAATGTGCCACAGCCTCAGCGAACCCGCGCAGGGTGACGGCACGCTCAGAAGCGACGTGGAAACTCTCTCCGACGGCAACATTCTGTCGTTGGAGGGCCAGTTCGAAGGCCTGCGCGACGTCGTCGGCATGAACATGGTGAACGGTCTCCAGGCCGAAGTTAGGCAGTGTCACTGTCCGGCCGGTTGCCAGACGTGTCCAGACGTCGAGGGCGCGATTGCCGGCGGGATTGATGACTGGCCATCCCGGCCCGCTGATATGACCTGGGTGAAGGACAACCGATCGCAGGCCCGAGCTGCGAGTTTCGCGCAACAGCAGCTCCTCGATCGCTGCCTTACCGACTCCGTAGTCCCCGAACGGCCGGCGGACGGCATCCTCGGTGACCGGCACCTCCACGGCCGGGCCGTGAACCCAGATCGACCCGCAAGCCAGCAGCAGCTCGATGCGGCCCCGCAGACCGTCCACGAGTTGCTGGGCGGACTCGGGAGTGAAACACACCATGTCGATGACCACATCGGGATGTAGGTCAGCAACTCTGCCGGCGAACGTGCCGGCGACGTCCTCAGCCTCACGGTCGGCGGTGACCCTCGTGACCTCTTGCCAGGCCCGATGGTTTCGATACGGGACTTGTTGGCCCCGGCTAATGGCGATGACCTCGTGCTTGGCGCCCACCAGGCGCGGGATGAGATATCCCCCCACATGACCCGTTGCCCCGATAACGACTAGTCGCATTCCCAGCTCCTGTTCGATTGATCGTGCCCGCGGGCGATGCCAGGCCTGTGCTGACCATCCTCTTGGCTGCCCGGTAGAGCAAAGCGCAGCAGAGCAAGCGGTGATCGCAGGCGACCCGCTGGATCATTTCACGGCACCGAGGGCCGGGCCGTCGGGGAGCAGTGGCTTGGTGGCAAAGAAGAGCCCGGTCGGCTGGTTTCGACTAGGGTGCCGCGGTGCCGGGCTCCGCGTTGCCCAGCACGAGTGAACAACACGCCCGGCGGCAACCTCGGAGCTCGTCGGTCACCCGCGCGGCCGCTTGGTGGCACAAGTCCGGCTCCTGCACGTCGGCGGTGGCCCAGGGTGAGGCCACCGACGCGGACCGACCGCACCACGACCGCAAAGCAGCTGAGCAACCGGTGGCCCACAGTCGTAGGGTCGGGGGCATGGAGTCGAGACAACTGGGTCGCACGGGATGTCAGGTCGGGGTCATCGGGATGGGGTGCTGGCAGCTGGGCGCGGACTGGGGGGCGGTCAGTGAGCAGGATGCGCTCGCGACGCTGCACGCCGCTGTGGACACCGGGGTGAGCTTCCTGGACACCGCTGACGTGTACGGCGACGGGCGCAGCGAGGAGCTGGTCGGGCGGCTGCTGCGCGAGCGCGGCGACGCCGCCCTGACGGTGGCCACCAAGATGGGGCGGCGCGCCGACCCGCAGGTGCCCGAGGCCTTCACCGGCGAGGCCCTGCGTGCCTGGAACGACCGTAGCCGGCGCAACCTGGGCGTCGACACTCTCGACCTGGTGCAGCTGCATTGCCCGCCAACGCCGGTCTACTCCAGCGAGGAGGTGTTCGACACGCTGGACGCGATGGTCGACGAGGGTCGGATGAAGGCATACGGCGTCTCCGTCGAGACCTGCGACGAGGCGCTGACGTGCATCGCCCGGCCGCACGTCGCGAGCGTGCAGATCATCCTCAACGCCTTCCGGCGCAAGCCCCTCGAGCAAGTCCTGCCGGCAGCGGCGGCGGCCGGTGTGGGCATCATCGTTCGGGTGCCGCTGGCCAGCGGCCTGCTTGCCGGCAAGTACACCGAGTCGACCACCTTCGCCCAGGACGACCACCGTACGTACAACCGCTCGGGTGAGGCCTTCGACGTCGGCGAGACTTTCTCGGGGGTGCCCTTTGACGTGGGAGTGGCCGCGGCCCGCGAGGTCGCCGCGCTGACTCCGCCAGGGGTGAGCACCGCACAGCTCGCGCTGCGCTGGGTGATCGATCAGCCCGGCGTCAGCGTGGTGATCCCGGGCGCACGGACGGCCAAACAGGCCCGCGCCAACGCCGAGGCAGCCGACCTGCGCCCGCTGGACGCTGCCACGCTGTCGGCTCTGCGGGCCATCTATGACAAGAGGGTCCGCGGGCACGTCCATGACAGGTGGTAGGCAGCCACTGCCGCCGCAGCACCAGGGCCAGCCGACACAGATCATCGTGGCGGCGACTGCTCCCTGTGCCATCGTGCGGTGGTAGTGCCCGTCTGAGTCGACAACGATCCGGCACTGAGACCGCCTCAGGGCGGCACGACAGCTGCACATCCACGTCAGCCAACCCGGTCTGGGTCCGATCCGCGGCGTCCGGGTCCTCGAGGAGTTCGGCGCCGACCCACAGCGACCGCGATGGCCAAAGCTGGGGAGAACGACGCCGGCACCTCACCCATCACCCGCGCCTCAGGCACCAAGAAAGTCGTGCTGGCACGTCAGGGCACGTAACCGGCGACTGGCTGACGCAACCCAACAACGGGCCTTCTGGGCAAGGGGTGGATCACCGGCGCCAAGACGCATAACCGGCAGCGACGGCCCAGCTACATTGGCCACCAGGGTGGCCTACGACAACTGGCCAACCGGCTCGTCGGCATCCGGCCCGGCTGACGGAGATCCCACACCCGCTACGACGAACCCAGCGCCTGGGCCCACCAGACAACGGCCGCAGCTTGACTTCCCAGGACCGGGGATCTCTGGCGCAGACAGCGCGTTGGCATCACCACCGATCCTCGGGTGGACAGGAGCTGGGCCACCGGGTGCCCATCTTGCGCTGGTTCAGCTTCGGCTGCTCACCGCGCAAGCACCCTTCGATCTTGGCGACCTTCATCAGGGCAACGCCGCCAAAGTCAATTGGAGAGTATCGCCTGGACCCGGCTGGCTGAGGTAGCCGGCGAACTCTCGCTAGCTGTGGAGCCCGACCCGTCGCCTCATGTTCCACCGCCACAGTTCATCGCTGCCCCAGACCAGGACAGGAAAGGGCAGAATCACCAACATCTGCCATAGATCGGGTGTGGCGGTGCCGAACACGCCTTGCAGCGGTGGCACGGTGGCCAGTGCGGCAGCGAAGACGATCTCGTAGGCGACTCCCCATAGCAGCAGCCGGTTGGTGAAGATTCCCACCCGGAGAAGCGATGCGTGCTGAGTGCGTGAGGCCATGGCGGTCCCGATCTGGCAGGCGACGATGCCAAGAAAGGTCATCGTCGTCGCCTGTTGCCAGACATGGTGCAGCGGACCCGAGCTGACGTCGGCGCCAAGATGCCACCCGCCCTGCTCGAGGGTCACCAGGAAGACCAGCATCACCAGCGCCGCGGAGATGCCACCCAGCAGTCCCCAGGCTCTGGCCAGCATCGGGGCGTCTATCACGCTCTGGGTACGTTGTCTGGGTGGGCGTTCCATCAGCCCGGGTTCGGCCCCCTCTCGTCCGAGAGCCAGGGCGGGCAGGGTCTCGGTGCCGAGGTCGATCGCCAGGATCTGCATGACGGTCAGGGGCAGCGGAATCCGGCCGCCGGACAGGGCGTAGACCAAGAATGGGACAACCTCCGGGGTGGCGTGCGCGAAGATGTAGATGATGAACTTGCGGACGTTGTCGTAGACACGTCGCCCGGCTTCGACCGCGGCCACGATGGAGGCGAAGTTGTCGTCGGTGAGGACCATCGTGGCTGCTTCACGGGCGACCTCGGTTCCTGACTTGCCCATCGCCACGCCGATGTCGGCTCGCCGCAGTGCCGGCGCGTCGTTGACGCCGTCACCGGTCATGGCGACGACGTCTCCCTGGTCCCTAGGGCGTCGGCGATGCGTAGCTTGTCCTCGGGTGAGCTGCGCGCAAATATCAGCTCCTCGCCCGTGGCCAGCAGCGCGTCCAGGTCGGCTTCTGGCAGTTGCTCGAGGTCGGCGCCGGTAATGATCCGCAGGCCGCCGTGGCCGATGCCCACTGATTCTGCAATGCCCTGGGCGGTCAAGCCGTGGTCGCCGGTGACCACGATGAGTCGGATGCCGGCCGAGTGGCACCGGGCGACCGCGTCGGCAACCTCGGGCCGGGGTGGGTCGATCATCGCCACGACGCCCAGCAGCGTCAGATCGTGTTCTGCCTGCTCGCGGGTCAGGTCCGCCAGGTCCACCTGGTCCAGATCGCGCTCGGCCACCGCGAGCAGGCGTAGACCCTCCTGCGCCCATCGGCTGACGAGCCGATCGAATGCCGCCCGGTCCTCATGGGTCAAGCGCCGTTCTTCGCCATCGCCGGTGGCCACCAGGGTGCACAGGGGCAGCAGCTCCTCGGGCGCCCCTTTGGTGTGCACCCAGACCCGGTCGAGCTCCTGGTCGATCGTGGACATCCGGCGCAACGCCGGGTCGAAATGGAACTGGGCCATCCGTTCCCTGGGCCAGGAGCCGGGGTCGACACCCAACGACATGGCCGCTTGCAGCAGGGCCAGCTCGGTGGGGTCACCGTGCACGGTGTCGGGCTGGGTTGGGTCGATCCCGGCGTTGTTGCAGGCCACGACCGCGCGAGCCATCCGGGCTGCCGCCGAGTCCGGTCTCACCTCGGACAGGGGCGTGCTGAAGTCGAGAATCCGCTGGAAGGTCCAGCCCCGGGTCACCCGCATCCGGTTCAGGGTCAACGTGCCGGTCTTGTCGGTGCAGATCACGGTGGTGGACCCGAGTGTCTCAACCGCCGACAGCCGTTTCACCAAGACACCCTGTCGAGCGAGGATCCGGACTCCCACCGCGAGTGCGAGCGTGATCGTGGGCAGGAGCCCTTCGGGCACGTTGGCGACCAGGAGCCCGATCGCGAAGTTCACCGCGTCGCCCAGCGACAGTCCCGCCATCAACGTGCCGAGCGGGATGAAGGCGACACCCATCCCGACCGCCACCAGTGCGATCAGCCGAGCGACGTGCTTGACCTGCTTCTCCAGGGGGCTTTCCTCATGGCCCACCCGTTGGGACAGTGCCGCAATTCGTCCAAGTTCGGTGTGCATGCCAGTGTTGAAGACCACTGCGGTGGCTTCGCCCCCAGTGCAGTTCGTGCCGCTGAAGACCACGTCGCGCGCTTCCAGGATCGGCCCGTGGGTATCGAACGGATCGGCGGCGCGCAACAACGGCAGCGACTCCCCGGTCAGTGTGGACAGGTCCATCTCCACCGACCCGGTCAGCAGCCGTGCGTCCGCCGAGACGCGATCGCCTTCTTCGATCTCGATCACGTCTCCTGGAACGAGGTCGCGAACCTCCATCAGCCTGGGGGTCGCGTCACGGACGACTCGCACCTTGACTGGCAGGTATGCCGCGAGAGCCTCGACCGCCTGCTCGGCGTGTCGCTCCTGCATGAAGGCAAAGAGCGCGTTGATGAGGATCACGAACACAATCGCGATGGCCAAAGCAGCGGTGCTGCTGAGGGCTGCAAGCAACGCAGCCAGCCACAGCAGCAGAGCCAGAGGATGCACGAGCTGGCGCACCAGGTCGCGTGGCCACGTCCGGCCACGACGGCGCACGAGCTCGTTCGGCCCGAAGACCACCAACCGCCTGGACGCTTCCCGATCCGAGAGCCCTCCGCGGCGAGTCCGCAGGTCGCGCAAGAGCCGGTCGATGGACTCTTGTGGGTCAACAACCGAGGTGCCCTCTGGGACCGGGCCGGGCATCGACTGATCCACTTTGCCTCCCTAAAGCTGGCTCCTGCTCGGACCATGAGATCCTCAGCCCGGACCGTTGTCCAGCAACCCATGCCTAACTGGCATGCCCGCGTCACCGGCGTGCCCAGTCACCTCCGACGAGCACCACGTCCAACTCGCGATCGGCCCACGCCCCCAACTTCACGACCCGGCTGCGCACCGCCGGAGGCCAAGAGGGCCAAGCCTCAAGTCAGGAGGACCAGGGTGGACGGCCATGTCTGCAATGACATGTCTGCAACGACATGAGTTCCCGCTGTCCTGCGGCCCGCGATCGCGTGCTGCCCGCCATCGCCGGGTGCGAGGCGGTCAGCGGTGCCCCAGAGAACGCCGACGAGGCAACCCCTGAGCTTAGTGAGGGCTTGCATTGTGTATGGCCCAGCGCCCAACTTCCTCGGGTCGCCTTCTCCAGAGAACGGCCGCCGTGATGTGGCCCGCGATGATGGCGACGATATCGTGCCGACCGATGTACCGAGGGTCGGCGCGCAGAATCTCGGCGCCGCGCTGATCGGTGAACGGCCCGACCCGCAGACCCGACCGAGCCCCGGCGCAGCTGCGCCCGGGCCGTCTGGTGACCGCGCGCTCAGCCACCCAGGCAGTATCGGACTTCTCGTCGCACGACCGGGCCACAGGCATCGACGTGCCCACCGCCGTCATCGTGCCAACCCGCGACCACGTCGTGCACCCGAGGCGTCAGCACAAGCTCGCCGCGGCGGTCCCGAAAGTGCTGGCCGGCATCCTGCTCGGGCCTGGCGATGGGCGAGCGCGAAGAGCCACTGGAGGCGGCAGCGGCAGGTGCGTTCGGCGCGGGCGGTCAGTCGGGCACTCGAGCCGCGGCAACGTAGCCGGTCCCAAACGCCATCTCGGTGACGCGCAGGTCCTGCAGGTAGGGAGTCAGCAAGCTCCACGGACGATCAAAGCCCTCGAAACTTCGCACGCAGGGGCGATGCAGCGCCGCTACGTAGGCGTTGAGCAGGACCAGCCAGGGCGCCGCCCATTTGCCGCCACCACTGGCAATATGCGCGCCCGGTCGCAACTGGGACAAGATGTTGCGGACCGAGTCTGGGCAACGAAGGATGTCATGCACGGCGCAGAAGAGAGCGGCGTCAGCGTCAACGGGAAGACTGACCTCGGCCGCGGGGGCCAGAATGAAGGTCACATTGGACCAGCCGAACTGCGCGGCGCGCGCACGTGCGATCTTGAGCATTGCGACCGACTCGTCGACGGCGATGATGTAGCCCTCGGCGCCGATCCTTTCCTGCAGCAGCGGCAGGCACAGCCCCGTTCCGCATCCGACATCGACCACCACGTCGCCCCTACGCACGTCGAGAGCGTCGACGACGCGTCGCCGGAAGACCATGAACCGATCGGTGCGCTCGTCGTATCTGGCTGCCCCGGCGGCGTAGGCCCGCAGGGTGTCGGAATTGTCGCAGTCCAGGTCCGGCCCCGGCTGCGGCCGGGTCTCGGGCCCGTACAGCAACGAGCCGACGCTGGGGTCCTCACCTCGACGGGAACCCTCGCCACGGCGGACCGGTCCAGGCGACCCAGGCTTCGCGAGCCCATCGGCGTTACCCGGTAACGCGGGCGTGTGGGCGGCCACGGAGGGCTTCCGCTCGGCGATCATGCACCCAAGGTAACGCCGTTCTGGCCGAGCGTGACCCCTGGTGGGCCAATCAAAGCCAGCCTCCGCGAGAGCGGACCCGCACGGACACGGAACCGCCTGACGGCGGACGAGGGGGGCGCCGGTCACGGCAGCCAGGTCGACGCTGCCCCTGGCTAGCGTCCTGACCCTCAGGTACCGCCGTGCGCTGCGCACCTTGTCGCCGGGGCCGACCAGTCGGGCCGTGACACGGTCGCGACCCGAGCCCCACCCAAAGGTGATCCTCGGGCTCCATCGGTGATCGGGACGCCTTGATGTCATCTCAAGGGGTGCTCGGCGGCGGCAGGTCTCAGATCTCCTCGCGGTCGGGAGCGTTTGGTGAGCGACCTGGCCGAGCGCCCCAAGGTGGTCAGCTGGTGGTGTCAGTACACCTGAGGGTGCTGCGGGAGGTAGGCCTGGTGGAGGTACCTGATGAGCACCGGCAGCGAAGGTACCGGCTCGGCGCTCGCCCGCTCAAGCCCATCCACGACTGGGTGGGCACCTACCTCGGTCTGCTCGCAGCGCCTCGGACGGATGCCGCAGGGGTGGTCTGGGCCCCTCCGCTACTCAGGTGGGGCGTTCGTAGACGACCTGGCCGCTGGCGACGGTCATGTCGACGTGCACGTCGGCCACCAGCCCGTCGCCGGGGGTGAACAGGTTGCGGTCAAGCACGGCCAGGTCGCCGCGGTGGCCGACCTGTAGTGACCCGCCATCCTCGTCGTGGTTGACGTACGCCGACCCCGCGGTGAACGCTGCCAGGGCCACCTGCAGGGGCAGTGCCTGCTCGGGAAGGAAGGGCGCGTTGGCACGGTTCTCGGGGTCGACGCGGGTCACCGCAACCTCGATCTCCTCCATCGGGTTGGCCGTGGTCACTGACCAGTCGCTGCCCATCGCGAGGGTCGCTCCCGATCGCAGCAGATCACCGAACGGGTACTGCAGCTGAGCCCGGTCACGGCCCAGGAACGGCAGGGTGAGCTCTTCCATCTGGGGCTCCAGCTGAGCCCAGTAGGGCTGAGCGTTCGCGACGACCCCAAGCTCACGGAACCGCGGCACGTCCTGCGGCTGCACCACTTGGATGTGCGCTATGTGGTGGCGTTGGTCGCTGGGTCCGTTGGCCGAGCGCGCGGCCTCGACGGCGTCCAGGGAGTTGCGCACCGCACGGTCACCGATCGCATGCATGTGCACCTGGAAGCCATGGCTGTCGAGCTCGGTCACCGCCGCGGCGAGCAGGTCGGGCTCGACGTAGGACATGCCGTAGTTGTCGGTGTGTCCCCCACAGCCGTCGCAGTAGGGCTCTAGCAAGGCACCTGTGCGGTTCTCGAGCACCCCGTCTGTCATGATCTTGACCGTCGCGGGGTAGAACCCTGGGGCGGCACCGGACTCGCGTTGGGAGAGGAACTCGCTGAGCTGGTCAAGCTCGCGGTGCCGGTCCCACCACAGGGCACCGACCACGCGCGCGGTGAGGCGGCCAGCCTCGGCCAGACAACGGTAGGCCTCCAGCGTCACCGGCGTGACCCAGGCGTCCTGCCAGCCGGTGATTCCGAGCGAGTGCAGGTGGGCTTGGGCCTCGAGAATCGCGGCCTCCCAGTCGGCCCGCGAAGGCCGCGGAAGGTAGCGGTCCTGGTAGCCGTAGGCGGCCCCCTCGTGCAGCGTCCCGCTGGGCTCACCGCTGTAGGGGTCGCGTTCGATCCGCCCGTCGGACGGGTCTGGTGTGTCCCGGGTTATCCCAGCAATCTCAAGGGCCTTGGAGTTCACCCAGGCTCCATGCACGTCCCGGTTCATCAGGAAGACCGGCCGGTCCGGGACGACCGCATCCAAGTCCTCCTTGCGAGGGGTGCCCCCGGGAAAGTACTCCATCGCCCAGCCGCCACCGATGATCCACGGCGCGCCGGAGTTGTCCCGCGCATACTCGGCGATGCGATCCAGGTACCCCTGACGACCCTGGATGTCGTTGAGCCAGACGTGCAGGCGGTTGCGCCCGGCGAACGGCGGGTGAACGTGGGCATCCTGAAAGCCCGGCACCACCATTGACCCAGGCGCGTGCAGCACCCGGGTCCGCGCCCCGAGCAGTTCGCGCGTGGCACTGGACCCCAGGGCCACGATCCGGTCACCCCGGATGGCGAGCGCGTCGGTCCAGCTGCGCGCGGCGTTCCCTGTCCAGACCTCAGCGCCGGTGATGACAAGGTCTGCGAAGTCGGTCACGACACTACTTCCGGGAGGAGGGGAATCACAGGAAGTACAGGCGGGTCAACAGGACCGACTGCATGGTCACACCAGACGGGGTCACCGTCCACCTCGAAGGGGCCGTCCCGGGAGAACCTCACGCGCGCCCCGCTCGGGTCCGGTACATCTGCACCGATCACGGCCGCCCACAGCTCTCTCGCGCGCGATCTCCAGCTGTTAGAGGAGCACACCTGCGCACGAGGCCACCTCTTTGAGTCTCTTCTGTGCGGATCTGGGTCAGCAGCAGTTCGCCAATGCAATCATGACTGTGTCTTTCTGGCGACTCACTCCCGTCGCAGCCAGGCCCAGCAGGTCAACTTCGACGCCGGGCCGAATCCGGCGGGTCGCTGATCTCGGCGACCAGCACCGCGACCAGTGGGTGGGGCCAGTCCCGGGGATGTCATGCAGCGCGTGTGGCCCGGTTGGCCGTCAAGGCACCGCGGACCAGGATGGCAAACAGGTCAATCTGGCACTTCAGGTCATCTGTGCGCTCGAACGCGTACGCCAACAGACCACCGTGGGCCACCACGAGGTCGCAGTCGGCCGCGACCAGGACGACGCGGCGTACCGGGCCCCGTCCTGGTCTGCAGCCCTCCTGGCGGATCAGTGCTGGGCCAGCCCGAGCTGTTGCATCAGTCCAACTTCGTCGAGTCTGCCCCAGCGCTCGACGATCTTGTCGTTTTCGATCCGGAACATCTGCATGCCTTTAAGGACCAACACCTTGCCGGTGGGCGGTACGCCCATCAGGTCGCCGCGGTGAGTGCCGCTGGCAGTGAAGCGCTCAACGACGATGTCCGCCTCGGCGATGAGCGCCTCCACCTCGCTGTGCCAATCAGGCAGCCCCTGGTGAAACATGGCGGCCGCCTGCCGCATGCCCTCTGACCCGTCTGGAGCCCCGGGGAAAGGTGGGTCGTGATTGATGAATCCAGGGTCCAGGTATCGTTCGACGGCGTCCAGGTCGCCCTTGGTGAACAGCTCTTGGATGAACGCCTGGACAAGCTGCTTGTTAGCGGTAGTTCGATCGGTTGTCATAGCCAGATCGTGCAGCCGATCGCGGTCCTCGCCCATCCCACAAAGTTGGGATTTCGCAGAACCTCACGCGGTAGCACACTGATGTCATGACGCGCAGAGCCAGCGTGGTCCAGGCGGAGCGAGAAGTCGTCCGACACTGCCACAGCGGTTTCGACGTCGCCCAACTGCAGGAGCAGGTGTTGCGGTCGCTGCGGCGGCTGATGCCCGTAGATGCCGCGTTCTTCGCCACCGCAGATCCCGAGACGTTACTTCTTACCGGAGCGTATGCCGAGGAGCCGCTCGACGCGGCGACCTCGATGTTCCTGGCCAACGAGTTCGGATGCCAGGACGTGAACAAGTTCGCGTCGCTGGCCACCTCGGCCCGCCATGTCGCCACCCTCGATGGTGCTACTGGACGCGACCGCCGCTCGAGCCTGCGATCCCGTGACATCATGCAGCCGCTCGGCCTGGGCGATGAGCTTCGGGCGGCGCTGATGGTCGGCCAAGACTGTTGGGGCTACCTGTGCCTGCATCGCGACGACCATCGGCTCGGGTTCACGTCCTCGGAGGCCGCCATGATTGCGCGGCTCGGCCCGCACATCGCCCACGCCCTGCGCCAAGCCACACTTCTGCACATTCCGAAGGTCAGCGGCGAGACCGCCAGACCGGGCGTCGTGCTGCTCGCAAAGGACCTGAGCCTGGTCGCGATCACCGCCGAGGCCGAACACCTCATCTCGTTGATCGACGAGGTCGGCTCGACCAAACTTCCGTTGCCGGTGGCCATCTACAGCGTCGCGGTGGCTCTGCAGGACCTACGACGTGCAACGGCGCCATCTCATGCGCTACCGAGCACCCGGGTTCAGACCAGGGACGGGCGATGGATCAGTGTTCACGCTTCCCGCCTGCACGGGGCACACGGTGAGGCCCGCATCGCCGTCGTTGTCGAACCCATCGAGGCACGGGCAACCGTACCGCTCATCCTCTCCGCGTACGGGCTGAGCGCCCGAGAGGCGCAGGTCGCCAAGCTCGTGCTCCGGGGTGCATCAACTCGGACCATCGTCGAGACACTGCACATCTCTGAGCACACCGTCCAAGACCACCTCAAGGCCGTCTTCGACAAGACCGGCGTACATAGTCGCCGCGCGCTGGTTGGCAGGCTCCTCGGCCAGCCGGCCCTGTTGCAAAGCTGAACCAGTGGCTGGCCGACCCGCTCACCTCAGGGACGTGGGACCCACCGCAGGCACACAGCCACCAGGAGCCGGCGCGGCATCACTGCGCGGCACAGGGAGAACGCGTAGAAGAGTTCGCTGCGATACTGGACTGTGACGTCCAGATCCACACGGGCATCGGGTCAGCGCGGCTGCTGGGGACCATCGGCGCCGGTGCAGACTGGACAAGTCGTCAGCGGACACGTCAAAGACCCAGGTCATGGCCTCTCCAGGTCATGGCCTCTCCAGGTCATGGCCTCTCCAGGTCATGGCCTCTCCAGGTCATGGCCTCTCCAGGTCATGGCCTCTTCAGTGATATCCAAAGGGTTTGACCGGGTACTGCTTGGGCGGCGAGGTCGATGTCCGCGTCCTTGACCACCGCCGCCACCGGATAGCCGCCGGTAACCGGGTGGTCGGCCAGGAACAGTACGGGTTCACCACCGGAGGGAACCTGGATCGACCCGCGAACCACGCCCTCGCTGAGCAGCTCCTGGCCGAGCCGGGACTCGTGGCGGTGCAGGGGCTGGCCTTGCAGCCGGATCCCGACCCGGTCACTGCGGCTGGAGACGGTCCACGCGGTCGCGGCCAAGAGTTCGGGGTCAGCCAGCCAGTCCGCTCGTGGACCCAGGATTGCACGCAGAATGATGGGCCCGTTGGTCATTGACCTCACCGGAGCAACGTCGACGTTCGGAAAGGTCGACGGGGATGAGCCAACCGACAGGACGTCGCCGACCTTCAGCGGCGCAGGTCCGAGTCCGGACAACATGTCAGTGGCCCGTGAGCCCAGCACCGCGGGAACCTCCACTCCGCCACGTACCGACAGGTACGTGCGCAACCCCAGGTCAGGCACGGCCAGCCGCAGGATGAGCCCGTCGCACAGAACGAACGGGGTGAAGTAGGCGACGTCACTGCCGTCGACCGTCGCGGGGGCCGGAGCCCCAGTCAGCGCCAGCATCACGTCTCCGCGAGCGCGCAGGGCGAGCCCGCCGAAGGTGACCTCGATACCGGCTGCGGCGTAGTCCTGGGCGAGCAGACGGGCCCCTAGCTGGAAGGAACGACGGTCGGCCGCCCCGGATCGGCCGACGCCCATGGCGGCCAGCCCAGGTCGTCCGAGATCTTGGATCAGCGCCAGGGGGCCGGTCGCCAGCACCTCCAGTGCGGATCTGGGGTTGCTCATCGCGAGGCCACCTGGTCGGCGTCGATGAAGCGGACCACCGACCCGGGCTGGAGCAGCGCGGGTGGCTGCCGGGCCACGTCCCAAAGGATCGCCTCGGTATGCCCCAGCAGCTGCCATCCGCCAGGAGAGGAGCGTGGGTAGACGGCGCTGAACTCACCGGCGAGACCGACCGATCCGGCCGGGACCGAGGGACGAGGCTCACTACGCCGGGGGACCTTCAGACGGCGGTCGCCACCGGAGAGGTAGGCAAAACCCGGTGCAAAACCTGCGAACGCCATCCGCCAGGGAGTTTGGGTGTGGGCGACCACCACCTCGCCAGGCGCCAGGCCGGTCAGCTCGGCAATCTCGTCGAGATCAGGGCCGTCGTAGTGCACGAAGATCTCGACGGCGTGCTGCTCCCCCGGGCCCGAGACGCCCGCGGGTGCACCGGCAACCCTGTCCGCCGGCAACGTGACCAAGGCCGTGCGGACCGGCGCGACGTCGGCGCCCTCGTGGACCACCAGCAGCAGGGTCCGGGCGGCGGGGACCACGTCGATCACGTCCACGAAGGCCGGATCCCCAGCCTCGACCGCTGCGCGCACCGCGGTGTGCAGGGCGAGGACTTCCTCGAGCGCGTCGAGCTCGACGAGCACGCCATGCTCACCGCAGGTCAGCAGACGCCGGTTCATGGCGCGAAGGGGTGGATGTCCACCCCTGCCGCGACGAGGGCATGCCGCAGCGCGACGGCCATCCCCACCGCACCCGGGGAGTCGGCGTGCACACAGATCGAGTCGGCCTGGACGGTGATATCAGTGCCGTCCAAGGCTTGGACGCGCCCGGTGGTCACCATCCGGATCATCCGTTCGGCCACTTGGCGTGGATCGTGCAGGAGGGCTCCCCGCTGTGACCTGGGGACAAGTGTGCCCTCGGGTGCGTAAGCGCGGTCCGCGAACGCTTCGGTGACGGTCCGAAGCCCCGCGTCCTTCGCGGTGGTGAGCAGGGCCGAGCCGGGCAGCCCCATCACGGGCAGCGACGCGTCATAGAGCAGGATCGCCGTGACGACCGCGGCTGCCTGGGCCGCGTCGTGCACGACCGTGTTGTACAGCGCCCCGTGCGGTTTGACGTAACGCACGCGGGTTCCCGCGACGTGAGCGAAACCGTCCAGCGCACCGATCTGGTAGATGACGTCGTTGGTCAACGCCCGGGGCGCGACGTCGATGGCCCGTCGACCAAAGCCAACCAGGTCGTGATAGCCGACGTGGGCGCCTATGACGACTCCCCGTTCGGCCGCCTGGCCGCATACCCGGCGCAAGGTGTCCGGGTCGCCGGCGTGGAATCCGCAGGCCACGTTCGCGCTGCTCACGATCTCCAGCAGAGCCTCGTCGTCACCGATGGTCCAGGAGCCGAACCCCTCGCCGAGGTCGCTGTTGAGGTCGACCGCCGGGTTCACCGAGCGCCCCGCTCCCCCACCCGCCGGTCAACGGGGTCTGCGTCCAGGTCGATGTCCGAGGTCTCCGGAGCCAGCAGGACGCAGGCGGTGGTGACAGCCAGGACCACGACCACGTACAGCGACACCACCAAGGAGGTGTCGTAACGGTCCAACAGGGCAACCGAGATGATCGGGGCCAGTGCTCCGCCGAAGATGCCGGCCAACTGGTAGCCCATCGAGGCGCCGGTGTACCGGATCGGCGTGGGGAACATCTCGGCGATAAACGCAGCCTGGGGCCCATACATCGCTGCGTGGAACACCAACGCGATCACGACGCCCAGGACGATGAGGGGGAAGTTGCCCGTGTCCAGCAACGCGAAGAAGACGAAGACCCAGATTGCGGCACCGATCGCGCCAAAGAGGTAGACCGGTCGACGGCCGAACCGGTCGGACAACCTGCCGAACCACGGGATGAGGACCACCTGACAGGCGGCGGCGATCAGGACGGCGTTAAGGGCGTAGCTCTTAGGCAGCTTCAGGTACGTGGCGACGTAGGTCGTCACGAAGAGCACGAACGTGTAGAAGGCGACATCGACCCCGACCCGCGCGCCGATGGCGAGCAGCACCTGCCTGGGGTAACGGCGCAGGACTTCGACGATGGGCGCCTTGGCCTTGGTGTCCTTGGCCTCCACGTTTCGGAACAGGGGGCTCTCGGCGATCGTCAGCCGGATCCACAGCCCGATCAGGACCAGCACACCGCTGAGCAAGAACGGCACCCGCCACCCCCAGGACAGGAACGCGGCGTCGGAGGTGACCCCTCCCATCAGTGAGAGAACCCCGTTGGCCAGCAGAAGACCGATGGGGACTCCGACCTGCGGCCAGCTGGCGTTCAGACCCCGCCGGTTCGTGTCTCCGGACTCCAAGGTCATCAGCACCGCGCCTCCCCACTCCCCACCGAGGCCGAGGCCTTGCACGAATCGCAGCGCGACCAGCAGGACCGGCGCCCACACCCCGATCGTGGCATGCGTGGGCATCAGGCCGATCAGGAACGTGGCGCTGCCCATAAGCAACAGCGTGACCACCAGGACGTTCTTGCGGCCGAGCTTGTCGCCGTAGTGGCCAAAGATCACCCCTCCCAGTGGCCGTGCGACGAACCCCACCGCGTACGTCGCGAAGGCCAGCAGGGTCCCCACCAGGGGCTCGAAGCTGGGAAAGAACAACTTGTTGAAGACCAGCGCGGCTGCGGTGCCGTAGATGAAGAAGTCGTACCACTCCAGCGACGTCCCGATCAGGCTTGCCACGATGACGCGACGTACGGACGAACGCGGTGGGGTCGTGGTGGTGGGCGGTCTCGGGTGTGACATCGGGTCTCCTTCGCGGCCGGGGTGGCGCATTGAATCAACCGTACAAATTGTTGAACAATTCCACAAGAGGTAGATTCAATATTTCACCGTATTAGGGTAGGTTGGATCACAACTTGTCGTCCCGGCGGATTAGGAGGACCTGTGGTGCCCTCACGGGAGCTCGCAAACGACCTGAGCGGGCTGCCTGCCCTCCCCCCGCGTACCAGTACAGCGGAGCACGCCGCAGACATGCTGAGGCTTCAGATAACCCATGGCCGGCTCCTGCCCGGCACGAAGCTGCGCGAAGAGCAGATATCGGCCGCCTTCGCCATCTCGCGAAACACCGTCCGAGAGGCGTTCCGGCTGCTCTCACACGAGCGCCTGGTCGACCACACACTGAACCGTGGGGTCTACGTCCGTACGCTCACCCCCCAGGACATCCGGGCGATTTACGCAACGCGCCGCCTCGTCGAACCCCTCGGCATCGACGCCGCGATCGGCCAGGACACAGACCGGGGCGGACTCCGGGCACTGGTCGACGCCGCCCAGATGGCAGCCGAACGCCACGACTGGGACCTCGTGGCCACCTCCGACATCGACTTCCACCGCGTCCTGATCTCCACCTGTCACAGCACTCACCTCCTGACGATGTTCGAGCACCTGCTCGCCGAGCTGCGGTTGGCCTTCCTGCTTCTTCCCGACCGCCGTGCCTTCCATGAGCCGTTCGTCGCCCGCAACCGCCGGCTGGTCGCCCTGCTTGATGCCGCGGACCGTGCCGTTGCCCTGGCCGAGCTCGGGGAGTATCTCGACGTCTCTGAGCGCCATCTCCTCGAAGCCGTGGAACACCCTGCACTTGCGGGTGACTCAGCGCGGCTCAGGACCGACAGAGCCGCCGTCTAGCTCCTCGCGATGGGGCCCTCGACCAGCGGCGGCGCTGAGCCGCGGCCCGGGCATTCTCGGACCTCGCCCTCGTCGGGGGCAGGATTTGAACTGCGACCTCCGGTCAGGACGGGGGCCAGGCCCGGTCCCATGCCAGCCGTCGGGCCCGGACGGCTCCGAGCCGGCGGCCGCCAACACCCCCTGACGGATGGCCACTGCCCCGTGGCACCTTCAACGTCGATGTGATGGCGCGGGTCCAGGCCAGGTGAGCGCTGACAGCCAAAGACGCAACCGGCGAGGTAGGCAGGAGCGGCTGTCGCCCCGGGCTTTGGGCTACCGGTGGGCGACCACACTCACCATCGGCCGGCCGGCGACGCCTCGCCCTTGGGCGAACCGCCATCGACTGGACCCGAGCTGGCCAGAGGCCGCGCATGTGGGCGGCGCCTCGGGTCGGCGGCGGCGGACTCTGACCGGTACCTCACCTGGGCACCTCCGGCCTGCGCCCACAACAGCCTTGCCTGTGCTGACCTCCGCTCTGGCCAGGGCAACCGTGGCGGGGCCGAGCAGAATTGGACGCCTGCGGTTCAGGAGGAAGTGACGGCTGTCATGCTGTGGCCATGACGGCCCCATTCCCGAGCGACCTCGAGATCGGCCATGCTGCCCAGCTCCTGCCCATCGAGGAGGTCGCAGCCTCGGCCGGCATCGCAGCGGAGCACCTGGAGCCCTATGGCAGGTACATCGCCAAGGTCGCACCGTCGGCACAAACCTGCCTGTCAGAGCGGGCGCCCGCGAAGTATGTGGTCATCACGGCGGTGACGCCCACGCCCCTGGGTGAGGGAAAGACCACCACGGCGATCGGGCTCGCCCAGGGTCTGTCGATGCTCGGACACCGCTCGATGCTCTCGCTGCGACAACCATCGCTCGGACCGACCTTCGGCATCAAGGGCGGCGCCGCGGGAGCCGGCTACAGCCAGGTCGTCCCGATGGAGGCCGTGAACCTGCACCTGACCGGTGACTTCCATGCGGTCACCTCGGCACACAACCTGCTCGCGGCCATGGTGGACAACCACCTGCACCACGGTAACGAGCTTGGCATCGACGCTCGCACGATCGCCTGGCGGCGGGTGCTGGACGTCAACGACCGCGCCCTGCGCAACGTGGTCATTGGCCTGGGCGCGCGGATGGACGGTGTGCCACGGCAGTCGGGGTTCGACATCACCGCGGCCAGCGAGGTGATGGTGATCCTGTCGCTGTCGACCTCGCTGCGCGACCTTCGTGAACGCCTGGGCCGCATCGTCGTGGGCTACACGTACGCCGGCAGGCCGGTCACCGCCGAGGACCTCAAGACTGCCGGAGCCATGACGGTCATGCTGTTGGACGCGGTCAAGCCCAACCTGTTGCAGACACTGGAGCACACGCCGGCCCTGATCCATGCCGGGCCCTTCGGCAACATCGCCACCGGCAACTCCTCGGTCGTAGCCGACCTGCTCGGCATCCGCACGGCGGACTTCCTCATCACCGAGGCCGGCTTCGGTGCCGACATGGGCGCCGAGCGCTTCTTCGACGTGAAGTGTCGGGCGTCCGGGCTGCGACCGGACGCCGCAGTGCTCGTCGTCACGGTGCGGGCGCTGAAGACTCACTCCGGTCGCTACAAGGTCGTCGCCGGCCACCCGCTGCCCCCGGAGATGCTGGAGGAGAACCCCGAGGACGTTCGGCTCGGTGGTCCGAACCTGCAGCGCCACATCGATATCGTGCGTCGCTTCGGGGTGTCACCGGTGGTGGCCATCAACGCGTTTCCCTCCGACCACGAGTCGGAGCACGACGTCATCCGGCAGATCGCGGCGCAGGCCGGCGTGCGGGTGGCCGTCACCCGGCACGTCGCCGAAGGCGGGAAGGGCGCCCTCGAGCTGGCGGCGCTCGTGGCCGAGGCAGCCGAGGAGCCGACCTCGTTTCGCTACCTCTACGATCTTGACCTGCCGCTTGTGGACAAGATCGAGAAGGTGGCACGGGAGATCTACGGCGCCGACGGCATCGACCTGTCGCCCTCGGTGGTGAAGCAGCTGGCACGATTCGAGGTGCTGGGATACGGGGAGTTCCCCGTGGTCATCGCCAAGACTCACCTGTCCCTGTCGTCGGACCCGACCTTGCTGGGCGCCCCGACGGGCTGGCGGATGCCCGTGCGGGAGGTCAGGGCCGCCATCGGCGCCGGATACGTCTATGCCATCTGCGGAGAGATGCGCACGATGCCCGGGCTGCCGAAGCACCCGGCCGCCGAACGGATCGACATCGACCAGGACGGCAGGATCGTCGGCCTGTCCTGAGTCGTCGCCCGCAACACCTCACCTCGTCGCGAAGACAGTCTGCCTGCGGGTGGCCGGCTGTCTCGACGGCAAGGACAGCCCCTGGAACTCGTGGTGGTCAGGGCAGCGGCGTCGTGCGACGTCTCATGGTGGGTCGCCTGATCGTAGGGCACGCAGCGACATGACTGCCTGGCCAAACGTGAAGGTCCACGCGGATCCGGTGAAGGCGATGGCGTCCCGCGCCAGGTGGGCAGCTCCATGACCGGCCTCTCCCCCGGAGTTCACGAGTCTTACGACCGGGTCCTTGGGACATCCGGGGGGTCACGGGCCTGGAATACGCGGCGACCGTGACTGCATCCAGATGTCCAAGACGAGTGCGGGTGGGCCAATTCCCCTGCGGACACCTCTGTTGATTCCCAACATCGTCCTGGCCGAACAACGCCCATGGGCGAGGTTGCCTCAGATCCTCACCTGTGCCAGGACATCATCAGCAACCTGCCCGTGCTCACGGGAGATCCTCGCCGCCGTCGGACACCCGCAAACCCGGTTCATCGTGGCCGGCGGCTCCGATCTGGCACTGCAGCGTTCCCGCGCGCCACCGCGCGAGCTTCACACGATCACCGCCTTGGACCAGGGGGCCCAATGCACCGTTGCACTGCCAGAGGCAAGCGCCTCGGTGAGACTCCCCGACCGTGATGTCGGCTCTGAGGGGTTCCTACGCCTTCAGGGACTGTCGGTGCCGGGCGCTATCCTCCGGTCTGCCGACACCGACCGAAGGAGCCAACCATGACCGACAGTGACAAGACCGTGATCGGCGAGATCGCCGACCTGCTGGAGAGTCTGGCCAAGCATCGGTACTTCCTGCGCTACACCGTCCGGGACCTCACAGACGATCAGGCTGCGCGGCGCACCACCGCGAGCGAGCTCTGCCTGGGTGGCCTGATCAAGCACGTCGCGCTCACCGAGCAGCGGTGGACCAACTTCATGGTCGACGGCCCCTTCGCGTTCAGCCCCCAACGGGAGGACGCCCCCGCTGACTGGGCTGGCGGGTTCCGCATGCTCGACGGGGAGACGCTGGCCGGACTGTTGAACGAGTACGAACAGGTCGCGCGCCGAACCGATGAGCTCGCGAGGACGCTGCCCGACCTCGACGTCACCCAGCCTCTGCCCGAGGCTCCATGGTTCGAGCCGGGCGCGCGCTGGTCAGCGCGCCGGGTGCTGCTCCACCTGATCGCCGAAACCGCCCAGCACGCCGGCCACGCCGACATCATCCGCGAGTGCCTGGATGGCGCCAAGTCCATGGGGTAGTCCTCGCACTACACCAGCGGTCGTGACCAGCGGTCGTGACCAGCCGATGGCCGCAGCGAACCGATCGTTCGCCGCACGCCGGCACTGGTCCATCGCGTGCGGTGACGGTGCCAGCAACCACGACCAGAGGAGCCGGGGCGTCGGCCGGGCTGACGGCCCCGCCGCCGGGTCAGCGCCGAAGTGACGGGCTTGGCCGGGTTTCTACAAGTGACGGGCTCGGCCGGGTTTCTACATCGTTTCTCTATGGTTTCGCGCCACGAACGTTGCATAATCGCGCGAGGCTGAAGGTAGCCCGGAGGTACCGGGCAGACGAAGGAGGAGATCCCCATGATGGGTTGGTATGGCGGCGGAATGGGTCTGCTCGGATGGCTTGCCATGGGCTTGTTCTGGCTCATCCTGCTCGCCCTGATCATGTGGCTGGTCGTGCGGCTTCTGCCCAGCAGCGCCGGCGGGACGCCGCGCAGTGCCGGTGAGTCGCCCCTGGACATTCTGGACCGCCGGCTGGCCAGCGGCGAGATCGACCTGGACACCTGGCAGGCCCAACGGGCAGCTCTTCTTGGCGCCCAGCGCGACAGGTCGTGACCGCCACCAAAGGTCCAGTGCTGGCCCGGACCTTTGGTGGCAGCCGTGATCGCCCTGGTCGCCGCGGCGCGGTTGCTGCCGGCACCCTCGGTGGGCCTTCTTCCGCGCGGTCGATGAGGCTCGGCGACGGTCACGGCCAGACGGTGCCGTGGTGGGGGCCAAGGCCAGCCGGCGGGCATGTCGGGCGGGTCGATGACGGGCTCTACTGGCGTGGCGTGGCTGGCCGCCGACCGGGCGGGCACCATGATCGCCAGCAGCCGGGCCTACCCCGGCTACCTCACCCCTGACCCCAGACGAGGCGCCGCGGTCAGTGCGATGATGTCGCTCAGCTCCGTCACCGGGGGCGTCTGGCACCACACCAGGCACACAGCGTTCATCGCCATGGAGGACTCCTGATCCCGCTGACACCACCGGCAACAGCCACGACCAGCACCCCGGTTCGGGCGCTGGTCGTTGACGACGAGCCCAGCCTGGTCCGGGTCGTGGCCGGCTACCTGCAGCACGAGGGGTTCGCGGTCACCACGGCAGCCGATGGGGAGCAGGCCCTGGCCGCGGCGCGACGCGACCCACCTGACGTTGTCGTGCTCGACCTGATGATGCCCGGCATCGACGGGATCGAAGTATGCCGCCAGCTGCGCACCTTCACCGACGCCTACGTGATCATGCTGACCGCCCGCAGCGAGGAGGTCGACACGCTCGTCGCCCTGTCCGTGGGCGCAGACGACTACATGACCAAACCGTTCTCCCCCCGAGAGCTGACCGCCCGCATCCGCAGCTTGCTTCGCCGACCACGCACGAGCCTGCAAACCGGAACGGACCCGCAGGTGCGCACGATGGGTGACCTGAGGTTGGACCCGGCATCCCGACAGGTCCACGTGGGGCAGGCCGCGGTGGAGCTGACCCGCACCGAGTTCGACCTGCTGGACGCCCTGACGGCACGGCCCAGGCTCGCCTACACCCGCCGCCAGCTCATCGAGCAGGTCTGGGGTCCGGACTGGTTCGGTGACGAGCATCTCGTCGACCTTCACATCGCCCACATCCGGGCCAAGCTGAAAGACGACGCTGCCGCGCCGCGATTCGTCCTGACCGTCCGCGGTGTCGGCTATCGGATAGGACCCGGATAAGGGGGTCAACCGGCCGCACCCCCAGGCCTGCCTGGGTCTGGCGTGGCGACTGTTCGCCTCGACGGGCCTGGTCGTCATCGCGGGCGCGAGCACCATGCTGGTCGCGGTACTGCTGGTCGCTCAGCCCGCGTCCCACTCACACCTGGCCCAGGTTGGCCAGCTGGTGTCAGCCCAGGCCCAGTTCACGTCGACCAGGCCTTCGCAGATGCGGTCCTCATCGCCTTGTCGGTGGGAGTGCTCGTCGCCTGGGCGACAGCTGTGGTCCTGACCTGGCTGGTGGCCGGGCGACTCGCCGCCCCGGTGGCCGAGGCTGCCGAGGCTGCGCACCGGATCGCTGACCGCGACCACCAGACCCGGCTTCCAGCGCCCGGTCTTGGCCCCGAGTTCGACCGGTTGACCGCTGCGTTCAACACGATGGCCCGCCGGTTGCAGACCACCGAGCTGACCCGCCGGCGCCTGCTCACCGACCTTGCCCACGAGCTGCGCACGCCCTTGGCCTCACCGGAGGCCACCATCGAGGCGGTCAGCGACGGCATCCTGCCCATCGACCTGGCGACCATGGCCACACTGACGGGCCAGTCACAGCGGCTGCACCGACTCGTCGGCGACCTGTCCGCGGTGTCGCGAGCGCAGGAACGCCAGCTGAACCTGAGCCCGGTCCTGGTCCCGCTCCAGGACGTGGTCTCCAACGCCGTGGCAGCCGGCCGGCCGCGGTTCGACGCCAAGAGGATCAGCCTCAGCGTCGACGACGGCGGCCCCGCCTGGCAGGTACTGGCCAACCCCGAGCGGTTGGCCGAGGCCGGGGGCGCTGCTGGACAACGCCTTGCGACGCACGGCCCCTAGCAGGCACCGTCACCATCGCCACCACCGGAGACGACCATCGATGCCGGATCGTGGTGACCGACACCGGTGAAGGGTTCGACCCCGCCGTGGCCGCCCAGATGTTCGAACATTTCTACCAGGGCGACTCCTCCCGCACCGCCAACGGAGCCGGAAGCAGCATCGGGCTGACCATCGCCAAGGCGATTGTCCAGGCCCACCACGGACAGCTGCTGGGCCGAAGCGAGGGCCCCGGCAAAGGCGCCGTCTTCCAGATCAGGCTGCCGATCGCTGGTCATAGCCGCCAGGAGCCCGCCGACCTGCTCAGCCCGCCACGGCAGGCGCCAAGGTGATCGACACCTGCGGCGTGCTGGCCAGCGTGTTGTGCACGGTGCAGTGGGTGGCCACGGCCAGCAGCGGGTCCCGGCGCTCGGCTGGGACGCCGTCGGGGACGATGAGGCGCAGGTCGATCCCGGCGACCCGGGCGGGTCTGGCGCCCATGTCGAAGGTCGCCTCGACGGCCAGGCCGTCGGTGGGCAGGTTGTGCCGGGCCAGGTAGCGGCGCGCGTAGAAAGCCACGCACGAGGCGAGGCTGGCGATGAACATCTCGGTAGGCGTGGGGGCCGTGTCATCGCCACCGTCCTTGACGGGCTGGTCGACCCTGATGATGTGGCCGCGCACGTTGATGTCGAACTTGTCGCCACCTGCGTGCTCGACCCGCATCCGTGGAGCACCGGCGGAGTCGACCCGCGCGGACGGGCGGGGCAGGGCCCGGCTGGCTTCCGGAGCGACGGGCCGGCGTAGCCAGCGCAGGCTCTCGGTGTCGGCGAGCAGCTCCAGCCGGCGCCACAGGGCGCTGCCGGGCTGGGCCTGGCTCGCGTGGGCGTGGCTGGCCAGGCGCTGCCGGGCACGGTCGACGGTTATCCGCAGGTCGATGTCCTCGTCGCGGTGACCGGTGAAGCTGGCACCGAGCTCGCGGTTCAGCTGCGCCGCGACGTTTTGGGGAAGGGTCCAGCCCAGTACCGGCAGGTTGAGCATCTGTGCGCCCACCAGAGCCGCCGAGCTCGCCGCGGCGTGGTCGAGGTGACCGGTCACCCCAGCGGTGTCAAAGACCAGCAGCCCGTCAGGGTGACAGGACTCGGCGGCGGCGACCACCTCGGCGGCCAGCCCCGTCTGGGACACCTCGCTCAGCGCCCCGTCCGGGTGGTCGTGCAAGGTGGTGTGGCCCACGCCGAGCAGGTCGGCCGCCGCGGCCAGCTCCGCCTCGCGAACCGCGGCCAGGTCTGCGGGGGGGCCGTGTAGCGTCGAGGCCTCCCCCCGGGTCAGGCAGAGCACCTCGACCCTGGTTCCCGCGCCGGTGAAGGCGTCCAGGATCGCGCCCAGACCGAACGACTCGTCGTCGGGATGGGCTACCACCACCAGCACCGACGTCCACACCGGAAGGACACCTGCGCTCCGGCCCGCCGGGGTCATGACCTCACTGCTCATGATTAGCTCCTTGATCGGGCGGCGGCATGCGTCGCCAAGGCCTTGGCGCCCACGGCCGTGCACGCCCTGACCAATGCAACCTCCATACCCCTAGGGGCATTCCACCGGGAGGGCCATTGGTCCCGGCTCCCCTGTGACCACCCGGCATACGCTCCATGGATGAGCGCCGCCAAGCCGATCCGCAGCCCGCTGCTGGCCAGGGTCCGCAAGTCCGTCATCGGTGACGACCAGGTGATGCCCGGTCCGTATGGACCGCGGCGGGTGACCTACGCCGACTACACGGCCTCTGGCCGGGCCCTGACCTTCATCGAGGACTTCATCCGCCAGGAGGTGCTCCCCCGGTATGCCAACACCCACACCGAGTCCAGCGGCACCGGCCTGCAGACCACCCGGCTGCGTGAGGACGCTCGCGCGATCATCCACGGTGCGGTCGGCGGGGACCAGGACACGGTGGTCATCTTCGCCGGCTCGGGTTGCACCGCGGCGATCGACAAACTGGTCGGCATCCTTGGGCTACGGATTCCCTCGAGCATGGACGACAGGTACCACCTGGACGACACCATCGCCGCGCCACAACGCCCCGTGGTGTTCATCGGGCCCTTTGAACACCACTCCAACGAGCTGCCGTGGCGCGAGTCGGTCGCCGACGTCGTGGTGATTGCCCAGGACGGCGACGGGCACATCGACTCCGAAGCGCTGGAACGCGAGCTCGTGAGGTACGCCGCCCGGCCGCTGCTCATCGGCTCGTTCTCGGCCGCCAGTAACGTCACCGGGATCGTCAGCGACACCCACGCCATCTCGGCGCTGCTTCATCGCCACGGCGCCCTGTCCTTCTGGGACTTCGCCGCGGCCGCCCCCTACGTCGACATCCAGATGTACGGCGGACCGCAGCGTGACCCGCTGTCCTACAAGGACGCCATCTTCGTGAGCCCCCACAAGATGATCGGCGGCCCCAGCACCCCAGGTGTCCTGGTCATGCGCCGCGAGCTGGCCCGCAACCGCGTGCCCGACGTCCCCGGCGGTGGCACGGTGGCCTACGTCAACCCCAGCGAGCACCGGTACCTGCAGGACCTGGCCCAGCGCGAGGAGGGCGGCACCCCGGCCATCGTCGAGTCGATCCGCGCCGGGCTGGTCTTCCAGCTGAAGCAGTCAGTGGGCATCGAGGTGATCCGCTCCCACGAGGAGCACTACCTGAAACGCGCCATCGGCGCCTGGCTGCAGGAACCTGCCATCCAGATCCTGGGCAACCTGGAGGCGGAGCGGCTCTCGATCGTCTCGTTCGTCGTGCGCGCTCCCGGTGGCCGGTACCTGCATCACAACTTCGTCGTCGCCCTGCTCAACGACCTCTTCGGGATCCAGTCCCGCGGCGGCTGCTCCTGTGCGGGCCCGTATGGCCACCGGCTGCTGGGCATCGACCTGGACCGGTCGCGCGAGTTCGACCGCGAGATCGCCCATGGGTGCGAGGGCATCAAGCCCGGCTGGACCCGGGTGAGCTTCAACTACTTCATCTCCGAGGCGGTCTTCTCCTACATCGTCGAGGCAGTGCGGCTCGTGGCCAAGGACGGATGGCGCCTGCTCGGTGACTACCGGTTCGAGCCTGCCACGGGCCTGTGGCGCCACCGCCTCGGGCCGACAGAGCCTGCGCTGCGACTGGGCCAGGTGACCTATGACGACCAGGGACACATGAGGTACCCGCGCCACCACGACCGCGCGCCCGAGTCCGAGCTCGGCCTCTACCTGCAGGAGGCCAGGGTCGTGTTCGCGGCAGCGACGCCCGCACCAGGTGGGTCCCTCGACCACCTGGTGTCCGCGGACTTCGACCAGCTGCGCTGGTTCGACCTGCCCCCGGCTTGTCTGGCCGAGGCCGCCTTGTGAGATACCCCACGGGGTAGGCCCCTGACATACCCCACGGAGTAATCTGGCTTGATACCCCATGGGGTAATTCACTGTATACCCCGATGGGTAATGACATCGTCTGTGATATACCCCATGGGGTACTCGGGACCTTTGGCCCTACGCCGAGATGAGACCGCTTCCTAGCGTGGCATCAAGGCATCGATCCCGACGAAGAGAAGACATCACGGCGCACCATGACGCGCCCCATCAAGGAGGAGTCACCATGACAGTTGCAGTCGAGGAGCTCAGGGAGCTGAAGTCGGACCTGGTCGTTGACGCCCGCGCCACCTCGTGCCCGGGACCGATCCTGGCGGCCAAGAAGGCCATCGGCCAGATTCCGGTCGGCGGGGTCATGGAGGTGCTCGCCTCCGACACGGGGACGCTGAAGGACCTTCCGGCCTGGTGCAAGAAGATGGGTCACGACTTCATGGGTTCGGTCGACGACGCCGGCTACCTGCAGCTGTTCCTGCGGAAGACCAAGTGAGCTGAGCGTGTCCACTGCTACCGATCCCGGGTTCAAGCCGAGGATCCTGGTCTTCTCGACGAACAACATCTCCGATCCCGGCATCGACCTGGCCGGAAGCAGGCACATGCACTACCCAGCTCAGGTCTCGACAATGAACGTCCCGTGCAGCAGCGGGCTCAAGCCCGGATGGATCCTGCACGCGTTCGAGCAAGGGCTCGACGGGGTGTTCATCGGCTCCGACGGCGACGAGTGCGCCCTGCTGGACGACTGTGGAGCCCGAACGGGTCGGGTCATCGCCCAGGCTCAGGAGCTGATGAAGGCCAAAGGGATTGCGCCCCAGCGACTGAAGATGGCGGCGCTGTGCTCGGTGTGTGCTGAGCCTTTCGTGGGCTACATGCGGGAGTTCTCGCAGGCGCTGACAAAGCTCGGCCCTGTCTGCACTGCTGCGGCTGCCGCGGCTGTGGCTTCGTGATCAACGAGAACCGAGAAAAGGACGTCCGAAAGCTATGACCGAGACCCAGCTAGTCGAGGCTGTGAGCGACAACACCGAAGTCAAGACTCGAAAGACGATCATCGTTTTCAGCGGTGACTTCGACAAGGTGATGGCGGCCTTCATCATCGCCAACGGCGCCGCAGCGATGGACGACGAGGTCACCATGTTCTTCACGTTCTGGGGCCTGAACGCCCTGCGCCGCCCGGAGAAGGTGGCCACGAGCGGCAAAAGCCCCTTGCAGAAGGCGTTCTCCGCCATGATGCCCCGGGGTCCGGAGCGACTGAGGCTCTCACACATGAACTTGGCCGGGGCAGGCCCCAGGCTCATGCAGCGAATGATGCGCCAGGAGAAGGTCATGCCACTTGATGACCTCATCGCCTCGGCGCGGGAGCAGGGCGTGAAGATGATCGCCTGCGCCATGTCGATGGACATCATGGGGCTGAAGCCCGAGGAGCTCATCGACGGTCTCGAGTTCGCCGGGGTCGCGAGCTACCTGGGCGATGCCGACGAGGCGAACGTCAACCTCTTCATCTAGGACAACCCCGGCGAGGACCTCGCCTTATCAAGGACCTCGCCAGGCTTTGCGGGGCGGCATTGATGGACTACGAACTTGGAGCCACAGTGGACAACCAACTGGAACCAAAGACGGACTACGACGTCCTGGTAATCGGCAGCGGCATCGGTGGGATGGAGTCGTCGATCAAGCTGGCTGACATGGGCCACAAGGTCCTGCTGGTCGAGAAGGAGGCCAGCGTCGGCGGACGGATGATCCTGCTCAGCAAGGTCTTCCCGACGCTGGACTGCGCCAGCTGCATCTCTGGCCCGAAGATGTCCTCGACCATCAACCACCCCAACATCACCACCAAGAACTACAGCGAGGTCCTGGGGATCGAACGGGACGCCGGCGGCATGTTCCACGCGAAAGTGCGGGAGAACCCCACCTTCGTCGACTGGGCAGCCTGCACCGGCTGCGCCAAGTGTGAGACCGCCTGCACCGTCGCGGTCCCCGACCAGTTCAACTACAACCTGGTCGCCCGCCGTGCCGCGTACATCGCCTTCCCCCAGGCCGTGCCCAAGAAAGCGGTCATCCAGCGGGCCGGCACCTCACCGTGCATCGACACCTGCCCCGCCGGCATCAAGGCACACGGCTACGTGTCCCTGGTCCGCGCCGGGAAGTACGAGGAGGCGTTCCAGCTGATCCTGGACGCCACGCCGCTGGTCGGGACGCTGGGACGGGCGTGCTACGCGCCTTGCGAGAGCGAATGCAGCCGCGGTGACCTCGAGGCGGCTATCCCGATCCGCCGGCTCAAGCGGTTCGTGGCCGACCGCCACTACGAGGAGATGGACGGCTCGGGGATCGAACGCCCAGAGCCGAACGGCAAGAGCGTCGCGATCGTCGGCTCCGGGCCCGCTGGTCTGACGGCGGCCTGGCAGCTGGCGCGTCTTGGTTACCAGGTGCGGATCTTTGAGGCCGAGGATCAGGCGGGTGGCTTCCTGCGCCATGCCCTGCCCACCTACCGACTGCCGCAGGAGGTCGTCGAGCAGGACATCGCCAATGTCACGGGGCTCGGTGTCGAGATCGTCACCTCCACGCCCGTTCATGACCTCGAGGCACTCAAGGCGCAGGGCTACGACGCCGTGCTGCTCGCGACCGGCACCCCACTGGCGACCTCGCTGGGCGTGCCGGGCGAGGAGTCCGACGGCGTGCTCACCGGCCTGGACTACCTGCGGCAGGTGAGCCTCGGGCAGGCCCCCAACCTGACTGGAAAGCGCGTTGTCATCGTCGGTGGCGGCAACGTCGCGATGGACACCGCCCGAACGGCTCGCCGACTAGGTGCGTTGGAGGTCAAGGTCGCCTACCGGCGGGGCCGCGGCGAGATGCCGGCCCATATCGCCGAGGTCGACGACGCTGAGAAGGAAGGCGTCGCCTTCGAGTTCCTCGTCGCTCCGGTATCGGTTGTGGCCGGCGCGGGCGGCAAAGTGGAAGGCCTGCGCTGCCAGAAGATGCAGCTCGGTCAGCCCGACGCGTCCGGCCGGCGCCGCCCCGAGCCGGTCGCAGGCAGCGGGTTCGTGATCGGTTGCGAGGCCGTGATCTCGGCGATCGGGATGGCGCCCGACCAGGGGCCGTTCGAGAGCCTGACCGGTGTCGCCAAGGGCAACCGGATCACCGTTGACCCGACGACCCTGCAAACCGAGGTCCCGTACCTGTTCGCCGCAGGCGACGTCACCACCGGCCCGAGCGACATCGCCCGGGCGGTCGGCGCCGGCCGGCGCGCCGCCGCCGCGATCGACAACTTCGTCCAGGCTCGCCCGCTCGGTAACTTCCCGGCGCTGGACTCCCTGCTGCCGGTGGTGGACAAGACCGAGGTCATGGCCCGCCAGACGAACTACGCCCCCCGGGAGCCCGTGGTCGCCGGCACCACGTTCTCGCCCGCTCCCTCGGACTTCGGCGAGCTCGAGCCCGCGATGACCGAGGCGGAGGCCAGGGCCGGTGCCGGAGGCTGCCTGGACTGCGGCGTCTGCTCGCAGTGCCAGGAGTGCGTCACAGCGTGCCCCGCTGACGCCATCGACTTCGACCAGCGCGAGAGGACCACGGACTTCACGGTCGGCGCCGTCGTCGTCTCAACCGGCTACAAGCTCTTCGCAGCGGACCTGAAGCCCGAGTATGGCTACGGCACCTACGCCAACGTGATCACCGGCACGCAGATGGATCGCCTGCTCGCCCCCACCCGCCCGTTCAACACGATCCTGCGGCCCGGCGACGGGAAGGTGCCCGACCGCATCGCCTACGTCTCGTGCACCGGGTCGCGCGACAAGACGTCCGGCAACCCGCTGTGCTCGAAGGTCTGCTGCATGTACTCGGTCAAGCAGAACCAGCTGATCATGGGCTCCCTGCCGCTGGCCGACGTGACCATGCACTACATGGACATCCGCGCGGCCGGCAAGCGCTACAACGAGTTCTACGAGCAGTCCAAGGACATGGGCGCCACCTACATCAAGGGGCGCGTAGCCAGGATCACCGAGAAGGAGGGCGGGGACCTCATCCTGCGCTACGAGGACATCGAGAACGGCGGCAAGATCGTCGAGGCCGAGTACGACCTCGTGGTGCTCGCCGTG
>Ga0066789_10000046_pt1 | contig 31814 bp, 35 predicted proteins | sample OrgsoiDNA2013049_FD_70960 | JGI IMG/M metagenome (GOLD analysis project Ga0066789, IMG submission 70960) | Permafrost soil microbial communities from the Arctic, to analyse light accelerated degradation of dissolved organic matter (DOM) -... | ecosystem: Environmental > Terrestrial > Soil >...
ACACCGCTCGCACCCTCCACCGACCAACCCTGCGCGTGACCCCAGCGCATCGCGCGCAGGATTTCATCTTCGGTCACCAGCACGCCGCGATGCATGACCTCGCGGCACAGATCGAACGTGATGGATCCCGTCTCCACGCCGCCGGCGGTACTTTCACTCAAGGTCGTCGATTCCGGCGCATCGAATATCCAGCCCGCCTTGATGCACGCGTACAAGATCGGCGAATTCTCCGGCCAGCACCCGATGATTTCGGCGTGCGGTGCAGCGTGCCGTAGATAAGTACCGATCCCGCTGATGAGGCCGCCCCCGCCGGTGGCGATGAATATGGCATCCAAATCCGGCGCCTGGCGCATCAACTCGACCGCGATGGTGCCCTGGCCGGCAACCACGTACGGATCATTGTAGGGAGAAATATAAGTGCGCCCCGATTCCAAAGCCGCGGCGCGCGCCGCAACTTCCGCGGCGAGTGGATCCTCGCCGACCATACGAATCCGTGCGCCGCGCTCGCGAATTTTGTCGCGCTTAGACTGCGCGACCTGGGCGCTCAAGAAGACTTCCGCATCGATGCCCAAGAGATGCGCTGCAGTCGCCACGCCCAGCCCATGATTGCCGGTGGACGAAGTAATCACGCCGGCGGCTGCCGCAGTCTTGCTCAAACTCATGAGCTTGTTGGTCGCACCACGCAGCTTGAAGGATCCGGTGGTCTGCAACTGTTCGAGTTTGGCGAACGCGGCACCCCGGTGTCCGACGGACCCAAGGGACATGGACACCAATGGTGTCTCGGTGACGACCGAGTACACGCGCGCGGCCGCCTCATCGATCAACGGCAACACATCGCGACTCAGCATGGCGGCATCTCCTTGCAGCCTGTCGGGCAAAATTCATCCACCTTGGTATTATCGCAGGGAAACGCGGGTAACGCGTGAACTCGAAAGGGGACATCAAATGAAGATTTGCTTGACGATGGCGGCGCTGACCGCAGCGCTCGCGACTGCTCCTGCACATGCCGCGGAGCAGATCAAGGTCGTGGAACGGCCGGTGGGTGAAACCACCGTCGACCTCACCGCCAAGGGCGACTCGGTGGGAGACATGTTGGTGTTCGCCAATGGCGTGTTCGACGCCGAGAACAAGACCCAGGTCGGTACCGATCAGGGCTATTGCGTTCGTACCATCGTCGCCAAGAGCTGGGAATGTTTTTGGACATTGAGCTTGAAATCGGGTCAAATCACCGTGGAAGGACCGTTCCTCGATCAGGGCGATTCGCTGTTGGTCGTCACCGGCGGCACCGGCAAATACGCGGGTGCCAAGGGCAGTATGAAGCTGCATCCGCGGGACGCCACACCCACGGGCTACGACTTCACCTACGATTTGCTGTAGTGGCATTCACTGCCCAAGACAGCGAACGTTGCCGCGGGGATTTCCCGTCCTTGCAACGCCTGCATGGCGGTCGTGAACCCGTTTTTCTGGATGGGCCCGGCGGCAGTCAAGTGCCTACCGTCGTCATTGAAACCATCGTGGATTTTTACCAGACCTGCAACGTGAACACGCACGGTCGTTTCCCACCTTCCCGTGAAGTCGACCGGCGCATGCACATCGCGCGCAAAACCTTAGCCGCCTTCTTGGGCGCTCCCGGTCCGGACACCATATCGTTCGGCCAAAACATGACCACGCTCAACTTCGCACTGAGCGCCGCGATTGGCGGCACCCTGCAAGCGGGCGATGAGGTAGTCATTACGCAGCTCGATCATGAGGCGAATCGCGGCCCTTGGCTGCGCCTGCAGGATCGAGGCGCGATCATTCGCGAAGTCAAGCTCAAAGAGTCCGGTGAATTGGACACGTCCGACATGATGTCGAAGATTACGTCCCGGACGAAAATCTTCGCCATCGGTGCATCGTCGAACGCGCTTGGCACGGTCAACGACATTGCGCTGGCGCGGCGGTTGACCAGCGCGGTAGGCGCGCTCTTGGTGGTCGACGCGGTGCATTACGCACCGCATTTCCCCGTCGACGTGCAAGCGATGGATATCGACTTCCTGCTGTGCTCCGGCTATAAGTTCTATGGGCCGCACGTGGGCGTTTTGTATTCCAAGCCCGGCGCACTCGATCGGTTGCCGACCGAGCGATTGCGCGTTCAGGATCCGGCTGCACCCTATCGCATCGAGACCGGCACGCTCAATCACGCAGCGATCGACGGCATGCGCGCCGCAGTCGACTACCTGGCGAGTTGGGGAAACGGCACGACGTTGCGCGAGCGTATCGTCGACGCGATGCACGGCATCTCCGCCTACGAGCATCGATTGGCCAGCGTCTACCATGACGGTGTGCGCCGCCTGCCGGGCGTTCGCGTATTCGGCCCCGACTTCACGTCGCGCTCGCGTGCGCCGACCGTCTCGATCGTATTGGGCAAGCATACGGCGGCCGAGGCGGCAAGCGCGCTGGGCGCGCAAGGCGTCTACGTGTGGGATGGGCATTTCTACGCGGCGCGAGCCGTCGAATGTCTAAGGTTGGCCGAGCGCGGTGGGTTGCTGCGAACCGGCATCTCGATGTACAGCAACGACAGCGATGTGCGCCGCTTATTGGGCGGTATCGAGCAGCTGGCCTGAGCTCACGGGGCGTGCTGGGCCAAGTATCGGGCGAGTGCCTCGGCATGGTTGCGCAGCTCCGTCGCCGCGGTCGCTTCCCAATGTCCGGCGCGGAGCATAGGACCGGAACGATTTCCGTGAGGTTCGGCGGCGGCCGGCGCAACAAGTTGGCCGCAATCAGCGTCCCGCAGAAGCCTGCGCCGCCAATGGCGATGCGATTGGACATGGACACATTTTGCTTCAATTCGTGGTGAAATAGGGCATCAACCTTTCGAGGTGCCCCATGCACACCGAGAATCCCATGCGAACCGACGGCTTCGAATTCGTCGAATACGCAGCGCCCGATGCCGAGCATTTACGGCGGCTGTTTGACAATATGGCTTTGCCGACAGTGGCGCGGCACCGTTCGAAAGATGTCACGCTGCACCGGCAACGCGACGTCAGTTTCATCGTCAATGCGGAACACGATAGCTTTGCGCAACGCTTCGCACGCGCCCACGGACCGTGCGCCTGCGCCATAGCGTTTCGGGTGGGCGACGCGGCGCGCGCCTACGCTCGCGCGCTCGAGCTAGGGGCGAGGCCGGGGCCGATCACCGCCGGGCCCATGGAACTCAATATCCCATCGATCGAAGGGATCGGCGGCAGCCTCATCTATCTCGTCGACCGTTACGGCGAGAAAACCATATACGACGTCGATTTCGTTCCTGTGACAACCGCCGCACGCATGGACACCGACCTCGGGCTGGTTCGTATCGACCATCTGACGCATAACGTCAGGCGCGGCAACATGAACACGTGGGCAGGATTTTACGAGAAGTTGTTCAACTTCCGTGAGATCCGGTATTTCAGTATCGAGGGTAAGGAGACCGGGCTCTTTTCGCGAGCGTTGACGTCGCCGTGCGGCAAGATCCGCATTCCAATCAATGAGAGTCAGGACGATAAAAGCCAGATCGAGGAGTATCTCAATGAATACAAGGGCGAAGGCATCCAACACATCGCTTTGGGCACGGACGATATATATCGCACCGTCGATGCGTTGCGCGCGCGCGGCATTGAATTTCAGGACACGCCCTCCACTTATTACGAAGGCATCGATGCGCGCGTCGTGGGGCATCGCGAAACACTGAGCGAACTCCAGCGCAGAAGCATTTTAATCGACGGCGATGCAGCCAGCGGCATCCTTTTGCAGATCTTCACCAAGAACGCGATCGGCCCAATATTCTTCGAAATCATTCAGCGCAAGGGGAATGACGGCTTCGGCGAGGGGAATTTCCAGGCGCTGTTCGAGTCGATCGAATTGGATCAGAAGCGCCGCGGCGCTATTTGAGGGGTGCCCACCCCGCGCGCAGCTTGCGGGGCGCTCGCCTCGGCCCGTTGAACTTCGCCGACTTGCCCATATCTAATGGCATATCGGTCAAATTGACCATTTGGGGGTCTGTTATGCGAAAGTTCCTGGCTGCATCCTTAGCCGCGACGACGTTGACGTGGGCGGTGTCGTTCAGTGTACCGGTGCTCGCCGACGCTGCCGATCCTACCGTTCATCAAATTTACGAAGCCGCTGAAGCCGGTCATCTCGATCAGGCCCAGCAGATGATGGACCAAGTGCTGCGCGATCATCCGAAGAGCGCAAAAGCGCACTATGTCCAAGCGGAGCTTTACGCGAAGGAAGGTAAAGCCGCTCTGGGCCGCGCGGAACTCGGTCAAGCGGAGGAATTGGAACCTGGGTTACCGCACGAAAATCCGCGTTCGGTGCAGGCGCTGAAAGCGCAACTTGGAGCGGGTGTTCGTACTACCCAGAGCCCACACGTGATGAATTTCGGCGGCCCTCCCGCGCCCTCTCATTTCCCCTGGGGTACGGCGCTGATCGTTGTGTTGGTGGTAGGCCTGGTGTGGATGTTGTTCCGCCGCCGGTCTACGTATTCGCAATACCCCGCCGGCGGTAGCCCCGTCATGGGCGGCGGCCCCGGTACTTACGGTGGTCCCGGTGGTCCCGCGGGATATGGCGGCGGTGGAGCCCCGATGGGAAGCGGGATGGGGTCCGGGATCGCCGGCGGACTTGCTTCAGGACTTGCCGTAGGTGCGGGTGTCGTGGCGGGCGAGGAACTCGCGCATCACTTCCTCGATGGTACGGCTCGTGAGGGCACCGTGGTGCCTCCTGCCGCTGAAAACAACGATCGGCAACAATCCGGCAACAGTGACATGGGCGGAACCGATTTCGGCGTCAATGATTCGGGCTCCTGGGATGACTCCGGCGGCGGTGGTGGCGGGGGCGACGACTGGTCGTAGGCCCCCGGGCGTCGGCCCTTTCCACCGACCAAGCGAAACCAGGGCGCTCCCCGGAGCGCCCTTTTTTTATCCCGCCCGATGCAGCGCGGCCGTGACTGCGTCGTGCAGTCCCTGCATGCCAAACGAAACGTCCTGAATCACGCCATTGACGAAAAACGTGGGCGTGGCGCGAATGTGACTGCGTCGGCCGCTGTCGATGTGTTCGCGCACCTTCTGCAGGTAGATGTGATCGTCCATCTCAGCCGTATACCGCACGAGATCAAGACCCGACTCCGCTGCATAGCGGCGTAGATCACCGGCCTTGAGATGAGCTTGGTACTGGAACAGCAAATCATGCATTCGCCAGAATCTCCCCTGCGCGGCGGCGGTCTCTGACGCTTCCGCGGCCAACAACGCGTGCGTGTGCGCTTCCTCGAGCGGGAAGTGCCGGAATATGAAGCGGATCTTGCCGGGGAATCTCTCCAGCAACAATTTCGGAGTCGGCGCCGCCATCTTGCAATTCGGGCACTCGAAGTCGCCGTATTCGATCACCGTGACGCGGGCATGCTCGGCCCCGTCACTGTGGTCGGTGGGCTCGGGCGGGACGGCCAAGGTAATTGGATGGGATGGCTGATTCATGAGACGGACTCCTGCGTTTTCACGCGCTCTGCGACGGCAACTCAATGGGCCGCAGAGACACATGGATAATGGATGATCGGCGCAATAGCTCGAGCTCGCAATCTCGGCCGATCCAACTCGCATCGAGAAACCGTTGCAGCCCATCGATCCCGTCGATCGGCTTACCGTCGATGGCGATCATTCGGTCCCCCACTGCGACGCCGGCGCGGGCGGCGGGGCTGTCCGGCACGATCTCCGAAACGTGAACGGCGCTGGTCGTCGCCAGCCCAAAGTGGCGCACCACGCGGGTCGCGATTGGCACGGAAGCCCCGGACACACCGATATACGCGCGTCTGACCCGGCCGTGGGCGAAGATTTGTCCGATGACCCATTTGGCCGTGTTGCTGCCGGTCGCAAAACAGATCGCCTGCGCTTGCGGAATCATCGCGGTGTTCACGCCGATCACTCGCCCGGTGGAATCGACCAGCGGACCGCCGGAATTTCCAGGATTCAGCGCAGCGTCGGTCTGGATTACGTCGTGCATCAGTCTGCCCGACATTGCCCGCAAAGTGCGGCCTAGCGCTGAGATCACGCCGGTAGTAACCGTCTTCGAATAACCCAGGGGGTTACCGATCGCGATCGCTACCTGACCAACGCGGACGCGCGACGAATCGCCGAACTCCACGTAAGGCAGCGCAGCGGGCGAGCCGATGCGAAGCACCGCGAGGTCGGAATCCGGGTCGTTACCCACGACATCGGCGTTGAACCGAGCGTCGTCGTTCAAACGCACAGTGATGCGATCCGCACCATGCACCACGTGACTGTTGGTCAACAGATACCCGTCGGGGGTGAACAAGAACCCTGAACCGCTGGCGCTCGACGAACGCCGAGCCCTCAATCGGCTGCGCGTCTCCACTTCGATGAACGTGACCGCCGGAGACACGCGCTCCAGTGCGCCTATGACGGCGCCGGAATAGGCGTCGAGCAGCGAGGAGTCCTCGTCGGACGAATCGGTGGCCTTAATCTCGAACGAAGCCCATTGCGGCGCGAGCATCGTCAGCTCAAGATGATCTTCGGCGCGGCTGCAAGGCCTTCGACGATGAGCTTATTTACGCGCTTGACGAAGATCGCCGGATCATCGAGATCCCCGCCCTCGGCCAGCATCGCTTGGTCGTACAGCACGTGAGCGAGATCGGAAAACGCCGCGTCATCGGCGGTGTCCTTGAGCCTTTCCACCAACGGATGCTTGGGATTCAACTCGAGAATCGGCAGCGTGGCGAATGGATTGTTTTGGCCGGCCTGTTTCAGAATCCGACCCATCCGCAAGCTCACGCCGAACTCTCCCGCGACGAGTACCGCGGGGGAGTCCGTCAGTCGACCTGAGACGCGCGCGCTTGCGATCTTGCCAAGCAAGGTCTTTCCCAGGCGTTCGACCGTGCTCTTGTAGCTCGATTCGGCGGCGGCCTTCTCCGGCGTTTCGATGGCAGATGCCACGTCGGCGGCGGAGCCGGCCACGTTCGCCAGCGTTTTGCCGTCGAACTCGTGGAGGTGGCTCACGACCCATTCGTCGATACGGTCGGTGAGCAACAACACCTCGAACCCCGACCTTCCAAAACCCTCCAGGTGCGGGCTATTACGGGCCGCGGCCAGTGAATCGGCAGTCAAGTAATAAATCGCCTTCTGGTCCGTCTTCATTCTCGACACATAGGCATCGAGCGTCACGTCGGGTGCATCGCCGTTCGATGCGGTGGAGTTGAAGCGCAACAGCTTGGCGATCCGTGTTTTTTGACCCGCATCGTCGATGACGCCTTCCTTAAGCACCACGCCGAAGGTTTTCCAAAACTCCGCGTACTCCTGCGGTCTATCCGCGGCGAGTTCCTCGAACAGGTCCAATGATCGTTTCACCAAGGCGGACTTGATCTTCTCGACCGTGCGATTGTTCTGCAGCAACTCGCGCGAAATGTTGAGCGGCAGATCGGCGGTGTCGACGAGTCCCCGCATGAATCGCAACCAGGGCGGCACCAGTTCCGCCGCCTTGTCCATGATGAAGACGCGCTTGACGTAGAGCTGCACGCCGCCGCGCGGATCGCGTTCGAACAGATCGAACGGCGCACGCTTCGGCAAATAAAGCAGCGATGTATATTCGATGTTGCCCTCGACTTTATTGTGCGCCCACGCGCGCGCATCTTCCGTGTCATGGGTCAGGTGCTTGTAAAACGCTTGGTAGTCTTCATCCTTGAGCTCGGATTTGGACCGTGTCCAGAATGCCTTCGCTTGATTGACGGTCTCTTGGGTATCGCCCGTCTTGAGGACGATGGGCATGCTCAAGTGATCCGAGTACTTGCGTACCAACGCCCGCAGACGGGACGGTTCCAAGAATTCCTTGTCCTCGTCGCGTAAGTGCATGCTGACTTCGGTACCGCGATCCGTCTTGTCCGAGCTCTGAATCTCGTAAGACCCCTCGCCGTCCGAATTCCAACGCACCGCTTCCGAATCCGTGCGTTTGCTCAAAACGGTTACCCGGTCGGCGACGATGAACGCAGAATAGAAACCCACCCCGAATTGGCCGATGAGCTGCGCATCCTTGGCGGTGTCCCCGCTCAACCCTTCGAGGAACTTCTTGGTGCCGGAACGGGCAATCGTCCCTAAGTTGTCGATGATTTCCTCCTGACTCATGCCGATGCCGTTGTCCTTGACGGTCAGCGTGCCCGCCGCCGCGTCAGGTATCAACGTCACGGACAACTCGTCCGAGCCCATGAGACTCGGATTGGCAAGCGCCTCGAAACGCAGTTTTTCGCAGGCATCCGAGGCATTCGAGATCAATTCCCGCAAAAAGATTTCCTTATGCGAGTACAGCGAATGGATGACCAGTCGCAGCACTTGTTTGGTCTCGGCTTGGAACTCTTTGATCTGTGGCTGGGTTTCGGTGGTCATGGCCTTGCAATCGTTATGGGTGGATCAATACGGCGGGCGCTACCCCTTCGCGCAAGGTGGGGTCACGGCCTGATACTTCAAGCGCCCCTCTGTGTTGCAGCGCCGCTCTGCGTCGAAGCGCCCCTCCGCAAGGCTTGGCTACGCCCGGAATCAGGCCTGGCGGCCCGGCTTATCGCCACCCCGCCCGGGGATCGAAATTGAACTCGCGCCGCATGCGCTCATAGGCCTGTTTGGCTTGCGGCGTCTCGGCCGAGGGCGTGACGAGCTTGAGAATGACGAACTGATCCCCCGCCGGAGCGCCCGGAAATCCACGACCGCGCAGCCTGAGCTTTTGTCCTGCCTGGGCGCCGGCTGGAATCGTCAACTCGACGGTTCCGCCCAGCGTCGGCACAGGGATCTTGGCCCCTAATGCGGCTTCCCACGGCGCCAGCGGGAGTTCGACGTGCACGTCCTTGCCCTCGAGAACAAAAACCGAATGAGCCCGCAGTTTGACCCGCAATATCAACGCGCCGCGGCCGCCGACGGCACCGACGCGCAACGCCTGACCGTCCGTCACGCCGGCCGGGATCTGTACATCGACGAGACGCGCACGCCCGTTCTCATGGATGGCGACTCGGCGCCGAGTCCCGGCGTACGCCTCCTCGACCGACACGTCGACGTGCCCGGCCTCGGGCTCGGGTTGGGAATAGCCGCTGGCACCGCCTCCGCCAGCCGCGCCAAACAAGCTGGAGAAAAAATCACTGAAACCATTAAGATCGGAAAAACGATGCCCGCCCGATTGGCCGAAGCGCTGTTCCCAATCGGGAGGCGGTCGGAATTGCTGGCCTGACCGATAATCGCGGCCAAGCTGATCGTAAGCGGCGCGCTTGTCCGCATCCCTCAATACTTCGTAGGCTTCCTGAACGTCTTTGAACTTCTCCTCGGCGTTTTTTTCCTTACTGACATCGGGGTGGTACTTGCGAGCCTGTTTGCGATAAGCCCTCTTTACTTCTTCCGCGTCGGCGCCGCGAGAGACACCGAGAGTTTCGTAGTAATCCTTGAATTGCATGCCCAACCTAAATGATCTGATTGTTTTAGAAACAACCGCGGGCCCGCGGCCTCCGCCCTAGCCTACGGCCTCCGCCGTACGGACGCATCTGATTTTGCCCCGCCTCCGAATGGATCGGTAAGCCGCTTGAATTTGCGACGCCAGTTCCCGTCTATTAAGCGGCCGGTTTATCATATTGTGGCTGTTTTTCTCAAAGAAAGGGCTAATGAAGCGCATTTTCCTGTTCACTGTGACGAACTTGGCCGTGCTCGTGGTACTGGGTTTGGTATATCTTCGCCATCGAGCACGTATTCGGCATTGGGTGAAGTGGACGGCCAAGCGCCATCGCAACCTGCCGCGGCCCCAAGTGGAAGCCGTCCTGGGCCATGAAATCAGCCATGTCGCGAATGGGGATAGGGGTGACGCCCGCCCTGTTACCAGGGGTGCTTAACACCTTTGTCATATTTCTTGCGCGAATCGTGGGCGGTTGGCCCACATCGATCAGCCGCAGCCGTCCATAGCGGATTCTGCGTAGCTGCCCGAGCAACAAATGCCGAGCCAATCGGGTCAGGATCGACATCGAATCCGTAAAAGACTGCGCGGCATCGGCGGGAATGATGTTTTGTTTCACGAAATGCTCGGCGGCGCGCTCGAGGCGGCCGGGGTGGCCGCGACCGAGCGGCCTGGATGGCTGTAGAACGGGGTACGTTTGGCCCACAACTTGATTGCCTGCCAGTGAATCGCGGCAATGACCTTCAACGTCATCAGCGGAAAAGCGGCGAGAACCCGCAGCAGCGCTCGAGCCGAGACCGGTTCCTCTTGCAGCGCCAAGGTGGCGTCGAACATGCACTTGCCGTCCTTGAAATTCTGCATGTTCACGAACAACCGTTGCAACGGTTCACTGAAGCACCACCGGTATTGCATGTCAGGAAGAGTCGTTCGGCAGCGTCACCGGCGAGGCTGCGTTCGACGTAACGCTGCGCGTGCGCAGTCCCCGCTTCTATTCGGACGTGGTGTTCGCAGGCACCGTAGGCGCCGGCGAGGCGTATATCAACGGCTACTGGCATTGTGATGACCTCACCGGACTGGTGCGTCTGATGGTGGTGAATCGTCATTTGATGAACGACGTCGATTCGGGCTGGTCTCGATTGAGCGCACCACTGCTGAAGCTGGGTCATCGGCTCAATCGCAACGACAAGTCGGGCAGCCGCCGCAATATCTCGGCACACTATGATCTGGGAAACCGGTTCTTCGAACTTTTCCTCGACGAAACCATGGCTTATTCTTGCGGCATCTTTTCGCGTGCCGACTCGACGCTGCTCGAGGCGTCGACCGCCAAACTCGATGCCGCTTGCAGCAAGCTTGCATTGCGGCCCGGCCACCACTTGCTCGAGATCGGCACCGGGCGGGGGGGCCTTGCGATTCACGCAGCGCGGCGCTATGGCTGCCGCGTAACGACCACGACCATCTCTCGTGAGCAATACGACATGGCACGCGACCGAGTCGTAAGTGCCGGCCTCTAGAGCCAGGTCACGGTGCTCCTCGAGGACTATCGCGACTTGCGCGGCGAGTACGATGCGCTGGTGTCGATCGAGATGATCGAGGCCGTGGGGCATCAGTATCTCGATGCGTATTTTCGCCAATGCAGCGGCCTGTTGAAGCCGGCAGGTGCGATGTTGCTCCAGGCGATAACGATCCGCGATCAGTTCTACGATCAAGCGCGCCGTTCGGTCGACTTCATCAAGCGGTTCATATTCCCCGGCAGTTTCATCCCCTCGGTCAAGGCCATCATGGACTCGCTCGCACGCTCAACCGATTTGAAGCTGTTCCACATGGAGGACATCGGGCCGCACTACGCGCATACCTTGAGACTATGGCGTGAGCGATTCGTGGCGCGTCAGAGCGACGTCCGGGCCCAGGGGTATCCTGAGAGTTTTCTGCGAATGTGGGAGTATTATCTGTGCTATTGCGAGGGCGGATTCGTGGAGCGGCAATTGGGGGACGTACAAATGTTGTTGACGAAGCCGCTGTGCCGCCGGGCGCCGATCGCAACCGTCCATGCCTCGCCCGCCTAGCCAGGACACGCTGAACGATCTGAAGGCTGCCGTCGGCATCGGCTCCTGGTTCGATGCGCCGGAGGATCTCGCGCCCTTCGTGGTCGATTTTCGGCGACTGTACAAGGGCGCGACGCCCCTCGTGCTGTTGCCTCGCGATACCGCCGACGTATCCAAAATCCTTGCCGTCTGCCACCGCGACGAGGTGGCTGTGGTTCCGTACGGCGGCAATACCAGTTACTGCGGAGCGGCGACGCCGGACGAAAGCGGCTCGCAAATCGTGCTTTCCATGCGGCGCTTGAACCACGTCCGACGGGTCGATGCAGCGAACTTTTCCATGATCGTGGAAGCCGGGTGCACTCTGGCGGAAGCGCAAGCCGCGGCCCGCACCGCCGACCGCTTGTTTCCCTTGAGTTTGGGCTCGGAAAGCACCGCGCAGATCGGTGGCAACTTATCGACCAACGCCGGCGGGACGGCGGTGCTGCGCTATGGAATGATGCGCGATCTGGTGCTCGGTTTGGAAGTGGTACTGGCCGATGGCCGCGTGATGTCGGGTCTGAAAAGCCTGCGCAAAGACAACACGGGCTACGACGTCAAATCGGTGTTCATCGGAGCCGAAGGCACGCTGGGCGTCATCACCGCGGCATGCTTGAAATTGTTTCCGCAGCCCGCGGATACGGCAACCGCGCTGGTCGGGGTCGATTCGCCGCAGCATGCGCTCGATTTGCTCGGGCACCTACGCCGAGCGGCAGGCGATCAGCTCACGACGTTCGAACTGATGCCGCAGTTGGCGGTGGAACTCACGGTGAAATACGTCACTGGTGTCGCCAATCCGCTGGCCCAAGAGGCCGCTTGGTATTTGCTCATCGAATTGACGTCGCCCAATCCGCACGGGAATCTCGCCGCGCTGTTGACCGACCAATTGCAACAAGCCGCCCTCGACACGACGATCAAAGACGCGATGATTGCAACGTCCATCGCACAATCCATGGCCATGTGGAAGCTACGAGAATCCGTGCCCGAGGCACAGCGCCATCATGGGGCAAGCCTCAAACATGACATCTCGGTGCCGGTCTCATCGGTCCCCACACTCATCGAGGAGGGCTCGGCGCTGGTGCACCGCTTGGTCCCCGACGGCGACGTCTTGGGCTACGGCCACTTGGGCGACGGCAACCTGCACTTCAACGTCAGCCAGCGCCCGGGCGCCGACGCGGCGGCGTTCCTGCGGCGCGGCGAGCCGCTCGAGCACGCCATCTTCGACCTGGTTGACAGGCTCGGCGGCAGCATCAGCGCGGAACACGGCATCGGACGGCTGAAGACGGCGGAATTCGCGTCCCGTGCGGACCCCGTCGAACTGGCGGTGATGCGCGACCTGAAACGCGCGCTCGATCCGAAGGGCATTTTGAATCCCGGCAAGGTACTCGCATGATCAAGGTGAAGCCGCAGCGGAAGCTGGCTCTACCCATCGCCACACCTCGCTTAAGATTGCGCGATTTCATGAAATCGGACATCGACGCCATTTATGCCTACTCGTCGGATCCGCGCGTGACGAAGTTTTTGTTTTTCGGACCACGCGACGAAGATGGCGCGGCGGATTACTTGGACGGCCTGCTGGCATCGCAAGAAGAAATACCGCGAACTCGTTTCGAGTTAGCGGTCGAGGAGAGCGCGTCGAGTCGCGTGATCGGCGCCTGCGATCTGTCGTTGATCGAACGCAACGTGGTCGACCTAGGGTACATGCTGGGTCTCGAAGACTGGGGGAAGGGATATGCCACGGAGATTGCGCTGGCGCTCATCGATGCCGCTTTTTTTGATTTGCGCGCCGACCGGATCATCTCCACGGTCGATGTGAACAATCGGGCTTCGATCCGCGTACTCGAGAAAATCGGCATGCGCTGGGAGGCGGTGTTTCGGAAACATCGGCGCGCCAAGAACAGATGGTGGGATTGCCACCTGTTCGTTCTGCCGCGCGAAGTCTGGGAACTGTCGAGGTCGCAGACCGGCTAGCGTTCGGACTCTTGATCATCCTTGGCGCTTTGCTCGCGCTCCCGTTGCTTGGCGCGATTCATCACGTCTTTATCGGGCATGCCCGCACCGCGCGTACTGCGCAAAGTCAGCAGCCCGCCGATGAGCGCAGCGACCACAACGACAATGATGACGAGCGCCTTCATGAGTTCACCATGCGCATCAACCCTTCCTGCGAGGTACTGGCGACGAGCCGCCCGTCGCGCGCAAATATACTGCCTCGCGAAAATCCGCGAGCCCCCGCCGCGCTGGGGCTGTCGGTGGAATACAAGAGCCAATCGTCCACCCGCACGCTGCGGTGAAACCACATGGCGTGATCGATGCTGGCCATCACCAAATTGCGTGCCCCCAAGGAGATTCCATGCGGCATCAGCGCCGTATCGAGGAGATAGAAGTCGGAAACATAGGCCAGCAAACAGCGATGCAGCGCTTCGTCGTCCGCCAGCGGGGCGACCGCACGAAACCAGATGTTGCGATGAGGCAACACTTGCTCCGCCTGCAGAAAGCTCAGCGGCTGCGCGGGACGGAATTCGAAAGGACGCTTTTTTTCGACGACGCGCCGAACCCAGGGGGACAACTGAGGCAGGATTTCGCGATAAAGGGACGCGATATCTGCCAGGTCTTCCGGGGGCGCAACTTCCGGCATCGTGAGCTGATGCACCAGTCCGTCTTCGTCGGACTGGAAGGATGCGGACATGTTGAAGATCTGAGCGCCATGTTGGATCGCCACGATGCGCCGCGTCGAGAAGTGATTGCCGTCGCGGGCTCTATCGACTTCGTAGACGATGGGGGAGGTACAATCGCCGCGGCGCAGGAAATAGGCGTGCAGCGAGTGCACCGTCCGCCCCTCCACGGTTGCGGTCGCTGCCATCAGCGCCTGACCCAGCACTTGGCCACCGAAAACCTGCGGACTGCCGATATCGCGGCTCTCTCCGCGAAACAGATCCAGTTCTAGCCGCTCGAGCGTCATTACCTTGACCAGATCGTCGAGCAGCTGCTTCATCGGGGTTTCAAGGCGTGTCGGTTGCGGCGACGCCGAGGCGTTTCTGCATGATGGGGCTGGTGGTGGTGTACTGCAGGAATTGCCGCTTCTCGGGGGACAAGGGATGTTGAATACCGAACGCCGCCAACGCGGCCTCATGGAAGCCGCTCAAAATCAGCTTCTTCTTGCCGGGATAGGTGTTGATGTCGCCGATCGCGAAGATGCCCGGCACGCTGGTCTGGAAATTTGCGGTGTCCACCTTGAGTGCCTTCTTCTCGAGTTCAAGCCCCCATTCGGCGATCGGACCGAGCTTCGGGTGCAAGCCGAAAAACGCCAGCACTTGATCCGCGGCCACCTGCAGTGTGGTTTGTCCCTTGTTGGTCTGCAAAACCACGCCGGAAAGGTTAGGTTCGCCGGCGTGTGTCTCGCTCTGGATGGCTACCGCATTGCCCTCGACCAGTTGCATTTTGCCCTCGGCGACCAACTCGCGCATACGCGCCACGGTCGCGGGCACCGCACGAAATTCCGCACGTCGATGCACCAGCGTCAAGGAACGCGCCTTGCCGCAAAGCGCGACAGTCCAATCGAGCGCGGAATCGCCGCCACCGCAAATCACGAGGTCGCGGCCATGAAAATCGGCAGCCGTCTTCACGCGATAATGGACGCTCTTCCCTTCGAATTTCTCGATCTCCGGCACGCTCAATCGCCGCGGCTGAAACGACCCTACGCCGGCCGCGATCACCACCGCACCGGCAATCAAGCGCGTTCCCGCGGAGGTTACGACGAGAATCTTGGCGTCGGGCAGACGTTCGATTTCCGTCACTTCCTGTCCTAGATGGAACGTGGCATGGAACGGCTTCGCCTGTTCGAGGAGACGATCGATCAATTCCTGAGCGCCGCATATGGGCAGCGCCGGGATGTCATAAATCGGCTTTTCCGGGTACAGCTCGGTACACTGACCGCCGACATGGCTCAGCGAATCGATGATATGGGCATTGATGCCCAGAAGTCCGAGCTCGAAGATCTGAAACAGTCCGACGGGGCCCGCGCCGATGATGACCACTTCCGCCGAAGTGGGTTCGGCAGACGATCCCACGGCAGGGGCTGATGTTTCCGACATGGTAGACGCAATTCCTGATTCAGCAAAAAAGGTCGCAAATTGTAGCTGAACCAGCCGCCGTCTGCGCCCACAGCGCATTGCTGCACGAACCATGGACCGTGAAGACCAAAACCGGTGGCCCATTTCAAGTATTCACGCCTTTTTGGCGGCACTGCAAGTCGCTGGAAGATCCCGTGAAACCGCTGCCTGTCCCGTCGCGGATTGCAGCGCCTCGTTTTTCAGAATTTTCAACCCCCCAGCCAGGGAGCCCAATTCGATCCGGACGGTAACTACGTACGGCGGTGGGTGCCCGAACGTGCGGGCTTGGCGAACGACTGGATCCAGCAAGCCCTGGGCCGCTGCGGCGGCGATTCTCGAGGCGGCAGAGGTTTCTCTTGGGGAACATTACTGCCATCCGCTGGTCGATCATGGTGTAGCGCGTCGAGAGGCGCTTCGGTCACTTGCCGCCATCAAGGCAAAGTGAATCCGAGTGGCTCCCGTCAGCGAATGCCTACACGCTATGTCTATGTTTTGTCCAAGAATCGATTGTACAATCCCGGTACACAGACTTTTATAGGAAGGTCCCGTTATGCACGCGCAGGTCAACCCGCCTACAGTAGAATCGCGCCAGGTCGCTGCCAACGACGAGGGTACGCGAGAATCCACACGCCCCATCCGGGCGCTGAATCGCGGGCTCGAGGTTTTGACGGAACTCAATCGCCTGGAACGCGCCGCCATCAACACGCTGGCGAACGCGGTGGGCTTACCGCGGACGACGACGTACCGCATCCTGGAGACGCTGCGGCTCGCCGGCTACGTCGAACGCGACTCTCACGACGATTGCTATCGTCCCACCATCATGGTTCGCGCCCTGTCGGAAGGGTTCGACGATGAGGCCATGGTAGCGCACATCGCCAAGCCCCATCTGGCGGCCCTATGCGCGGCGATCGTCTGGCCCATCGCCATTGCAACGTCCTCGGGTGCATCGATGGTGATTCGCGAAACCACCGACCGTCAAAGCCCCTTGGCTTTGGAGCAATACGGCGCGGGAATCCGCGTGCCCATGCTGACTTCGGCAGCGGGACGCGCCTACCTCGCGTATTGCACGGCACAGCAACGCGAGACACTGTTGGAATTGTTGGCGCGTTCGTCGCTGCCGGAGGATCGAATCGTGCGCAGCCGCGCCGAGGTCGAACGAATCCTCAGCGAAACCCGCGCACAGGGCTTCGGCATGGCGCAGCGTGCGCGGCGTGTGTCCGAAGAAACCAGCCTGGCTATCCCGGTACGAACGAAAGATCGGGTATTGGCGACCATCTCCGTCAGGTACGCGGCCACCGCCGTACCCCTCCGCACCGCCGTGGAGCAGTTCTTGCCCAAGATGCGCGACGCCGTTGCCAAGATCGAGCGCGAATTCGGCGCCGCATAGCGCGCCTCTTAGGCCACACAGCGAGCTTTCTGGGGTACCGGTTAGCCCCTCACGGGGCTAATGCCTCGGCAGACAGCTTCGGCAGTCTGCCGAGGATAGCGTCGGCAAGTTCGGAACATCCGCCGCCGAAGTGATGGACGCCGGGGCCGCCGCTCGGTTCCCCAAGCCAGTCGGCCAGGTGAACTCGAACACCGCGTAGATGCCCGAGCCTCTGCAGACCGGCTTCTGCAACGCCGGACGAATATCCCACGAGCGTGGGCCGCAGATAATTTTTGAGGCCCAGCTTTGATTGCAGGTAGTGGCTCAAATTCTCGAAATCGACCCGCGGGCGAAACGCATTGCATAGTTGATGCGGCACGCCGGCTCGCTGTGGTGCTCAACGCGAGGTCCTCATGATGCTACTTCTTCAACGCCTTACCGACGCCGCCTGAAATGAGCGTGGTCACGTCGAGCAGTGCGCCGGCAACGGCAAATTTTCCCGATGCGGCGAGATAACGTGGGCGCCAAACGGGCAAGAATTTCTCTTTGTACTTGCGCAGACCTTCGAAGTGATAAAACGTTTCACCGTAGCGTTGCACCATACGTCCCAGCTTGTGCCACGTGGGCGCGAGGGCATGCTCTTCAAGTCCCGACAGCGGCGCCATGCCCAAGTTGAACCACTGAAATTTTTGTTCTTTGCCCCACAGCATGCATTCCACCAACAGAAAATCGATGACGCTCTTGGGCGCCGCATCGCTGTACCGCATGAGGTCCACGGACAGTTCCATGTCCATACCGGCCCGCCAAATGTTTGCAAAGGCGACGATCGCGCCGGCGCGGCGCACCACGGCACAGTCGAAACACGATAGGTAACGTTCGTTGAAATACCCCAACGAAAAAAGCTTCTCGCCGGCCTGTTTTTCCGCAAGCCATGAATCCGATACCGCGCGCAACTCGGGCATGATGGCCGGCACATCGTTGCGCGGAACGACGGCGAATTCCGCGCCGTCGCGAGCGACACGCCGTTGCGATTGCCGCAGGTCGGCGCGGGCGGCCCCCTCCAGCGAGAACGCGCGTAACGGAATGCGTGCTTCTTCGCCGAGCTTGGTCAGGGTCAATCCCAAGTCGATATAGAGCGATAAGTTGTCGGGCGCAACTTGATAAAAAACCGGCGAGACCGCCATGCCATCGCAGTATTCCAAAAAAACCCAGGCTAATGCTTCGCAGAGAACCGCGGGTCCCACGGGATCTCCCATGCAAACCCAACTGCTGCCCGACGCTTGGTACATGATGAACGCCGTACGGTCATCATTGAACATCAACTGCTTATCGCCGAGCAGCGCCAAATTCGCATTGGTGTCGTGGCCGTTCGCGATCAAGACTTCCGCTTGTTGTAGATCATCCGGGCCCGGTGGGACGAGGGGCGGCCTCGAAGGACGCAGCAATCGCCATAACCCGTATGCGGCGGCAATCATGGCGGCCATCAACAGGGCACGCAAACTTCGCGGCGCCGACGCTTCGAACTCGAATTGCCACCACAACTCCTTGCCGTAGGGCACGTTCCGATAGGCAAACAGCACCAGAAAAACGGCGGTTCCGAGCACCAGTAGGACCGCAATGATCCAGGGTCCCGAGAAGCGTTGTTCGATCAGCGATGCGCGGCGGCCAAAGCGCGCACGCGCGGACGCCAGCAGCACCACGACGACGGACAAGATGGTCGCTTCTTCGTAATCGAAACCTTTGAGCAGTGACAATAAAATGCCGGCGCACAGCAGCCATATCGTCAGCCACCACGCGGCATCGAGGCGGCGATACAACCCGTTCGCCAGCACCATCAAGCCGACGCCGACGGCGCTGCCCAGCAAGTGCGATAACTCCAGAATGGGCAATGGTACGAAGGGCCGTAGCCAATTCAAGCGATCGCTGATCGCGGGTGTTGCGCCGGAAAACAGCAGCACCGCGCCCGCACCGAATACGGCGATCCCGATTGCTTGCGGCGTCACGGCGCTGAGCCAGGTGCGTCCCAGCCGACCCAGTCGCACCATCGGTCCGCGATGAACCCAGACTTCGTGCGCCCCCAGCAATGCCAGCGCCACGGAAAACGGGCCGAAATAATAGATGACGCGATAAGCGAGCAGCGCACCCAGCATGTGATCAGGAGGCACGGTCCGAAATATCAACAACAGCACCGATTCGAACACGCCCACGCCACCCGGCACATTGCTGATGATGCCGGCGGTAATCGCAATCAAATACAGGCCGGCGAATTCTGCGAAACCAATGGCCGCTTGCGGCGGCAGCAGCACGTAAAGCACGCCGGCGGCGCACAACAGGTCCGTGCTGGCGACGGCAATCTGCGCCAACGCAATACGCCCGCTCGGTACCGGGATCACGATCTTGCGATAGCGCAACGACTCGTGCCGGGAACACGCCAACCACAGATACGACCCAACCGCCCCGAGCAGCACGCAGCCCACCAACACCACCACCGATGCATGAACGTTCAGGACGGTGCCCGACAAGCGGGCCTGGGACAACAACGACACTCCCAGAAGCGAAGCGGCTCCCAACACGAAGGTCAGCGTGCCGAAGGCGATTACCGTACCGATCTGCTTCGCCGTCAGGCCCAATGGAGAGTAGGCACGATAACGAATGGCGCCGCCGCTCAGGGTATTCAACCCCACGTTGTGGCCAATGGCGTAGCCCATGAAGGAGATCAGGGCGAGCCGCGGATAGGGCACCTGGACCCCGGCGAATCTCAACCCCAAGGCGTCGTACAGGGTCAAGCACCCGTAGCCCGCACACGTAAGCGCCACCGCCGCCAATAATCGCGATGAGCGGATGGCGTGCACGTGGGCGATAACGTCCTGCCAGCGATATTGCGCCAGTACGTGATGCAGCCAAACCAGCGCCAACCCAAAAAGGGCGATGCCGAGCAACGTGGTCCACGCCGGAACCCTGCGAATTGTGTCAGGAACTGTCAAGCTGCCTATCGTATCAGGCCCCCCCTCAGAGGGTGCAGGTAGCCCCGTCGACTTCCGCACAGAAACTGCTAGGGTAGACTGAAAGCTCTCGACTTCTCAAAGGGTGATCCACGTATGAGTTCTGCCAACGATGGCCGACAGGCAGCCATGGACGCGGCGCAGATTTATCGCGAGGAAACCTTCACCGATCGACGGGTGGGCACCATACGTCGATTGACACCGGTGATGGCGGATGGCGCGCCCGACGCGGCGCGTCCCGTGCTGTTCGTCGGGCAGGCGCAGGTCATGACGCCGATGGGCACGATTCCGATCAGCTTCGATCTGGATTCCCCCACGTTGGATGGAGCGATCGCGAAATTCGGCGACGCGGCCGAACAGGCGGTGCAACAGACCATGCGGGAAATTCAGGAGATGCGCCGCGAGCAGGCGTCCTCGTTGGTCATTCCCGACGCGGCCGGCGGCGCCTTGCCCAATCCCAGCGACCTATTGGGTCGCGGCCGCCCACGACGTTAGGCCGCGCTGTTAGGCCGCGCTGTTAGGATAGGCTGGCCGCTTCCAGAGTTTCCCAACGTGAGAATGCAGCCTCGAGTTCTTGCTCCACCGACTTCAATCGTTGTACCGCGACGGTCGCCTCCTGAGGACTGCGACGGTATAATTCGGGATCGCCAATGGCAGCCGTCAGTTCGGCCTGTTCGAGTTCGAGTCGCTGGATCAATCCCGGCATCGCGTCGAGTTCGCGCTGATCTTTGTACGAGAGCTTGCGGGGCTTCGGCGCTGGAGGGCGCGCGATGGCCGGTGCGGCGCGTTCACTTGGCGGCGTTCTCGCAGCGACGGCACTCTCTTTGCGTTGCCGTAGCCAATCGGTGTAGCCGCCCACATACTCGGTCACGCGGCCGTCACCTTCGAACACCAACGTGCTGGTCACGACGTTGTCGAGAAAGGCGCGGTCATGGCTGACCAGCAGTAAAGTACCGGCATACTCCGCCACCATTTCTTCGAGTAGATCGAGAGTCTCGGCGTCGAGATCATTGGTAGGTTCGTCCATCACTAGAAGATTGCTCGGTTTCGCGAATAGTCGCGCCAGCAATAAACGATTGCGCTCGCCCCCCGACAACATGCTGACGGGCGCGTGCATCCGTTCGGGCGGGAACAGAAAATCCCGCAAATAACTCGACACGTGACGTGCGTGTCCATCGATCGTGATGGTCTCGCCGCTGCCGCCGGTGACGTTGTCCATGATGGACTTCGCCGGATCCAACTGCTCGCGCTGCTGGTCGAAGTAGGCCGGCAACAGCGAGGTGCCGCGCCGGATCGTGCCTTCCGACGGTTCCAACCCGCCCACCAATAGCTTGAGCAACGTCGTTTTGCCGCAGCCATTGGGACCGATGATGCCGATTCGGTCGCCGCGCATGATACGCGCGGAAAAATCGGCAATGATGGGCGTGGTTCCGAAGACGTGCGTCACATTGACCGCCTCGAATACCAATTTGCCGGAGGGCCCCGCTTCCGGTACCCGTACCTCGACCTGCCCGATGCGCTCACGCCGTTCGCTGCGCTGTATGCGCAATAGTTCCAATGCGCGCACCCTGCCTTCGTTGCGGGTGCGGCGCGCCTGAACACCCCTGCGGATCCACACTTCTTCCTGGGCCAGTTTCTTGTCGAACAAGGCGGCGTGCTTTGCCTCGACTTCCAACGCGGCACGCTTCTGTTGCACGTAATCATCGTAGTTGCCGGGCCATGCGCGGAGCTGCCCGCGGTCCAGTTCCACGATGCGCGTCGCCAAGCGGCGCACAAAGGCACGATCATGACTGATGAACAGCAAGGCGCCGTCGAAGTCGATCATCAGGTCCTCGAGCCATGTGATGGCCTCGATGTCCAGATGATTCGTGGGCTCGTCGAGCAGCAGGAGGTCGGGCTCAGAGACCAGCGCGCGGCCGAGCATCACCCGCCGGCGCCAACCGCCGGACAGCGCGCTCATGGGCGCATCGCGCTCCAGCTCCAGCCGCGATATCACCTGATCGACTTGCAACGCGGCCTGCCAATCGCCGTCATGCCCGGCAGCGTCGACGCCGCCCATGACCACGTCGAGAACGGATTGATCGCTGGCGGGAGACACCTCCTGAGCGAGGCTCGCAACTTTGGCGCCCGGTCGCACCCATACCTCGCCGCTATCCGGAACGATAGCGCGGGTGATCAACTGCAGCAGCGAGGACTTCCCCTCCCCGTTCCGGCCCAGCAAACAGACGCGTTCACGCTTGCGGACTTGCAGGGCGACATTGTCCAACAGAGGCTTGAGCCCGAAGCTCAAGGACACTTTATCGAGGCGTACGATGGGCATGAGGCCGCGTATAGTACGGGGCCTCGCGGCTTAACTCACCTTCAAATTCCCAACCAGAGGCAAACGTGGACACCGCGTTGCGTCGGTTTGCCGGGGATGCTGCCCAAATCCGCCGCTCGGCGTCAATCTTCCATCGATGATTTTGGTACGGGCTACTCGCCGCTCAGTCATCTGGCGCGCATGTCGGCCCACGAAGTGAAGATCGATCGCAGCTTCGTACAGGGATTGGATTCAGCCGCCGAGTAAGCAGGAGTCGCTCGATCCGCAATCGACATGGGGCATAGTCTCGGACTCAAAGTAGGCGCAGAAGGCATCGAAACCGCCGCGCAGCTTCCACGAGCTTTCGGTTACGATATCGTGCAGCAATTTGCAATGATGGCAGCGTAACGTGTTGCGGATGGGATAAAGTGAACGCGAAATTACGCACAATTCTATTGACGGCTGCCGCCTCGGCAGCGGGATTTTACGCGGCCGGCGTGAGTAGTCGTGCGGCCGGCGGCAATTCCGCCGATTTGCCGCCGGACCCGGGCCGCGACTCGCTCCGGCAAATTGTGCAAAACCAATGTGTCGTGGACTGGTCGCAAAATCATGACCCCGCCCCCTGCGAGCGGGTTTATCTCGCCGATTCGAAGACCGACAATTCGGGATATGCCGTGCTCGCAGATCGCAAAGGCGGCGCGCACTACCTATTGATCCCCGTGCAGACGATGCGCGGCATCGAAAGCGGTGAGCTGCTCGACCCCGACACGCCCAACTATTTCGCGGAAGCCTGGCATGCCCGCGATCTGCTCGGCAAGTTCGTCGGTCACGATGTGCCGAGAACCGCCATTGCGCTTGCCGTGAACAAGGCTCAGTCGCGCACTCAAGACCAGTTTCACATTCACATCGAGTGCCTGCGGCAAGATGTCGTCGACTCGTTGCGCACGGTAGCCGACCACGTCACCGACGTCTGGGCCCCCGTCAGCGTCGGCGGATCGACTTATGAGGCGCTGCGAATCACCGGTGAAGGCCTCGATGGCGCGAATCCGTTCGAGCTACTCGCAAACTTGAAGCCGGAAGCCCGGCATCACCTGGGCGACTACACCTTGGTAGTCGCCGGCATGCGATTCAAGAGCGGTCCGGGCTTCATCGTGTTGACCGGTACGGGGCAGACCGGCGAACTGCTATTGGACTCGAGTTGCGCCGTGGCCGGCGGCGGCGGATGAGCGAACCGTCCTGGTTGGTGATCGGCCGTGAACTGCGCGCCATCGCGCAAATCGGCCTGACGTTTTGCCGGGATCCCTTCGACCGCCTTCGCTTCGACCGCATCAGAGAACTGGCAGCCTCGCTGACGGCAAAGCGCTCGGATACGGACCGTGCAAAGGTCCTCGAACTCTTCCGACACGACGCGGGATACGCAACGCCCAAGGTCGACGTTCGTGGCGCAGCCTTTCGCGAAGGCCGCGTGCTTCTGGTGCGCGAAATCAGCGACGGGGGTTGGACGCTGCCCGGGGTATGCGAAATAGCCATCGCGGCACTGCGCCGTGCGAGGAACTACGATGTCGGATGAGATATTACTGGCGATCGATCAGGGAACGAGTTCGAGCCGGGCAATGGGATTTTCGCTCGAGGGCGAAACACTCGCGCTGGAACAGCAGACCTTCGAGCAGATTTATCCGGCTCCCGGTTGGGTGGAGCACGACGCCGAAGTGATCTGGGCCACCGTGCTGTCGACGACGCGCCAGCTGCTTCGAAAATTGCAAGATGGACACTCCCGTGTGGCCGCCATTGGCATCACGAACCAACGCGAGACCACCATCCTCTGGGATAAGCGAACTGGCGTCCCGCTGTTCAATGCCATCGTGTGGCAGGACCGCCGCACCGCCGACCGCTGTCGGGAATTGAATCGTGACAACGTGGAAGCGGAACTCACGCGCAAGACTGGTCTCCTACTGGATCCCTATTTTTCCGCCACCAAGATCGCCTGGATTCTCGACCATGTACCGGGGTCGCGGGACGCAGCGAAGACAGGGAACATCGCCTTCGGCACGGTCGACAGCTTTTTGATCTGGAGACTGACGGGGGGCCGACTGCATGTGACCGACGCGACCAACGCCAGCCGGACTGCGCTGTACGACATTCGCACGGGCCGGTGGGACCAGGCGCTCTGCGAATTGTTCGACGTGCCCGTGGCCTGTCTTCCGGAAGTCCGCGACACTGCCGGGAACTTCGGCTTTACCGATAAGGCAGCAATCGGCCACGCGTTGCCCATCCGCGGCGTCGCGGGCGATCAACAGGCGGCCTTGGTCGGACAGGCCTGTTTCGCAGCCGGAGACGTCAAGAGCACGTACGGTACGGGCGCTTTTCTCGTCCTCAACACGGCCCGGCAACTGGTACCGTCGAAGAATCGGCTGCTCAGCACCATCGCTTACCAGCTCAACGGAGAAGTTACCTACGCGCTGGAAGGCTCGATCCTGTCCGCCGGCGCTGCCATCCAATGGCTACGGGACGGGCTGGGGCTCATTTCACGTGCGTCGGATGTCGAATTGCTGGCGGCGTCGGTGGCGGACGCAAGAGGCGTCTACCTGGTCCCTGCTTTCACCGGACTCGGCGCGCCGTATTGGGATGCCGAAGCGCGCGGTGCACTCCTTGGATTGACCCGCGCGTCAAACCGCGGCGAAATCGCGCGGGCGGCTCTCGATAGCGTGGTCTATCAGACGTATGACCTGCTGGATGCGATGGCTGCCGACGGTCTGCGTCCGGAGAAACTAAAAGTCGACGGCGGTATGTCGCAAAACAACCTGTTCATGCAGCGCCTCGCAGATATACTGGGTCTCGACATTCTGAGGCCGAGGATCACCGAGTCAACGGCATTCGGCGCCGCGTGCTTGGCGGGCCTCGGCAGTGGCGTGTATCGCTCGCTCACCGACATTGCCGCGTTGGCCCGCGCCGATGCGAGCTTCGCGCCGACGTTGGGTGCGCGTGAGCGCGACGCCGAAATCACTGGATGGCGAAACGCCCTGAGCCGGGTTCGGTCGCCGCTCTAAGTCGGAATCGCAGCGCCGGACATTGCCTGTGACGGGATTTGCAGATCTCGTCGATCTGGACACAGGGACTTCGTTTTGCGCGCAAAGCTGTGGAAACTATGAGGTTCACGAGGTTCAATGACCCATATTCTTACGGGATGAGATATGAGGTTTCGACTCAAAGCCCTGGGGCTGCACCTGCTCGCGAGCTGCGTAGTGCTGACGGTCGTATTGGGTACGCTTTACTTGGGTTGGTACCGGTGGCCGGGATGGTATTTGGCCGACGCCGTTCAAGTAACCCTGGTGTTGGCCGGCGTCGACCTGGTCGTGGGCCCACTACTCACATTCGTCATTGCCGCCCCGAGTAAACCGCGCCGCGTGCTGGCGCGCGACGTCGCCGTGATCGCCGCGGTGCAGCTGTCTGCGCTGCTCTACGGTAGTGTGTCGCTGTGGAACGGGCGTCCGCTGTATTACGCGTTTTCCGAGGATGTGCTGCAGCTCGTACAGGCATACGACATCGACCCGAAAGAGCTGACTCTCGCCCGTCACCAAAACGCACCGCTGGTACCCCATTGGTACAGCGTGCCGCGATGGATATGGGCGCCGCTGCCGCAGGACACAAAGGAGCACGATAGGATCGTCGCGTCGGCGATCACCGGCGGCGACGATGTCATCTCCATGCCGAGATATTACCAGCCATGGGAAGCAGGTTTGCCGACGCTCCGTACGCAGCTCAAAAAACTCGACGAAGTCAGATATTTTTCCGGCAAGGAAAGGAAAGCGCTCAAGGAGCGGGTGCGAGCGGCTGGCATCGCCACCGATCAGGCGAATGCGATGGCGCTGACCGGACGCGGGCGACCGCTACTCGCCGTCTTCGATCCCGCCACGCTGCGGCTCAAGGCGATCTTCAAGCTGAACTAGCAGCGCGTCATCGCGCAACCACTCACGCATCCGGCGGGGTCGAGCAACCGCGCGAAGGCACCGATGAGCCCGGGCCGTACGGCTTGGACCAGGCAGTGCACGCTCGCATGAACGGCGTCCCTTGCGGAGCTACTGCTGGACGTGAACTTCGACCGTGATGTGCGATAAGCCTTTGAAGCGGCGCAATATCGAGTGATAGAACGCAGGTCCGCGTTGAGCTACGGTACTGATCACCGAGACCACCGCACCGAAATGGCCCGGACCTAACCGCCACACGTGCAAATCGACGACCCGGTCGCCCGAGCTCTCGACCGCAGTGCGCACCTGATTAGCGAGCGCTTCGCCGGGACTGATATCGACGAGGATAGCGCCCGTATCGCGAATGAGCCCGTATGACCAATTGGCGATCACCAGTGCGCCCACGATTCCCGCAAGCGGGTCCATCCAGAGCCAATGGAAGGTCTTCGCCAACACCAGCCCGATGATGGCCAGCATCGAAACAGCGGCATCGGCAACGACGTGAATGTATGCCGCTCGCAGGTTGTGGTCGCGCGCATCGATGTCATGCCCATCACTGCCGTGATCATGTTCCGCAAATTCGACTTTGTGTTCGCCGTCGGGCAGGTTGACCAAAACCTCAAATTCATGCGGTTCCGGGATGGCGGTGGTCGATTCCAAGAACCCCGGCCTATTGACGAATGCAAACGTTTGCCGCGATCCCCCGAGACGAACCGTGGTCACCGACACCGAACGTGCAGCGAGCGACGGCCCGCCATCCGAGCGGAGGCGGAATACGGGCGGCACTCCGTCTTCAAAGATGGATAACTCCAGAGCCCCGAGGGGCGTTTCAATGCGCCGCAGCTCGACACCGTGATCGTGTCCCGAACGCCCGGCAGGACCATGATCGTGCTGATGCCCGTGGCCGTGGCCGTGGCCGTGGCCGTGATGATCATCATCGCCCCTCAGTAGCCAGGCGCTGACGACGTTCACCGCCAAGCCGGCCACCGCAATCGGAATGGCTTCGCCAAATCGGATCGGAACCGGCGCCAGAAAGCGGACCAGCGCTTCATAGCCGATCAGCAACGAAATCATCGCCAGAATGATGGCACTAGTAAATCCGGCGAGATCACCCAGCTTTCCCGTTCCGAAGACGAAGCGTCGATCCTCGGCGTGCTTTCGCGCGTACTTGTAGGCAAGCGCTGCGATCAGCATGGCACTCGCATGAGTCGACATATGCAAGCCGTCAGCCATGAGCGCGAGTGAGCCGAAGAGGCCGCCGCCGACGATTTCCACGACCATCATGACGCTACAAAGACCAATAACGGCCCAAGTCCTACGCGCATTCTTGTCATGGTGAGCGCCTAAGAAGACATGGTCGTGCCCTATTCCGGATTGCAGCTCGGACAGGTCACTCATTCGCTGCAGGCCTTCGTGATCACCTCGGTCTGGCAACGCTCAAGTGCACGTACCGCTTCACTGAGTGTCCCCGCATCTGTCGGATTGCTTTCCAAGGCCGATGAAATGAGCGGCTGCGCTTGTTCGAATCGACCCTCTTGGAGGGCAATCATTCCGGGTAAATATGTTGCATCGCACTGCCGCGGTGCTTGCGCAAGGACTTGTTCATAAATTTTGGCGGCGTCACTGGCGCGTACGCTGTGATGCAGAGCGACCGCCTGAGCCAATAGCGGATGACTGGCACCTGTCTGCGGCGGCCCTTGCTGCGGTCTGCGGCTCATCGCTTAGTTTCAGAAGCGGTTACGAAGTAGGGCATCACCACCAACCCGTCGACAACGAGCGCGCAACGCAAGTGAAACGTATTGAGGCCTGCAGTGCAAGGCCTGCAAAGCCGCAGCAAGACCGGCCCATCAACAACCCCGATCATAGCCCCAAATGTGCAGAGCATGAGCGGGCGCTGCATCACACTTGTGGCGGATCTGCGACGCGCTCCCTCAGAGATCTCGAGTTAATATGAGTTTGATGACCAGATGATCTGAGGCGCCCGTCAGACCGGCTCCCACGCCGGCTTCAATGCCGATCAATTTAGTATGGACGTCGATCACGGCGAACAATTGATGAGCCTGTTGCGAAGCGGGTAGAAAGTGACTAATGCGCCCAAAGTCGTCGTATTCCTCAAGCGCTAGTTTATATTTCGCCGTTACTGCCATCGCCACGCGGGTCTCGGGTAAGAACTCCAGATTCGAGAGTCCCTTCCATGAATTATCGACGATTGGGTTAAAGATGAAATCGAATCGACCGACGTGAGTACCGATGATGGGACGGATCTCGGACGTGTAGGGATGCTCATCCCAATGCGCGGTATTAAAGCTGAATTCGAAGTTGACGCCGTAAAACAACGCGCGCTTGGCCGCGTCTGGTGTGACAAACAAGGTCCTGAACTTAAATCCGTTGTACAGAACACTAGCGTCGCGTGTGATCGAATACAGCGGTCAGTAGAGCCCGGCTTCGAACCAGGGCGCTACGCCGTAGGCCCATTCTGCGACGCCATTGAGCGATTGATCCGGAACGATGGCGCCCGGGAAACTGGGAGCATTGCTCCCGCTCGGCGTATAGTTGTTGTGCAACGTTAAATTATAGACGCCGGCGGGTGCGATCGCGGCGTCATAGACTTGAATTTCATCTGTCTGCGCCCTCACCTGGGATATGTGCCCAAACCACACGAGTGCAATCGTGGCGCACATGAAGCGGCGAATGATGTTCATCAAATGCTCTCGGCCTAATGTCTGAAAGTGTGCTTGCGTCGATCGCCGTCTCGCAATCAGTTTTCATGGTATTTGCGCGTGCATGATTAAGACCAAGGGAATCGAATACGGGAATGGTCTGTTGATTCTTTCGGATTCCTCCGCGCTCGTAATCACCCTCCGAGGCTGCCAGGCAGGTTGGTGACCGTACCCCCGGCAATGGATCATTACGCCTTCAGGCCAACGGCTTTTTTGCGTTTAAGTACACCACTCGATCAGTCATGACGTTTTTCCCGGACTCCACGGTCGGTCTGACCGTCTGCTCAAAGAACTGGCGCTCTTCCATTGTGAATTGCTCTTCGAGGATGCGGCCGAGTGGCGGAGCCCACGGATGGGGCGAACTACCCAAAAAGACGTCCCAGGATGTAATGAGTGAGGGCATCACATCGATCTCGAGCTGCAAGTGAATCTCGGTAAAACCCGCACTGCGGACGAAATTCAGCAAATCTCGCTCTGAATAATTCGCGATCGGGCTCTTGGCGCATAACTCTTCGGTGTCAGGAAATTGAGCGGCCTTCCAGCGATGCAAAAGAACCAAAAAGCGATCTGCGGGCTCAGCCCCACGAGCGTCGACACGCTTTCGCAAGGCTCTCGCAAAGAAAGCCTCATCCTGAAGGATGGGTTCGCAAATGGAGAGGCGGCCTCCGGGTTTGAGAACGCGGAAAAATTCGCGTAAGGCGGCGGGTTTGTCGGAGACGTACGCGAGAACCGCGCGCGTTGCAACAACGTCGACCGACGCGTCGCCTAGATGATCGAGATGGTCCGCGGCGCATTCTTGAAATGTGCATTGATTTCGGACGTTAAGTTGCGCGGCCATAGCCTCGGCATACCGAAGCATGGGCCCAGAAATATCGGTGAGAATGACGCACAACGAGGGACCGACGCGGTCGATGGCTCGAAAGGCTATGAGCCCCTCCCCGGCGCCGATATCGGCCAACGTCATCCCAGCCGCGAGCTGCGCTCGGTCGAGAACGCGATCCGCGTAGCCGGCGACGGCGGCGCGGACCACGGCAGAGTAGGCGGGATCGTCTGCGTGGCGATGGTGTAACAGCCAGTCGGACCAGACATCTGCTTGAGCGTACGGTTTGTTGACGTTCACACCTTATTCAATGGGCAAATAATGAAATGCCGAAGAAACAAAAACCATTCCTCGAGTTATACCCGAATTGGCCGATACTTTGCGATACAAAGTTAATAGATCTGTGGTTTTTCATTGGACGCTATGGCAGACCTCGCAAGCGGCCCCGCCCGCAGCGGCGCCTGCGGTGGCTCGGGCGGGTGATACGGATGGCGATCACGATGGCAGCGGCAGCATCAATAGAAAAGCTTGATTGCACGCAAAATGTGGTAAATGAGCTGCAGGCGCGCCCACCTCGCGCCTTGCAACTAGAGTTGGGACCGCTCAGTAGCCCCGGCTCGATTGACGTGCCAATAATCCCTGAGCGATCGCCGCGACCGTGCCCGAGAGACTCGTCGCGCGATCGTCATGGTATTGCCAGTCCGAGCCAATACCGTTCATGGCGGTCGACGTCTCTTATGAAACGTTTCATCGATCAGCCGTAACGCATCGGCGCCGTCCCATTCTCTCGCTCCGTAGATTTTCTGCAGAACCCGGCCGTCGGCATCGATGAACACGGTGAGCGGTAGACGCGATGCACCCAACATATTTTCCATCTGCAGGCGGGTGTCAATGAACTGGCTGATGGTCGCATTGGTAGTGCGCAACAGTATTTTGGCTTTATCGGCATAGTCATCAGTCGAAATGCCGATGATCGCGAAATACTGATTTTGGCTGCGCCACGCGAGGCGCTCGAAGGACTCCATTTCCTGTTTGCAAGGCCCGCACCAACTCGCCCACATATTGATGAGCAGCGGCTTCCCGCGAAACGCGCTGAGGTTTCGAGACGGACCATTCAAGCCTTGCAGCGTCGCCTCACGCAGAATCCCGCCGATCGCGACCTCTCCTCGAGTATTTGCGGAAGACGCCGGATTCGCAACGGTGAGACAGATCCATAGAGCGAACAAACTCTGTAGCGGTCGCTTAATCGGGTTCTCCATAGCCGTCATATGCTCGCTTGATATGTTATCAAGCTAGAGGATTCCTGTAACGCAGAGCAATCATTATCGCGTCCGCCGCATAGCCGCCTTCGGAGGCACAGGGATGACCGCAAGGTCTTCGTGGGCGACTGGGGTCGCGGCCGAGCGGGCCAAATCGATCGTGCTTGGATCGTTTCGGCTTTCAGCCCGCGATGCGATACATCTCGCGGTGATGGAGCAACATTCCGTTGGCCAAATCCTGAGCTTTGACGCGGGATTTGATGGGCATCCCGGAATCATAAGGCTGTCGTAGCGCGGCTTCCTTCAACCGTAAGGCTACATAGCCGGCTTTTTTTTGTTCCCGCGGTGCGCCCGGAGAGATTTCTCGCGGCTGCGCCGCTCGAACTACGCGGCATTGCCAAGCCGCAACGTTGGGTCTACCCCTATCAATAAGCTGACTGTCATTACCGATAAGGTGGTAAACGCAGCTCGCACGTCCTCGTCATCGGCGCCGCTTAGCGCTGAAGAGTCACCGACTCTCCAAGGACGCCCGCACTGTTGGGTCATTTGACATAAGTAGGCGCAAATCCTATATTTTTGCCGTTCCTTAACGCTGAAGTCCGAGAAATTCTCGTTGATGACCTCTTCAAAAAGGTTTCTGGTACGCGCGTCATTTTGGCCCCGGACCTGGAATCATTTTAGCGGCCGGTCGAACGGCGTCCCCCAATGGGGCGTCCGGTGCTATTCACGAGGTCGCGCCGGACTCGCCACCGGTCAGT
>Ga0066789_10000047_pt1 | contig 31787 bp, 28 predicted proteins | sample OrgsoiDNA2013049_FD_70960 | JGI IMG/M metagenome (GOLD analysis project Ga0066789, IMG submission 70960) | Permafrost soil microbial communities from the Arctic, to analyse light accelerated degradation of dissolved organic matter (DOM) -... | ecosystem: Environmental > Terrestrial > Soil >...
AATCGCGTCGAACGCGGTACATATTCCGTTGGACCTTGAGACATCTTCCTGATTTCCTTGACGTCCGATTGGGGTGTGTCGCGTAGCACTCCGTGGAGGATTATATGCCGGAGGGGCGCGGTTTGTTCGAGGTGGCGCGCGAAAGGATGCGCACTCGTCATTTGGCGCTTCGAACGGAACAGGCCTATCTGCAATGGATGCGGCGGTATGTCAAATTCCATAACCGCAGGCATCCGCGCGACATGGGGCCTGCCGAGGTCGAGGCGTTCTTGACGCACTTGGCCGTCGACGCCAAGGTCGGTGCATCAACACAGAATCAGGCGCTTCAGGCGCTGCTGTTTCTGTACCGGCAAGTGCTTGGCATTGAATTGCCCTGGCTCGAAAATGTCACGCGGGCGTCGCGGCCGAAGCGGCTTCCGGTGGTGCTGACCGCCGCCGAAGTGCGTTCCGTGCTGTCGCACCTCGACGGTACGTCTTGGTTGATCGCGAACCTTCTCTATGGCAGTGGGCTGCGATTGATGGAAGCGCATCGGCTTCGCGTCAAGGATCTCATGATTGAGCGCGGCGAAGTCATTGTGCGCGACGCCAAGGGTGGCAAGGATCGGGTGACCGTGCTGCCGGCGACCCTCGCCGCTCCGCTGCGCGAATATCTTGCGAAACTGTTCGATCGATTCGAGCGGCAGCGCAAATTGCGGGAACCGGGAGTCTCGTTGCCCACGGCGCTTGCGGGTAAATATCCCTACGCGGCAATTCAATGGGGCTGGCAGTGGGTCTTTCCTGCGAACTCGCTGTGCCGGGACCCTTACACCGGCGGGTCGATCCGCCATCACCGACATGAAAAAATCGTGCAGCGCGCGGTCAAGGCGGCGGTTCATCGGGCGGGTATATTGCAGCCGGCGAGTTGTCATACCTTTCGCCACTGCTTTGCCACGCATCTGCTCGAGGCGGGCTCCGATATTCGCACGGTGCAGGAATTGCTCGGTCACGCCGATGTGGGAACTACGATGATTTACACTCATGTGATGGGAAAGGGGGCGATGGGCGTAAAAAGCCCTTTGGACCGGCAGCTCTGAGCCATGTCCCTAAGCTCCGCTCTGCCGCCGGCTATTCCGCGAATCCCCTGCTGCCGCTATACTATCCTTGGTCCCCTAGGATGTATTTTCATCGAATTTCGGCGGCTTAAATTCAGCGAGTTACCGTGTCCAACACCGAATCTTCAGATACGCACTTTTTCAACTCCTTCAGTTTGGTGCTGGGTATCCTCATCCTCTTTGCGATCGTCCTGTTCGGTATCGCGCGCTCGATCGGCGCGGATACCCAGGGGCAAGCGGTGCTGATCGACCCGCTGAACCTCAAGGAGGTGCATGAGAACGTCGCTCCGTTTGCGCATGTCGCCATCGCGGGCAAGGACAACTCGGCGTTAGCGATCGTGACGCCGCCGGCAGGCGGGGCGGCCGCTGCGGATGTGCCGGCCACGGGTGAACAGGCCTTCACGAAAGTCTGTTCTGCCTGCCACTCCACCGGCGTCAATGGGGCGCCGAAGATCGGCGATCATGCGGCTTGGGGCCCGCGCATCGCCCAGGGTAAGGACACGCTCTACAAGGACGCCATAGCCGGCAAGGGCAATATGCCGCCCAAGGGCGGGACGAACTGGCCGGATGCGACGATTCGCATGGCCGTCGACTACATGCTGTCGCTCAACAAATAGGCGCGTCGTTCATGCTGAGGGGCGTCGCTCAGCAAGTGAGCTTATCGAGTGCGCGTAGCTGCACGGCTTCGGCGACGTCGGTCCTGCGGATCGTGGGCTCGCCCGCCAAATCGGCGCAGGTCCGCGCCAGCTTTTGCACTCGATGACATGCCCGGGCGGACAGTCCCAGACGCGATATGGCCGTGCCGAGCAGCACTCGCGATTCGCGCTGCAGAGCGCAAAATTTCGTCACCTCGGAAGGCGTCAGGCGTGAGTTGAGTTTGCCCTGGCGCTGCATTTGCACTTGCCGGGCGGCGGCGACGCGCACGGCGACCGCGGCTGAATTCTCGGCATCCGCGGGCACTTCTCCCAAGAGGTGCTCGACCGGCAGCGCCCTCAATTCGACGTGAATGTCGATGCGATCGACCAACGGGCCTGAGATTCGGTGCCGATAGCGAGCGACTTGCTCCGCCGTGCAATGGCACCGGCCGCGCGGATCGCCGGCGTATCCGCACGGACAGGGATTCATCGCCGCGATCAATTGAAATCGCGCGGGGAACACGCACGAGCGCTTGAGCCTGGTGAGATTCACTACGCCGCTCTCGAGGGGTTCGCGCAGCGCCTCGAGGGCGTTGCGCGCGAATTCTGGGAGCTCATCGAGAAACAAGACTCCCAGGTGCGCGAGGGACAGTTCGCCGGGTTTCATGGATCCGCCGCCGATCAGCGCCGCGACCGAAGCCGTATGCTGCGGACTGCGAAACGGCCTGCGCCCGCCGAGGCTCGGTCTCCGCCCCGCGGCCGATTCCAAGCTCGCGACTGCAAGGGACTCGAGGGCGGAGAGCGGCGGCAGCAACGCCGGTAATCGTTGCGCGAGCAGTGTCTTGCCGGCACCGGGAGGGCCAATCATCAAGAGCCCGTGCTCGCCGGCCGCCGCAATTTCCAGGGCGCGCTTGGCCGCGAACTGACCGTGAACCTCGGCGAGATCTGCGGCCGGCATGTCGTCCGCGGGACTCTTGTGATCCGCGAGACTCGCGGCGGGCGGCAATACCGCCGCGCCTCGCAGGGCGGCGCAGACCTCGAGCAAGTCGCTGGCGAGCTTGAGCTTTGCATGTCGGAGCAGGCTCGCTTCGAGCGCATTGGCGAAGGGCAAAATCAATTCCCTGCCGGAGCGCGAGCCCTCGATGAGCGCCGGCAACAGCTTGGGAGTCTGACGGAGTTCGCCCCCCAGCGATAACTCGCCGTAGAACTCGCGTTGCTTGAGCGAGTGCGGCGGTATTTTCCCGGCGGCCGCCAGGATGCCGACGGCGATGGGCAAATCGAAGCGTCCGCCCTCTTTCGGCAATTCGGCGGGCGACAAATTGACAGTGATCCGGCCCGCGGGAAATTCGAATCCGCTGGTCAGCAGCGCCGAGCGAACCCGCTCCTTGCTCTCGCGAACCACCGCCTCGGGCAGCCCGACCATCGCAAATGTCGGGAGGCCGCTGCCCAGGTGCACTTCCACTCGGACCTGGGGCGCCGCGAGTCCCAGCGGCGCCCGGCTCAATACAGTGCTCACGTCCGTGTGGCGACTCACACCTTCATCCTTGGCCGAAGGTCTACGGCGTGAGCTTGCCTTCGATCTCTTTCAGCCGTGCCTCCATGGCGGTCAATTTGGCTAAGGTTCGCTCCAGCATGGCCGCCTGTACATCGAATTCTTGCCGGCTGACCAAATCCAGTTTGCTGAGTTGGGCTTGCAGCACGGCCTTGAAATTACCCTCCATATCCCGCCCGAATGCCCGCACCGACTCGGGTACGGATTCCGCCAGGCGCCGCGCCAATTCGTCCAATCCGCTCGAATTGATAAAACTCATGGTGATCTCCTGAAATTACTTGAGCCTGCACTCCGGTAACGCAGCGTACGGTGCAAATCGCGCCATCTCGGTGCACGACACCGCCCATTCGTCGCGCAACCCATTGATTTGAGGCCACGGCTCGGCTGGCACGGAAACTGCAGCATTGAGGATCAATAGTACGCGGAAGCGGTGTCGGAGGCTCACGTCTAAACAGGTGAAAGCGGGGATAAATGCATGAAGCTGATCACCGCCGTCATCAAGCCTTTCAAGCTGGACGAAGTTCGGCAAGCGGTGGCGGATATCGGCATTCAGGGGGTCACCGTCACCGAGGTGCATGGATACGGACGACAGCACGGACACTCGGAAATCTATCGCGGGGCTGAGTACCGGGTCGACTTCTTGCCCAAGGCCAAAATAGAACTCGCCGTAGACGATTCGATTGCGGAGCAGGTGATGGAAGCGGTCTGTAACGTGGCGAGGACGGGGAAAACAGGCGATGGCAAGGTGTGGGTACTCGAGCTGGAACAGGCACTGCGCGTTCGCACCGGCGAAACCGGCCCGGACGCCATCTAGGAGGCATTCATGACTATGGATCGCAAATCGTCGACAGTTCGCGAGGATTTCAGAGGCCTCGCCCGCTACCGAGCGAGGCCAAAACATCTGACGTTTTAGGAGCATCTCGCGCCGGCAAGCCAGCCAACTCCCCCGTCGGTGCGATATCCCGGCGGCGCGGGTCCCGCAAAGGGCCCGTGCCGTTTTTTATATTCGCGCGCCCGGCGCAAGACGCCATGGGTTTATACAATACAAATTCCCAATTCTCCATGCTGTATTGCAGCATATTCCGTTGATTTCGGCTGTTAGACTGTGCCTGTACTGATAATTAAGGAGATCTCTGCGTGAAAATGCTCATCGCCATCATCAAACCGTTCAAGCTTGACGATGTCCGCGCCGCCCTGGCCGACGTAGGAATACAAGGCATTACCGTGACAGAGGTCAAAGGGTTTGGCCGTCAAAAAGGCCACACTGAACTCTATCGAGGAGCGGAGTATGTCGTCGATTTCCTGCCCAAGGTGAAACTTGAGCTGGCGGTGGATGACGACCAAGTAGACCGAGTATTAGAAGCCATCATCGAAACGGCGCGTACGGGTAAGATTGGCGACGGCAAGATATTCGTTGCGGAGCTGGGGCAAGCGGTGCGAATTCGCACTGGTGAGGCCGGGTCGCACGCGTTGTAGCATGTAGCTCTCAAGCGAGGATCGGAGAATGAAACGCCTTCTGTTGTTCGCGGCCCTAATCGCCTGGTCGGGCATCGCTGGGGCCGTCGTCTATAAGTGGCTCGATGCGCAAGGCAAGGTGCAATACGGTGACCGACCGCCGAACGGCGTGCATGCGGAAGTGGTGGAGGGGCTTGGCTCTCACGTGCCCAATTCCGCGCCGGCGCGCACCTCCGAGCCTGCGCCGGTCGCGAAGGTCATCAGCCGGGATCAACCGAGTCCGGACGATGCCGGCGTCAAAAAGGCGGTGCAAGACGATGTGGCACAATCGCGCGCGTCGGAGTGTACCGAAGCACGGGAACGCTACAGGAAACTGATCGAAGGCCGGAGGCTGTTCAAGACCGGCGATAACGGCGAGCGCCAGTATTTGACTTCCGAGGAAATTGATACTCAACGGCTGGATGCGAAGCGCGACATCGACACCATCTGCAACAGCGCCACTTAGGAGTCAATAAACTCGATTCTGTACGCGCTTTGCCGCCCGATGCGCAAAGCCTTAGGCTACGCGTCTGATCAATTCATCAGCCGGGACTAACGCGTATGCAAACAGGTTTCGTCGGGTTGGGTGCAATGGGCGCGCATATGGCGCGCAGTCTCAAGCGCGCGGGGCTGTTGACGGGCGTGTGGAATAGAACCGCCGACAAGGCCAAGGCGCTTGCCGCCGAGCTTCACTGCCTCGCCTTCGCCAGCTTGACGGAACTTGCCGGGAACTGCGAGGCGGTGGTGATTTGCGTGTCCGCCGACGAGGATTTGCGCGCCGTGGTCGCGGACCTGGAGCCGGGTTTGAGCCCCAACATGATTATCATGGACTGCTCCACCGTGGGCGCAGGTACGGCGCGTGCGATTCACGCGGAACTCGCCGCGCTTGGCGTCGGCTTTCTCGACTGTCCGGTGAGCGGCGGCGTGGAAGGTGCGCGCTTGGCTTCGCTTGCCATCATGGTGGGCGGCGACGAACCGGTATTCCGGCGCGCGCAGCCGATCTTGGAGGCCATGGGAAAAAATGTTGCCTATCTTGGCGCGAGCGGTGCCGGCCAGGCGGCGAAAGCCACGAATCAGATCATGTGTGCGGGCATCATCCAAGCCGTCGGCGAAGCGATGGCCTTTGCACACGCTGAAGGCTTGCCGCTCGACCGGTTGATCGAGCTGCTGGGCAAGGGTGCGGGCTCGAGTTGGTACTTCGTCAATCGCGCGCCGTTCATGGCGCGCAATAGTTTCCCCGCGGGATTTCGCGTGCGTTTGCACGCCAAGGATTTGCGGATCTGCCGCGACATGGCGGCACAGCACGGCGCGAAACTGCCGGTGGTCGAATCGACCCTGGCGCAATACGCCGAATTGATCATCCAGGGTTTCGGCGATGAGGACATATCGTCCATCTACAGGCTGAAGTCCGCGCTGTTTCCCGCCAAGCCCGGAAGCCAGCCGGACCCGGCATGATCATGCCGTCGACGGCCCCGCTGCGAATCGCTACCCGGAAGAGCCAGCTGGCCCTGTGGCAAGCCGAGCACGTCGCGGCTTTGCTGCGGCGGGCACATGCCGGCCTCGCGGTCGAGCTCGTGCCCATGATCACTCAGGGCGACCGCATCCAAGATCGAAGCCTCGCCGCTATCGGCGGCAAGGGTCTGTTCATCAGAGAACTCGAGGTGGCCCTCGAGGAGCGGCGCGCCGATATTGCCGTGCATTCGATGAAGGATCTGCCGGCTGACCTGCCCGAGGGGCTCACCATCGCGGCGGTGCTCGAGCGCGCGGATCCCCGGGACGCGTTGCTGTCTGCGTCGGCGGCGCGGCTCGACGATTTGCCGCGCGGGGCTCGCGTGGGTACCTCGAGCCTGCGGCGCCAAGCGCAATTGATGGCGGCGCGGCCGGATTTACGCATCGAGCCTCTGCGCGGCAATGTCGATACCCGGCTGCGGAGGCTCGACGCGGGCGAGATGGATGCCATCGTATTGGCTTGCGCGGGCCTGATTCGGTTGGGGTTGGAATCGCGCATCACCGCGCGCCTCGATCCTATGATTTCCCTGCCGGCCGTCGCCCAGGGTGTGATCGGGATCGAGTGCCGCGGCGCCGATGCGCGCACGCTCGAGCTCGTGAGCGTGCTCAATCATCGGGACACGCGCATCGCCATGGACGCGGAGCGGGCGTTTGCACATCGGCTCGGCGGCAGCTGCCAATCGCCGATCGCTGCGCATGCACGGATCGGGGGACGGCGCTTGATACTCGATGGCCTGGTGGCGGAACCCGATGGCTCGCGGCTGCTGCGCGACACCCTGCCCGGCAGCGTCGATGACCCGGCCGATTTGGGCCGCCGATTGGCCGAGCGGCTTCTGGCCGCAGGCGCGGGTTCGTTGCTCGAGCGTCTGCGCGCCGGCTGACCCATGCCTGCATTGCACGGTGTCGGCGTTCTCGTGACTCGGCCCGAGCAACAAGCGATGCCGCTGTGCCGCCTGTTGGAAAGCCAAGGTGCGACCACGCTGCGCCTGCCGGCCGTTGAAATCAGGGCCGTCGGCAACCGGCGTGAAACGGCGGCGCAGCTGGGTGCTCTCGACGATTTTGATGTCATCATTTTTACCAGCACCAATGCTGTTCGATTCGGCGCTTCTCTGCTGGACCAAAAGCGCGATTTGACTCTGGCCGCCATAGGCGCCGCCACCGCTCGGGCCCTGAACCTTGCCGGATATCGGGTGGCGGTGCAGCCGCAGGAAACGTTCGACTCCGAAAGCCTGCTGCTGCATCCGAAGTTGGAACATCCGGCGGGCCGCCGAATACTGATCATCAAGGGCGTTGGCGGCCGACCATTCCTTGAACAAGAGCTGGCGCGCCGTGGCGCGCAAGTGGTGACGGCCGATGTCTATCAACGTGTGCCGGCAGCCCCAAGTCCCGCGGTGCTCGCCGCCGTGCTCGAGAGCTTCACCTTGGGAGCAGTGCAGGTCATCACCGCGACCAGCTTGGAGATTGCAAGCAACCTGCTCGACATCGCGGGTTCCGCATTGCGCCGTGAATTCGAACGCGTGCATTGGCTGGTGCCCGGCGACCGCATAGCCCGCGGCGTCCGGGAGCTGGGATTACCTGCGCCCCTCGTGCAGGCGGAATCGGCGGAGGATCACGATTTGGTTGCCGCGCTCGTCCGTTGGCGCTCGAGCGTATCGGGCGCGTAATCGAAGGAATCGAAAAACAGCCGGTCCGCGGCGATCCCGCGCCTGCCGAATTCGCGCCGTACCACCGCGATCATCGCCGGCGGCCCGGCGGCATACACGTCGTATCGTTCGAGATCCGCGATACTCCGCAGCACGGCCTCGTGCACCAAGCCGCGGAAGCCCCGCCACTCGGGCGACGGCTCGGACAGCACGGGCACATAACGCAGGCGCGCGGCGCGGGCTGCCGCAGGGCGGCCCGCCGCGAAATTTTCGAGCGCCGCGTGCGCGTACAAGTCACGCTCGCTGCGCACGCCCCAGTAAAGGGTCATGTCTCGTTCGATGCCGTTCTCGATCACGTGCCGCAGAATGCTGAGCAGCGGCGCGAGCCCCGTGCCGCCGCCCACCAGCAGCAGCGGCGCGGCGCCCGGCCGGTACACGAACTTTCCCAGCGGGCCCTCGACGGTCAGCAACGCGCTGCGTACGTCTTCGTCGAACAGGGGCGCCGAAAATTCTCCGCCGGCGACCCGGCGCACGTGCAGTTCGAGCACTCGCGCATCGTGCGGCGGCGAGGCGATCGAAAAGCTGCGGCGCCGCCCGCCGGGCAGCATGATGTCGATATATTGGCCGGCCTGGAAACGAAATTCTTCGGCTGCGGGGAGCCGCAAATACAGGCCCATGACGTCGTGCGAAAGGGGCGCGGCGCGCTCGATGCGAACCGGCAGTCGTTTGACGAGGGCTTGGTCGGGCGTGGTGATTTGGGGCGTCTCAATGGTGACGTCGGAGCGCGCGTAAGATTGGCACAGCAGCACGAAACCGTCGGCGACCTCGGCATCGGACAACCCCAGCGGCGGACCGTTAGGGTAGTAAACCTCGCCTTGCAGCAGGCGGGCGCGGCACGAGCCGCAATTCCCGCCCTTGCAGCTGTGCGGCAAATTCAGGGAGGCGCCGAGCGCTGCGTCGAGCAGCGACTGATCCGGCGCGACGCTGAAGCTGATATCGGACTTGAATAAACTGATACGCAAAGGTGTTCGCAAGCGAACACCATAGCATGCTGCGGCCGCCCTCAGGCCGCAGGTTGGCTGCGCTTGCTATCCAGCCATTCAAAGATCGGTTCCCACTGCTTCCAATCGGGCCAGGCGAGATATTCAGGCAGTTCCAGCACGCCCATGCCGCGCGCGTAAGCACGCACGTAATTCTGCGCCTCTCTCAAGGAGCCCAGGTAGGGTACCTTGAGTTTGGTCAGGTACTGATCCAACTCTTCGAAGATCAACGTGTATTCGCGCACGCGATTGGCGACGACGGCCAGCCGCGCCTGCCTTCGTGACACCTTGCCGATTTCGAGCAGTTCCGCCATGAATCGTCCGCAGGCTTTTATGTCGATGCTCGAAGGCAGCACCGGCACGATGATGGTCTCGGCCCGGCGCACCAATTCATTGAGTTCCGTGCCATGGACGCGGGCCGGCGCGTCGATGACCAGTATCTCGGTGTTGCGCGCCACGCTTCGCAGGCCGTCCTCGTAGGCGGCGACGCCGCTGATCGCGGGCATGTCGGCGGGCCGCTGCGCCAGCCAATCGAGGCTGGAACGCTGCGGGTCATAGTCTGCAATGCACACTTGGCGGCCCTCGCGGGCGAAAAACACGGCGATATTGGTCGCCAGAGTGCTCTTGCCGCATCCGCCTTTCGAATTCAATATCATTACGTGACGCATAATCCCCCGGCCTTGTTGTTTCCAGTAAGGTAAAACTTCGATGCCACATTGCGCAACCCCTGCTCGCGACAAATTGACGCATCGGCTATGCTCCTGAGGTATGCGCATCGAGTTTCTGAAGATGCAAGGGCTGGGAAACGATTTCTTGGTATTCGACGCCGCCGCCGGTGCTCAATTGGATTCAAGCAGGCTGCGCGCGCTTGCCGACCGGCATACCGGCGTCGGCTTCGATCAAGCCTTGATGCTGGAAACACCGCGCGATGCCCACAGCCGCGTGTTCTATCGGATCTTCAATTCCGACGGCACGGAAGTCGAACAATGCGGCAACGGCGCGCGTTGCATTGCGGCTCTCTTGTACGCGCGCGCGCCGGAATTGGGCCGCGACCTCGTGATGGGCAGCATCGGCGGGACAGTACGCGCGCATGTCCGCGACGACGGCTTGGTGTCGGTGGACATGGGTGCACCGAATTTCGATCCGCGCGCGCTGCCGATGGATGCACCCGCCGAAGCGCCCACTTACCCGTTGCAGGTCGACGGCGCTGATGTCGAGATCGGGGCGGTCTCGATGGGCAATCCGCATGCAGTTCTCCGGGTACCCGATGTGAAAACCGCGCCGCTCGAGCGGTTTGGGCCTAGTATCGAACATCACCCGCGTTTTCCGAGGGGCACCAACGTGGGATTCATGCAAATCGTGGAGCGCGGCCGCATACGATTGCGGGTATTCGAACGCGGTGTGGGCGAGACTCTGGCCTGCGGCACCGGGGCCTGCGCCGCGGTCGCCGTCGGCAGGCGGCATGGGCTGCTGGATGAGGACGTGCAAGTCGAGCTGCCCGGGGGCACCGCCATGGTCTCATGGCCGGCGCACACGGGGCACATGTGGCTCACAGGACCGGCAACGGCGGTGTTTACCGGATCGATCGACATTTAAGACGTATGGGAGTTGAACAATGACAACCAGTCAGGCGCGCGGAATCAAGCAGGATGGCCTCACCGATGCCAGTGTCGCGGATTACCTGCAGACTTATCCGGATTTTTTCGAGCGTAATTCTCCGCTGTTGGCCAAATTGCGGCTGCCGCATCTGCGTGACGTGGGCGCCACGGTGAGCTTGGTCGAGCGCCAAGTGGAATTGCTGCGCGAGCGCAATCAGTCGCTCGAGCGCAAGTTGAAGGAACTCGTCGACGTGGCCCGCGCCAATGACGCGCTCGCCGATCGCATTCACCGCTTGAGCCAGCGCCTGATTCGCGCGCATACCCTGCTGGAAACCATCAATGCCGTCGAGGCGTCGCTGCGCGAAGATTTCGATGCCATGCATTCCGTGCTGGTGCTGTTCCTCGAGCAGGCGCCGGCCTTGGAACCGGAGGCGGGCCGATTCTTGCGATCGGGCACGCCGGCCGGCTCCGACATCAAGTCTTTCGAATCGCTGCTCCAATCCGGCAAGCCTCGCTGCGGACAGGTGCGCGATGCCCAGCGCGATTATCTTTTCGGCAAGGACTCGGTCGAAATCGGCTCGGTGGCCCTCACTCCCTTGGGTCCCAAGGGCGAGCTGGGCATTCTGGCGATCGGCGCCAGTGATGCCGAGCGCTTTCATCCGGGGATGAGCACGGAATTCCTGTCCCGCATCGGCGAGCTCGTGACCTACGCGCTGATGCGGTAACACTTCAAAGGAGCGCGGAAACGCAATGGATTCGGGCGAGCGCGAATGGATCGATCGATTTTTATCGCACCTCGCGAACGAGCGACGGATGAGCGGGCATACCGTCGCTGCCTACCGGCACGATTTGCGCGCCCTCGCAAAGTTCGGCGGGCGGCGTCGATTGACCGCTTGGAGCACGCTCGATCATTCTCAAATGAGGGCGTTTGCCGCCGCCCAGCATGGGGCGGGCATGAGTCCCCGCAGCATTCAGCGGCACCTGTCGGCCGCACGGACATTTTACGAATACCTGATGCGCGAAGGCCATTGCGCGCGCAATCCGGCGCTGGGCGTAAGTGCGCCCAAAACCAAGAAGCGGCTGCCGGCGACTCTGGACGCCGATCAAATGGGGCGGCTTCTGGCGTTTCGGGTCGACGATACATTGTCCGCCCGCGACAAGGCCATCATGGAATTGTTCTATTCGTCCGGACTGCGCCTGGCCGAACTCGTCAGCTTGAGCATGGCTTCAGTCGACCTCAAAGACCGCACCGTGCGCGTGCTCGGCAAGGGCAGCAAGACTAGAATCGTACCCATCGGCCGGCAGGCGATCGATGCCTTGAAGGAATGGCTGCGCGCACGCACCGGTCTCAAGACCGGCGTGGACGCACTCTTCGTGGGAAAGGGCGGGCGCCCTCTGACGGTCCGGGCCGTACAGCTGCGCGTCGGCGCCTGGGGACGGCGGCAGGGCATCGGCGTGCATGTCCACCCCCATATGTTCCGCCACTCGTTCGCCACACACTTGCTCGAGTCGAGCGGTGATTTGCGGGGAGTGCAGGAATTGCTCGGTCACGCCGCTATTGGAACCACCCAGATCTATACCCACCTGGATTTCCAACACCTGGCGGCGGTGTACGAGGCGGCGCATCCGCGCGCCCGCCGCCGCCACAGCGCTTGAAAGGGCACGACCCAAGCCCCACTCTTGTTTCCTATGACCCATGACCCAGAGCGAATCTATGGAACCACGATTCTGGCCGTCCGGCGTCATGGGAAGGTGGCCATCGGCGGCGATGGACAAGTGACGCTGGGTCAAAGCGTCATGAAGGGCAATGCCCGCAAGGTGCGCCGCCTGTACGGCGATAAGGTGCTTGCCGGCTTTGCCGGCGGCACCGCCGACGCCTTCACCTTGTTCGAGCGCTTCGAGGGAAAGCTGGAGAAATACGGCAATCTCACCCGCGCCGCCATCGAATTGGCCAAGGACTGGCGTACCGACAGAAGCCTGCGCCGGCTCGAAGCCTTGCTCTGCGTCGCGGATACGACGAGCACCTATGTCATCTCGGGCAATGGCGACGTGATCGAACCGGAACACGATTTGATCGCCATCGGTTCGGGCGGAGGCTTCGCGCAGGCCGCGGCCTTGGCCTTCATGCAAGGGGAGCTGTCCGCGCGCGATATCGTCGAACGCTCACTCAACATCGCCGCGGACATCTGCATCTACACGAACCGCAATCTGACGATCGAGGAACTGTAGCGCCCCATGTCGCAGATGACCCCGCGTGAAATAGTCGAAGAGCTGGACAAGCATATCGTCGGCCAGAAGGCAGCCAAGCGAGCGGTCGCGATTGCCTTGCGCAACCGCTGGCGGCGCCAGCAAGTCGCCGAATCGCTGCGCCCTGAGATCACACCGAAGAACATTCTCATGATCGGCCCCACCGGCGTCGGCAAGACGGAAATCGCCCGCCGCCTGGCGCGGCTGGCCAGGGCGCCGTTCATCAAGGTGGAGGCCACCAAGTTCACTGAAGTTGGCTATGTTGGGCGCGAAGTTGACTCGATCGTACGCGATCTGGTTGAGATCTCCGTGAAAATGACCCGCGAAGAGGAAATCTCCAAAGTGCGTCACCGCGCTGCCGAGAGTGCCGAAGAACGCGTGCTCGATGCGCTGCTGCCGCGAGCTGCCGCGGGGTTCACCGGTGACGCCGCGCCGCGGGACAACGAGACCCGGCAGCGCTTCCGGAAAATGCTGCGCGAGGGGCATTTGGACGACCGGGAGATCGAAATCGAAGTGCGCGCCGCGACGACGGGCGTCGAAATCATGGCGCCGCCCGGAATGGAGGAAATGACCCAGCAGCTGCAGGGCATGTTCCAAAGCTTAGGCGCGGGCCGGACGCGCCAGCGCAAGCTCAAGATCAAGGAGGCGCTCAAGCTCTTGGTCGACGAAGAGGCGTCGAAAATGATCAATGAGGAGGAACTGAAGCTTCGTGCCGTCGAGAATGCGGAACAGAACGGCATCGTGTTCATCGACGAAATTGACAAGATCGCCCGCCGCCAAGAAACCATGGGTGCCGACGTCTCGCGCGAGGGCGTGCAGCGCGACCTCTTGCCGTTGGTCGAGGGGTGCACGGTGAATACCAAGTACGGCACCGTGAAGACCGATCATGTGTTGTTCATTGCGTCCGGCGCGTTCCACATGTCGAAGCCCTCCGACTTGATTCCGGAGCTGCAAGGACGCTTGCCGATCCGCGTCGAGCTCGAGCCCTTGGTGGTCGACGATTTCGTGCGAATTTTGACCGAACCCAGTGCGTCGTTGTGCCGCCAGTACACTGCCTTGCTTGCCACCGAAGGCGTGGAGCTGGAATTCGCCGCCTCCGGGGTGCAGCGCCTTGCCGAAGTGGCTTTCGAGGTCAATGAGCGCACCGAGAACATCGGCGCGCGGCGCCTGCACACCGTCATGGAGCGGCTGCTGGAAACTGTGTCCTTCGATGCCGCGGACCGCAACGGCACCCATGTCCTCATCAATCGCGAATATGTCGAGGGCAATCTCGGCGAGCTGGCGAAGGATCAGGATCTATCGCGGTACATCCTCTAAAGCGGTGCGGCCCTCATGCCTCAGCCCACCGATATAAAACTGCGCACGTCGTCGCGCCTGCTCGACGTGCGCTTCGATGACGGATCGCATTTCGAACTGCCGTTCGAGTACTTGCGGGTGTTCTCCCCGTCCGCCGAGGTGATGGGCCACGGCGGCGGCGAGGGAGTGCTGCAGACGGGCAAGAAGAATGTCGGCATCACCGGTGTCGAGCCGGTGGGTAACTATGCCCTGCGCCTGCTGTTCGACGACGGCCATAGTACGGGCCTCTACACGTGGACCCTCCTGCACGACCTCGGCCGCAATCTGCGGCGGAACTGGGCGCGCTATCTGGAACGCTGCGCCGAGGCCGAGAAACCTTCATAGCTCTCAAGGCGCTGCGCTGCTTGAGTCGGCTGTCGGCTCAAGTCGGCTACAATGCCGGAAACATCGGGGGCGCAATGGATAACTCCGGCCGCAAGGCCGATTTCGGATTTGAAAAGGTCGCCTGGGACGATAAAGCAGAGCGCGTTCGGTCGGTATTTGCGTCGGTGGCCGGCAAGTACGACGTGATGAACGACCTCATGTCGTTCGGCGTGCATCGTTTGTGGAAGCGTTTCGCCCTCTCATTGACCGGGCTCAAAGTAGGTCAGCAAGCGCTCGACGTCGCCGGCGGCACCGGCGATCTAGCCTTAGGGCTGCTGCGCCAAGTCGGCAAGTTAGGAAGGGTGGTATTGTCGGACGTGAACCCGGCGATGCTTAAGATCGGCCGCGACCGGCTGCTGGACAAGGGGTTTGTGGGAAATGTCGAGTGCATCGTCGCCGACGCGGAGCGCCTTCCGTTCGGGGACAACTCCTTCGACTGCGTCACCATCGGATTTGGACTCCGCAATGTGACCGACAAGGCGGCCGCGCTCAAGTCCATGCACCGCGTGCTGAAGCCCGGCGGGCAACTCTTGGTGCTTGAATTTTCGACGCCCGTGGCACCCGGTCTCAAGCCGGTCTACGATGCCTATTCCTACAACGTGCTGCCGCTGCTCGGAAAGCTCGTGGCGCAGGACGCGGCGAGCTATCGATATTTGGCGGAGTCGATCCGCATGCATCCGGATCAAGAGACGCTGCTCGGGATGTTGCGCGACGCCGGCTTCGGTCAGGCGCGCTACCACAATTTGACAGGCGGTATAGTCGCTCTGCATCGCGGCTATAAGATCTGATGCCCGCGACCGCAGCCTGGCTTGCATCGGCCGAAGCCATGCTCAATCGAGGCATCGGCGCCTCGGCGCAGGCGGCGGCGCTCGCGCGCCGCCTCGAGGGGACCTCGCTGCAGGTCGACATCGAGGGATTCTCGCGCATTCGTACGGCCGCGGTCGGCGGCCGGCTCGCGCTCCTGGCGGGCGACGATGCCGGGGCGGCATATGCGCCGCCGGATGCGACCATTTCGGGATCGCCGCCGGCGTTTTTGCAGCTGCTTAAGGGTGGGGCGAATCGGCAACCCGGGAGTCCCGCGGCGATGAGCCGGCCCGTACAGATTCGGGGAGATGCGGAGATCGCCGATCTGTATCGGAAGCTCATCATCCTGGCGCGGCCGGATCCCGAGGAAGAGCTTTCCCGATGGATAGGCGACTTTCCTGCACGACGGCTGTCGCAATTCGCCGGACGGGTGCTTGAGGCGGCACGCCACGCCCGTCGCACGGCGGGTGAAAACATCGCCGAATATTTGCAGGAAGAGGGCCGCGATCTCGTGAACAAAACGGAGCTCGAAGAGTTCTTGCGCGGCGTCGATGAGCTGCGGGAGACCGCCGATCGGATCGAAGCCCGGCTCGGGCGCCTCGAGCAGCGCGTGAAGGGTCCTGCTTGATGCGCGCTCGCATCCTCTCACGGCTGCTGCAAATTCAACGCGCTTTGGTCAGGCATGGGCTCGACGATTTCGTGCGCGCGACTCATTTGTACCGGCCGTTTCGCTTTCTCGTCTATCTATCGCCCTGGACGTGGTTCCAGCGCAGCATCGGCGTGACGCGCGGCGAGCGGCTGCGCTTGGCGCTCGAGGAGCTGGGGCCGATTTTCGTCAAATTCGGCCAGGCCCTGTCCACGAGGCGGGACCTGCTGCCGCCGGACATTGCCGATGAGTTGGCGAAGCTTCAAGACCGCGTCCCGCCGTTCGAAGGCGCGATCGCCGTCGCGTCCATCGAAAAGGCGTTTGGGCTCCGGCTTGCCGATATCTTTGGCAGCTTCGAGGCGGCGCCTCTCGCCGCGGCCTCGATTGCGCAGGTGCACGTGGCCACGCTCAAGAGCGGCCGCGAGGTCATCGTCAAAATATTGCGTCCCGGGATGCGCGAGATCATCGATCTCGACCTCGAAGTGCTGCAGTACCTGGCCGAGTTGGCCGACCGGTACTGGGTGGAGGCGCGCCGCCTGCGGCCGGCCGATCTGGTGCGCGAATACCGCAAGACCATTCTCGATGAACTGGACCTGCTGCGCGAAGCCGGCAACGCCTCGCAATTGAAGCGCAATTTTACCGGCTCGCCGTTGCTGTACGTGCCTGAAGTTCACTGGGACTACTGCCGGGTCAATGTCATGGTCATGGAGAGGATACACGGCGTCATCGTCAGCGATCTCGAGGAATTGCGCGCGCGCGGCACGAATATACGCAAACTAGCCGAAAACGGCGTGGAGATTTTTTTCACGCAGGTGTTCCGCGACAATTTTTTTCACGCCGACATGCATCCCGGCAATATCTTCGTGCAGATCGACGATCCAGAGAACCCCCGCTATGCGGCAGTGGATTTCGGCATCGTCGGCACCTTGCAGGCGCGCGACCAGCATTACCTCGCCGAGAATTTCATGGCTTTTTTCGAACGCGACTACGGCCGGGTGGCGGCGCTGCATGTGGAATCGGGATGGGTACCGCGGGGTACGCGGGTCGATGAGCTCGAAACCGCCGTACGCACGGTCTGCGAACCGATATTCAACAAGCCCCTGAAGGACATTTCCTTCGCGCAAGTGCTGCTGCGGTTGTTCGAGACCGCGCGCCGCTTCGACATGCAAGTGCAACCGCAGCTGATCCTGCTGCAAAAGACGCTCTTCAACATTGAAGGCCTCGGCAGGCAACTGTACCCGGAACTCGACCTTTGGCAGACGGCTCAGCCGTACTTGCGCAAGTGGATGCGCGCAAGAAACAGTCCGCGGGCACTGCTCCGGCGAATCCGCGCCCGCCTGCCGGATACGCTGATGGCGCTGCAGGAGGTGCCGCAAATATTCCAGACCGCCGTGCGCGATGCGGCGGAGGGACGTCTGCGGTTGCAGGTGGAGAACACGGTCGTGGCGGAGGTGCGCGCTGAAATGCGGCGCAGCAACTTCCGCCGGGACGCAACCATTGCGGCGGCGGTGCTCTGGATGTCCGGATTGGTTTGGCTGGCATTCTCGACGAAAGCTCCGTGGCTGGGCTGGTCGCAGATGACGGCGGCCATCGCGATCTTTATTTGGTCGCGATCTTTCAAACCGCGCGGCGAATGAGAATCCCGGTCGGAAGTTCGACCAGTTACCGCGGCCGCAATGCACGACCGAATTGGCTGCTGCTCGCGGCCTTCATCGCCACGGCCCTGGCCGCGGGCGCGCTGGGCGCTGCGTACTCGCCCGCCGCGTCGGCGCCGGCGAATCATTGGTATGCCCTGCTCGCGAAGCCCCCATGGGCGCCGCCGGACAGCTGGTTTGCACCGGTGTGGACCGCGCTCTATGTGATGATGGGCACTTCCGCATGGTTCATTTGGCGCGAACGCTACCATCGCGGACGAAGTCCGGCGCTGGCGGCTTACGCGATTCAGCTCATCCTCAACGCCGCCTGGGCGCCGCTGTTTTTCGGCGCCAAGAGCATCGGCGCGGGATTGTTCGTCAGCGTCGCGCTGTGGCTGTCGATTGCGTGGACCATACGTGAGTTTGCCTTGGTGAAGGCCGCGTCGGCGTGGATGCTGGCGCCATACCTCATCTGGGTCACCTTCGCGAGCGTTCTGAATCTCGCGCTCTGGAAACTGAATCAGTGATGCCGCCGCGAGGGCACGCGTTGTAGGCGTTGGATTACGTGTGCATGAGACGCGTTCCGATCGCATCGCGCCCGCCGTTCGATCATTCTGCCTCGCCATTCGAGATAACATTGAGCATTCTCTGCGTCACCCATCGAACCGAGTACCGCTACCAGCAGCCGGTTTTCTTGGGTCCCCACCGGCTGATGTGCCGGCCCCGGGACAGCCATGATCTACGCCTTCTCGACACCGGCATCACGATAACGCCGCAGCCTGCTGAGCTCCGCTGGATGCACGATGTGTTCGGCAACTCGATCGCGATCGCCACCTTTTCCGAGGCCACATCGGAGCTTAAATTCGAGTCCACATTTCGAGCCGAGCACTTCCCGCTGCCTCAGCGCACGCTCGTCGTCGACGACTACGCCGCGACCCTGCCCTTGAGTTACTCGGCGTCGGAAGACGTCGACTTGGGATCATCCAAGGCAAGGCATTATCCGGACCCGGAGCACAAGCTCGACGCCTGGGTGAAGGCGCTGCTCGAGAGGACGCCGGGGTTCAAGACGTTGGACGTGCTGATGGCCATGATCAACGCGATCAAGTCCGAGTTCACTTACGAGCGGCGCGAGGAGGTCGGAGTTCAAACGCCGGTGGAAACGCTCGAGCTTAAAAGCGGCAGCTGCCGGGATTTCGCCGTTTTCATGATGGATGCGGTGCGCTTCCTCGGGCTCGCGGCCCAGTTCGTGTCCGGGTATCTCTACGACGAAGCACTGATCGACGCCGGCGGCGGTCTGGTGGGGGGCGGCGCAACGCACGCCTGGATTCAAGTGTACCTGCCGGGGGTCGGTTGGGTGGAATTCGACCCGACCAACGCGTTGGTCGGCGGCCGCAATTTGATCCGTGTCGCCGTGGCGCGCGAGGCTGCTCAAGCCGCGCCGCTCGTCGGATCCTTTACCGGGATTCCAGGCGATTTCCTCGACTTGCACGTCAAGGTCGAAGTAACGGCAGAATGATAATTCGCGTCGATTCGGTAAGATTTACAACTGCGGCGCAGCATTGCGGATTGCGCTATCCTCGCCGCTCTTCATGACCCGAGGAGCCTTAAGAGGCTCCTGCCACTATGATCAAAGACGTGCCAACGAGATATTTCCGCAGGCGCGGCCGCGGGCGTGCGCGGTCGGATGGGCCCTCGAAAATCGACGAGCCGATTTCCGCTGAGATCTTCAGCGTCGAACGGCTGGAACAACACGCGGAGAGCTTAGCCAAAGCGCAGGAAGTGTCGGCGACGCAAACCGCGGTGTCCTTGCGCGGCCGTCTGCGGTCCAACTCGCTCGCCCTCGACGCGGCCTTTCGCGCGCTCATCGCCGGATTGCGCAAAGGTCAAGCGGTCACTCCGGCGGCCGAATGGCTGGTGGATAATTACTACATCGTCGACGAGCACATGCGTGCCGTGCGGCGCGATCTGCCGTCGGGATTTTACAAACAGCTGCCGAAGCTCTCGCACGGGCCTCTGCGCGGCTATCCGCGGGTGTACGGATTGGCGTGGGCCATTGTCGCGCACTCGGATAGCCGCTTCGAGCTGGATACTTTGTACCGGTTTTGCCGTGCCTACCAGCGAGTCCAGCCGCTCACCATCGGCGAGCTCTGGGCCATAGCCATTACCTTGCGCGTGGTGCTGATCGAAAACCTGACCCGTCTCGCGGCCGGCATCGTCTCGCGGCTCGCGCTGCGCGAGCGGGCGGATGCGTTGGCCGACGAGTGGTTGTTGGATGACGCCGCGCAAGCGGCGCCGAACACCGCCGCCATGCGCGCCGTCGAAGCGCAGCGGCTTCCCAACGCTTTCGGCGCGCAGCTGTTTCAGCGTCTGCGCGACCGGGACCCCGAGACCACGCCCGCCCTGGCTTGGTTGCACCGGACATTTGCCGCGCAAAACACCACGGCGGATGAAGTCGTACACAGCGAGCATCAGCGTCAGGGCGCGGTCACCTTGAGCGTCCGTAATGTCATTACCAGTTTGCGGCTCATATCGGCGGTCAATTGGGCAAAATTCTTCGAAAGCATCAGTCTCGTCGACGAATTGATGCGCGAGCGCAGTTCGTTCGCGGGATTCGACTTTTCGACCCGCGACCTTTATCGGCACGCGATCGAAGACCTTTCGCGCCGCTCGCACCGCACGGAAATGGACGTGGCGCGCCGCGCCTTGGTCTTGGCGGAGCGCGCGGCCCTCACCGGCGGCGGCGCACGCGTGAGCGAGCGGGAGCACGCGCTCGAACCCGGCTACTACCTGGTGTCGGCAGGGCGGCCCGAGTTGGAACGGGAACTCGGATACCGCATTCCTTGGAATCAGCGCCTTGCCCGCGGCACGCGTGCCGCGGGGGTTCTGGGTTACGGCGGCAGCATTGCCGTCTTGAGCATCGCAATGACGGCCGCGATGGTCTTCGCCGCGGGGCCCCCGAGTCCGGCCATCATTCCCGCCGCCGTCGTCGCGCTGCTCGCCCTTTTGGCGGCGTCCGATATCGGAGTCAGCATCGTCAATCTTTGGGTGACTCATTTCTGCAGCGCCAATGTGCTGCCCGGCCTCGAACTCGTGGACGGAGTACCCACCGAATTGCGCACGGTGGTAGCGGTGCCGATTCTTCTGACAAGCGCTGCGGACATCGATGAAGCCGTGCGCGGACTCGAGGTTCATTACTTGGCCACCCAGGACGGCGACATCCGCTTCGCGCTGCTCACCGATTGGATCGATTCGACGACGGAAACCGCGCCGCAGGACGAAGAGTTGCTTGGCGCAGCGGCCGCCGGAATCGCGCGGCTGAACCGGCTGCACGGCAGCGTCCACGGCGACGATCGCTTCTTGCTCCTGCATCGCAAGCGCCTTTGGAACGAGGCCCAGGGGCGTTGGATGGGTTGGGAGCGCAAACGCGGCAAGCTCCACGAATTCAATCTCTTGCTGCGCGGATCGACGGACACGAGCTTCGTGTCCGTCGGCGGCCGGCCGCCGCAGTCGCCCGCCAGGGTGCGGTACGTCATCAGTCTGGACGCGGATACGCGCCTGCCGCGCGGCGCGGCGCTGTCGCTCATCGGCAAGATGGCGCACCCGCTGAATAAACCGGTCATCGATGCGGCGGAACGGCTGGTGACGGCGGGGTACGGGATACTGCAACCGCGGGTGACGCCGTCCCTGCCCGTCGGTCACGCTGCGTCGTTCTTCCAAAGGGTCTTTTCGGGTCCGAGCGGCATCGATCCTTACTCATTCGCCGTCTCGGACGTCTATCAGGACATGTTCGGCGAGGGCTCGTACAGCGGCAAGGGCATCTACGACGTCACCGCTTTCGAGACGACGCTGGCGAATCGCGTCGGCGACAATCGCCTGCTCAGTCACGATCTGTTCGAGGGCACTTACGCCCGCTGCGGTCTTGCCTCGGATGTCGAGGTGGTCGAGGAATATCCGTCCCGCTACGACGTGGCGACCGCGCGGCAGCATCGTTGGACGCGCGGCGATTGGCAATTGCTCCCCTGGGTGTTGGGCGCACACGCGCCGGTGCCGGCGCTCGGACGCTGGAAAATGTTCGACAATTTGCGCCGGTCGATCGTGGTGCCTGCGGTTCTGTCGGGATTCGCCCTGTGCTGGCTGGGATCCGCGCCGCTTGCGTGGAGCCTTTTCTTTCTCGCGTCCATCGCCCTGCCCGCGCTATTGCCGTTCCTGGTCAATCAGCTGCTCGCGGATTTCACCCGAGGCGGATACCTCCGCACCTTGTCCGGGGAAGTACGGCAGACGGTCTCGCTGATTGCCTTGAAGCTCGTCTTCTGGGCGGATCAGGCCTGGACGATGACGGACGCCATCCTCCGAGCTCTGTACCGCTTGACCGTCTCGCGCCGCAATCTTTTGCAATGGACCACGACGGCGCAATCGCATGCACAAGGGTCGCCCACGGTGCTCGGGTTTTACCGAAGAATGTCCGGGAGCCTTTTGCTGGTCTTGGGTTTGACCTTGCTCCTGTTGGTGGAAGTGCGCGGGATTCCCTGGATCGCCGTCCCCTTTCTGCTGGCGTGGCTGTGCGCACCGCTCATTGCACGATCCGCGAGCCTCCCGGCGCGCGTGGCGCGCCGCGAGAGTTTGACCGCGGACGATAGACACCGTCTGCGCATCATGGCGCGCCAGACCTGGAGCTTCTTCGATACCTTCGTCACGGCGGAACAGAACATGTTGCCGCCGGACAATTTTCAAGAAATTCCGAATGCCGTAATCGCGAACCGCACCTCGCCGACGAATATCGGCTTGTACCTGCTGTCCGTCGCGTCTGCCCGTGAATTCGGATGGATCGGCACGTTCGACGCCGTCGACAGGCTGGAAGCCGCGTTTTCCTCGCTCGAAAAGTTGGAGAGGTATCGCGGACATTTCTACAACTGGTACGACACGCACGATCTGCGCCCGCTCGATCCGAAGTACATCTCGACCGTGGATAGCGGAAATTTTGCCGGGCACCTGCTGGCCCTCGAAGGCGTGTGCCGCCAATGGTCGGGCGGATCGTCCCTGACTCATATCGACGTGAGCGGTATGCTGGACACGCTCGAACAGATGCAGGACGTTGCCCATGTGCTGGACGACGGCCGGCGCAACTACGGCGTTTCACCCCGCCAGCTCGACACCGCGGTCGACATCCTGCGTGCGTCGCTTAAGTCGATCAACTCGGGCAGCCGCGCGCCGGCGCTCGCTGCCATACTTGAGCAAGCCGATGCCATTCGCGACATCGCGCAGGCGCTGACCGACGAACGTCCCGAAGGCAGCAACGCGCCGCTGCTGCATTGGTCCGGCATGCTGCGCACCAATGTGTTGAGCCATCTGCGCGACATCGAAGCGGATCCACCGGCCGCGGCGCGGCTCGTTGCGCGGCTGACTGCGCTCAGGCGAAGCGCGCGCGTCTTTGCGATGTCCATGGAATTCGGATTTCTGGTCGAGCCGGAGCGCCAATTGTTGACCATCGGCTATCGAGTTGCCGACCGCGCGCAAGACCCCAGCTGCTACGATCTTCTCGCGTCGGAGGCCCGGCTCGCGAGCTTCCTGGCGATTGCCAAGGGAGATCTGCCGGTTCGGCATTGGTTCAGATTGGGCCGATTGCTGACCCCCGTCGACGGCGGATCCGCCCTGGTCTCCTGGTCGGGGTCGATGTTCGAATATCTCATGCCCGTCCTCGTCATGCGCGAGCCGGAAGGGAGCCTGCTCGGCGAAACCTCGCGGCTGATCGTCAGACGCCAGATCGAGTATGGGAATGAGCGGAATTTGCCCTGGGGTGTTTCCGAATCGGCATTCAACGCCCGGGATCGGGAATTCACCTATCAATACTCGAGTTTCGGCGTTCCCGGTTTGGGCCTGCAGCGCGGCCTCGGCGACGAGGCCGTGGTGGCGCCATACGCCACCGGACTTGCCGCGATGGTCGATCCCGCCGCCGCCATCCGCAACTTCGAGCGCATGCAGAAGCAGGGCGCTCGCGGGCCATTTGGCTGGTACGAGGCGCTCGACTTTTCGCCGGCACGCCTGCCCGAAGGCGTATCGGTGGTGCCGGTGCGCGCCTACATGGCGCACCACCAGGGTATGATCTTGGTGGCAATAGCCAACGTCTTGAAAGACGGCATGTTTCGCTCATACTTTCACTCGAATTCGGCCATTCAGGCGACTGAGCTGCTCTTGCAGGAAAGAACCCCCCGCGATTCCGATCTGTCCTCGCAGCGTGCCGACGAAGTACAATCGGCGCCCGAACTCCGCGAACTGGCAGCCGTCGCACCGCGCCGCTTCACCTCCCCGCATCACGTCGCGCCGCGCACACATTTGTTGTCGAACGGAAACTATTCCGTGATGTTGACCGCCGCCGGATCCGGATATAGCCGGTGGCGGGGCATCGCCGTGACCCGCTGGCGCGAGGACCCGACTTGTGACCCCTGGGGCTGTTACGTCTTCCTGCGCGATGTGGTCAGCGGCCAGGTTTGGTCGGCCGGATATCAGCCCGTCGGACGCGAGCCGGACAGCTATGAAGTCGCATTTTTCGAGGATCGCGCGGAAATCACCCGCCGGGACGGTCGCATCCTCACTTCGACCGAGATCCTCGTGTCGAGCGAAGACGATGCGGAAGTCCGCCGGGTCTCCGTGACCAATGAAGGAAGCCGTGTCAGCGAAATCGAATTGACGACGTACGCGGAGGTCGTGCTCGCGACCGCCGACGCCGACGCCGCGCATCCCGCATTCTCCAAGCTGTTCGTGCGGACTGAATTCATCGCCGAGAGCGGTGCGCTGCTCGCCACCCGGCGCGGCCGGGAACCCGACGATCCCCAGCTTTGGCTGGCTCACGTGAGTGCGCTGGAAGGTGTGGGCATCGGTGGTTTGCAGTTCGAGACGGATCGCGCGCGCTTTCTCGGCCGCGGACACGATTTGCGCAATGCCGTTTCGATCGTGGACGCGCGGCCGCTGTCGAACACGGCGGGGACGGTGCTCGACCCCGTACTCGCGCTGCGCCGCCGCGTTCGAATCGCGCCCGGTGAAACCGTGCGCATTGCATTTTGGACCAGTGTCAGCGCCAGCCGGGACGACGCCGTCGCACTGATCGACAAGCATCGAGACATGGCGGCGTTCGAGCGCGCGAAGACCCTGGCGTGGACCCAGGCACAGGTGCAGCTCCGCTATCTGGGCGTCGATTTCGAAGAGGCGCAGCAATTTCAGCGCATTGCCAATCGGGTGCTGTACTCCGATTCCTCGCTGCGCGCCTCCCGCGACATTCTCGAAAAGAATGTATTGGGTCCGTCCGCTTTGTGGCCCTTCGGCATATCCGGCGATCTGCCGATCGTGCTGGTCAGGATTGACGATGAGAGCGATATGGAAATCGTCAAGCAGTTGCTGCGCGCGCATGAGTATTGGCGGCTCAAGCGGCTGCCTGTGGATCTCGTCATTTTGAACGACCGTCCGCCCTCGTACGCGTCGGAGCTGCAGCAGGCGCTGGATGCCGCGATCAGAACCGCTCAAGGCCGCCGCGACGAGGACGGGACCCGGCGCGGCGCGGTGTTCTCTCTGCGGTCGGACGTTTTGCCGTCGCCCATCCGCGATCTGCTGCAAACGGCCGCGCGTGCGATATTCGTCGCGCGGCGCGGCACCTTGAGCGATCAGCTCGCACGGCTGCGGGAACCGGAACCGGTGCCGCGGCAACTCATGCAGGGCACCGGCGCCGGCCGGCCGGCGAAGGACACGGCCGCGCGCACCACGCCGCAGCTCGAATTTTTCAACGGACTCGGCGGATTTGCCGCGGAGGCGCGCGAGTACGTCGTGATCCTCGACGAGGAACAGTGGACGCCGGCGCCGTGGAGCAACGTGATCGCCAATTCGCAGTTCGGGTTTCAAGTGTCGGCGGACGGCTCCGGCAGCACCTGGTCGTTGAATGCGCAGCAGAACCAAATTACGCCGTGGTGCAACGATCCCGTCAGCGACGCGCCCGCGGAGGCCATCTACATTCGCGACGAAGAAACCGGGGATCTTTGGAGCGCAACTCCCCTGACCATTCGCCAGCCGTCCTACACCTATGTGGTTCGCCACGGCTTCGGATACAGCCGGTTCGAACACACCTCGCATGGCATCTCGCTGGATCTCCTGCAATTCGTGCCGCTCGAGGATTCGCTGAAGATTTCGCGTCTCAAGATCGTCAATCGATCCGACGAAACACGGCAGCTTTCGGTCACTCACTACTTGGACTGGGTGCTCGGAAACCAGCGCAGCAGAACGGCCGCGTTCATTGTGACGGAAATCGAGCCGAAAACCATGGCGCTTCTCGCGCGTAATCCCTGGAGCGCGGACTTTCACTCGCGAATCGCATTCATGGACATGGCCGGCCGGCAGCAAGCGTGCACCGCCGACCGGGTGGAGTTCATCGGCCGCCATGGATCTCTCGCTGAACCCAAGGCATTGCTCGGCGCGCATCGCCTGTCGAATCGCGTCGGCGGCGGCTTGGACCCCTGCGGTGCGATGCAGACGAAGATCACTTTGGGGCCGGGTGAAGCGGCCGAACTCACTTTCCTGCTCGGCGAGGAGGCATCGTCCGAGGCGGCCGTTGCGCTCATACAGCGCTACCGGACTTCCGATCTGGACGCCGCGCTGAAGGAGGTAAAGGACTTTTGGGATGAGGCCCTAGGCGTAATACAAGTGAAGACGCCCGATCGCTCCATGGACATCCTGGTGAACGGATGGCTCTTGTATCAGACTCTCGTCTGCCGGGTGTGGGCGCGTACGGCATTTTATCAATCGAGCGGAGCGTACGGTTTCCGGGACCAATTGCAGGATGTCATGGCGCTCATGGTCTCCAAACCGAATATCGCCCGTGAACATATCCTGCGCGCCGCCGGGCGCCAATTCGAGCGGGGGGACGTTCAGCATTGGTGGCTGCCGACGACCGGTCAGGGCGTCAAAACCCGCGTATCCGATGACCGCATTTGGCTGCCCTTCGTGGTTGCCCACTACCTGGAAGTTACGGAAGACTTTGCCTTGCTGGATGAGCAGGTGCCCTTCCTGTCCGGCCCCCCCCTGCCGGCCGGGAGCCACGAAGTCTTTTCCGCGCCCGAATCGGCGGCCGCGGGCTCTCTGTTCGAGCACTGCGTCCGTGCTCTTGATTCGAGTCTCGCGATCGGTTCGCACGGCCTGCCGTTGTTTGGCACCGGGGATTGGAACGACGGTATGAATAGAGTCGGAGCCGCGGGACGCGGCGAAAGTGTTTGGCTCGGCTGGTTCCTGCATACCACCTTGCTGCGGTTCGCGCCGGTCGCCGAGCGTCGCGGCGAGTCGGCCACAGCCGCGCCGTGGCGCAAACATGCCTTCGCCCTGCAGCAGGCCATCGAGCGCGAAGCATGGGACGGCGATTGGTACCGGCGCGGTTACTTCGATGACGGTACGCCCTTGGGATCGGTCGCCGGCGATGAATGCAGGATCGATTCCATTGCTCAATCTTGGGCGGTGATTTCAGGCGCGGCGGAGCGCGAGCGCGCGGTGCGCGCGATGGCGGCCGTCAACACACAGCTCGTCAGCCGCAGCGACGGTCTGGTGCAGCTGTTCACGCCCGCGTTCGATCACACGGCGCACGATCCCGGCTATATCAAGGCGTATCCACCCGGCATCCGCGAAAACGGCGGCCAGTACACTCACGCAGCCATGTGGACGACATTGGCGTTTGCGCTGTTGGGGGACGGCGACCGGGCCGGGGAACTGTTTTCGATTCTCAACCCCGTCAATCATTCGAGCACTCGCGCCGGCATTCATCGCTACAAGGTCGAACCGTATGTCGCCTGCGCCGATGTGTACTCATCCGCTCAGCATGTCGGCCGGGGCGGTTGGACCTGGTATACCGGATCCGCGGGATGGATGTACCGCACGGCGGTGGAGGGAATTCTGGGCATCCAATTGCGCGGCCCGGTTCTGGCGATCGACCCTTGCGTTCCCCGCGCGTGGGCGGGCTTCGAGATCACCTATAAGTGCGGGACGTCGCGATACCGCATTGCGGTAGAGAATCCCAATGGCGTGAGCCGTGGAGTCATCCGCGTTACCCTCGACGGCCGCGAGATTTCAAGCACGCCATGCGAGATCACTCTCGTCGATGACGGCAACTACCACTTTGGACTGGTCACGCTCGGCTGATCGGGTTGTTGGATCGGCTTAGCGCCTTTCACGCAGTGCAGTTACGGCCCGTACCAGCAGCATCCGGCCGATTGCGCTGGCCGGCAACAATCGAAGCATCCGCAGTGCCAATGCGGGCCTCGCGACCATGAGACCGGCTGCGAGGGCGCCCAAAGTTCCGAGTCCGCGGCCGCTCATGAGCATTTGAAGCGTGCGACTGCGCGGAAAAGACCCAGGACTGCTGCCGCCGCCATTGGCTCGATTGCGCGGCGGCTCGAATACAGCCCGCAATTCCTCGCGCGACACGGCGAGCCTGGCAAGAATCTCGGCTCTGGCGGCTTGGGTGTGATCCCTCATCCGATCAATCCTGATCCGACGACAATATGCGTTCGAGAAGCACGCGATCTGCGTGCCACTCCCGGCGCACGGAGCCGAGAAACTCCGACTTCGCGCGCAGGGCCTTCATCCGGTACAGGGCCGCCACGACGGCGGCAACCAGGAATCCGCCGCCCATCCAGGCAATCGCGGTCATACGATAGGGCGTATCCCAGGTGTAGGCCACCACCGCGAGACAACCCATTAAAGCCGCAAACAGCGTGCAAACGGCGGTGATGGCGGAAATGACGAGTTCCGCCATGAACTCCCGCTGCGCCCGGGCCAAATCCACACTGACGAGGTCAACATACGCAACCAGATGGCGCAGCAGCGCCGGCGCCGCTTTGGGCAGTAACCACAATAGGCGCACCGCGAACGGCCTTTAAGAACGGCGGGTCGCTAAAATCCCCACGACCGCACCGACCAGAGCGGCAATGCCGATCGCTTGCCACGGACTGTCGCGAACATAATCGTCGGCCGTGCTTGCCACGTCTTGCGCCCGCTGGCGAATGGCGTCGGCCCCGTCAGACAAGCTCTGCTTGGTTGCATCGACCGCGCGCTGCACCTTGCCGCGCACCCTCACCACATCCGCGTCTTTGAGATCCGCGATGCGCGCCATCAGGTCTTCGACGTCCGCAAGCAAGTTCTTGATCTCGCTCGAAGCAGCTGCCTTGATATCGCTTACGCCGTCGCTCAAATCGTTCTTGAGGCGGCGCCCGCTCGCACGCAGATGCTCCCCCTCGACTGTGCTTTCCATTTGTTTTCTCCTATAGAATCCAGGGACCAATATCACAGCTATTATGGCGGCGGCCGGCGACCCCACGCCATCGGCCCCGCCCCACCCCGTCCTGTAGGAATTGCCCCACATGTTAAACTTTACAGGCTAAGGCGCGGGCAATTACATGAAAATCCTGGGCGAGGAATTGGGCAAAATCGGTCGATGGTACATCGCCGTCCCGCCGCTGCTGCTGATCGGCTTCCTCGTCGGCCTGTTTTTCCTTGCCGCTGCCGGGCAGTCCCGGCTCAACGCGGCCAACGAGCGAGTGCACGCCTCGCAGCTGCGGCAGCAAGCCTTGAGCGAGTTCATCGCGCTGCTCACCGATGCCGAGTCCGGCCAGCGCGGCTATCTCCTGACGGGGGAAAGCTCCTATCTGCAGCCCTTCACGGAGGCGGTGGCGACGGTCGGGGCCGCGCTCGATCGGGTGCGCGAGGCCTACGGCGGACGCGCTGACAGCGCGGAATTTCAGCAGCAGGAGTTGCGAACCCTGACCGGGAAAAAACTCGGCGAACTCGAGGAAACGCTCGCGCTCTTCAAGACGAGAGGAGCCGGCCCGGCGGTGAAGGTCGTACGCACCGACGAGGGCAAGCGCATCATGGACGAGATATCGAGGATCGTAGGCGCCATGCGTGTCGCGGAGGCGCGGGAGCTCTCCGCGGCCACGGTGCAATGGCAGTCGGATTTTAGATTGTCGCGTTGGGTGTCGGCCGCCGGGGTAATTCTCAATCTTGGCCTGGTTTTGCTCGCGACGCGCCTCGTCTACGGCGACATGCGCCGGCGCGCGCTCCAAGCCACCAGCCTTCGCGATCAGAAGCAGGATCTGGAACAGCAAGTCGACGAACGGACCCGGGAACTCACCGCGCTCTCGACCCACTTGCAAGGGATATCGGAACAGGAGAAGTACGCTTTGTCGCGCGAATTGCACGACGAGCTCGGGGGCTTGCTGGTGGCCGCCCGCATGGACTTGTCATGGCTCCAGCAGCGGCTGCCGACCACCGACCCGGCCATCGAACAGCGCTTCAGGCGCATACACGAATCCTTGAGTGCGGGCGTCGATTTGAAGCGCCGGGTCGTGGAGGAACTCCGGCCCACCCTGCTCGACAACATGGGTTTGTTCGCGGCGCTTCGCTGGCAATTCAAGGAAACCTGCCGTCGCGCGGGACTCAACTGCACGGAGACGATTCCGGAATCGGAACTCAAATTCAATCCCGACGCCGCCATCGGCGTGTTCCGCATCGCGCAGGAAGCATTGACGAACATACTCAAGCACGCCGAGGCGAAGTCGGCGGCCTTGGTCATCGGCATCGAAGGCAATACGTTCTCGCTGCGCGTCTCGGATGACGGCAAGGGAATCCCGGCGATGCGGCTCCAAAACATAACCTCCCACGGCCTCGCATCCATGCGCCACCGGATTGCCGCGCTGGGCGGCACTTGGGAAGTGCGGAGCCCGAGCAGCGGCGGTGGAACTGTCGTAATCGCGTTGATTCCGCTGCACAGAATGCTGATGACCTGAGTCGGAACGAGCAAAGCCCCCGCCGTAGGCGAGGGCTTGCTGTCCATCAATACCCGCCCTTCAGCTGCGCGGCGAAATGGCCGTGCCGTTGTCTTCGCCAATCACCACTTCAACGCGACGGTTCATCTGGCGGCCGCCGGAATCGACGTTGTTGGCAACCGGATACGCCTTGCCGTAGCCCTCGGTTCCGATTCTCGAGGCTGCGACACCTCGAGACAATAACGCTGACTTGACCGAATTTGCGCGGCGCTGCGACAAGTCTTCGTTATACGAATCCGTACCGACGCTATCGGTGAATCCGTCGATCTGCACACGCCGCTCCTTGTGCTCGTTCAAGAACTGCGCGAGCTGATCCAGCTTGCGGTTGGCACCCGGATTCAATTGCGCTCTGCCGGTATCGAAGAACACATCGCCAAGAGTCAGCACCAGTCCACGCGGCGTGGGTCTCGCCTTGAGTTGAGCGACTTCAGCCTGCAAGCGAGCCGCTTCATCCTGGCTGCGAGCCGCCGCCCCCTGGCTGCGAGCCGCGTCGCCCTGGCTGCGAACCGCTTCTTCCTGGCTGCGAGCCGCCTCCCCTTGGCTGCGAAGCGCTTCGTCACGGCTGCGAGCCGCGTCGCCCTGGCTGCGGAGCGCTTCGTCATTGCTGCGAGCCGCCTCCCCTTGGCTGCGAAGCGCTGCGTCACGGCTGCGAGCCGCGTCGCCCTGGCTGCGGAGCGCTTCGTCATTGCTGCGAGCCGCCTCCCCTTGGCTGCGGAGCGCTTCGTCATTGCTGCGAGCCGCCTCCCCTTGGCTGCGGAGCGCTTCGTCATTGCTGCGAGCCGCCTCCCCCTGGCTGCGAAGCGCTTCGTCATGGCTGCGGGCGGCCTCGCCCTGGCTGCGAGCCGCCTCTCCCATCGCTTGATTGCGCTGATCGAGGGCCATATTGGCCGCCATCTTGGCGTTGTACGCTTCGCGAGTCCGGGCGTTCAGCATGATCTGGTCCCGCTCAGCCCGACCCGCCGCCACTCTGGCGTCGTCCGCCTTCGTGGCCGCATGCATTTGCGCCAGCCGGGCGTTCTGTGCGGCCATGTACGCGGGTTGCGCGATTGCAGCGTCCCTGCGATGCAGCGCCGCGTCATCTGCGATCGCGAGGTCTCTCCTCGCTGCATCCAAATCCAGCGCGGCATACTTGCTGACATAGGGATCCGATTCCGCCGCCATCACGGCGGCGTGCGCACTCTCCAGTGCGGCGTTGGGTTGCGGCGTCGAAACGCAAGCGCACAGAGCCAGCGCGAGCCCCATTCCCGTGAGTAGTTTTGCGTTCATATGGGCACCTTATTGGTTAAATTGCGTGCTGCGCATGGATTCATTGCGCAATGCCTGCATG
>Ga0066789_10000048_pt1 | contig 31651 bp, 32 predicted proteins | sample OrgsoiDNA2013049_FD_70960 | JGI IMG/M metagenome (GOLD analysis project Ga0066789, IMG submission 70960) | Permafrost soil microbial communities from the Arctic, to analyse light accelerated degradation of dissolved organic matter (DOM) -... | ecosystem: Environmental > Terrestrial > Soil >...
CCAAGGTGAGCTTGCTATCGCCGATGATGATGGGCGTAATCGGGGTCTCGCTGGCAGGAGTTGTCTTCCCGCCGATGTCGAATCCGAGCAGGGCCAATTCTTTTTTCCAGAAGCGGGTGTTTTCCCATAATTGTTCGATTCGCTCCGGTTCGTTTTCGAGGACATCGAGAGCGGCAATACAAGTCGCCGCTACCGAGGGCGGATGCGACGTAGAAAATAAAATTGGCCTGGCTCGGTGATAGAGGAAATCGATCAGGTCGCGGGTGCCGCAGACGTATCCGCCGAGCGCGCCGATGGCTTTCGAAAGCGTTCCCACCTGGATGTCCACGCGGCCGTGGACTTTGAAATGATCCACCGTGCCGCGGCCATTGCGGCCCAGAACGCCGGACGCGTGGGCATCGTCAACCATCATAATGGCGCCGTATTTTTCGGCCAGGTCGCATAGGCCGGGCAGCGGGCCGATGTCGCCATCCATGGAGAAGACGCCGTCGGTGATCAGCAGCCTTTTCCCCGGCTGATCTTTGATGCTGGCTAACTTCGCTTCGGCATCGGCAACGTTCTTGTGCTCGAAAACGAGAATCTTGGCGCGGGAGAGGCGGGCGCCGTCAATGATGGAGGCGTGATTGAGTTGATCGGAGATGATGAAATCTTCTTTTCCCAGAACCGCGGAAACTGTTCCCGCATTCGCGGCGAAACCAGATTGGAAGACGACGCAGGCCTCGACGTTCTTGAAGCGGGCGATTTTTTCTTCCAGCTCCATATGAATCTTCATGGTGCCGGCGATGGTGCGCACCGCGCCTGATCCGACGCCGTACTTGCGTGTGGCTTCGAGCGCGGCTTCGCGCAGCTTGGGATGCGTCGTCAGTCCCAGATAGTTATTCGAGGCCAGGTTGATGACCTTCTTGCCGTCGAAGGTGCAGAGCGGGGCCTGCTCGTCGTCGAGTACGCGCAGCCGGAAGTGCGTGCCTTTGGATTTGAGGTCGTTGAGTTGATCGGTTAGGTAGAAAAGCGGATCGGTGCGAGTGGTTGCGGGCATTGCGCCTCCAAAAAACTCAGGCCGCGAATTTAGCGGATTCGCGCGGGTGAAGACTTATCAAATTTCTTCTTCTGCGAGTGGCAGAACGGAACCGGAGCCATTTGCCGACCCTTGTGCGCAGCTCTCCGGCGGTTCAAGGGTTTCCTCCGGGACAGCCTCTTCCTTCTTCAGGAACTTGGCCGTATTCAGCAGAGTGCGGCCGAGCGACGGGTTGTAGCTGGTCCAACTTGACTCATTTCCTGTCTCGCGTTCGAAGTGGGCGCGCATACTTTCCATTTTCGAATCCAGATCGTCCAGATAATGCAGCATGAGCGCTTCGGGAAACATGGGAAGTTTCGGGGATCCGAACTCGTAATGGCCGTGATGGCTGATGATGAGGTGCTCGAGCAGCGTCTTCAGCTCGGGCGGAAATTCCGGGAACCGCGCCAGCTTGGCTTGCAGCATCTCCAACTCAATGATCATGTGTCCGAGCAACTGTCCGCGCGTGGTGTAGGAAAACGAGCGCATGTAGGTGAGCTCGTGAATTTTCCCAATGTCGTGCAGGAAGACGCCGGTGAGCAGCAGGTCGCGATTGACTTGAGGATAGTTCCGGCAAAGCAGGTCGCAGGAGCGGAAGAGCGAAACTACGTGGTCCAGCAATCCGCCGATGTAGGCGTGATGCAGCGTTTTCGCGGCCGGCGCGTTGCGATAGGCAGCGGCGATTTCCGGGTCGTCCATGAATGCCTGCACCAGGCCTTTCAAGTGCGGGTCCTGGAACGAGCTGACGAAATCGGCCAGCGTCCTCCATAATCCGTCAACGTCCTTCGTAGTCTTAGGCAGATAGTCGGAGAAATCTACTTCGGAATCGGACATGCGCCGTAGCTTGTGGATGGTGATCTGAAAGCGGTTCTTATACTTATTCAGCAGCCCTTTGACCTTCAGAAAATCTTCCTGTTCGAAGACGGCCAGCGAGTCTTCGACGTTGTCCCACATCTTGGCTTCGATCTGCCCGCAGCGGTCCGCCAGGGTAAGCGCGAGATAGGGCTCTCCGCTTTTCTTGGGTTTCACTTGCTTGGTGGTAACGACGAAGCTGGAAGTGATGACCTTGTTTTCGAATTGCGGGCAATCGGAGAGGAAAAATTCTTTCATGGTTTTGCGTCGTAGCCGCGATTCGGAGCTTCAGTTTCCGCCAGCTTAAACTAAAACACCCCAAACTTTTTCTTCTTTTTGAGGGACTTGGCGCTGGTCTCTTTGGCTGCTGTGGTCATCACGGGTTTGGTTTGGTTAGGGCTGGCGCCAGTGTCGACATATCCAGGCCTGATATCAATGAACGCTTCCTCGCGCAACTTAGTGAGATAAAGGCGCAGGGCCGGTTGCAGCTTCTGCATATAAACCGCCTCCTGCAGCCGGCTTTCGATTTCGCTCATCGGCGGAATTCCCGCCATCTGGTGGTCTGTAACTTTCAGGATCACAAACCCCTGTTTGGTGCGAATAACGTCGGAGACTTGACCTTTTTTCAAACTGAAGGTCACGTCTTCGAGCGGCTTCGCCAGCTTTCCGCGCTCAAAAGGCTCCCCAAGATCGCCACCTTGCGCGGCGGTGGTTCCATCAGAGTACTTCTTGGCGATGTCCTCGAAGCTGGCACCAGCGCGAATCTGCTTGAGCAGATCACTGGCCTTGGCCTCTGCCGCAGCGAGCTTTTGCGGATCGTCTCCCGCCTGTTCCGTCGAAACCAGGATTTCGCTGAGCCTTACCTGCTCTGGATGCTCCAGTTCGGCCTTGTGCTTGTCGTAAAAAATCTGCTCTTCGTCTTTGGTGATGTTGATCCGGCCGCCCACTTCGCGTTGGATCACCTGCTGGGTGATGATCTCGGTGCGCATATTCTGCTTGAAGTCTTCAAACGAAACTCCCTGCGCCGCTGCAGCCTTCTCCAGGTCATCCATGCTGTCCATCTTCAGCTGCTTGCGCAATTCGTCGAGCTTTTTGATCAGCTCGGTGTCGGCGGTGATGTCCAGATCCTTGCCTTTTTGAAGCAGCAGTTCCCGATCAACGAGCCCGCGCAGGACGTCCTTGTCTTGTTGGGCGATAATCTGGTCGGCGTGAGTGGGGTCTTGCTGCTTGGCCTCGTCAATGAGTTGTTGCTGCTCGTGCTGGTAGGCGGAGCGGGAGATGATGTCGCCATTTACGCGGGCGACGATCTCCTCCACCACGGTATCCGCGGAGAGAAAGCCCGGCAGCCAGAGGGCGGCGATCAAAACGGCGAGGGAGGAAAGCTTTTTGCGCATAGACAATAAAGGGAGAAGCAGACTGACCCTGCCTCAGGCAAAATTGTAACTCGCGGGAGTCGCCGGGCACCAGTGGTCGGTCGAATGGCCCTAGTTGAATCGGGTCTTAGTTTGATCTGACCACGGAAAGCGCAGTCACGTCATTGTGGGTAGGGGCGGTGCCCATAAACCGCTGGACATCCGCCAGTATTCCGACGCAGGTTTCGTGGGCCGTCTCGAAGGACGTCTTCTGAAGGTACTCTTTCGCCCGCTCGATGCCATATTCCTGGCTGCGCTTCTTAGCCTCCACAATGCCTTTCGAAACCAGAAGCAGCGTGTTGCCGGGCTCGAGGGCGACTACCGAGGAGTCGGGGACGGAATGGGAAAACAGGCCGAGGGGCAGCGCCGTGGCTTTGAGCTCCAGCACTTGACTGGCATCGCGGACTAATCCCGGAGTATGGCCGGAATTCACGTAGCACAGCGTCCTAAGTTCCTCGTTGTAGCAGGCGATGAAGGCGGGGCAGGAATGCACGCCGGACGCGGCCTGCATCAATGCCCGATTCAATTCGAGCCAAAGCTCGAGGATGCCCTCGGCTTCATTGGTGTCGCTCGGTTCCAGCAGGCTGGCGCCCCGAGAGCGAAACTTCTCCTGAATGGCGACCACGATGCTGCGCGTCCGCTGCAAGTCCCCGGCCACGTCAAAGAGGCCAAAAAGCACTCGTTCGGGGCCGATGCGGAGGAAGTCGTAGAAGTCACCGCTGCAGCGCTGTCCGTAATAGACAGCCGCCATGAACCCGTCGCGGAGCTGCGGGATGCTCGCCTGGAGAGGATCCTTCCAGGGCAAGACGGCGGAACGCTGATTCAAAACCGGCGCCATAAGTCAGCACCAAGAAATTAACACTGATTTGAGTCCCAGCCAACCCATTCTTGCTGAAGCGCCGGCGCACGAAAGTAGCACCGGGCGCGGATCGGGATCGAATCAGGGTCCGAACTGATGCGCCAGTTCGGTACCGATTTCGTCCTGAAGCTCGCGGTAATCGCTATGGATGGTTGAACGCAGGGCAGCCTCTGTGGATTCGCCGTGTCCCAGTTTTTCCAAAATGCGCAACACGTCGCTCATGCCGTAGCGGTCGCGAATATAATCGGCGGCGGCCAGCGACTCGTCGTAGGCCACCTCGGCCGCCGGGGCAGGCAAAGACGAGAAGCCACCCTCCAGAGAATTCAGCGGGATTTCCTGCTGCTGTTTGAACAGTTCCGTCAACTGCGGACCTCGCACCAATGACCTTGGTTCCATCATCTGCGCGATCCCCTCATTCAGCCATTGCGGGCAGCGACCCATCGAAAGCTGGTCCACAAAGGAATGGGTAAGTTCATGTTTCAATACCTGGGCCAGCAGGGGCGTGACCGAATCCAGCCCTTGTAGCGGAATCCGAAGCTTGCCGTCGTTGAGCGCGCCGACCCAGGAAGGCTCCTGGGTCACGTCGAAAAACGCCTGGTTGGTGTAGAGAACCACCGGAATACTGGATCGGGGTTCGCTGCCGAACTCGCGTGACAATTCTGAGTAATCGGATTCCAGCGTCGAAAGCACCTGATCGCGAAACGCAGCGGAACTCTGCGTGCCTTCGTAGCGGAGAACGAAGTGTCCGGTTTCGCGCTCCGAGTAGCTACTCTCGGCGGATACTTCCCGTTCGGCCCGGGCCATGGCTTGCTTAATCGAAGCATCTGGGCGCAACGCCAGTGAGCGCTTCCAGCTTTGTATGGCATCTTTTGGCCGGTCGCCTGCGAACTGGGCGTAACCGAGAATGGCCAGGGCGTCGGGAGAATCATGGGCCACGCCGACGGCGCGTTCCGCGTAGGAGATTGCCTCTCGGCCATTGCCGGTGCGAATCAGTAAGGCCGCATAGAAGTTCAGGATATTGGGATTTTCCGGGTCGTTCGATAAGGCGGTTTCAAAATCGCTGCGGGCTTCGCTGAATTTTCCGGCAAGGTAGTCCAGCTTGCCGGCCACATAAAAGGCGGTGGCGGTTTGCTTCGGGTCGTGTTGCGACTCAATGGCCTGCAGGGCGACGCGGTTCACGCTGCCATCGCGAACAATCCTTTGCAGTAACGGCCCTTCTCCAGCCGTGGGCGTATCCGGCGTGTAGGCGGCGATCTCGGCCTGACTAGGGGGCGGGCCTGCCTGAGGACGGATTCCGGCTTCGATGCTTTGTACCCGCGATTTAGGGATTGCGTAGGTGTCGTCCCCTACGGCGTATTCGACCTTGTCTCCGCTTTCCTTGACCGAATCGGCGTAGATGACGTCGCCGTTTTTCAGGTGGATGACCTCGCCCGAAGAATAAACAGCTCCCGCGCCGGCCAGGGCCAGCGCGAGCCAGCAGCGTGACCAGCGACGAGGGATGACAAATGAGCGCACTCAGGCGCATTCTAGAAGCTCAGACAGCGGTATCGAAGGTGCCCAAGGTAATGGTCAAAACGTGCCGGCTGGCCAGGTTTGTGGTTGTGCTCGGGTGCATGGCCGGTTACGTCAGCGGACAAGCGCCGGATTCGACCAAAGTTCCATCGCCCAAACCCGTGGGCCCCGCGGAGTCGCTCTATCTGAATCTGCGATCGGTGGGGTTGGATCCGGCGAAGGTTTACAGGGTGAGAGAAGCGTCCCTTGAGCGGGCGGCCCTGCATATTTCTCTCGACGACGGCACCATCGCCTTCACCGAGGACGCCGGCGGCCACGTCACCGGTGCTTTCTTCAAGGGAGACGGCGAGGTGCTGCTGTTTCCTCCCAACACCACCGAGCGGGCGTCGCTGGCGCAGTTCACTGGGGCGGCGATTCTGGAAGAGAAGTTTTCCACTGCCTATTTTCGTTTTAACGATGGCGTCTTCAACGAGTTGCAGCCCAGGCTGAGGCCGGCGGACGATGCGGCGTCGTTTGTCACTGAATGGAACATGACCGCCCACAATCTGGCCACGGGAGACGCCCTGCGCCTGCTGTACTCCTTTAGCCGCGATTTTCACCCGGCGGAAAAGACCTTGGCCGATGATCATTTTCTTCATGCTTACATGCAGGGAAACAAGCTGGGACCCTTTGATGTGCGTTACGACTCGCTCGTAGCCGAGCAAATTGCCGCCGGGCAGCGCAAGACCTTTGAGGGCGAAGAGTTCTACAACGTCTGGCTATCGTTTCCGGTTGCTGCGCGACCGGGAATGACAACCACTGACCGGGACGCCGACGCCGAGCCAATTCCTGAAGTCGCAGTATCGCAGTTCAAAATTCATGCTGGGATCAGACTGCCGACTGAACTCGATGCCAATGCCGTTCTCAGCGTCACCGCGAATAAGGAAACGGGGCGGATGCTGCTATTCGAACTTTCCCGCTTTCTCCAGATCAAGGAGGTGCGGGCAGATGGGCGTCCGATCGAATTCATTCATAACCAGGCCGTCGAGGGCTCGCAACTAGCGAGGCGCGGCAACGATGTGCTGGCCGTCTTCCTTCCAGCTCCGCTGCAGGCGGGCCAGAAAGTCGAATTAAGCTTCGACTATTCCGGCTCGGTTCTTTCCGAGGCAGGCAACGGGCTGCTCTACGTGGGGGAACACGGGACCTGGTATCCGAGTCTGGGGCTGGCGATGTCGTCTTTCGACTTGCAGTTCCGCTACCCGACGGGGTGGACGCTGGTGGCGACGGGCCGCCGTACGGAGGCCGAGGCGGGATCCGAGTTCGTGGCGAAGCTCGGCGCAGGGGAACAATCGTCGCGCTGGGTGACGGATCGTAGCGTTCCGGTCGCGGGTTTTAACCTTGGCAAGTTTTCGCAGACCACAACTCACGCGGGAAAGGTTGATGTCGTCACTTACGCGACCAGCAACGTGGAGAAGGGCTTCGCGGGAACCACTTCTGCCGGGACCAAAATTCCCGATGTTTTCAAACTCCCCTCGTCCGCTGTGTCTCTCGGGACATTCACGCCGACGGCGCCTTCTCCAGCGGAGAATGCGCAAATGGTAGGCGCGATCTCGGCCAGGGCCCTGGATTTTTATGAACGATGCTTTGGCGCCTTTCCCTACAACCAACTGGCGCTGACTCAATTTCCCGGCACCACAAGCCAGGGTTGGCCAGGCCTGATCTTTCTCTCCAGTTATGCGTTCTTGAATCCCGAGCAGAGAGAGCGGGTGGAGAACGATCCCAACCTGCGCCTGGTTGAGGAGCAGGTCATCGCCCACGAGACCGCCCATCAATGGTGGGGCGATCTGGTCACCTGGCGCGGGTATCGCGATCAATGGATCATGGAGGCGCTGGCCAACTACAGTGCCTTGATGCTCCTGGAGTCTCGCAATCCTGCCCAGTTCCGGCAGGTCATGCAGAAGTACCGCGATGATCTGCTGGTTAAGAACCGGGTGGACGCGCCGCTGATGGATGCCGGCCCTGTGACCTTCGGCTTGCGGCTTTCCTCGTCCGAGTCACCGAACGCCTACGACGCCATCAGCTACGGACGCGGAACCTGGCTGTTTCACATGTTGCGGACCATGATGCGCGACGCGGAGCGCAAGGGCGGGACGCTTCGGTCCCGGAAAACCGAAGACGAGCCCTTCTTGCGCGCTCTGCGGAGACTGCGGACCGAATACGAGGGCAAGGCGATCAACACCGCGCAACTGATGGCCGTGCTAGAAGCCGAACTCCCGCCGTCGCTGTGGTACGAAGGCCACAAGTCGCTCGACTGGTTCTACGAAAGCTGGGTGAACGGCACCGCAGTTCCGGCGTTCGATCTCCGCGGCGTCAAGTTCACCGATAAGGCAGGCGCAACCGTGATCACCGGTACCATCGTGCAGGATCACGCACCCGATAGCCTGGTGACAGCGGTCCCATTGTTCGCGTCGATCGCGGGAAAGAATGTCTTCCTTGGACATGTCTTTGCCGAAGGCAAGGAGACCCCATTTCGTCTTTCCGTGCCAGCGGGAGTCCGCAAGCTGCTTCTGGATCCGGAACAAACGTTGCTGGCACGCGCAAGATAGCGGGCGCAATGTCAAGCTGCAAGCCGGGTCCCACTTCAGGAAATAATTCCCGAAAAACTCTCGCGCTCTGGACGTAAACGGAAGCGCGCCGCTTCGAGCGACCTGCTCGCCAAACCCTAACCTTCTGAAATCGCTGAGCGCCTGCGCTCGTGACAATGGGCTCTTGCGGTGGCAGTCGCCATGCAAGAACGCTGTCGTGAAGCTGGAGCGGAGTGCGACGTCGTGCAGAAGGCTCAGGGAGCTGGCATCTGGTACATCGGCATTTCGAGGGATATTGCTCCAGTAATCCCAGCGTCAGCCGTCGGGGCGGGAAGCATAAGCCGCAGCACGAAAGGCTCGGGTAACCCGGTGCTGCTAAACTAGCGTCCGTGCCGGGACCCTCTCCGCTCGCCAGCCCCAAGCCCGCGATTGCCCGCTTCGGAGTCTTCGAAGCCGATCTGGAGGCCCGCGAACTCCGCAAACAAGGCCGCCGCGTGCGCCTTCAGGACCAGCCCTTCGCCATGTTGGCGATGCTTTTGGAACGCGCCGGAAACGTGGTCACAAGGGAAGAGCTGCGAGAGAGACTGTGGCCCGCCGACACCTTTGTGGACTTCGACCACAGCCTGAACACCGCGGTGAACAAAATTCGCGAAGTTCTCGGTGATTCAGCCAGCAGCCCGCGCTTTGTGGAGACGGTCGCGCGACGAGGCTATCGCTTTCTGGGGCAAGTGCAGTGGGAGGCTCGCGGCGAGAGTGAAGGCGCAGCCACCGGCGCGTCGCGGAAATCCGCCGAGCACTCCGAACTGGAGATCCCGGCCCTGCATCGCGGCATCCCGCGAGTATTATTCGCGCTGCTCCAGTCGATGTACCTGATCTTTTATGTGGTGGCTCTGATTCATTGGCCGGCGGTCGAGAAAATTTCCTGGCTCGATACTCGCGCTCCGCTGATTTCGATTGTCGTTTTGGTCACCGCTGGCGTCGGTATCCCGGTGCGGCTTTATTTCCTGTCAGCGGCAGCCTTCGACTACGCGCCCCTGGGCGAGAAATTCCGCAAGATTTTTCTCGGAGTTCTTGTGCTGGACGAGCTATGGGCGATCGCCCCGTTCCTGATCGTCTCCCAAATCGGTTTCGGCGGAGCTTTCGCAGCAACCGCTGCGCTTCTGTACGTTCCGTTTGCCGAGCGGACTTTAGTGCGGATGGCTTATCCGCGCGCATGATCAGGATCTACAACAGACGGAACTATGGGAAACTAGTCCGACCCGGCACGGGCCTTCCTCGCCCGACTTGTCGCTAGGATCCCTAAGTCGGGAAACGACAAAGGCACAGTCATGGTTTTCGCGGGTGGCCTGGTACCCGCTTGCAGCGCCTGCACCAGCGTTTCGAGGGCTTGGCCGGTGTTTGCAGGGATGACGACCGTCGCTGCCAACGTCCCGCTTTTTACCCACGCTTGCCCGGTTCTTGGCATCCCGTCGCAACCCAGAAAGGGCAAGCCTAGCCAGCGTTCTCGCGAGGCACGGTCGGGCAGCTCCTGGAATGCCTTTCGAGCCCCAATCGCCATGCTGTCGTCCTGACATGCAATTGCGTCGCATACGCTGCTTTGCGAGGTTGACAATCGCAACCACGAGCTCACGGCTTTGTGCGCGCTGGACTCGGTCCAGTTACCTTTTATGACTCTCACTTGCAGGTTGGCGGGTTTGGTCTCGTGCAACCCTTCGCTGCGTTGTTTTGCTGCGAGACTGTCGGATGGTCCCTGAATGTATAAGACACTTCCCCCGTTGGGGAGCAGTGCAGCCAACTGGCGGCCTTGAATGCGTCCAACTTCCAGATGATCGGAAGTGATCGCAAATAACGGCACGCGATAGGCTTTGCGGAGATCGGTAAGATACTCGACGTCGCGGTTGAGGACCACCCAGCCGATTCCGGCGGCTGCGGCTGCGGCCGCCACTTGCGGAAGCCCGGTTCCACCCACCGGCTCGAAGATGATGCCGTCCGGATGCGCCTCGGAACTGGATTGGATAATCTTCAACAACTGTTGGCTTTGGACGATCGCATCATTGTCGGCATACACAATCCGTACCTTCACGCCCAACCGATGCGCCGCATTTTCCGCTGCCACTGCCTGCTCTATCTGGTAGTCGTTGTCATCGGTGGTCAGCGCGACGACGAAGGTGAGTTCTTTCATTGACGGTTCCTTACCGTTAATCCTAGCCTCTAGCCGCCCTAAGGGCGGCATTACTTAAGGTCTACCCATAAAGAATGGAGCTTCAGCCCCGGGCAAAATAGGCGAATCATTACTGCGGTCGTGCCTCAGGTTCGGCCAGCCACGGCGCGGGTTTTCGGACGGGAGTATACTTCGCACGACCTGCGGGCGATCGCCCGCAGTGCGTACGATTACTCAGTCCTCAGGAGGAGCTTCGAATGAAAGCACGATTCAGTCTTTTGTCACTTCTAGGTTCGGGTATTGCCTTGATTGCAGTGCTAATGTCTGCAAGTGGGGTCTTCGCCCAAGACTCGAATACAGGCGCAGGACCCTTTGCGGCATTGACCGGCGTGATGCTGCTGTTTTTCGTGGTTTTTGGTTTAGCAGCGTATGTTTACGCGTCTTTGGCGGTTCAGACTATTGCCAAAAAGACGGGCACCGCCAATGACTGGCTGGCATGGATTCCGATTGCGAATCTGTTCTTGATGCTGAGCGTGGCCAAGAAACCCATGTGGTGGTTCATCCTCTTTTTGATTCCCCTCGTAGGCGTGGTGATGATGATCATCGTCTGGATGGCGGTAGCCGAAGCTCGCGGCAAGCCAAACTGGTGGGGCATTCTGATGATCGTGCCATTGGTGAATTTTGTGGTTCCGGGTTATCTCGCCTGGGCGGACTGAACTGATCGCTTCTTCTACTTGATGCCGGTTTCGTTTACGTCCGGGTTGTAGAAGAAGGTAAAGCGGAGGCCGAGATACTGGCCACCAAATTCACTGGGCAGCGGGGGGAAAGGATTCGATGCGGTGATGCCTCCGTAGGCGGCGCGGTCGAGGGCAACGTCGCCGGAGCCGCTGACGTAGTGCATTCCTGCAACCTTGCCGTCCTTGGTAATCACAAATTCGATCGAGACCTCGCCTTTCTTCAGCAGAGGCGCCATGGCGGATTCAGGAATGAGGTTGTACCAATTCTGCCGGACGTCATGCAGGACGCGCTGCAGGTAGGGGCCAAAGTCCACGCCCATGGTGTCGGTGGTGATCTCCATCGGCCCGACGCGGGCGGTCGGCTGGCGCTGGCCAAGTCCCATGTCGCCGTTGTCGCCGGCGTACTTGCCGCGGCTCTGGGCGGCGGCCTGCGCGGCTTGAGCGATGGACTGGCTGGCCGACATTGGCGCAGTGTTGAAGCTCGGCGTCTTAGTGACGGGAGGACTCTGTAGCCTCGCTGTCTGCGGTGGCGGTGGCGCGGGCTGCGGCTGCTGTTCCTGCGGCGCCGGAGTTTGCGCGGCTGCGGCAGGAGCCTGCTGCTGTGGCGCTGGAGCTGACGGACCCTGCCGGCCCGCCTTCATCACGTCCAGCAGCTTCTTCAGTTGCTGACGGTCGAGCCGCGGCTGTTTGGACATCGCGACCCGGTCCTTGTCGGAGATCTTATCCGTAGGCGGCGTTTTGACCCGTTGCGCGTCCGGCGGCATATTCAGGAAAGTTATTTTCTTGTCTTCCGGGCTGGTGTTGACCAGCATCACGGCGCGCTGGGGAAAAAATCTGGCAAGCTTCGGCGCATTCAGGATAAGCAGAATCGCAACGATGTGGAACACCACCGACATCCAGAAGGCTTCGCGTTTTCTGGAGCGGGCCAGTTCGTCGCGGGCCTGAATCAGCAGGGTCGGGAAGTCGTGGGTCTCCCGGTACGCCGATTCCCAAGCATTCGATTCGAAGAGGTCTCCCTGCTCGGCGATCGGCTCGGTTGGCGGATCCTGCAACGGGATTTGAATTAGCGCCATTTACAGCTTATGTCGTTGGATGCAGATCGGAGATGCACAGCTCGGACGCGGAGCACTCCCTCGACAATTCTCTCATCTTTTGGCCGGAGGCCAAGAGTTCTTGTGGTTCAAGCACTTAGGACAAGAGCACACCTGTCCCAAGCTACCTACTAAGGCTACCGGGGAATCGGTTCCCGGGCTGTCAAAAAGTGTAAACACTTGTTACCGGCGTGACGCCGGATGGGTTTTTGCGGGTATCTGTTGATTTGGCGAGGTGTAGATCGCGGAAGATTTTCGACTGGGAGAGGTTATGAAACGAATTGTTACGTTGATGCTGCTGGTCTTATTGAGCGTTGCCGCTTCGATGCCAGCTCAAGCTCGAACCAAGACCCCCGACTACTACGGAAGCCAGTCCAAGGCGGCCAAGCAGCAAAGAAAGATGTTGAAGAAGGAAGCCAAACAACAGCGGAAAGAGATGAAACGGTACTTGAAGGAACAACAGACAGAAAGAGCAGAAGGCAAACCGTCGGTCAATTTAGGCGGGAGCTTTTTCCTAACCGCCTGAGCCTCTACCCAAGCTCCAACTTACCAGCATGCTCCGCAATCCGGGCGTTGATTTCCAGAGCGACAGCCAGGGCGCGACGGCCATCTTCCAACGGGACGACCGGTTTCTGCCGCTTGCGGACCGAGTCCAAGAACGACCGGATTTCGGCGTGCAGAGGTTCTTCCTGAGCAATCACTGGTTTGGAGATTTTGATTTCCGGGTTTATTGATGGCGTGCCGGCATGATCGCCGCCGACCGTGAATACCAGTAAATCCTGCCGACCGTAATCAATGGAAATATATTGATGCGGCTGAAAGAAGCGCATCTTGCGGACGCGCTCGGTGGAGACCCGGCTGGCGGTGAAATTCGCCACGCATCCGGATTCAAATTCGATGCGGGCGTTGGCGATGTCTACTTTGCCGGAGAGAATGGGCATTCCCACGGCGCGAATCTCTGCTACCGACGAGTTCACAAAAGACAGCACGGCGTCGAGGTCGTGAATCATCAGGTCGAGCACCACGTCCACGTCGAGCGAGCGCGGGTTAAAAATGCTCAGCCGGTGGACTTCAAAGAACATTGGCTTGGTGATGAGTGGAACCGTGGCTTGGACGGCTGGGTTGAAGCGCTCAAGATGTCCGGCTTGCGCAATTCTGCCGGAGGACTTTGCCAGAGCGATCAGTTCATCGGCTTCGGCCAGCGAGGTTGCCAGCGGCTTTTCGATAAGGACATCAACTCCGGCCTGCATCAGAGTGCGGGCCGTCGCCAAGTGGTGAATGGTGGGTACGGCGACCGACGCGGCCTGAACTTCGCTGTGCGTCGAGACCAGTTGCTCGATCGATCCAAAAGCGCGGCAGTTGAATTCTTTGGCGACCGCATCGGCACGGCCAGGGTCTGAATCCACCACGCCGACTAACCGCACCGGCCCACCCTGCTGCGCGAGCTCGTGGTACACACGGGCGTGATTGCGCCCGAAAGCGCCTACGCCGACAACCGCTACTGCGGTAATGTCCCGGAGCGGCAGATCATTCTCCTAATGATTGAAACCGCAGACCGAGAATCAAGGAACTTAGCGACGGGGCTCAACGGTCCGCGATCACACGAAGTTACTATGCGTGCGCCCGTTTAAGCAAGGCGATCTGTCCGCCATGATAGGCCGCGTGCTGCACCGCGCCGTTCAGCATGAACAGCAGATTGTAGTCTTTGTCGGTGAGGGGATCATACAACCGGGATTCGGGGAGCGCCGAAACCGCTTTGATTAATTCCTGATGGTTTCGTCGCAGGGCTGCGACCGCTTGCTGCCACGCCGCTTCGCTGACATGCTCGATGCGCCCGAAGTCGTCTTCATCGCTGAGCGAAACACTCTCTCCACGAATTCTGCGAATGCAAACTTGCTCCCAGACGGAGATGTGCAGCACCAGTTCCCAGATGCTGTGCGCGGTGGGAAGCGGTCGGGCGGCTGCTGTCTTCGCATCAATTCCATCCAGGATTTCGATCAGCGCTGGGCCGTGCCAGGCCTCGCCATCGAAGGCGCGATTGAGCTGGTCAACGATGAACTCGATCTGCGACATGAAAAGAGTTTAGCTAAATTGGCTCGCGTGGGTCGGACATTCTTGTCCAACGCTTTTGACTTTGCTTTTGGTTCTTGCCTCAATCCCGAAAGGTGGCAGGAAAGCCCGGCTACATAAATGGTGCGGGCATTTGTCGGACAGGAATGTCCGACCCACACGGGCCTTGCTGGTCCTCTGGGTTCGACTAGTCCGCAACCATTGCGATTCCGGCTTTATCGGCCGCCACGATCACAGCGTCTCCATCCAGCAGCAGGCATTTGTTGGCATCGAGAGCTAGGCACATCGCACCCGCAGCGCGCATGACTTCGATCGTCTTCACTCCAACTACCGGGACATCGAACCGCATGTCTTGCTTGGGCTTCGCGATCTTTACGACGGTGAGACTGCGGTCGAGGACTGATTTGTCCGCTTCCAAAGACGCCATGATTTGTCCGGCGCGCGTAATCGTCGCATCGGTGCCTTCCATGGCTTCGACTGCGACGCAAGCGGTTTCGGCGATCACGACCGTCTGGCCGATGTCGTACTCGCCGAGGCCGCGAGCTACGGTGCGTCCGTAGTTGATGTTTTTTCTTTCCTGCGGTGAGGGGGCGCGCTTGGTCAGCGCGCCTGCTTTCGCCAGCAGAGGCTCAAGAAGCGCTGTCGAATTTTCCAGCACGATGCCTTCGTCCGCCAGAACCTTTGCGACTGCGCCGAGAAGCGCGTCGGTGTTGCGCAGATCGAGGGAGAGCAGCAGCTTCGCTAGGCGCCAGTCGGGACGGATGCTGGAAAAAATCTGCTTATGCTTCACCTGTCCGGCCATGACGGCGCGGGTCACGCCTTCGCGGCGGAAAGTTTCGATGAGCTTGGAAAGTTCTCCCAGCGAAAGCCAGTGCACGGTCGCGCCGCGGGACTCGATCTCCGGAGAAGTTTCCTCTTTGATCGCGGCGACAACAACGTCGTAACCTTGCGCGCGAGCAGCGTCAAGGACGAGGAACGGGAAGTGTCCGTTGCCTGCGATGATGCCGAGTTTGGGGTGTTCGGGCGTACTGGCGATGTTACAACAGGAATCCACTCGACAGACTCTCCATTGCTACACTTTTAGCGAGGGTTAAAGGCTATCTCTGATGAGCAGCAAGGAAGAACAGCCATATCAGAAAAGCGCATCCTCTCGAAGGATTCCGCGCAGGATTCAATGGGTAGCCGCCGCCGCTGGCTGCTTTGCTGGAGTTGCCCTTTTGAGTCTTAGCTGGAGCGTGTTCCTTTTGGCGGTTTTCCTGGTTCTAGGTGCGATGGTATCTCTTCTGTTTCCGCGTGCGGGGAGATGGTTGGTTGTTGTCCCTGCTCTCGCAGTGAGTGCAATAGTTCTTCCGATCTTCATTGCAAATCCCGTCGAAATGGTTAAAGCCGTCATCGTCGGGCCCCATTACATTACCTTTCAAGCTGTGAGCCTATGCTGGCCGCTCTCACCGATGCTGCTCGTATGGTGCGACGCGGCCCTTTTGATTGAGGCGGTGAAAGTCAGGCGTGCACAATTGACGGAGTCCCCTTCCACTAATCGCTAACTAACCGAAGTAGGCATTTACAGCTACTTAATCACTACCGCTCCGACCCCTCAATAAACCGAATCAGCGTCCGCATCCTCGCCGTCAGTCCTGCGCTGAGTTTAGCTTGTCTGTGCTTGGTTGGTGTGCCCTGAGGCAATCCGCTACTCGTGCCGCAAAGCCTCGATCGGGTCCAACCGCGAGGCGCGGAAGGCGGGGATCATGCCGCTCACTAGGCCCACGAAGCCGAGAATGAGCGTGGATGCGATCAAAGTTGACGGAGCGATGATCAGGCGGATGTCGCCGGCTTCTCCATTTTTGGCAAAAGCGCTGTACAAGGTAAGCCTGCCCACGGAAAGCGCGACCACATATGCCAGGATCACTCCCAACACGCCGCCAATGAAGGTAATGGTGAGAGCTTCGGCGAGGAATTGCATCAGGATGTAGCGCCGCGGCGCGCCCAGCGCCTTCTGTACGCCGATCTCGCGGGTGCGCTGGGTGACCGAAACCAGCATGATATTCATCAGGCCGACACCGCCAATGCCCAGCGTGAGCGTGCCAATGAAACCCATCAGGATTTTCAATCCGAGCGTGATGATTTCAAACTGATGCACCTGCATCATGATGTTGAAGACTCTTACGGCCTGGCGGTCGGACTGGTTGAATTTGTGGGGCACTGCCAGGATGCCGCGTACCGCCTGCTCCAGCTCCGCGTACTGCGGCGTCTGATAGTTGAACCAGATGGTGTCGAGGTAATGTGTGTCCCGCAGATCGCTCATGCTGGTGAAGGGGATGTAGATGGTGCGGTTGATGTCGTCATTCCCCTCTTGCATCTTGGCGCTCAGAACACCGACGACTTCGAAGCTGAGGCCATTAAGCCGGATGCGCTCGCTTAATGCGTTACGTCCGGAAAACAATTTTTCCTTCGCCTCCGAACCAATCACCGCTACGCGGCCGCGCTGAATCTGGTCCTCGAGGTTGTAAAAGCGGCCCTCCCCTAGCTTGAGGGAACGGATGTCGTAGACGTTGGGATCGTTGCCGCTGACGTTCCACGTGAAAGCCCTGGTGTCGTACTGAACCGTCACCTGCTTTTCGGCGTTGGGCGTGATGTGGGTAATCTGGGGAAGATTAGTAATCAGGGTTTCTACGTCGTCCTGGGTAAAACGGATGGGGATTCCCGCCTTCTGTCCGCCTGCCTGCATGGAAGTAGTTCCCGGCACCACGATGACGAGCTTCGTCCCGAAATTGGCGAAAATGTTGGCGCAGGCCTGACCGAATCCGTCACCGTACGCCAGCAGCATCACGACCGTGGCAATGCCCCATGCCATGCCGAGCATGGTGAGCGCGGTGCGCCGGCGATTGTGCCGCATCGCCGCGTAGGCTTCCTGGAGCAGATCATGCATTACGTGTGCCTTATTACTCCTGCCGCAGCGCCTCGACCGGCTGCAGCATAGCCGCTTTGCGCGCGGGATAAAGCCCGGCGACCACTCCGGCCAGCGTTAGACTGCCGATTGCCAGCAAGGCTGACATGGGCACCAATTTCGGCGGATCAAATCCGCCGGGACCCTGCACCGTTCCCATCATCGCCATCAGGCCGCCCGCGAAACACATGCCGATTAGCCCACTGCCGAGCGTGAGGAGCATCCCTTCGAGAAAAAACTGAAACAGAATGCTGCGATTGGTCGCGCCCAGGGCTTTACGCAACCCGATTTCATGGGTGCGTTCGGTAACGGCGACCAGCATGATGTTAATCACGCCAATCGCGCCCAGCGCCAGCGTCACCATTCCCACCGCTCCCAGAAACATATTCATGACATCGAAAATGGTTCCCACCATCTTGGAGGACTGAATAGAATCCCATTCGTCAAAGGCGTTTTCATCGTTGGCATCGAATCCGTGATTGCGTCCGATGATCCTGTGGACCTCATCCTGCGCCAACAGGTGGGCGTTGGTTGTCAGCGGTTGATATTCAATAAAAGAAATTGAGTTCTCGTGGTTTTCTCCCTTGACCGGGAAAGCCGCAGCCATCACTTGAAAGGGAATGTAGCCGCGCATGTTCAGCCACAGGTTGTCGCCGCGGCCGAGATGCGGCGTGGTGCCGACGACTTCAAAGCGCAGTCCGTTCAGCAGGACAAAGGCTCCGACCGCCGGCCGGCCAGGGAACAGGGTTTTTTGCAACTCGCTGCCCAGGACGATGACATTGCGGCGTTGTTCATTGTCCATTTCATTGAGCCAGCGGCCTTCTTTGATGGGAAGAAAACTGATCTCATTCAGCTGCGGCTCGGTGCCCAGGATTTCTCCGCTGGCATTGGCCCATTCGCTGACTGAGTGCAGATCTTCGCGAGAAATCAGCGGCGCAGCGTTGCGGACGTGTGGAGCCCTTCGGATATCCAGACAGTCTTCGTAGGTGAGCAGATAGGAACGGGCGGAGTTCATGTTGCCCGACACCGCCGGCGCGCGCCCGGGAAAGATAAACATGATGTCCTTGCCGAACTCGGCCATCTCGCGCTTGTTGCCCGAGCGGAACCCCTCACCAACCCCTACTAGCAGCAGTAGAGATCCCACGCCCCAGGCGATCCCGAACATAGTCAGGAATGAGCGCAGCTTGTGCGCCCACAGGTTGCGGAAAATCTGGACGAAGATGTCTAAAAGCGATCGCATAGATCCTCAAACATTGTACATTTGCGGCAACACTAATTCTGCCCGGTTTTTTTCTCGGCAGCCTGCTTCTGGGCGGCCTTTTGGGCCTCTACCGTCCAGGGCGGGACAATGCCGTTTTCGCGGGCATAAGCCACCAGTTGGCCGAGGTGCTCGTGGGCGTCGGCAACCAGGATGTACACCACGTCGCCGGCATTCGCCTGGGGCCCAAGTTTCGGCACCAGTTTTGCGAAATCGGCGTTGCTCATGCCGTTGATCGTCTTCTGGGCAAAATCCCAGGTTTGGTTCAAATCCGCGACGATCTGCGCTTTATCGGTGGTGGATTTCTCAAACGTCTTTCCGTCGAATCCCGCCGGTGGCACGGCGCCGCCCAGGGCAAGGATTTGATACCGCTCGGCAGCGACGTGGAGAAACACCTCCGCAAAGGAGCGCGAATCGGGCGTGGGCCGCCACGTCAGCTTATCGGCGGGAATCGCGTTTGCCAGAGCTACCATTTTTGTCTGCACCGTCTGAAGGTCAGCCAGCGACTGCCCCTTCATGTCATAACTGGGGGCCGTGTGGTCGGCAGCATCGGCGGCGGTTTGTGCGGATGCACCCGTCGCCCAACCACTTAGGGCCACCGTATGTAATACGAACGACAGCAGCAATTTGTTCATTTTCTGGTCTCCTCAGAAAGAACGCTGCTTTCTTAGACGGGCGAGGGAGGAAATGGTCAGAGCGGAATCGCGATTTATCGCCAACAATCGGGCCTGTGGACCCGCCAACTGCACCCTGTCATTGGTGAAAAGCACCACTTTGGAGGGATTGACAGTTTCCTGCTAAAGAGGAAAATGAAGAAACTGGTTCGAGCGATGACGGGGATGTTGCTTCCAGCCGGAATACGGGAAAAACAAAGTTTCGATAAAGGAAAGGCTGGCATGTCAACGGTCCGGGTTCTCGTCGTCGATGATTACGAACCGATTCGGCGATTCATCTGTTCGACGCTAGGGAAGAAGCCAGAATGGCAGGTCATCGGCGAGGCGCCCGACGGGTTGGAAGCTGTTCGCAGAGCCCAAGAGCTCCAGCCTGACTTGATCGTTTTGGACTTAGGGCTGCCAGGTCAAAACGGGATCGAAGCCGCTCGGCAAATCCGTAACCTCTCTCCGCGATCCAAAATACTCTTCGTGAGTCAGGAATCTTCTGCCGATATCGTGCAGGAAGCTCTCGGCTCGGGAGCACTTGGCTACGTGGTTAAGGCTCATGCTGCGAGCGAGCTGTTAGTGGCTATGGAAACGGTGCTTGAGGGCAGGCAGTTTGTCAGTGGCGGAGTGTCGGGTCACATTCTCGCCGGCGGGTCGGACTCGCCGGTGCTCGCACCGGGAAGGCAGGACATCACTCGCAGCCACCAGGTTGAATTCTATTCTGATGATGCAACTTTTGTGGTGGGCTTCAGTCATTTTATCGAAACCGCACTAATAGCCGGGAGCGCGGTTATTGTGGTTGCGACCGAGTCGAATCGCGAGGGCCTTCTCCAGAGATTACGGGAGCGTGGCGTGGACATTGTTGCCGCCATTGAACGGGGGAGCTATATCGCTTTGGACGTCGCCGACACGCTCTCGACTTTCATGGAGAATGATGTGCCCGACCCAGTCAGATTTTTTGGAGTTGTGGATGATTTGATCGCAGCAGCGGCTCGGACAACAGCGGGGGATCCTTCACGGGTCGCGATTTGCGGGGAATGCGCGTCAATTTTGTGGGCGCAAGGTAAGGCAGACGCGGCGATTCAAGTGGAGCAACTTTGTAACCAGTTAGCTAAACGATACAAGATGGGTATTCTTTGCGGGTTCTCATTGAGCGACTTTTATCGCGAGGAAGACAAGCAAATCTTTCAGACAATTTGCAGCGAATGCTGATCCATCGTTCGCCCGCCAAAGAAGGACTCTCACCCAGCAGCTCGGGTTGGCTCGCGTTCCGTATCCCAAGGAACGCGAGCATGGACGGTGGTACCCCACTTGGGTCGCGAGTCGATGGAAAGTGTTCCCTTCAGGAGCTTCAGCCGCTCCTCCATGCTGACCAGTCCAAGCCCTCGACTCTGCCTAGCGGCTTCACGATCAAATCCAGCGCCGGAATCCCTCACCGTGAGGTGAATCTCGTCCGACGTTCCCGACAATTGCACATCGAAGTGCCGTGTCCCACTGTGTTTCGCCGAATTGTGGATGGCCTCCTGCAGCACTCTAAACAAACAGAGAGAAATATCCTGCGGTAAAGGGCTGAGCAAGTCATGGGCTTCAAAAACAATCTCCACTTTCCGCTGTTCCGCGAACTGTCGGCAGAACTCTCTCATGGCTGCAACCAGGCCTAGGTATTCCAGTTTTGGAGAGTGCAACCTGTGCGCCAGGTCTTGGATATCCTTCGATATCTCTAGGGCCCTCGTCCGCAATTCGTCCCCAAGGCCGCGAAGTTCAAGCATCTGCTCGGGAAGTTCGTTCTTCAGTTGCTCAATACCCACAGCTAACATTGCGAGGCTTTGGTTGGTGTCGTCGTGAAGTTCCCGGGCGATCCGGGCACGTTCTTGCTCCTGCGCCTCAATCAACCTGCCCGCCACACTGGCACGCGCCTCTTCCGCCAGTTTGCCCTCTGTGATGTCCTCCACAAATGCGAAGACCAAGGGGAATTGCCTATCGCCTTGCTTCAAAAGAGAGACATTCAGACGTCCCCAAACCCGGGTGCCATCTTTTCTCACATAGCGTTTTTCCAGCGAGTAATGGTCGATGATGCCTGCACGCAGCTCTTGAAAAAGAGCGTAATCGTCCGCGGAATCCTCGGCACTTGCAAATTGAGAACAGTGCATGCCGCACAGTTCGCTCTTCGAGTACCCCAGCATGGAACAGAGCGCCGGATTCGCCAGCAGTACCTGCCCTTCGAGATCCTCTATGGCGATTCCCAGGGAGGCTTGCTCGAAAAGACAACTGAAAAGCTCTTCACTCTCAACTGGCAACACTCGCGACGCCATAAACGCTCCCAATGCTCAATGTGTTGTTTCAGTGCCCCATCCGATAGCGCTCACTTTACCAGAAGTCCGCCCGAGTGGGCCTGAAAAGTGAAGGATCGAAACTGCTACCAGGCTCTCCCAATGCCGCCCGACCCGATAATCTTTCGCAGCCACTCCGGTGGGCCGTTCCGTGCTGTCGCCTCTTTTGCCTTATGCAAGGCAGCCTCGCCTTCCTCTGGGCTGGCGCCGATCCCGAACGAAAAATCCGTTCCCTCGATAATCTGGACGCGACCGTCCGCGTAAACTTGAAAAGGCTCCCTGAAGATCTGCCGAGCTTGAGAAAGTTTGGCGTTCAATTCCTGGCGGGATTCTCCCTTGCACAGAAATTCATCCTCACCGGGGTGGTATGCATCCAAGCCGACGCTGACCAGTATCTTGGCGAGCCTGCGTAAGAGCGCGTCACCGGCGATATGACCATAAACGTCATCAAAAGTTTTCAGGAGGTCAACGTCGGTGACGGCTACAAACGGACTGGCTTTCCCTTCGTCGAAGGCCTGACGGTTAGGCAATCCAGTCAGCGCGGAGATTAACAAGACTGGCTTTTCCACAATCTGCGTTGCTGGCAGGACTCGTCGATGGAGCGAGATCGCAGCTTTCGCCTCCTCAAGGCTCGAAGAGATTCCGCTCTCCACCATGAAAGCGGCGAGGAAGCCCGGGGAGCGGGAGATGCCGTGCTTGCAGTGGATCAAAATCTGTTCGCGTTTGTCCGTCTGCTCCCGCAGCCAAAGCAACGCTTCCCGCACATGCTTGGCAGAGATGGTCTCTATGTCGGGGGCCTGAATCCACTTGTACGCCTTGCCGGGATGCTCAGCTGCCTGGTTTCGCCCCGGTGGATCGTAAGCGTCGGGACCGCGAACGTTCAGGATCGCGGTGATCTTCTCTGGATTCTTGCGGACGAGTTCGTCCGCGTCATCCTGACTGCCGAGCCAAAGGTTGTTAACGATGTGGTTCATTGTCCGGATCGACAGGCCTATCTTTCGTCAGATCTTTCAGTGTCGAGACCGTTTCGATGCCGTCTTCGACAGTGATGGTGTACCCGTCCGCGTCTTCACAAAACCACTCAGAAAGCTGGTCGGAGTCCTCGTTCACCTGGTCCTGGACAAGATGATCGTCCGCTGAAAGCTCGGTTGTGCGGAAGAGCGGCCAATTTGGCACCTGCGCGCGCGCTTCGTCCCATAGCCGTTGACGGTCCTCCGCGAGTTCTTCACCTTTCGAGATTCTCATCCGCATGCCAAACAGATGGAGAATCTGGTGCTGATCTTCTTCGGGAAGACTGCGAAACTCACCATCCGGCAACCACTCATCTTCCCAAAATATGCTATTCAAGGGGATCCCGCAGACTTGCCGCTCAGCATCCGATCGGTAGGTGAGCGCGGACAACCGCGCGACGGCAGTTGGGCTGAGCATTCTTGGGCTACCTTTCGGGATTATACGAATGCAGACAGTGTTGGAAGAAATTAAATATACGGTCCGTTGCAGGATTACTGACGCAAAACGGTCGATTACACCACTTACTTAATCACTCCGCGCTCCGACGTCTGAATAAAGCGGATCAGCATCTCCACATCCTCGCCGCGGTCCTGCTCGGACTTTAACTTTTCAATCGCCTGGGTGGTATTGAGTTTGGAGGCCAGCAGGACTTTGTAGGCGTGGTGAATTTTGCTGATGCGGTCTTTGGTGAAGCCGCGGCGCTCAAGCCCGGTGGCATTCAGTCCGTAGGCGTGAGTGTCGCGCGCGGCAACGGTTTTGGAGAAGGGAAGCACGTCGCGGGTGATGGTGGTTCCGCCTCCAATAAACGAGTGAGCGCCGATGCGAACAAAATGGTGCACCGGACAAAGCGCTCCCACCGTGGCCCATTCTTCCACGATGACGTGGCCGCCCAGAGTTGCGGCGTTGGCCAGAATGACGTGGTCGCCGATTACGCAGTCATGCGCGACGTGGGAGTAGGCCATGATTAGCGCATGGCTGCCGATGCGGGTTACTCCGCCGCCTTTTACCGTGCCGCGACTGATCGTGACAAATTCGCGGACAGTGTTGTCGTCGCCGATTTCGAGGCGGGTGGGCTCGTTTTTGTAGCTCAGGTCTTGAGGAGCAAATCCGATCGAGGAGAAAGGAAAGAAGCGGTTGCGGGCGCCGATTTTCGTGGGGCCTTCGATTGCGATGTGCGAGATCAGTTCGCAGCCTTCGCCTAGTTCAACGTTCGGGCCAATGGTGCAATAAGGGCCGACTTTGCAGGATGCGGGGACCTTTGCGGCGGGGTCGAGGATAGCGGTGGGGTGGGCGGTCATTGAAAAGCCGAGTTCATAAAGACTGACGCAAAAATTCTGGGTCTGCGGCCCAAGACAGGTGAGGGCACCTGTCGCTACACGATCTTATGCGGGCGGCGCGCTGGGCTCAGTTGATGGCCCTTTCATGCGCGCTCTCGCGACCAGACGGCAACTGATGGTCGCCTCGGCTACTTTCTTGCCCTCCACGTAGGCGATGCCCTCCATGCGGCCGCCGTCTCCGCGCCATACTTTTACATTGACCTCGATCCGCAACTGGTCGCCGGGGACAACGGGACGGCGGAAGCGGGCGCGCTCGATTCCGGTGAAGACCACAAGCTTCTCGTGGCGGTCCTCGAACTCACTGAGCAGCAACACGCCGCCGGCTTGCGCCATGGCCTCAACGATGAGCACTCCCGGCATGATGGGGAGATTCGGAAAGTGTCCGGCAAAGAAGTGCTCGTTGATGGTGACGTTCTTGATGGCCACGATGCGTTTCTCGCGGGTCATCTCAACGACCCGGTCAATCAGCAGAAACGGGTAGCGGTGCGGCAGGATCTTGAAAATTTCCTGCACGTCGAGCTGAGTTGCGGGAGTGTCCGCGGGGGTGGCCGCGGAGGCTTCAACGTTTTGTGGGGCGTCGGTCACGGCGGTGTCTGTCATTCTGGTTTGGTCAGGTGCTGGTTCACTCAGGCGCAGATTATACTTTATCGCACGCACGTCGACGCCGCTAAGGAGAGATTCGTCCGATCTGCTATGAGTATTCCAAGCCCCGCCCAGCAACTCCGCTATTTCGGCAAGCAGCAGACCCGGATCGTAGATACGATTTCGCAGTTGGTCGAGATCGAATCGCCAAGCGACGTAAAGGCGGCAGTGGACCGCCTGGGAGCGGTGCTGGGATCAATGTTTGAAGAAATTGGCGGCCAGGTCACCTTTCATCCCGCGGCAAAATCCGGCAATCAACTGCAGGTGGATTTCAAAGCTCCGAGCACCCCTAGGCAAAAACCTGTGCTCCTGCTGGGGCACATGGACACCGTCTATCCCATCGGAACCATTTCCAAAATGCCATGCCGTGTGGCCAAGGGGCGGGTGTGGGGTCCGGGCGTGCTCGACATGAAGGCGGGAATTGCGCTGGCTTTGCATGTGATCGGCGCTCTCAGCGCGTGGGGGTTGTCCCGGCCGGTGACCCTGCTCTTGGTTTCAGACGAGGAAGTCGGCAGCAAGTCTTCGCGCGCGATCACCGAGAAATCGGCGCAGAGCGCTGCGGCCGTGCTCGTGCTTGAGCCGGCCTACGGGCTTCATGGGGCGGTCAAGACAGCCAGAAAAGGAATAGGTGACTACACGATCAAAGTCACTGGGAAAGCCGCCCACTCCGGACTCGACTTCGAGCAGGGTCAGAGCGCGGTGTTGGAGTTGGCGAAACAGATTTGTGAAATCTCGAAGCTGGTGGACTTGAAGCGCGGCATCACTTTGAATGTGGGCAAGGTGAGCGGCGGGACGCGAGTGAACGTCGTTCCCGCAGAAGCGATAGCGTTGGTAGATTTGCGGGTGGCGACTGCGCGCGATGGAGTTCGGCTCGACCGCAAGCTGCGCGGCCTAAAGCCCTTCAACCGGAAATGCAAAATTACCGTGAGCGGCGAGCTTAATCGTCCGCCGATGGAGCGCACCGCCGGGGTAGCGAGCCTCTACGCAAGAGCACGAGAAATTGCGAAAGGCCTGGGATGGAGTTTGCAAGAGGCGTCGGTAGGCGGCGGATCGGACGGCAATTTCACCGCTGCTCTGGGGATTCCGACCTTGGATGGGCTGGGTGGAGTTGGCGAAGGCGCGCACGCGGAGCATGAGTCCATCGTGATTTCAGAGCTGCCGCGAAGGGCAGCGCTGCTGGCCGGGCTGATTCAGAACGTGTAGCGCCGTCTGGGCCTGTATTCAACCGGGTAAGTTGAACTTCACCTCTCAGAAGCCTAGAATTTCAACAGCGAAGCTGAGGCTGCGCCGCGTCCGAGGAGCGAACATGGAAATATTTTCACCGGTCCACATTCTGTTGATCGTAGGCATTGCCCTGCTGCTTTTCGGGCCCAGTAAGTTCGCCCAATTGGGAAAAGGCTTGGGAGAAGGCATCCGCAATTTCAAGTCAGAAATAAAGAAGACCGACGACGAGCCGAAGAAACCCTAGCACTCACAATGCTCCGTGCTCGCGGAGCATTTGCCACACCAGGTCAACCGGCAGGCCCACCACGTTGAAGTAATCGCCTTCAATTTGTGAAATCCAGCGCGAGGCGTGTCCCTGAATCGCGTAGGCTCCGGCTTTGTCCATTGGTTCGCTCGTGGAAACGTAGTCGCGAATCTCCGTGTCGGTGAGCGGAGCAAAGGACACAGCGGTCTTTTCCGAGCGCACATCTTCGAAACCAGCGCCGATCAGGCAGACGCCTGTAATCACAAAATGCTGGCGGTCAGATAACAAACGCAGCATGCGAGCGGCGTCTTCCGCGTCGGAGGGTTTGCCGAGGACTTCGTCGCCAACCACCACCACGGTGTCGGCGCCGAGAATCACGGTGTCGGGAGCGGGCGCGCGAACCGTCCGCGCTTTATCTCTCGCCATCCTTTCCGCGAAGGCAGCAGGGGCTTCTCCAGCGTGCTGGATCTCGTCTATATTCGCAGGACGGACCACGAATTGGATCCCCGCGTCTTTCAAAAGCTCTTGTCTGCGGGGAGAAGCTGAGGCGAGCACGATGGGCATCGGAGTTTAAGGCTCCAGCAGGATGTTATCAATCAGCCGAGTCTGCCCAACGAACGCCGCAACTGCTGCGAGGGCGCGCCTCGTCACAACGGTCTCGGGTTCAAGACTTTCAGGATCGACGACTTCGATGTAGTCCAATCGCACCGCGGGCTCGGCGGCAAACTCCTGTTTCGCGGCGGCAATCAGGTTTGCGGAATCGTGTTCACCGCTCGCGAATAATCTCTGAATTCGCATCAGAGACCGGTACAACACCAGCGCCGACTTGCGCCCCGAGGGGCTGAGATAGGCGTTGCGTGAGCTTATTGCCAACCCGTCGGTTTCGCGCACGATCGGACAAACTTCAATCGTGACTGGCATATTCAAATCGCGCACCGCGCGCTGGATGATGGCAACTTGCGCCCCGTCTTTTTGTCCGAAGAAAGCAACGTCCGGTTCCACGATATGAAAAAGCTTGGCGACTACCGTGGTTACTCCACGAAAATGTCCGGGGCGCGACTTGCCGCACAGCCGGTCGCTGAGTCCCTCGACTACCACCCAGGTCACGGCCCCCTTGGGATACATTTCCTCGACCGAGGGTACAAACACCAACTCCACGCCTGCTTGCTCGAAGAGCGCGCAGTCGTTTTGCAGCGCCCGCGGATACTTGGCGAAGTCCTCGCTGGGACCAAACTGAGCGGGGTTTACAAAAATCGAAGCCGCGACCAAATCCGATTTCGCTCGTGCGGCTTTAACCAACGACAAGTGTCCCTCATGCAAAGCACCCATGGTCGGCACCAGTCCAAGCCGCGCGCCACTTGAGCGTGCAGAGCGGCAGAGTGCGCGCGTTTCCGCAATGCTGTGAACCAGCTTCATAAAGTTGGGAATCGAAGTTCCAGCGTGAAGAATACCGTACCGCGAGTGTTTCACGTCGAGACCCCCAGAGCTGGGTTCCGGTCGCCGCACCCATTCGCCGCACCCATTCTTGACACGCTGGTCAACGGCTTTTATTCTTAAGTCTAGCTCCCTGGACTACTTACGCCTCAGTGCGTGCTTCCGCGACCTGCGCGGTACCAGGAGGGGGCGCGGGGGTGGCAATGCTCATCGAAATTCACGAACTGGAAACCCATGCGGTTGATTTCAGCGAGCAGTTCGAGCCGGGCGTCATCGATCTGGGGGAGGAAGTCCGCCAGACTGCGGTTCTGAAGACCTCCGGGCGTGCCCAGTTAGTACGCGAGCATCACGGTAAGCACATACTTGTCAATGACATACGGGTGGCGGGAGACTTGTCCACCAAGGTGGAAGTGATCTGTGCCCGGTGCCTGGAGCCGGTGGTCGAGGAAGTGGCCAGGAAGTTTGACCTGCTATACCGACCGCAGGGCGCGGACGCGGGCAAGGCCGAGCTTTCCGTCACTGCCGCCGAAGCCGAAGTGGGATATTATCGCGGTGAGGGTTTGTTGTTGGAGGATGTTCTGCGCGAGCAGGTATTGCTGGCGCTGCCGTTGAAGGCAATCTGTCGCGAAGATTGCCGCGGATTATGTCCGCACTGCGGAAAAAATTTGAACACGGAACCATGCGGTTGCGCCGAGCCAGTGGAAGATCCAAGATGGTCGGCGTTGAAAGATCTGCGAGAGAAGATGAATTGAAGAAATCAGCTCTGAGCCATTAGCTTTTAGCTCTCATCCGCGGTGAACAGGTTTAGCTAACAGCTAAGAGCTTAGTTCTAAGGAAGGAATCTAATGCCTAATCCGAAACGGCGGCATTCGCAACGGCGCACCAGCACCCGGCGCGCCCACGATGCCCTGACTACCCATTCACTGTCTGAGTGCCCGAATTGTCACGAGCGGAAACTGCCGCATCGTGCCTGCCCCAAGTGCGGTTTCTACAAGGGGCGCGAAGTATTAGAAATCAAGGAATCCAGCTAAACCCTCCATGCCTGGCGTCATAGCTCTGGACGCAATGGGTTCGGACCGCGCTCCCAAGCCTGAGGTCGAAGGCGCAATCCAGGCAGCGCGGCGATTCGGCATTCATGTCGCATTGGTCGGTCCGGAGGAGAAAATTCGGGCCGAACTTTGGCGGCATCCGCTTGCCCGCCTGCTGCCAATTTCAATAGTGCACGCCAGCGAAGTCATCCTCATGGACGACAAAGCGCTGCAGGCCGTGCGCTCCAAGCGCGATTCGTCCATGCGCGTGGGCCTGCGTCTGGTTCGCGAAGGACGCGCTTCCGCGTTCATCACTGCCGGCAACACAGGTGCCGCCATGGCCACCGCCAAGATGGTCTTGGGGGGGCTGCCCGGCGTGGATCGACCGGCACTGGTCGCCATCATGCCAACCGCGACGGGTGTGGTTTCCACTTTGCTCGACGTGGGCGCCAACGTTGATTGCAAACCCCATAACCTCGAACAGTTCGCCGTTATGGGCGACATTTATTTCCGCAGCATGTTCGGTACCGAGCGGCCGCGCGTGGGACTGCTTTCGATCGGAGAAGAAGAAGGCAAGGGCAACGAACTTACCCGCGAAGCTTTTCAGCTCTTGAAGCAGCTTCCACTGAATTTCATCGGCAACGTCGAAGGGCGCGATATCTACAGCGGCAAAGTTGATGTGATCGTCGCTGATGGTTTTGTCGGCAACGTTGCGCTTAAGACTTCCGAGGGCGTAGTGAATCTGGTCCGCGCGACTTTGAAAGAAACATTGCGAGCGACCATCACCCGGCAGGTCGGATTCCTGCTTTCACGCAGCGCTTTCTCCGATTTCAAGAAACGCCTCGACCATACCGAATACGGCGGTGCTCCTTTGCTGGGAGTGAAAGGCGCATGCTTCATCACCCACGGGTCTTCTAACGTCAACGCGATTAAGAATGCGATTCGCGTCGCCTCTGAGTTTGTGGAGCGCGATACCAACCGAAAGATCGAAAGCGAGATGGCGAAAATGCGCTCGGCCAGTCTGGTTGCTACGCCCGTCTGAGATACAGATTGAACAATCCATAGAAGATGACAGAAGAAAACATTTCGCGAATTGTGTTTCTTTTTCCCGGGCAGGGGTCGCAAGCGGTTGGCATGGGAAAGGACCTGGCCGACCACCGTCCCATTGCCCGGCAGACTTTCGAGGAAGCGGACGAAGCGCTCGGGATAAAGATTTCCCAGCTTTGCTTTGAAGGTCCGGAAGAAAAACTGCGCCTCACCGAAAATACCCAGCCGGCAATCCTCACCGTGTCAGTAGCGGCTTGGCGCGTGCTTCAGGAAAAGGGACTCAAACCTGTGTTCGTCGCTGGACACAGCCTCGGTGAATACTCCGCGCACGTGGCCGCGGGAACCATGAGTTTTGCCGACGCCGTCCGCACCGTTCGCAGTCGCGGCAAGTTCATGCAGGAAGCGGTTCCGGTCGGAACGGGATCGATGGCGGCGATTCTTGGAATGTCCCCGGACGCGGTGGCCGGCGTTTGCAGCGATGCTGCGCAAGGCGAAGTCTGTGAATCGGCGAACATCAATTCTCCCGAGCAGATCGTGATCTCCGGCCACGTCGCCGCGGTCGAGCGCGCGGTCAAGCTGGCCGACGAACGCGGCGCCAAGCGGGCGAAAGTGCTCCCCGTCAGCGCTCCTTTCCATTGTTCGCTGATGAAGCCTGCGCAGGAAAAACTGTCGGTAGTTTTGGCGAGTCTGCAATTTGGTCCGCCGCGATTCCCGGTAGTGTGCAACGTGACTGCGCGCCCGGTCGAGAACGCGGAGAGCTCTCGAGAAGCTTTGGTGCGGCAGGTGACAGGGTCAGTGCGATGGAGCGAGTCCATGCAATGGCTGATTGCTCAGGGAGTGCAGACCTTCGTGGAGGTTGGCCCCGGAAAAGTGCTGTCCGGCTTGATGCGGCAGATCGACCGCTCGAAGAAATGCGTCAACGTGGAAGACGAGGCGTCGCTGCAGAAGACCTTGGAGCTCCTGCAATGAGTCCCGACGTCGCTGCGGAGCTTATTGAGGCATTGGAAGGAGAGGTGAACAACGGTGGATTCGACCAATTTTTCTACAATAATGCCGGCGACAATACCGCGGACACGATACTCGCTCTCGAAGCAATCGGCGCCGTAAGGACGGCCGACATTGTGAAGCGAGCGGCCGCCATGTTTCCAGGCGGCATGCCGCCCAAGGAGCGAGTCGCGAGACAGAATGTTCTACTCGCGACGCTCCATTCCTGTCGGGCCTTCGAGGCACTCGACCGTGAGTTCTATGAATATCTAGACGACCTCGCGGGGCTTGTTAAAACCTTCAAGGACAGTCATTAAGCCGTTGGTTGGCCGCTCGTCCTCGATGAATCCTACTCCGTCAGCCACCCCCACCAGTTTCCGCAATCAATCTCGTTGGGCGGGAAATGCAAGGTCTTGTCCGATTTCTCAACCCAGATATTCGCGCGCTGGGTGCGCTCGTTGATCGTGACCTGGACAATCACGCCGCTTCCTGTGGAATACGAACAATCCACCGAATAAGACTTGATGATCCCCCACTCGCCGGACGGTCCCCAGTCCTGCTGAAAATCTGCGAACTTATACTTCGAATATTGTTCCGGATGCTGCTTCCACTGCGGGTCCTGGGTCCAGATAGCATACGCGCCTTCGAGATTCTGCTGCTCCAGCGCGTGGAACAGCGTGCGCACGGTGTGGCGTTCGGAATGGTCGCGGAAGTGATATCCGAGCCACGCCAGGATAAGCGCAGCAAAGACTGCGGCAATGATCAGTTTCCTGCGGCGGCGGTCGGGCGCCTCGTCGTAAATCTTCGCATCCATCAAAGTCATAGCGCTCTAAGCATAATTGAATCCGAGGGAATAGAAAAAGTTCCAAGAAAGCATTCAGCACTCAGCACTCAGCCCGGGCTGGGGTTGCAGGAAACTCGTACTGGCTGAATGCTGAGTGCTGAATGCTGACTGCCTAAAGCGTGCGCTTGAACAGCGGCAGCGCGATCGAAAAAGTGATGATTGCGAAGAGTGACAAATAAAGCATGTCCGGCCAGATCGCGATCACGCCGGTTTCTTTCAGCAGAAGGGATTTGAATCCGTGCACCGCGAAGGTGAATGGGTCTACGCTGGCGATGGCCTGCAGCCAGCGCGGGAAGGCCTGAATGGGGTAGACCGCGCCGCTGGGGAAAAACAGCAGCGTATTTAAAATGCCA
>Ga0066789_10000049_pt1 | contig 31256 bp, 27 predicted proteins | sample OrgsoiDNA2013049_FD_70960 | JGI IMG/M metagenome (GOLD analysis project Ga0066789, IMG submission 70960) | Permafrost soil microbial communities from the Arctic, to analyse light accelerated degradation of dissolved organic matter (DOM) -... | ecosystem: Environmental > Terrestrial > Soil >...
ACAATATCGCGCCGGCGACGATCAGCGTCTCGAACACGTAGAGGAGTATCAGCCAATGGCGAGATAAGGCCTGGAGCAGGCTGCCGGGCATGGAGATCGCGAGCAGTGCCTGCAACGCGCGGCCACCACGCGTAACCCACACCATCCGGGAGAACGGGGAGTGGTAACGCTTCTCCGCTTCTTCAAGGATCTTGGTTATAGGCCGCTGCACCAGCCTTCGCGATCGTCGTGGTGCGCCGCGGCGTTCCCAGGGCTACCTTCACTGATTTTCTGCTGGGCAATCCGTGCACGATCGGAACGCCAAAGCTAGACCTTCTTGAGATAGAGGAACTGGATACGACCACTGCTCCGCACAGCGGCTGGGCTCATCCCGACTATGAACATTTCATTGAGTCGAAGTTGCGAGATGTAGATGACCGAGCCGCGTTTAAGTTTTCGGTACACACAGTACTAACGGGATCAGTTCGCCAAGAAGCATTCGTCAACTGTGGTACGCCCTTCATATTTGGCGAAACGAAATCCCACGCCGCAGCCTGGTCGGCCGCTCCTCGGAATACAGCGGGGACTACGTGATCATCTGCCGGCCGTGCGAGGTCCGGGCTTGCGACGACGACGAGACGATCGCGCAGAAAGATTCGTCCGACGAGACTTTCGTCGTGATCCGGATTGACCCGGATCACCAAGTCATAGCCTTCCTCCACCATGTCGACGGCCCGATCTTCCGTCGTAACCTCGAGTCGAACTTCCGGATATTTCAGCGTGAATGCGCCGGCCAGCTTTCCCATCGCGGTCTGCGAGAAGAGTAGGGGTGCGCTGATCCGCAACCTGCCTCGCGGCTTGCTTCCGCCCGAAGCGATCGCCGCCGCCGTCTCGTCGAGTTCGGCGAGCAATGCTCCTGTCCGCTCATAAAGCGCCCGACCTTCCTGGGTGAGTTTCAGTGCGCGCGTTCCTCGCTCGAACAGTCGCAAGTCGAGGCTGCTCTCGAGTTCGGACACCCGGCGGGAGAGCGTCGCTTTCGGACGTCCCGCAGCCCGGGCGGCCCGTCCAAATCCTCCGTGACGGGCGACCAGGTTGAAATCGGCGAGCGCAAGCAAATCCATGTGTTCCACCTGTGAGACGGTCTGTCTAAATATAGCGTCTATCGGCACGAATGCGGATCACTAATTTGCGGATGTGTCCTAACCCCAACCCGGAGTGATCCCCATGACCATCCTCGTAACCGGCGCCACCGGCAATGTCGGCCGCCAAGTCGTCGAACAACTCGTCAAGCGTGGTGCCGATGTCCGCGCCCTGGTCCGCGACCCGTCCAAGGCCAACTTTCCGGCGAGCGTCACTGTCGTGAAGGGCGACCTGCTGGACGTCGACTCGCTTCGGGACGCGTTCTCAGGGGTCTCGACCCTGTTTCTGCTCAATGCCGTGGTGGCGGAAGAATTCACCCAGGCATTAACCGCGCTCAATCTTGCCCGCGAGGCCCGTATTGAGCGGATTGTCTACCTCTCGGTGATCCACAGCGACCTCTACGTGAACGTGCCGCACTTCGCGGGCAAGTTCGGCGTCGAGCGCATGATCGAGCAGATGGGCTTCAAGGCCACCATCCTGCGCCCCGCCTACTTCATGAACAACGAAGTCACGATCAAGGACGTGGTGACCGGATACGGCATCTACCCGATGCCGATCGGCAGCAAGGGACTCGCAATGATCGACGCCCGCGACATCGGCGAGATCGCGGCCATCGAACTCATCCGCCGTGAGAAGTCCGCCAAGCCGCTTCCGCTCGAACGGTTCAATCTCGTTGGTCCCGACACGCTGACGGGCGCGAAGGCCGCCGCCATCTGGTCGGAGGTGCTGGGCCGTACAATTACCTATCCCGGCGACGACACCGCCGGGTTCGAGAAGAACCTTAGACAGTTCATGCCGAACTGGATGGCCTTCGACATGCGGGTGATGAGCGAGCGATTCCTCACCGAGGGAATGGTTCCGGAAGCCGGCGACGTCGAGCGTCTGACCAAGCTCTTGGGCCGTCCGCTGCGGTCCTATCGCGACTTCGTTTCCGAGATCACAGCCTCTGCCTGACGGCAGCGGCGAAATTCAAGCACGACCCACGAGTTGATCGCGGAGGGCAAGCTCTGATCACCCGGCAACCAAAACTGCGGGACGGTCTCCTAGCAGACGGCCCGCTATTCAAGGAGGCATCGATGAATAATCTCACGAACAATAGCGCCAAGGCCGCTCAGTCGAAGATACTGGTTCTTGGAGCTACCGGCGGTACCGGCCGTCTGATCGTCGCCCAGGCGCTGGAGCGCGGGCAGGAGGTCACCGCGCTGGTGCGGTCACCGGAGAAGGCGAGCGGGCTGAAAGGCGCCCAGCTCATTGTCGGTGACGTCCGTGATGAAAAAGCGCTTCGGGGAGCACTCGAAGGTCAGGACGCGGTCGTCAGCGCGCTGGGTACACCGGCAAGCCCCTTCCATGAGGTAACACTTCTCTCGGTCGCGACGGAGACGCTAGTCCGCGCGATGAAGGCCGAGCACGTCTCTCGCCTGGTTTGCATCACCGGGCTCGGCGCCGGGGATACTGCCGGGCACGGTGGCTTCCTCTTCGACAACGTGATCTTTCCGCTTCTGTTGAAGAAGGTCTACGCAGACAAGAACCGGCAGGAAACGATCGTCAGAAACAGCGGACTTGACTGGATCCTCGTCCGTCCCTCAGTCCTGAACGATAGGCCCGGGCGCGGGTCGGTTCGAGCCCTGGCGGATCCTTCCGGCTTCCGTGGAGGAGGCATATCGCGAGCAGACGTTGCGACGTTCGTCTTAGATCAACTGCATGCCGATGCTTGGCTGCATCGTTCCCCATTGATCACATGGTGACAACAGTTGCCGCATCCGGTGGTGGTTCGAAATCGATCCTGCGTACCAGTTCAAAAAGAAGCCTCCATTCACAGCTTGGTGCCGTTGGATCGATCGATTACCATGCCGAGGTAGTCCGCGCTCGCTGCGGCAGGGACCGACACCGTCGCCGCTCGGAACGCAGCGTACAATTTCATTGCCACCCCTATATCGAATTCGACGTACGATAAGCATTCAGCTTGCCGCCAAAAAGCACTGGTGACCGACCGCTTTTGGCGCAAAGCTGCCGTTCATACGCAAACAGAAAAAAGTCTGGATGCCGACGAGGGTTGGATTTGCGAACTGATTGATACTTGGATCGCAGAAGCGACTCCAGGGCGCCCCGTCTTCGCTAGTTCTCGATCCAAACAGTCATGCCCGGTTCAAAGTTTGCCGGATCCCCCTCGACGTCGAGACGCAAGCGAAGCGTGTTGCGGTCATGATCCCCAATGACCCGCTCGGCCTGCCAAGTAGCGAACGTTCCGAGCGGCCGCAGTTCGGTGATGACGGCTTTGGTCGTCCCATCGGTACTGTTCCGCATCACGCTCGTCGTTTCTCCCATCGAGAGACGATTAAGATGATCTTCACGCACATTGAACGAGAGCCATTGTTTGCCCGCCGCCTCAAGCATCAAGATCGGTTGACCCGCGCGAACATTCTCGCCCACCTCTGCGGCGATAACGCTGACCACACCGTCGGCCGGAGCCCGCAAGACCATTTTGTCGAGACGGTGCTCGAGTACGGTGACCGCGGCGGCCGCGGCCTGCACCTGCGCGTCGGCGATCGCGCGTTCCTCCCGGGTCGGGCCGGCCACGGCCGCATCATAATTCGCCTGAGCCACCGCCACGTCGGCACGTGCGCTTGCGACGTCGTTCTCGGCTTGGTCAAGCGACTGTTGCGACTCAAAGTTCTGCCGCGCCAGCGTGCTGGTTCTTGTGAGCTGGGCCTGCACGTAGTCAAGGCGGGCGCCTGCCTTGGCGATTGCAGCTTTCAGAGAGTCGGTCTGTTCTCGACGGACCCCGGCATAGACGTTGTTGCGGTTCGCGGTTGCCGACGCGAGCGCGGCAAGCGCCTGGTCCGCCTGTGCCGTTAGCTCCACCGCGGAGAGCCGCGCCAGGATATCGCCCGCACGCACGTGCGCGCCTTTCCCGACCGCAATGGACACGAGTTGGCCGTTCACCTCCGGCTCCACCCTGACTTCGGTCGCCCGTACAACGCCAACGATTGTGGCCGCAGATCCGGAACGATGCTGGGAGTAGATCAGAACGCTCGCGACGAGAACGAGCGCGATGGCAGCGATGGCGACACGCCTAGCGTTGCGCATGTTCCGCTCCTCTCTTGACGGCGAATGCGAAGATCACCGCGAGCGCGAAATAGGCTAGGGCCAGACACCACAGTCCGAGCCAATCATGCGCGACTTCCCAGCCGTTGGCACCGAGCTGGTTGACGCGCACGAGGCCGTCAATCGCGGAATCGGCGGGGAATAAACGGCCCAGCGCGAGGGCCGCGTCGGGGACTGCTTCGCGCGGCCATGCGAAGCCGGCGGTGAAGAACTGCGGCAGGCTGGTTGCCAAGAGTAGGAGGGTGGCGTTTTCCGGCCGTGTGAACCAGGCCCCGATGGCCTGTCCCATGAAACTCGTCGCCAGCAAAAAGACGGTCGCGAGCGCGAAGATCTGTGGAAGGTGCCCGAGTGTCGAAAAGCCGTAGATCCGCGGCAGCACCACCAAATAGAGCACGAGCGCTGGGAGGTAGATGGTCAGATGGGCGACGCCGCGGCCGAGCACGCCGGCGAACGCGCCGCTGCCGTTCGCCAGCGCGGTGCCGGTCAACATTGCCGCCCCGATCAGGAGAGTTTGTTGCAGGATCAGCACAAACGCCGCCGGAACGATGTAGCTCGCATAGCCGCCCACCGGGTTGAAGATCGGCTGCAGCAGAACGTTTGCCGGGCTCGAGCTCGCCAGCTTCGCCTTGACAAGGCTCCCATCCGAGCGTGCGCCTCGCGAAACGAGCTCGGACGTCAATGCTCCAACGGCCGTGGCGACCCCGCTTGCGGTCGATCTGAACATGAACAGGTAGGTGGCATCCGCGTAGACCGGGATGTGAGCGGTGATGCCCTTGAGCACGTCGCGCTCGGTGTCAGCCGGAATTTCGACGACGGCAAAGGCCTGCCCACGATCGATCGCGGTGCGCGCCTCGGCGAGTGTACGGGCGCGAACCGCAACGCTCAATGCGCCGCTCGCATCCAGCATCTCGACCATACGGCGGCTGAGATCGCTCAGATCGTTGTCGACGACCACGATGGGAAGCTTGCGAAGGATCTGGTTCAGATAGGGTTGCGGATAATAAATGCCGTAAACCAGGGGAGCCAGGAAGAGCACGCTGAAGGCGCTCCGGGTTCCGAGCACGCGCCGCCACTCCGCCATGAAGGCGCCGCCGATGCCCCGCGGTGCGGGGCCGATCTCGGGTTGCTCGGCAGGTCGCGCCGTCTCGAACCGACCCTTGCGCTTGAGGCTCGCCATGCGCAGCAATGCAAGGCTGGCAAAGAGCACCGCCAGGCCCGCCAGCGCCGCGAAGGGAACGGCGGATTCCGAGACCGGCAATCCCCGCGCGGCTTGCCCCAGCAGGATGGCCATGTACCAGCGCAGCGGCAGGATCGCGCTCCAGACTTGCGCAAAGGCATTCATGCCGACGGTCGGAAAACCGACGCCGGCGTAGCCGAATGCAGGAGAGGCAAAGAGGCCCGCAAGTCCGAGCCCGGTCGGCAAGTCGGTGGTCAGGAGCTGTAGCAAGGCGCCTACCGACAAATAGGCAATAATCAGGAGGGAGCCGGCGGCGATCATCAACGGCAGGTCGCCCCTGAACGGGATTTGCAGCACACCCTCCAGGAAGAGCGGCTCGGCCAACATGAGGAGGAAGAAAATGCCGAACAGCGGCGCGAGCTTGCCGACCAGCGCCTTGACCGGATCGCCACCGGCGCTTTCGAGCCAGGCCCGCGCATCGCGCCGGCGGAATTCGGAGCCAACGGAATAGCCGGCGGCGAGCGTGATCACGACATGGATGATCGTCGGCAGCAGCGCACGTAGCAGGAACTGCGCATAGTTCTTTTGCGGGTTGACAAGCGCGATGGTCTCCGCGGCGAGCGTTCCCATGGACGCCGGCGCGGGCGCGGCGCGCTTGGCGGGCGCCGCGACGGCGGCTGCCGCCGAAAGCGCATCGCTCAGGCCCGAGGACGCAATGCCCGCCGCTGTCAGGAACTGCTGGTTATAGAAGCCCACGACCTGCGGCCGGCGTTCGGCCTTGAGGTCGCGCTCGAAATCCGGCGGGATATGGATCGCCGAGATCGCCCTGCCGGCCCGTATGTCCTGAACGGCCGTCGACAGCGTACCGGAGCGGTCGACGATTTTCAGGCTCGGTGAGGCCGCGACGTATTCCACCAGGGCACGCGAAGCTTCCGATTTGTCCTCGTCGACGACCGTCACCCCGAGCCCTCGTATGACCGGATGGCTGAAGACGGTCGTCAGAACCACGAACGCAAACAGCGGCACGCCGAAGATCAAAAGCAGCGCCACACGATCGTGAAACAGCCAGCGGCACTCGCGCCGCGCGACCAGCCAAAATCCTGGCTTGGGCGGCGGCCTCATTGCCGTGTCCGCCAGTCGAGATAGGCGCTCATGCCCGGTCGCAACTCGGGCACCGGCTGGACCGGGTAGGCGCGGATCGAAAACGTCCGCAAGTCGAAATCGCCCGAAGCACGCGTAGCCCGCCAGCTCGCATATTCGCCCTTGGTCGCAACAAGCTTGACCTCGGCCGTAACAGGGCGATCCCCGAGAGCCGGGATTCGAACATCAAATCGATCGCCGACCTTCAATCCCTTGACGAGATCCTCGCGAAGATCGAAATGAATCCAGACGTCGGCCAGATCGATCAAGGTAATGAGCGGCACGCCCGGCGATACATACTCGCCCGGCTCGACGTTGCGCTGATAGACCTGTGAGGCTAGGGGAGCATAGACCTGGAGCTGATCGATGATCGATTGAACGCTCTGGATATCCGCATTGGCCTTTTCGACGTTGGTCTTGGCAAGCGTCCGCTCTTCTTTTGTGTAGCCGTTGACGGCCTGGTCGTAGGCCGATTTGGCCTGGTCGACCGCGCGTTCGCTTTCGTGCAGCGCGTCCGTCACCTGGTCGAGGCGAGCTTGCGGCGCGTTGCCTTGTCCGGTCAATGTACTGGTTCGATCGAAGGTCTTCTGTGCCAGCACCAGTGCTGCTTGCGCGCGCTCCAGTTCCGCCTTCCGCGCTGCGATGACTTCCGCTCGCGTTCCGACCAGTACATTGGCAAGCTGGGCCTCGGCCACAGCCATCGCCGCTCTCATTTGCGCGTGCTTGGCCAGAGTTTCGGGATTGTCGATCTGTACGAGCACCGCCCCCGCCGCGACGTTCTGGCCGCGGTTGACGGGGATTTCCTTGACCCGCCCGTCGACACGCGCGGCAATATCGAGGCGTGTTGCATCGACCTCACCCTGTACGAGAAGTGGTTCCGGTCGCAAGAGATAGAAGACGGAAAGCGCCACGACGGCAGCTGCAACGATAGCGACGATAATGGAAGGAACACGCGCCGCCGTGCGGGTGTTGTTGTCCTGTCGGTCAATTGGTGCGTCGGACGCGATTTGAGCATCCTCGCCAGAGGTTGGCGTGTCCATGCCTGTCTCCACTTGGTTCATGACCGTCTTGGTTGTCGGGCCTCGCCGGACCTCCATGCACCGTGTCTGACTTGGCGGCACCGTGACTTAGCCGGCACGGGAATTTCGCCGCTTGTCTGGACGCGCTTCGATTTGCAGGTTCATGCGCTCAATTCCACGCTGACTGGCGCAATGACATAAGCATGCAGCGACAGACAGGCTGTCGCACATTGCACCAGATGGAGACGCTAACGCGCACGAAATGTGCGCAGCAGGGCAGGCCGTACTGCACGACAGCAGAGAAGAGCACGACCATTCCAGCGGCGATCGTCCCATCCAATATCGTGGCAAGTATTCGCGGCACTGTCGCGGTCAAGCGCTGACCAATCCCGAGTCAGATCGCCGTACGGGTGCCATATGTCTGAAGCCGTCAAGAGCAACCATCGAAGCGCTGGCGCCGGCGCCACCGCCGCACGTCTCTTTGTCCTCGAGATCAACGCCGGCCGCATTCACACCATGAGTGTGGACGGCTCCAACAAAAAGACGATCGTATCGGATTGTCATTTGCCCGACGGCATCGTCGTCGATGCCGAGGCTGGCCATATCTATTGGACCAACATGGGCATCCCAAGCCTGAATGACGGCTCCGTCGAGCGCGCCGACATCGACGGCAAGAACCGCAAGACGATCGTCCCACAGGGACAGACCCACACTCCGAAGCAGATCATCCTCGATAAGAAAGCCGGCAAGCTCTATTGGTGCGACCGCGAGGGCATGCGCGTCATGCGCTGCAATCTCGACGGCTCGCGGTTGGAGACGCTCATCGAGACGGGGCACGGCGATGCCGATAGCCGGGATGCGACGCGATGGTGCGTCGGACTGACGATCGACCCGAAATTCGGAAAAATCTACTGGAGCCAAAAAGGCCCGGACAATGCCGGGCTCGGCCGCATCTGCCGTGCCAATCTCGAAATTCCCGCCGGCCAAACCGCAGCGACCAGGTCCGACATCGAGATCTTCTACGACGCGCTGCCGGAGCCGATCGATCTCGAGCTCGACCTCAAAAACCGTGTTCTCTACTGGACCGACCGCGGCGACCCGCCGCGCGGCAATACCGTGAGCCGGGCTTCGATCGACAACAAGCCTGCCGAGCCGGAGATCGTGGTGACCCATCTCATGGAGGGGATCGGTATCGCGCTCGACATTCCAAACGATCGCATGTTCGTGACCGATTTTGCGGGCTCGATTTACTCCGCACGGCTCGATGGATCCGGTGAACGGAATTTCCTCTACGCCCAGGGCAACCTCACCGGCATCGCCTACGCCGAAATCTGACAAACGCTTCGGAGAAATGACATGACCAATACCAAACCCATTCGCCGTATCGCCATCATCGGCACCGGCGTGATCGGCGCGAGCTGGAGTTCGCTGTTTCTCGCCAAGGGGCTGCAGGTCGTCGCAACGGACCCCGCACCGAACGCGGAAGCTGCGCTGAGGAAGTTCGTCGACACCGCCTGGCCGGCGCTGAAGCGATTGGGCCTCTCGCCCGGAGCGTCGCAATCGAACCTGACGTTCACGGCCGATCTGGCGCAGGCGCTCGCCGGCGCCGACCTGGTCCAGGAAAACGGGCCGGAGCGGATCGAGTTCAAGCAGAAGCTCTACGCACAGCTGGACGGGTTGCTTCCGCCCGACGTGATCATCGCATCGAGTTCGTCGGGCCTCACCATGAGCGAAATCCAGAAGGGCGCCCCGTCCCATCCCGAACGCTGCGTTATCGGCCACCCGTTCAATCCGCCGCATTTGATCCCGCTGGTCGAGATCGTCGGCGGCGCCAAGACCTCGGAAGCGACAATCCGGCGCGCGGATGAATTTTATACCTCGATCGGGCAACGGACGGTGCGCGTCAACAAGGAAATGCCCGGGCATGTTGCCAACCGGCTGCAGGCGGCGCTGAGCCGCGAGATTTATTACCTTGTCGCCGAGGGTGTGGTGAGCGCCGCCGACGTCGACACCGCCCTGTCCTGGGGCCCGGGCCTGCGCTGGGGCGTCATGGGTGGCCTGATGCTCAACCATCTCGGTGGCGGTCCGGGCGGCATCGAGCACTTCTTCCAGCAGTTCACAGGGCCGATGACGGCTTGGTGGAAGACTCTCGGCTCGCCGGTGCTGACGCCGGAAGTGCAAAAGAAGCTCATCGACAGCGTCCATGCCGAGGCCGGATCGCGCACCATCGCGCAGCTGGAGGCGGAGCGTGACGAAGTGCTGCTCGGCCTGATCGAGCTGCGCAACAAGGTCGCCAAGTCGAGCCAAACGAAATCGACGGCGCCGGCCGCCTGAGACCCGCCGCCGTCGGCGAGATCGATCATACGCCTTTCACTCTTCCCGGCCTTCAAGCCACAGCATCAGGAGTCCCAAATGCCCACCGCAACCGCCGCAAGCAAGACCGCCACGCCGAAGCCGGTGCCCGTACCCAACGGTGATTTCTATCAGCTGGTCGACCTTCTCACCCCGGAGGAGAAGGCGCTCGTCAAAAAAGTGCGGACCTATATGGAGACCAAGGTCCAGCCGATCATCAACAAATATTGGTCCGATGACGCGTTTCCGTTCGAACTGCTGCCCTCGTTCAAGGAACTCGGCCTCGGCGGGCTGGGCTTCGAGGGCTATGGCTGCGCAGGCGGCAGCCAGAAGCTGTTTGGCTTCGTCGCGATGGAGCTGGCGCGCACCGACGCGTCGTTCTGCACCTTCTTTGGCGTGCACAGCGGCCTGGCGATGGGCTCGATCTATCTCGATGGATCGGAGGAGCAGAAGCAGAAATGGTTGCCGCAAATGGCGCGCTGGGAAAAGATCGGTTGCTTCGGCCTCACCGAGCCGCTGGTCGGTTCGGGAACGAGTGGCGGGCTGACCACGACGGCCAAGCGTGAAGGGGATACCTGGATTCTCAATGGACAGAAGCGGTGGATCGGTAATGCGCCGTGGTGCGACATCTCCATCATCTGGGCCCGCGATCTCGGGGACAACCAGGTCAAGGGATTCATCGTCGAGAACAAATCGACGCCCGGTTTCAGCGTCGAGAAAATCGAGCACAAGATTGCGCTCAAGGTGGTCCAGAACGGCCAGATCACGCTGAAGGATGTGCGCGTGTCGGAGGCGAACCGCCTGCAGGGCGGCAATTCGTTCCGCGATACCGCGCGCGTGCTGCGAATGACGCGATACATGGTGGGTTGGGCGTCGACCGGCATCCAGATGGGCGCATTCGAAGCAACTGTCAAATACGCCCAGGAGCGACTGCAATTCGGCAAGCCGATTGCTTCGTTCCAGATGATTCAGGATCTGCTTGCCAAGATGCTGGCCAATCTGACCGCGTGCCAGTGCCTGATGCTCCGCCTTGCGCAGCTCGATGACGAAGGCAAACTCGGCGACCATCATGCGGCGTTGGCGAAGGCATTCTGCACGGCGAAATCGCGCGAGACCGTTTCATGGGGACGCGAGGTCCTCGGCGGCAACGGCATCGTCGCCGACTACAATGTCGCGCGTTTCTTCGCCGATGCCGAGGCACTCTATTCCTACGAAGGTACGTATCAGATGCAAAATCTGATCGTCGGCAAGGCCATCACGGGTCACGGCGCCTTCATCTGACATCCCGGCAGCCGGCGCTCAGCCGTCGGCTGCCTCCCATCCTGGAGATATGACCATGCCTGCAACAGCATCCAACCCTTTGCCCAGGGCGACATTGGCGCTTGCGAACGTCCAGTACGAGAAAAAGGCTTCGATCGCCTACGTAACGGTCAATCGGCCCAAGGTACTCAACGCGCTCAACACGCCGACCTGGACCGATTTGAAAGCCGCATTCGAGGACGCGAAGGCCGATGCTTCCGTGCATGGCGTGATCCTAACCGGCGCGGGCGACAAGGCCTTCATCGCCGGCGCCGACATCAGTGAACTCGCCAATGTCGACGCCTATGACGCGGAGGAGTCCAGCCGCTTTGGACAAGGTGTGCTGGACCTAATCGAAAACCTCGGCAAGCCCGTAATCGCGGCCATCAATGGCTTTGCGCTCGGCGGTGGTTGCGAGACGGCGATGGCTTGCACCATCCGGATCGCCGTCGAACATGCCAAGTTCGGGCAGCCCGAGGTGAAGCTCGGGTTGTTGCCGGGCGGTGGCGGTACACAACGCCTGCCGCGCCTGGTCGGCAAGGGCCGTGCGCTGCAGCTGATTCTGACCGGCGAGACGATCTCAGCCCAGGAAGCCTATCGCATCGGCCTCGTCAACGAAGTTGTCCCCGCAGCCAATCTCATCGATCGCGCCGAGACGCTCCTGAAGCAGATCATGGCCAACGCGCCGATCGCCGTAAAATTCTCGCTGGAAGCGGCCAACAAGGGGATGGACACCAGCCAGGCCGAAGGATTTGCGCTCGAAGCGTCCTATTTCGGTATCTGCGCGGCAACCGAAGACAAGAAGGAAGGCACCTCCGCGTTCCTCGAAAAGCGCGCGCCGCAGTTTCACGGACGCTGAACTTCGAGCGCAAGCGAGACCGGACATTTGCCATGACAACGCGTTCCACTCCAGTTCCGACCGAGCGCTTCCGCCTGACCAGCTCCGACGGACTGTGCATCGCGTGCGCCCGCTGGGACAGCCGCAGGGCCGCCCGCGCTGTTGTCCAGATCGCCCATGGGATGGGCGAGCATATGGGACGCTACGCCGACACCGTCGATGCGCTGGTTGCGGCAGGTCTCAACGTCTACGCCAACGATCATCGCGGGCACGGTCTCTCGGCCCACACGCGATTGGGAGAATTGGGCAAAGGCGGCTTTGAACTTCTCGTGCAAGACATGGTTCGCCTGAGCGAGATCGCGCGAGAGGAAAATCCCGATCTGCCGCTGCTCCTGCTGGGGCACGACATGGGCTCCTTTGCCGCGCAAAGATACGTCATCGACTACAGCCACGGGATCGATGGTTTGATCCTCTCGGGATCGGGAGCGCTCGAAAGCCTGGTCCGGTCCGCGCTTGCCAAGACCGTGGGCAGCAACCTCCTCAACGCGGCGTTCGAACCGGCGCGCACGCCCTTCGACTGGTTGTGCCGCGATCAGGCGATCGTCGATGCGTTCATTTCCGATCCGCTCTGCTTTGATGACCTTCACCCCGACTCGCGTGTCTCCTTTCTTGGCGCTGCGCCACGGCTGAGCGATCCGGTCGCACTCCGCAAGATCCGGAGCGATCTGCCGGTCTATTTATTCTCCGGCAGCGAAGACCCGGTCGGGCAGCAACTGCGCGGCCTTAACAGATTGATCGGCCGCTACCGCGAGGCCGGGCTATCCGACATCGCCTTCGATTTTTATCCGGGCGGCCGACACGAAATGCTGAACGAGATCAATCGCGACGAGGTCCAGGCCCGCCTGCTCGGCTGGATTTCCCGGACATTGGAAAAACTGAACGACGACGACCGCTGCGTTTCAATCGCGCCCGAACTTCAACACTGAGGAGACAGACATGCCGAACGACAACATCTTTTCCGGACTGAAGGTGGTGGATCTCGCGAGCTTCATCGCCGGTCCGAGCGCCGCGGTGATTCTGTCCGACTTCGGCGCCGACGTCATCAAGGTGGAGCCGCCGAGCGGCGAGCTGTGGCGACATGCCAACCACATGCCGCCGCAGCCGGTCGCCGAGGATGCGTACCCCTGGCACCTCGCCAACCGCAACAAGCGCGGCATCGCCCTTGATCTGAAATCCCCGAGCGCCCGCCAGGTGCTCGAGAAGCTGGTAAAATGGGCCGACGTGCTCATCGTCAATACACCGCATCCCGCGCGCGCCCGGTTGAATCTCGAATATCAGGATGTGGTGCAGTGGAATCCGCGACTGATCTACGCGGACATCTCAGGCTTCGGCGACAAGGGGCCGGATGCGAATCTTCCCGGCTTCGATATCACCTCGTATTGGGCGCGCAGCGGATTGCTGTCGATGACGCGCGATGCCGGCGCGCCGCCGACCTGGCCGGTCGCCGGCAGCGGCGACAACGCCACCGCCGTCGGGCTCTATTCGGCGATCGTCACGGCGCTTTATCGCCGCGAGCGCACAGGGGAGGGGGCGCATGTCACGACCTCGCTGCTTGCCGAAGGCGTGTGGTCAGCCAGCGTCTCGATCCAGGCCGCGCTGTGCGACGCGAAATTCTTCGGGTTGCACGATCGCAAGAATCCGGCCAATGCGGCGATGAACGTTTGGCGCACCAAGGATGACACCTGGTTCGTTCTCATCATCACGCCCGACAAGCTGGCCGCCGTCGCCAAGGCCATTAGCCGCCCCGACCTGCTGACCGATCCGCGTTTCTCCGATCCCGCAAAGCTGATGGCGAACATGGCGCAGCTCACGGCGATCCTCGACGAGACTTTCTGTGCCGAACCGATGGCGCATTGGTACGAGGTGTTCAACGGCGTTCACGTGACGTTCGGAGCGGTGCGTGAACCGCAAGAGGTGATCAAGGATCCGCAGCTCCAGGCCAATGATATCATCGTTCCGCTCAGCGGTGCCGGCGGCAAGCTGACGTCCACCATCTCTAGCCCGCTGCAGGTGCATGGCGTTGCCAAGGTGCCCGCAAAGCGCGCCCCGAAGATTGGCGAACACAACGACGAAGTTCTCCGCCAGCTCGGATTTAGTACGGCAGAAATCGATGGTCTGCATCAAAGCGGCGCCGTTCCGAAAGCAAAGGAGCATGCGGCCTAGCGTGACGAACGGTCGGAGGCGGCGGAAGGCGCGCCCCGAACACTAGACTTGACGTGAAATTCACCAAAGGCACCAGGACTTCGACAATGAATGATATCGTTACCGAACAGGCTGGCGGCGTCTTGCGGGTCCAGTTCAACCGCCCGACAAAGCGAAATGCGATGACGTCAGCCATGTACGTGGCTCTCGCAGGCATCTTCAACGAGGCAGCGAAGGACGATAACACACGTGTCGTGCTCTGGCACGGCGCCGGAGATTCGTTCTGCGCTGGCAACGATATCGAGGATTTTCTGAAGAATCCTCCGGGGCCGGGCGAATCACCGCAAGCCGAACTGATGGCGGCGCTGGTCAATTTCGACAAGCCGATCGTGGTCGCGGTCCAGGGCGCCGCGATCGGTGGCGGCACCACCATGCTGACGCATTGCGACTTCATCTACGCGGCCGAGAGCGCGAAATTCCAGATGCCCTTCATCAATCTTGCTCTCGTGCCAGAATTCGGATCGAGCTGCTCCGTGCCGGCAAGGATCGGTCATGTCCGTGCGGCCGAGTTGATTCTGTTGGGAGGTCCCTTTGATGCCGGGTGCGCGGCGGAGTTGGGTCTGGTTACCGAAATCGTATCCGACAAGGACGTCCTCGCGAGAGCGACCGAAACAGCCGGGAAGTTGGCGGCGAAGCCGGCCGCAGCGCTGCAAGCCAGCAAGCGGCTCATGAAGCAGCCGTTTCGCGAGCAAATCAAGGCGGCAATGAAGGCCGAGAACGAAGCGTTCAGTGTGCAAGTCCGCTCCGAAGACGCCAAGGAGGCGCTTACGGCCTTCCTGGAAAAGCGCAAGCCCGACTTCACAAAGCGCATCAAATCTCCAGCGACTGCAAAATGACAAAAGATAGACCGATGAATGTGTGCGTATTGGTTGGAAGCCTGCGGAAGGCTTCGCTCAACGGGAGAGTAGCTAATGCGCTGATCTCCCTTGCGCCGTCTTCGATGAAGCTCAACATCGTCGAGATCGGACAATTGCCGCTTTACAACGAGGATCTCGAGACCGCAGCGCCCCCCGCGGCATGGACCGCGTTCCGCCAGCGCGTCAAGGCCGCTGACGCGATGCTGTTCGTCACGCCTGAATACAACCGGTCAGTGCCGGCCGCGCTCAAGAATGCACTGGATGTCGGTTCCAGGCCGTATGGAGCAAGCGTCTGGGACCGCAAGCCCGGTGCGATCGTCAGCAGCTCGCCGGGCGCGATCGGGGCCTTCGGCGCCAATCATCATCTCCGGCAATCGCTAGTGTTTCTAAACGTGCCGACCATGCAGCAGCCTGAAGCCTATCTCAGCCATGTCGACAAGCTCTTCGATGAGCAGGGCAAGCTCGTTAGCGAAGGCACCGCCAAATTCCTGCAGTCGTTGATGCAGGTGTTCGCGAATTGGGCCGAGACGGTCCGATCGAAAGATCAGCACATCTGACGCGCTTTGCGGCGAGGGTGACCGCGGTTTCCGATCAAGGAGATCGCGATTGCTGATGCCCAGACGATGACGCGGTTGAGCTTAAAATTGTATTGGCCGCATTTCCTCGAATTCGTCGCGGCACACCTCGCTGAAGCCTCGCAACAGATCGATCGTGCCATCGATGGCCATTTCGCGCAGTTCGACGAAGCTCTTGTCGGGCTCAAGATAGGCATCCAGAATTTTTCGGACAACATCGTCGGCGCGCCGGACCACCGGCTTTGACGACACCGCCCGCATGCTGCTTAGCTTGGCGTAAAGACTGACCAGGCCGGGGATGTCGGCTTTATCGTGCTGGAGCGCATCGATGTAGCATTTGGCGGCGTCTTCGATGAAATCCCTGTAAAGGGTCTGCCGGCGGCTCTTCTCGTGAAGAATCCACTCGACGCGGACCTGGCTTCGGTGGTTCAGCCAAGCCGCCATTCCGCTCGTCAAGCCGCCGACAGCTGCACCGGTGAGCGCGGCGAGCGCGGAGATGATAGAGACGTCCACAGGTGCAGCCCCCGAGCCTGCTACAGAATCCGGCAGCGATAATTACCGAGCCTAACCGCTATGACGCCGGCGGACGCGGCCCTTCGGAAATCAGCCGTGAGCTCCGTTGCCCAGACACATAAGACCAGAACCATTGCGTCTGGACGCGGAACCTGTTCTGAAGCTGTGGCAGCGCGAGCACATGTAGGGCGGCCCACACCAGCCAGGTCAGAAAACCGCTGCTGCGCACATGACCGGCCTCGAGGATGGCGAAGTTCTTGCCGACTACCGCCATATTGCCTTTGTTGCGATACCGAAACGGTCGACCATCCTTGCGTCCCCTGACACGGTTGGCGATGACATGCCCGACAAATCGTCCCTGTTGAATGGCTGCCTGCGCCACGCCGGGCACGGGGTGACCATCCTGGTTTATCGTGGCTGCGTCGCCCGCCACAAAGACGTTGGGCGCCTCCGGAATGTCCATCAAAGCGCCAACGAAAGCGCGCCCGGCGCGGTCTGTCTTCGTTCCGAGCAATTTTACGACAGGCGAGGCGCTGACGCCGGCTGTCCAAAGCACGGTGGCGCTGGGAATGCGAAGGCCAGCCGCGATGACGCCCTGCTCGTCAACCTTCTCGACCTTTACGCCGGTCGAAACTTCAACGCCGAGCTTGGTTAGTCGCTTGGCCGCCTTTTGCGACAGCTTTTCCGCAAAGGTCGGAAGAATACGGGCGCCGCCATCCAGCAACAATATTCGGCTGTTGGCAGGTTCGATCTTGCGGAAATTGTTGCGCAGGGTCACCGCGACCAGCTGAGCGATCGAAGCGGCAAGCTCGACGCCGGTCGGCCCGCCGCCCACCAACACGAAGGTCATTTGGCGAGCGCGTTCTTTCGGGTCATCGGTCGATTCAGCCAATTCAAGCGCACTCAGGATCTTGGCTCGGATCGTTTCGGCGTCGTTGAGGCTCTTGAGGCCCGGTGCAAACCGCGCGAACTCGTCATGACCGAAATAGCTCGGGCGCATTCCGGCGGCGATCACCAGGAAGTCGTAATCGAGCTTTCGAGGGCCAATCCCCGGGCAAACAACCTCGACGGTGCGAGCTCCGAGATTGATGCCCGTGACTTCCGCCAGCAACACGCTGAGGTTCTTCTGTTTAGCCTCGAGCTGACGGATCGGCGCCGCGATCTCGGATGGCGCCAAAACGGCGGTGGCGACCTGGTAGAGCAGCGGCTGAAAGATATGGTGGTTGCGCCGGTCGATCAGCGTAATCTCGACATCGGCTCGCTTTAGTGCCCGCGCTGCCGCAATGCCGGCAAAGCCGCCGCCGACGATCAGGACGCGTTTTTTGCCCGGGACCGCCTTGCTTACGGACGGCGCTTCTTGCGGGAACGATTTGGTTAGAACTGTAGTCATGAATGTACCCACGTTCTCCGGACCCAGCTGCCCGATCAGCATCGGATACAGCGGGGCTTCGGGCTAATCTTGAACGGCGGTGCGGTGCATTGAACGGCCGTGCCTCATCGTGCGGGAGAGGGCAGGAGCATTCGTACAGCATGCGGGGGAGCATCAGCCCGAAGGTCATGGCCATTCACATTCGTCAATTGCGCTGCGCGGTCCAATAGCCAGAGCATCGGGCACCTCCCGCGCGGCCGCTCCATCTTCCGCGACCCGAGGTTCCGAAAAACCTGCCTGTGCCAGAAGCGAATTTGTCGTGAACCGTCACCGACGCATGAACCGAGCCAGATTTAGCGACGTATCCTCTGAATTTTACGAGGTTGGGATGAGTCACAACTCCGTCGGAAACATTGACGGTGAAGTTGTAGCTGGGATCGCATGTTCCCGTTTGCGTCACGAAGGCGAGATCCCAGGATCCATCATAGGCGGATCGTGCGTGGGCCACAGATGCCGGGGCGATAAAGCAGGCGGCGGCAATCATCCAGAGCGAAGGCGTCTTCATTGGTGGTTCTCCGTTGGGCAAAGGCGGCCGCTTCCAAGCAAACGCAATAAATCTCGTTGATGTTCGAATTGGGCAGCGGCGCGTTGCGGGATGACCCGCTTTAGGAAAAACCTGCACCGAGCGCTTGTTGAAACGTGCTCGAATTTTTATGGATCGTGCGATCGCGACGTGGGTCGTTAGATCGGAGTTCGCCATCCGACAGTTTTGAGCATGATTGGCCCCAATCGAGCAGCCGCGTTCAATCGCGGCCGAGGGTGGGGACGCATATTGAACGCACGCACGCGGCTGTTCGAACCGAACCCGACAGCTCTCATTTTGAATGAACCCGGAGCAGCGAGATGAACGTCAAATCCATTGCTGGCCCGCTTGCGGAAAGACGAGCTCGCGTTGCGTTATCGCCTGATTCCGCCCGCCCGCTCGCCGACCATTGGAGGATGTTCGACTTCGCAGTCCTCACAAAGCCACGCGTGATGATGCTTGCCGTTTTCACCGCGCTGGTCGGGTTGAGCAGCGCTCCGGTTCGACTGGATCCGCTGACCACGCTTGCCGCGGTTCTTGCCATTGCCGCCGGTGCTGCCGCCGCTGGTGCGCTCAACATGTGGTACGACGCCGATATCGATGCGGTCATGACGCGCACCGCGATGCGACCAATTCCCCGCGGCAAGATCTCCCGTTTCGAGGCCCTTGTCTTTGGACTCGCGCTTAGCGGTTTCGCAGTGGTGGTCCTCGCCTTGGCGACGAACCTCACGGCGGCCGCGCTGTTGGCCTGCACCATCCTCTTTTATGTCGTCGTGTACACGGCGTGGCTGAAGCGGTCCACACGACAGAACATCGTCATCGGCGGCGCCGCCGGCGCGCTACCGCCCGTGATCGGATGGGCCGCGGCAACCGGAGACGTCGGGCTCGAGCCGATCGTGCTGTTCGTCATTATCTTCCTTTGGACACCGCCGCATTTCTGGGCTCTGGCGCTCAATCGTACCGATGACTATGCCCGTGCCGGCGTTCCCATGCTGCCGGTGGTTGGGGGAAGGGCCGCGACGACACGGCAGATCCTGATCTACAGCGGCCTGCTGGTTCTCGCCTCGGAGCTGCCCTGGATGCTCGGGTTTGCAGGGGCGATCTATGGCGCGATCGCCGCGATCTGCGGGGCGCTCTTCCTCCTGCTGGCACGCCAGCTGAACAGGAGCATTGAGACCGATCGCCGCACTGCTCACAGGTTGTTCGTGTTCTCGATCGCCTACCTGTTCGTGCTGTTTGCGGCCCTCCTGATCGACCATGGAAGTGGCTCACTGTCGCCTATGCGTTCGTCGCATGATGACCGGACCGGCGCATCCGTGCGCGCCGAGCTCCTGCCAGGCGCTGTCCGCAGCGGATGCTGCACCGTCAACTTCAGCGAGGTCTAACATGCGATACCGTTTACTTGCCGTCGTCCTGATCGGTGCTGCGACACTCGGCGGCTGCACGGACGGCGTGCTCGATCCGAAAGGGCCCATTGCCCTCGCCGAGCGGCAAATTCTACTCAACGCGCTTGGCATCATGCTGGCGATCGTGATCCCGGTGATCCTAGCGACACTTGGCGTTGCTTTCTGGTTTCGTGCATCGAATGAGCGTGCGCGGTATCGGCCAGATTTCACATATTCCGGACGTCTTGAGTTGCTGGTCTGGTCCATTCCCGCGATGACGGTGCTCCTGGTCGGCGGCGTCGCATGGGTCGGCGCACACGACCTTGATCCGGGAAGGCCGATCAGCTCAACGGTCAAGCCCGTCAACGTTCAGGTCGTCTCACTCGACTGGAAATGGCTGTTCATCTATCCCGAGCAGGGGATCGCGAGCGTCAACAAGCTGGTCGTACCGGTTGGCACGCCGATCAGCTTCGAACTGACCTCATCGAGCGTCATGAACAGCTTCTTCGTGCCTCAGCTCGGGAGCCAGATCTACACCATGTCCGGAATGGCGACGCGCCTCCACCTGCAGGCAGACCATCTCGGAACCTATGCAGGGCTATCCGCCATGTTCAGCGGTGAAGGCTTTCCCGACATGCGCTTTGCGGTCGATGCAGTGACAGACGACGGATTTGCGCAATGGGTTCGCCAGGCCCGCGAAGCCGGCTCGGTACTCGATAAGCAGGCTTATGCCGACCTGGTCAAGCCGAGCAAGGCGGTCGCGCCGTTCACCTATCGCGTCGTCGCCCCCGATCTGTTCAGCGGCATCGTAAACGCTGGCATGTGCACGCAAGACTCCTCTCTATCAATTTGTTCAACGTCGCAGAGGGCAGAGCGATGAATCTCCTTGGCAAGCTTGACTGGAACGCGATTCCCCTCCATGAGCCGATCATCATGGGCGCGACGGCCTTCATGGTCCTGGTCGTGCTGGCTGTTCTCGGGTTCGTCACGGCGAAGGGAGCCTGGCTCTATCTGTGGCGCGAATGGCTTACCTCGGTCGACCACAAGCGGATAGGCGCCATGTATTGCATACTGGCGCTAGTGATGATGCTGCGCGGGTTCAGCGATGCGATCATGATCCGCGCGCAGCAGGCGCTCGCGGCCGGCGGTGCCGAAGGCTATCTGCCGCCCGAGCATTTCAATCAGATTTTCTCGGCGCACGGCACGATCATGATTTTGTTCATGGCAATGCCGTTCGTGGTAGGGCTCATGAACTTCGCCGTACCGTTGCAACTTGGTGTTCGCGATGTCGCATTCCCCACGCTCAACTCCGTCAGCTTCTGGCTGACTGCCTCGGGCGCGTTGTTGGTGAACATTTCGCTGGCGGTCGGCGAGTTCTCGAAAGCCACCTGGTGGGGCTATCCCCCACTGAGCGAAATGCAATACTCGCCCGGCGTCGGCGTCGACTACTATCTTTGGTCGCTGCAAATCTCCGGTATCGGCACCTTGCTGGCGGGCATCAACTTCGTCACAACAATCCTCAAAATGCGGGCACCAGGGATGAGCTATATGCGCATGCCGGTCTTCTGCTGGACCGCGCTTGCCGCCAACCTGCTCATTGTCGCGGCTTTTCCGGTCCTGACCGCGACGCTTGCGATGCTGGCGCTCGATCGCTATCTCGGCTTTCACTTCTTCACGCTCGAAGGCCAGGGCAATCAGATGCTGTACTCCAACCTGTTCTGGGTATGGGGGCACCCCGAAGTCTACATCCTGATCCTGCCCGCGTTCGGCGTATTCTCGGAAGTAATGGCGACCTTCTCCGGCAAGCCGTTGTTCGGCTATCGCTCGATGGTAGCCGCGACGATGGCCATCTGTATCCTCTCCTTCGTGGTCTGGCTGCATCACTTCTTCACAATGGGTGCCAGCGCAAACGTCAACGGCTTCTTCGGTGTCATGAGCATGGTCATCGCTTTGCCGACGGGCGCGAAAGTCTTCAACTGGCTGTTCACGATGTACGGCGGCCGGGTTCGGTTCTCGGTGCCGGTGCTGTGGTCGCTTGGCTTCATGGTGACTTTCGTCATCGGCGGCATGACCGGCGTGCTGATGGCGGTGCCCCCGGCCGACTTCCAGCTGCACAACAGCGTGTTCCTGGTCGCGCACTTCCATAACGTCGCCATCGGCGGCGTCGTGTTCGGCGTGATGGCGGGGTACAATTACTGGTTCCCTAAGGCATTCGGGTTCAAGCTCGACGAACGCTGGGGCAAGGCCTCGTTCTGGTGCTGGTTCGTCGGCTTCTATGTCGCCTTCATGCCGCTCTATGTGCTGGGTCTGATGGGCATGACCCGGCGCATGCAACATTACGACAATTTGTCCTGGCAGCCGTGGTTGATAATGGCGGCATTCGGCACCGCTATCATCCTGGTCGGCGTCGTTTGCCAGGTCGTGCAACTCGTTGTGTCGATCCGAAATCGCGAGAAGCTGCGCGACGTGACCGGTGATCCGTGGAACGGCCGCACGCTCGAATGGGCGGCGCCGTCGCCGCCGCCGGCATGGAACTTTGCGTTCCAGCCCAAGGTCGCCGGACTGGACGCGTTCTGGAACAGTAAAAGCCGCATGCAAGCGGCAAAGGACGACCCGACGCCGACGCGCAAGTACGAGCCCGTCGAAATGCCGAAGAACAGCGCCACCGGCTTTGTTACTGCCTTCTTCGCAGTCGTCATCGGCTTTGCGCTGATCTGGCACATTTGGTGGCTGGCCAGCGTCGGAGTGTTCGGCGCATTCATGACGTTGCTTGCCTTCTCATTCCGCCGTCATAGCGAAATTGAGGTGTCGGCCGAGCAGATCGCTCAGTTCGAACGGGCCCACCAGGCAGGAGTTGCAGCATGAATGTCGCCGTCGCAATTGACCAGATCCCGCAGGACGCACTGCCAAGTGCGAGTGAAGCGGGACCTGCTCCAAAGAGGATCGTGGTCGCCTATGGCTTCTGGATCTTCCTGCTCAGTGACATCATCATGTTTGCCGCGCTGTTCGCGAGCTACTCGGTCCTCGTGCGCTCCACGGCCGGCGGTCCGACCGGCGCTCAGCTGTTCAATCAGGCGACGGTCGCGATCGAAACTGCTTGCCTTCTGGTCTCGAGCTACACCTGCGGACTGATGTCACTGGCCGTCAACTCACGACGCCATTTCGGGACCTATCTGGGGGCCCTGATCACATTCGCACTCGGCGTCACGTTTCTTGGTCTCGAGCTCCGCGAATTCTCAAGCATGATCGCCATCGGAGCGACGCCGCAGCGGAGCGCCTTTCTGTCCGCATTCTTCACGCTTGTCGGGTGCCACGGGCTCCACGTCGCGCTCGGACTGATCTGGCTGATCGTGATGATGGTGCAGGTGGCGGTATTCGGATTCGTTGCGAAGGTGCAGCATCGCCTGCTCTGTTTCTCTTTGTTCTGGCACGCGCTCGACATCGTTTGGGTTGGGGTATTCACGGTGGTTTATCTGATGGGAGTGAGCGCATGACCGAAGCTCGACACGAACGCGCACCCGGAGACAGACCGAGCCGCGAGATGCACGAATCGGATCCATCCGAGTTTTTCGTCTACACGATCGGCCTGTCTGTGGCGGTGCTTCTCACGGCCACGTCTTTCTGGGCTGCAAACACGACGCTGCTCTGGCCTGGCGGCGTATTCCTCGGGCTCGCTGTCCTCGCGATTGCCCAGATGGGTATTCACCTGGTGTTTTTCCTGCATATCACCAGTGGGCCGGAGAGCACCAACAACGTACTGGCGCTCGCCTTTGGCGTTCTCATCGTATTCGTCGTGATCGCCGGCACAATGTGGATCGTGGCAGATATGAACGCGAACATGATGATACCGTCGGGCGCGCCGATGAGCATGAGGATGCAACACTGAAGAGCGTCGCAGGGATACCTGCTGTAAATCAAGCATGCCGCCCCTGCGCAGTGCAGTTTCGAGTGTCTTGGCGGATCGGTCCATCAGAAGGGGGTTGTGATCGGCGCACCTGACGGCGGTCTCCGCGGTGAACCATAGCCGGGTACGGTCGCCGTGCATGTCGATAAACGCTGCCGCGTCGCAAAGGTCGACGATAATGGCTGGGCGCGCAAACCTGAGCTACGAGTTGCCTCGCGAAGCTCTGATTGGCCTTTGTCCCTCAGAGCTGGAACGAGGGTCGCCGGCGTCCCCCGTGGTGCGTCACCTTGCAGGTCAAGAGAGAGTCAGGATGGAATGCGTCTCGAGCATCAGCCGCGACGGGCGCCCCATGCGCTGTCGAACAGCGCTGATGCCACGTCAACCGTGAGCTTCGGCCAGGCGATAGCCAGTTCGAACGGGTTCGTTGTGGCGGCCGATCCGACGAATTCACTCATTACTATCCATCGGGGGTAGCACTCGATACTGCAATAGCGCTTTGAGGTGGACAGATCGTGCAAGTAGCCACTTTCTAACGGCTGCGAACACGCCGCGCAGACAGAGGGGTTGCGCGGCGCCATGTTGTTTACCACTACAAACTTCATTTTTTGAACGGACATCTCACTGATCCTCATCTTCCGGTGCGTTTCCGAGTCCCGGTGCCGTCGCTCACGCCGGATAGTTGGTTCATGACCGCCCCGATCGCCGTTCTGCATGCATCACTAAGCTCGGCGTTCTTCTCCCTGAGACAAGTCGTTATCTCGTCTGCATTGGGGATGAATGCGCTGCAAAGCTTGAGCACGTCCGGTGTGCACGCCAGGCGTTGTTCCAGTGTGCCTTGTGAGAAGGAGGGCGTGGGCGAGACGATCGCGGACAGCAAGACCAGCGAAATGCGCCACGGTGTCAAGGGCGTCAGCCGAAGGCGCATACATTTATTCCGGCTTTCCACGTTCATCAGAGGACCTGCCATCCGCAATCGAAGTCGATGCTCATCACAGCGGATACGAATACACTCCTGCTGGCGCCCGTGCTTGTAGCGAAACGTCAGCCCTTGTAGCTTTCGGTCCCTCTGCAGTCCTTCTGCTTTCCGAAGCGGACCGGTCCGGTCGAGTACAAGATCGGGGCGCAGAAACCACAAAGTTTGCGCACATTTGTCCAAGCGTTAAGAATGACGCCAGCGCTAACATTTCATGTTGAAATGATGCGCAGCTGATAAGTTACCGGCAGTGGGGAATGAGGAAATGCTAAAAGGATACACTGCCCCTCGGTCCCCCCTCGGCGCTGCTGCATTGGTTCCGTCGCCACCCTGGCATTTTGCAGGTGACGTCTTGGCGGTGGAGTTTTGGAATGATCCCGATGTATCAGCCCATATCCTTCCAACGGGTGTCGAGCTTGATAAGAAGCATCCGGGTCACTCTGTTGCGCTCTTCGCGGACTACCAGTTCACCGCGCAGAACGATGAGTATCTCGACCCCGCCAGGTATCAATGTCGCCAGTTCACCGTCCTCCTCGACGCGATGTGGAAGGGCGCACGGATAGCGTGGTGTCCATATTGTTATGCCGATAACGACGCTGCCTTGATGAGAGGCTGGATCCAAGGCTATCCAAGAAAACTCGGTACCGTACACCAGACCCGCACATTTGCCACGGCGGGCGCCGCTTCGGCACCACTCGCGCATGATGGCAGATTGTCGGCCTGCATGTCCGCTCACGGCCGTTTACTGGTGCAAGCCCGCGTTACCCTGCGCGAAAGAGCCGAGCGCCTTGTCGGACTGCTCGATCGCCAGATTGTGGGACGGCGGTATTTTCCGCGGCTATCCGCCGGCATGCACGACAAGCCAGCCGTCGATGAACTCGTTCGGTGCGTCTCCAACCATCTCCTGGTTACGAACATCTGGATTGGCGAGAGTGAACTCAATTTTCCGGAAGCCTATGGCGAGGAGTTGGAAGTTCTGGGGCCGCTGAAGGTAGGGCGCGGATATCGGTTCTCGTTTTCCTATTCCGTCACCGATATCGAGGTCCTGGCGGACCTGACCATCTAGGAATCGCGGCTGATCCTAACAAGCGCGTTCTGGATTGCGGCAGGAATAAACAAGTCGACGCACTTCAATCAAATCAACTGTGCCGGGTTTTCGGTACCTTCTTTGCCGAAAGTGACGCATCAGGATACGGGAATGTTGAAGGGCTTTACAGTTCCGAAATCGCCATTCGGCCAGGCTGCCCTAACTCCGCCACCACCCTGGCACTACGCCGGCGATGCTGTTGGAGTTGAGTTCTGGGCAGACCCTGACGCGACGGCAGCGACATTGCCGAAAGGCCTTTCCCTGGATCCGAAGACGAACGGTCACGCCCTTATGATGTTCTTGGATTGGCAATTCACGGCACAGGACGACGAACATCTTGAGCCCGCTCGTTATCAGTATCGGGAGGCGTTCATCTTGGTCGACGCCATGTATTGCGACGTCCCGGTCATGTGGTGTCCGTACATTTATGTCGACAATGACGCTGCGCTGGCGCGCGGTTGGACGCAGGGGTTTCCAAAGAAAATGGGCTGCATTTTTCAGACGCGCTCCTTTGCGGCCTCGGGCCCGGCCGCGGCGCCGGTCACGTCCGGGAGTAGGTTCGGCGCCAGCCTGTCGGCACATGGCCGACGTCTTGCAGAAGCCTGCGTCACCTTGGACAAGCCAGTCGAAAATGGAGTGTCTCTGCTCAGCCGACCCACGGTCTTGTTGCGATACTTCCCGAGACTGGCGGCAGGATACCAAGACAAGCCTGCGGTGAATGAGCTGGCGATGTCGATCACCGACAATCTCACCGTTGCTGGCGCATGGATCGGGAAGGGCGAACTCAACTTTCCGGAAGCGAATGGCGAAGAACTCCACGCCCTCGCGCCGAAAAGGATCGAATCGGGGTTTCGTTACTCCCTCTCTTACTCGGTTAGCGATCTAAGGATCCTCGAGAACCATGGGTCGTAGCTGCCTAGAAATCACTCCCACCGTAACGGCGAAGCGTACAGTCCCTCGCTTCGCCGAGAGGGTCTCCGCGGCACCCCCGTCGCGCGGAGACCCTCCGCGGGGAGACTTTCCCGCGATAGCTGAGGCATTTTGGATCTGCGCGGCCGCCGGCTGTTCTGAATTATTGCAAACTCGGCTTCATCAAGACATAACGCATTGATATCTAGGGCTAAATTCGTTCTATTGGGCGGCGCAACATTAACCTTCCATAACGCTGATTAACGAGCCAAAAGCGGTGCCCTGCTGCACTCTTCCGCCGATCCGAAGCCTCGGATCGTTCGGCGAGGGAGTGACCATGGAAGGCCTTCAAGTCACCACACCAGAGTCTGTCCCTGCAGAGGATCAACAGTTTCACCTGGTTGCTAACAGCGTGGCCAAGCTGCTCGAAACTGCAAGGCGAGAGTTGGGGCATGACCAGGAGGCGGCCAAGGCGTCCCTGGTCACAGCATCGCACATCCTGCAAGCGGAAATCGAACGTTGTTCGGGCGCTAACGGCTCCGCAAGGGGTGGTCTGGCGGCTTGGCAGATCCTGCGAGTGCGGTCTTACATTGACAACCACTTGCACCGCACCATTCATATCCGGGATCTCAGCGCTGTCGCGCGTCGAAGCCCGGCGCACTTCTCGCGCAAGTTCAAGCTGGCCGTTGGCGAGTCGCCACATGCCTTCGTGGTGAGAAGGCGCCTGGAAAGAGCCTGCCACCTGATGATCACTAGTGCGGCATCACTGAGTGAGATAGCCTTGAGCGTGGGCTTTTCGGATCAAGCGCATCTATGCAGGCTGTTCAGGCAGGCCTTTGGCCAGAGTCCGGCCAACTGGCGACGTGAGCGCGAAATCCCTGACGAGGTTACCTCAAGAACCGGCGTCGACGAGAATCTCCCATGAGCGATCAGCGCGGCAAACTGCTGAGCTTCGGCCCTTTCGAACTCTCGATCGGAACCAGACTTCTGACCAATGGCGCAAAGGTCGTACCGCTCGGCGCACGGGCCATGGATCTCCTGATCGTCCTGGTGGAGCAAGCAAACAAGGTCGTCGGCAGGAGGACCCTGATCGAGCGCGTTTGGCCAAAGCGAGGAGCCGAACAAGTCAGCCTGCGCGTCCACATCTCGGCGCTGCGGAAGGCTTTCGATCAGAGTGATCCGGGCAGACGATATATCGCGAACGTGCCGGGGAGAGGGTACAGCTTTGTCGTACCTGTAACGTCACTCTCTCCGCAAACATCGGGAGATTTCAATTCATCTTCGAAGCCCCGGCTGCCTGCGCGCTTGATGCGGATGCTCGGACGTGGCGACGCGCTGGCCGAAATCCAGATGAAGCTGGCCGAGCAGAAGTTTGTGACGATCGTTGGTCCGGGTGGTATCGGCAAGACCACGGTAGCGGTGGCAGTTGCGCACGAGATGAGCACCAATTTCAATAGTCAGACGTACTTCATCGACCTGGGTGCTCTCGGCGGCGCTTCGCTCGTCGCGCCAGCGGTAGCGACAGCACTCGGCGTGTCGGTACGAACAAACGACGTCGTTCCAGTCCTGGTCGATCGTCTGCAGGAAGGGCCAACCTTCATCATTCTCGACTGTTGCGAACACCTTATCGATGCGGCGTCTGCTCTGGCGGAAGAACTGATTCGCCGTGTCCCCACACTGCATTTGCTGGCAACCAGCCGGGAGGCGATGCGTGTTGAAGGTGAACATATCTATGAACTTTGCGCGCTTGCATGCCCTCCTGAAGATAGCAGCCTGTCGGCGCAAGACTCCCTGCAATATCCCTCTGTTCAACTACTGGTCGACCGCGTGCGGGCTGTGCGAAGTGACTTCGAACTGACCGAGGCGGATGCGCCAACTGCCGCAAGAATTTGCCGGCGGCTTGATGGCATTCCACTGGCGATCGAGCTCGCAGCCTGCAGGGTTGACATATTTGGCCTTAGCAAAACCGCAAGTCTGCTCGACGAGCGACTGAACCTGTCATGGGCGGGGCGCAGAACCGCCCCGTCGAGGCATCAGACGTTAAACGCTACATTGGAGTGGAGCTACGATCTGCTCGGCGAGGCAGAGAAGCTCGTATTGAGCCGGCTCAGCGCTTTTGCCGGCGGATTTACATTCGAAGCGGCGGTTGCCGTTGTCGCCGATGAGACAGTGGATGAAGCAAATGTATCGGATTGCGTTTGGGAGCTTCGTTCGAAATCGATGATTGCCGCTCAGGGACAGGAGGGGCGGCTGCGTTTGCTCGACACCACTCGCGCTTTTGCCTTGCAACGACTCGCCAAGAGCGATGAGCAGAACCTTTTTCGCCGTCGTCACGCCCTCTATTTCACTGACCTGTTCAGGCGGGGCGCCGGGGAGGATCGGTCGGGCTGGTCCAAGGCGCTCGGAATCGAGGTCGATAATCTCAGAGCCGCCTCAAACTGGGCATTTTCCACCGCGGGTGAAACGGAAATCGGCATCGAACTCGCTGCGGCGTCGGCAAGCACCTGGATGGGTATGTCGCTGCTTACCGAATGCCGCGAGTGGATGAGAAAGGCCATAAGTCGCCTCGACGACGTCAATTCGGGCACACGACAGGAGATGGTTATACAGTCGGCGCTCGCGAGTTGCATGATGTTCACAGGTGGCATGACCGACGAGTCCTACGCGACCTGGGCCAAAACACACCTTCTTGCCGAGGGCCTCAAGGATACCGAACATCAGCTGATCTCCTTGCTGGTTCTCTGGGCGCACCAAGTTCGCATCCCAAACTATCCAGAGGCGGTCGGATTGGCCGACCGTTGCGGTAATGTTGCAGAGCGGAGCGGCAATCGCGGCGCTATCGCAATGGCCAACTATATGCGCGGAATCACCTACCACCACTCGGGGCGAATACTGGAGGCCGAAAGCCGTCTCGAACTATCACTGCACCACGACGACGAAGCTTCTCGACAGTCTCTTATCAAGCGATTTGGCTACGATCGTAAGGCCGATGCTTTGGGCGTTTTGGCCAATCTGGTTTGGCTGCGCGGCTCTCCCGACCAAGCGCGGCGGCTTAGTCGAATGTCGATCGCCGAGGCACGCCAACTCGATCACACCGTGCCGCTGTGTGTGGCGCTGACCTGGGGGAGCTTCAACATGTACCTGACAAACCCGGACGATGATGAGACCGAGACGCTTGCCCGCGAGCTTATTGAACACGCCGGAAAATACGCCGTCGAAAGCTATCATGGATTCGGCCTCGCTATGCAGGCCCTCTGCGGCGCTAGGCGCGGCGCAGCGGGAGCGGTGGACACGCTCTATTCCGGTCTGGAGAAGCTGTCTGCGGCGCGTTACGGGGTTTTCAATGGGATCTTGCAGGCAGAACTTGCCAGATGCGTGGCCGTCGCTGGCCGGCCGCGGCAAGCGCGCGATATCTTCGAAGCCGCGAAGATCAACCTTGATGAACGCCAATGGTACGCTCCAGAATTGCTCCGCATCAGGGGTGAACTGGCCTTGGCCAATAACGAAGGACTGCCGGTTGGCAGGGAGTATTTTCGCCGCGCCCTCGAGTTGTCGATCCAGCAGGCGAGCTTGTCATGGGAGCTCCGGGTCGCGACTAGCCTTGCTATCGCCGAAATGTCGCTCGGGCGAAAGGAGGCCGCATGGCGGACCCTGCAAGCCACCCACGCGAAATTTCGAGAAGTCCTTGAGACCCCCGATCTGCGGTTGGCCAAGCGGGTGCTGAACGGCTCATACCGGCCCGACAGCGCCATCAACTCGTTACATTGATCGCTTGTTGCTGGAGGCGGTTTCGGCTTACACTTGATGAGCTGGGAGTATATTTGCACAAGACCGACGACGAACGGTGCAACGACCGCATCGTCGAGAATCTTGGCGGAATAACTCATGTCGATTCAACAAATTGGTTCACCCAGTGAAAATCGGCTTCGGTTTGGCCCATTCGAGCTCAATGTCCCCGAGCGCGCCCTGAAGAAGGCGAACCAGGTCATTCCACTTGGGGGCAGGGCTTACGACATCCTGATTACGCTTCTCGAGAACGCCGGTGAGGTGGTCGGGAAGGCCGAGCTGATCGCGCGGGCATGGCCTGACGTAACGGTCGAGGAAGGCAGTCTTCGCGTCCATCTGTCGGCACTGCGCAAGGCGCTGGGCGACGGCCAGTTCGGTCACAAGTACATTGCGAGTTTGCCGGGTCACGGCTATCGCTTCATCGCGCCAGTCACTCGCCTTCCGACTGACCATGACGGCGGTAACGCATCTGCGGGGATGTCCAACCTGCCACCAGCGCTGGGCCGCATGGTCGGTCGCGAAAATGTTGTCGGTGAGATTCAAGGTTGGCTCCAAACCGACCAGCGCCTGATCACAATTCTGGGTGCCGGCGGCAGCGGCAAGACCACGGTCGCCCTCGCCGTCGGACACCGGGCGCTGGCCGACTTCTCTGGTGCGGCGTTCTTTGTCGATCTTTCAACGGTAGGCGACAAGGAGCATCTGATCGGCGCCATCGCTTCCGCGGTCGGGCTCGACTCGCAGTTAGTCGATCCAAAGCTGGCGTTGCTTAATTTTCTGCGTCCTCGCAAGGCGCTTATCATTCTTGATAGTTGTGAGCATCTGATCGAGAAAACCGCGGAGATCGCCGGCTATATTATTCAAAATGCCCCCGACATCCACATACTTGCCACCAGCAGGGAGGCATTGCACGTCCCTGGTGAACACGTACTTTGTCTTCGGCCACTGGAGTGCCCGCCGGATCGGCCGGGGCTGACGGCGTCAGAGGTGATTGCCTATCCGGCCGT
>Ga0066789_10000052_pt1 | contig 30976 bp, 30 predicted proteins | sample OrgsoiDNA2013049_FD_70960 | JGI IMG/M metagenome (GOLD analysis project Ga0066789, IMG submission 70960) | Permafrost soil microbial communities from the Arctic, to analyse light accelerated degradation of dissolved organic matter (DOM) -... | ecosystem: Environmental > Terrestrial > Soil >...
GAGACGCCGCTGACCATGACGCACTTGCGAAGCATGCACGCGGTGACCGAAAGCGGCGGGATCATCGCGCCGCCCGTTCCGGCGTTTTACAGCCGCCCCACGAGCATCGACGAGTTAGTGACGCACAGTGTCGCGCGCGTCCTTGATCTGTTCGACATCGACGTTGGCATTCCCCGTTGGGGGGCGCACGGCGTCGCCCTAGACGATCCATCCGTGACTGCGAAGAAGAGGACACCGCGATGAGTTCTATCGGCCGTCAAGACACATCGAGTCAGCTGCCTGCAGGGCCTCACATCAAGGACCTCCGACAATTTATCGAAGCGCTGCGCGCTCTTGGGGATCTCCAAGACGTGGAACGCGAAGTCGAGTGGGAACTCGAAATCGGGGCGATCATCCGCCACTCCTACGACCTTCGCGCCCGGGCACCGCTTTTCAATGCGATCACTGGTTACACCGAGTCAGGCTTCCGCGTGCTGGGGGCGCCCGGTGGGTTAAGCAGCGCGGACCACCCGCTGGTTCGTGTTGCGTTGGCGCTCGGGCTGCCGGCGACAGCAACGGGCCAAGACATCATGGCCGCGATTGTCGCCGCGCGCGCAAAACCAGGCATCCCTCCGAGGACGGTCGCGGCCGACACGGCGCCGTGCAAACAAAACAAGATGCTCGGCGATGACATCGATCTGTTCGCGTTCCCCACGCCTCTCATCCACGCCAACGACGGCGGGCGTTACATCCAGACGTACGGGATGAACATCGTGAAGACCCCGGACGGCTCATGGACAAACTGGTCGATCAACCGCATGATGATCGCCAGCAAGAACACCCTGGGGTGCCTCATCCCGGGACCTCAGCACCTTGGCATCATCCGCGCGCAGTGGACCAAACTCGGGCAGCCGATGCCGATCGTGGTTGCACTCGGCGTCGAGCCAGGTCTTCCCTACGCGGGCGCGATGCCGTTGCCTGAAGGCGACGACGAGAGCCATTTCTTGGGTGCCCTATTCGGCGAAGCGCTTGAGGTGGTGACCGCCGAAACAGTTGACCTGCCCGTGCCCGCGACCGCGGAGATCGTCATCGAGGGCCACGTCGCGTTTGATGAGAACGTCATGGAAGGGCCGATGAATGAGTACCCCGGTTACAACGCCGACGACGCCTCACCCAAACCGGTGTTCCACGTCAGCGCGATCACCTACCGAGATGGCGCGATCCTTCCTGTGGTGGCCGCCGGCCCACCGGTTGAAGAGGACCACACGGGTACCGGCACCATGCACGCCGCCGAAATTCTTTACCAACTCCGCCAAGCGGCGCTTCCCGTCGCCTCGACCTGGTTCTCCTACGAATCGGCGCTGCACTGGCTGATCGTCTCCGTCAAGCAGGATTGGTACGAAACGCTCAGGATTCCCGCGGACGAGCTCGCCACGAAGATCGGTCACGTCGTGTTCGCAGGGAAAGCCGGCTTCGGCGTTCCGAAGATCCTGCTCGTCGAAGACGACATCGATATCACCGATGTGAACCAAGTCGTGTGGGCTTTCGCGACTCGCACCCACCCTGAACACGGCGAAACCCATTTCCCAGCCGAAGCCACGGCGGCCCTCTCGATCTACCTGGACGAGAACGAACAACACAGCTACCGGGCCGGCAAGGTGATCTACAACTGCCTGCTCGCTGACCGATTCCCCAAAGAACATCGGCCCGTCAAAGGCAGCTTCGAGAACGGCTGGCCCGCCCGCGTCCAGCAGAAGGTCCTCACCAACTGGCACGGCTACGGCTACCCAACACAGAACATGAAAGGGCCCGACGCCGGAAGTGATGAGCCTTAAACGTGCCTAAGCGGCGGGATTTCCGCCGTCGGTGGGCCGGTGAGTCCGTCTCGCTGCTGGGCCGCCTCACCTTCGGTAGACTACTTGCGGCTGCCATGGCAGCGGGTGCGATGCGAGTGTTCTTCCTCGTCGCCTACCGGGCGTACCTGGCTGCCGTGGTAACGCCGCGAACCTTCGAGAACCAACAGTCAGGACGCATCGGTGAGGAACTGCAGCGCAACGTTGACTCGCCGACCGGCGCTGCTGCCGGGATACCAAGTGCAAGCAAGCCCGAGCGCGGCTATTCGACCGGTGTCCAGCAATGCCCGCAGTGACTCGACTACGCGATCCATCGACGGACCACTGGGAGCGGGAAACCGCAAGCCAGGCAAGTACGAAGGCTCCAAGACGTCCACATCTAGATGGACGTACAAGTGCCCGCCTGGCGCGTCACCAACCCGGAGGCCCTCAACGTCGCTGCGGATGACCTGCGAGCCGGCAAGAAATTCGATCTCCGGCGGATCTAGGTCACGGGCGCCGACCAACATGACACGCTGCTCGGGTACCGGCCGTAGACCGAGTCGGTCAGCGATCAGCTCAGGCCGGTAGCCCACCAGCAACCGCAACGGCATCCCGCCCAAGTAGCCCGACGTCGTGGTTTCCAAAGTTTGCAGGTCACCGTGTGCGTCGAACCAGACGACACCGACGTCAAGGCCAGCCCGCTGCAGCCCAGCCACTATGCCAAGCGATGTCGTGCAATCTCCGGCCGCCACCAGCGGACGATCGCCGCGACCCACCACCGAAACGACTTCATCGGCAACGTCGCTGTACAGCGCCGCCAGCCGCTCCCATACGTCGCCGGCCGGAAGTTGCGTGACCACCGATGATTGCGGTGTAAGCGGAAGGTCGAGATCGGGCAAGTACTCGTCCAGGTGGTAGGGCACCCGAATCACATGCATAGGGGCACGTTATCCGCGTCGCCGCAAGCCGATCGCGCGAGCCTGGGCCGTGTCTCAAAGTCGAGCGAGGCAAGCGCTGGCGAGCCGTGGTTCCGCCTGGCAAACAGCCCTCGAGCCTGGGGGAGTGCGCTCGGTGCCATGGGGGTTCAACTCGGTGTCCGAGGGGGGACTTGAACCCCCAAGCCCTTTCGGGCACTAGCACCTCAAGCTAGCGCGTCTGCCAAATTCCGCCACCCGGACGTGGAGTCCCGCTGTGCAGGACCGGCGAACACCATACCAACCCGTGACAGTGGCCCGCGTTCAGCTGAACGCGCCCAAACCCCATCGCGTTCAGCTGAACGCGACGCGCTCACTGGCCGCCGTCGATGATCATGCGCGGGATTGCTACGAAACGGGCTCGCGGTACCAACTACGTGCATGATCACCGCGGAGAGCGGCAGGATGGCACTCGGCGTCCGCGCCGTTTGCTGGTCGCACGAGCCCGAGGAGACCTGATGAGCCCACCGCAGCCGGGCCCCCGCGCCGAGGACGAGGTCGTCGACCTCTGCCGAGACCTCATCCGCATCGACACCTCCAACCCTGGCAAGCCCGAGCGACCGGCGGCTGAGTACGTCGCCGAGAAGCTGGCCGAGGTCGGGCTCACGCCGCAGATCTTCGAGTCCGAGCCCGGCCGGGCGAGTGTGGTCGCCCGCATGGAGGGCACCGACTCGAGCCGCGGTGCGCTGCTGGTTCACGGGCATCTCGACGTCGTCGCGGCTGACCCTGCGCATTGGTCAGTCGACCCGTTCGCCGGGGAGATCAAGGACGGCTGCCTTTGGGGCCGTGGCGCGATCGACATGAAAGACATGGACGCGATGTCGCTCGCCGTCGTCCGGCAATGGATGCGCGAAGGCCGAAAGCCGCCACGCGACATCGTTATCGCCTACCTCGCTGACGAGGAAGCCGGCGGCTCGAAGGGCGCGCGTTGGCTGGTCGACAACAAGCCGGAATTGTTCGAGGGCTGCACCGAATCGATCAGTGAAGTCGGCGGCTTCTCCCTTCAAATCCGCGATGACCTGCGCCTTTACCCCGTGCAGACGGCCCAGCGCGGCATGGCGTGGATGAAGCTTGTCGCGAAAGGCCGCGCCGGCCATGGCAGCCTGGTCAACCACGCAAATGCGGTCACCGAGCTGGCCGACGCGGTGGCACGAATCGGTCGCTATCAGTGGCCGGTGCGGCTGACCAAGACGGTCGAGGTTTTCCTCAGCGAGATCGGCGAGGCCATCGGCATCGAGATCGACCCGCACGACTTGCGGCCGGTTGCCGCCAAGCTCGGCACCATGACCGCACTGATCGACGCCACGCTTCGCAACACCGCCAACCCGACGATGCTCGAGGCCGGCTACAAGGTGAACGTCGTCCCGCAAGAGGCCAGTGGCCACGTCGACGGCCGCTTCCTGCCCGGCTACGAAGAGGAATTCTTCGCCACCATCGACGAACTACTCGGCCCCAATGTCAGTCGCGAGACGCTGCACGGCGACATCGCCCTCGAAACCGAGTGGGACGGCGCGTTGGTTGAGGCGATGAAATCCGCGATCTCGGCCGAAGACCCGCAGGGCAAGGCAATTCCGTACTGCCTGTTCGGTGGGACCGACGACAAATCCTTCTCGTTACTGGGAATTCGCGGCTTCGGTTTCTCGCCGCTTCGCCTCACACCGGATCTCGACTTTGCCGGGATGTTCCACGGCGTCGACGAGCGCGTTCCGACGGAGGGGCTGAAGTTCGGCACCCGCGTGCTCGACCATTTCCTGTCGAATAGCTGACGACCGCTCCACGACCTAAAGCGTGCGCACCACTCGCAGGACCCGGCGGCGCAGACGAATCCACCGCGTTCCGTCCGGATAAAGGCGCAACCGGTCGAGCTCCCACCCGTGATGTTCGGCCTGCTCGGTGAGCAGTCGCCAGGCCGCGGTTCGCGAGGTGCCGCGGGGGAGCGACAGCTGGCGAAACTCGTACTCGGGCATGGCATTCATTGTGCCCGCCGCGCCCCCAAAACGGCATCGTTGATAACGGTTCGTGATTGCCGTTGCGCCGACGTGGGGGTAGGCCGGTACCGTTCCTCCCATGCCCGACGAGACTCCCGCCACGCCAGCGCAAGTTCGCGCCGCGATTGAGGGCCTGAAGGCTGCCCTCGATGCGCACCTCGCGGCCGTCGAGGCGAGGGCCGGAGAGAACGACCCGCATGTGCAGGCCGCCTACGATGCGCTGGCTTCAGCTGGCGAGGCGTACGACGACGCCCTGTTCTCTGCCTACGAAGAAGTCACCCCGTTCGGGCCGGTCGAGTCGGATGCCGACATCGAAGACGACGACGACGAACTCGAGTGGGAAGAACCCGAAGCCGAGTAGCCGTGCCGTCTCAGTCTTGCCCAGGCCCACGTTCGGGATAGCCCATCGCCGGGGCCGACACGTCGTCGAGCGCGTCGCGAATCTCGGCCGGCAACTCGACATCCGACTCGGCCAAGATGCCCAGCAATTGAGCAGCCGTACGTGCGCCGACCAATGGCGCGGCAACGCCGGGTTGATCTCGCACCCACGCCAACGCCGTCGCCAGCGGTGATACGCCAAGGCCTTCAGCCGCAGTGCAAACAGCCTGGACGACGCGAGCGTGCACGTCATCGAGGTACGGCTCGACGAACCCGGCGAGGTGGTCACTCGCCGCGCGCGAGTCGGCCGGTATGCCGGTGCGATATTTGCCGGTGAGCACGCCACGACCCAGGGGCGACCAAGCGAGTACCGACAAACCCGCATCGAGGGCGGCTGGCACGACCTCGCGTTCGACCCCGCGTTCGAGCAGCGAATATTCGACCTGAGTTGATACCAAGGGCACGCGGCCTGGCCAGGCGGCTTGCCAGCCAGCGGCTTTCGCCGTCTGCCAGCCGCTGCAATTCGACAAGCCGACGTAGCGCGCTCGTCCTGACGTGACGGCGAAATCAAGTGCCGACAGGGCTTCGTCGATCGGAGTCGACGGGTCCCATCCGTGTAGCTGCCACAGGTCAACGTGGTCGACCGCCAGCCGGTCGAGGGAGTCGTCGAGTGCTTGCAGCAGGTGGCGACGCGACATGTCGCGACGGCGTCCATCGGTTCGTTCTTCTGGAGCGACGGCACCAGCCTTCGTGGCGATCACGACGTCGGCCCGATCGACCACCTTCGTGAGCAACCGGCCGATGACCCGCTCACTGTCACCAGAGGCGTAGGCGTCGGCCGTGTCGAGCAGTGAGCCACCGGCCTCGACAAACGCCGTGAGCTGATCTGCGGCCTCGTGTTCGTCGGTGTCGCGGCCCCACGTCGCGGTACCGAGGCCGATCGACGAGACGGCGAGGCCACTACGCCCCAACTGCCGCTGTTTCATCGCGCCACGGTACCGGGCGATCACGCGTCGCGGCGGCCAACGACGAACAACGCGCCGAGCACGATCACGACGCCGTACAGCGTGAAGATGCCGAGGCCCTGCCACGGCCCGAGCATGTGGTCGACGCGGTGGGTATTGGCGATCTGCGTACCGGCATTGACCGGCGCGAACTTCAACGCGACCTGATGCCACGAGCTCGGCAGCAAATCAATGAGCGCCGACGGCAAGAACAGCACACCGAAGAACGCCGCTAGCGCACCCGCCGTCCGCCGGACGAGCGCACCCAAGCCGAACGCGAGTAATCCAACCCCGGTGAGGTACAGGCCAACTCCGAACACCACGCGCAAGACGTTCGGGTCTGACAGTGAGACACCGGCATGCTTGCGATGCAAGATCGCCTGGCCGACGCCGAAGGATGCGAACGACATGACCTCGCTCAGCACGAAGATCGCGATCAGGTAGACCAGACCCTTGATCGCGATCAGCACTCGCCGTTGCGGCACGGCTGTCAATGTCGTGCGAATCATGCCGGTCGCGTACTCACCGGTGATCGTCATGACGCCAAGCGCGCCGAGTGCAATCTGCGACAGGTAGAGACCCTGCACCGAGAAATTGGCCGCATCGAAGCCTTCGAGCTGGTCGGGCGAGAAGTGCTGCACGTATTCAATCGCACCGATGGTGGTGATGCCGATCGCTGCAATCACGGCCGCGACCGCGGTCCAGTACGTCGAGCGCAGGCTGCGCAGCTTGGTCCACTCCGACCGGATGAGATTCGCCACGCCAATCGTGGTCGGGCGTACCGGCGCAAGGGCCGGAGCAAGTGTCGTCGTCATGTCAGTGACCAACTCCTGCAGCGGCGTCAGCCATTGCGGTGCCGAAGTCGGCCCCGAAGTCGACGCTGTCTCTCGTCAGTTCCATGAAAGCCTCTTCCAGCGATGCGGCGTGCGGTGAAAGTTCGTGCAGGACGACGTGATGTTCGGCGGCGAGATCGCCGACCGCCGCACACGAGGCTCCGGTGACCCGCACCGCATCGTCGGTGACCCCGACCGTCGCGCCGGCTGCCCGCAGCACGCGCGCCAGCCCGTCGGCGTCCGGTGTGCGTACGAGGACGTAGCCCTGCGAGCTGCTGCTGATCAGATCAGCCGTCGTCGTGTCGGCGATGAGTCGGCCGCGGCCGATCACGACGAGATGGTCAGCGGTGAGTGCCATCTCGCTCATCAGGTGGCTTGAGACGAACACGGTGCGGCCTTCGCGGGCGAGGTTGCGCAGCAGCGTGCGGATCCACAAGATGCCTTCGGGGTCGAGGCCGTTCACCGGCTCATCGAAGAGCAGTACTTCAGGGTCGCCGAGTAGCGCGGCCGCAATACCGAGGCGTTGCCCCATACCGAGAGAAAACGTGCGCGCCCGCTTGCGTCCGACCGAACCGAGACCGACCAGCTCGAGCACCTCGGTTACGCGGCGGCGGGCAATCCCGTTGCTCTGCGCGACGCACAGCAGGTGGTTGTAGCCACTGCGGCCGCCGTGCATCGCCTTCGCGTCGAGCAAGGCCCCAACCTCAAACAACGGACGCCGGATCTGGCCGTACGCGCGACCGTTGACGCTCGTGGAGCCGCTCGTCGGCCGGTCGAGGCCGAGGATCATGCGCATCGTGGTGGACTTGCCCGAACCGTTGGGTCCGAGGAAGCCGGTGACGGTCCCTGGGCGCACCGAAAACGTCAGATCGTCGACGGCCTTGGTGGCGCCGTAGTGCTTGCTAAGTGATTGAACCTCGATCATCGACAACTCCCTTCGATACCGATGCTGCCGGGCGCGGGCAGGCCGCGACATCGGGCAAGACCCTGGCTCGACCCTGAGCTTCGTGACGCCGCTGCCCCGATAGACTCAAGCCAGCTAGGCCGCCATTGGAGCTGAGGAGCCCGCGTGTCCGCGACGTCGTACGCCGACCGGGCGCTGTCGCGTATGCAGTTCTGGGTAGTTCTTGGCGCGATGGCGGTGTCGGGCGTTCTCGCTCTCGTGGTGTTGGCGAGCGTCGCCGGTAAGCACGGCACCTGCCCCACTGCGTCGCAGATCACTCGACCTAGTGCGTCGAGCTGCTGGGCCGCCTACGACAACCAGATCCACCACGGCGTCGTCGGCCACGCGGCCGCAAGCTGACGCCTGTAGGTGACCACCGTTCTGCTCGTGCGGCATGGCTTGACGGCGATGACCGGTCCGGTACTGGCCGGTCGAACTCCCGGCGTCGATCTTGACGATCGCGGCCGCACCCAAGCCGCCGAAGTCGCCCGCCGACTCGCGGGCGTTGCCATCGAGCGCATCGTGAGTAGCCCGCTCGAACGCTGCCAACAGACGGCGCAACTCATTGCCGAGTCACGCGGTGTCGTCGTCGAAACCGATACGCGCCTGACCGAATGCGGATACGGCGATTGGACTGGTCAAGAAATCAAGAAGCTCGCCAAAGACCCCTTGTGGAAGGTGGTGCAATCGCACCCGAGCGCGGTGACGTTTCCGGGCGACGGCGGGGAAGCGATGCGCGATGCGCAAGTGCGCGCGGTCGATGCCATTCGGTCGTGGAATGACACGCTCGGAGCTCGCGCTACCTGGCTGGCCTGTTCGCACGCCGACATCATCAAGGCCATTGTGGCCGACGCACTTGGCATGCATCTCGACACGTTTCAACGCCTCGTGGTTGACCCGTGCTCGGTGACCGTTATCAACTACACCGCGCTGCGCCCGTTCGTCGTCCGCGTGAACGACACCGGCACCGATCTTGCGACCTTGCTCGCACCCCCAAAGAAGAGCTCGGGGAGCCGCCGCACAACCGCCTCCAGCGATGCCGTGGTCGGCGGGGGAACCGGCGCCGCATAGGCTCGTTCCCATGCCACGTCAGATTTTTGTGTATGACCCACCTGACCGCCTCGTTGTCGGCACGGTCGGCCAGCCGGGCCAGCGCACCTTCTTCATTCAGGCGCGCGGTGCCGGTCAACTGACCAGCGTGGTGGTCGAGAAGTTGCAGGTGGCAGCTTTGGCCGAACGGCTCGACGAGCTGCTCGACGAAGTGCTGCGGGCTTCTGGCGGCGCTGCTTCGGTGCCCGCGGTGGCCCCACTCGAACTCAACGACACGTTGCCTCTTGACCAGCCCATTGTCGAAGAGTTCAGGGTCGGTGCACTGGGTTTGGGCTGGGAGCCGGAGACCGAGCGCGTTGTCATCGAGGCGATGGCCATTACCGAATCGGCCGGTACCGACGCCGACGACGCTGACGATGCTGACGACGAACCCGCGCTACTCAGTGACGACGCCAGCGAAGGCCCCGATGTGATGCGGGTGCGGGTGAGCGGCGGCGTTGCGCGTGCGTTTACCAAGCGCGCACTCGCCATCGTCGCGGCCGGTCGGCCGCCGTGCCAGTTCTGCGGTCAGCCGCTCGATCCCGAAAGTCACGTATGCGCACGGTCAAACGGCCACCACCCGCATTGACGGTCGGATCGTGACCGAGCGAAGTGTCGATCTGAGCGCAGCCGACGTGCGGGCTGTGCTTACCGACGGCGATCTCGCCATCGAGGGCCGGCTGGTCGAAGCGTCGAACACCACGCTGTATGCGAACGCCACCCGCGGCGCCGTCTCGCTTACGTGTGTGTACAAGCCGATCGCTGGCGAGCGGCCGTTGTGGGACTTTCCCGACGGCACGCTGGCCGGCCGCGAGGTTGGTGCCTACCTCGTGTCCGAAGCCACCGGCTGGGACGTCGTACCCCTCACTGTTATGCGTGACGGCCCGCTCGGCCCCGGCGCGTGTCAGTTGTGGATCGACATCGACGAGGACGCCGATCTGCTGGCCTTGCTGCACAGCGACCACCCCGGGTTGCGGCGACTTGCTGTTTTCGATGCCGTGGTGAACAACGCTGACCGCAAGGGCGGGCACCTCCTACCCACCGTCGGCGGCCACGTTTACGGCGTTGACCACGGCGTCTGCTTCGCTACCGACGACAAGTTGCGCACTGTGCTGTGGCAGTGGCGCGGCACGCCACTGCCCGACGACGTGCTTGACACGTTGGCGGCGTTGCGCACCGAACTGGCTGGCGATCTGGGTGCTGAGTTGAAGGCCCTCATCACGCCACGCGAACTGACCGCCACTCGTCGGCGGGTTGACCGCCTGCTGCGTGACCGCTCCTACCCGCAGCCGGGCGACGGCTGGCCCGCCGTCCCGTGGCCGCCCTTCTGATCTTCGTCGTTAGAGTTCGCGTATGCAGGTCTGGCCAGCCCCAACTCTTCCAGCCCTGCCGGGCGACGGTCGGGTACCGAAGGTTTGGGACACGTCATCGCGTTCGTACGTCGCCGTCGACTCGGTAGAGAGCGCGTCGATGTACGTGTGCGGCATCACGCCGTACGACGCAACGCATCTTGGGCACGCGGCTACCTACGTCGGTTTCGACCTGCTCAACCGAGCCTGGCGTGATGCTGGGCTCACGGTGTCATACGTGCAGAACGTCACGGATGTCGACGACCCGTTGCTCGAGCGTGCGCGCGAGACCGGCGAGACGTGGCAAGCGCTTGCGGCTCGCGAGATCGACTTGTTCCAAAGCGACATGGCCGCGCTTCGGGTCGTGCCGCCGATGCGGTACGTCGGCGTGGTCGAGTCGATCCCCATCGTGGTTGCCCTCATTCAGCGACTCCAGGATGCCGGCGTCACCTACCTCGTCGACAGCGATCTGTATTTTTCGGCCGCGGCCGCGTCTGACTTCGGTGTCGTGTCGCGCCTCGACCACGCGACCATGCTGGCGCTGTTCGCCGAACGCGGCGGCGACCCCGACCGCCCCGGCAAGAAAGACCCCCTCGACTGGCTGCTCTGGCGGGGTGCACGACCCGATGAGCCGAGTTGGGATACCGCGATCGGCCCGGGCCGCCCCGGCTGGCACATCGAATGCACGGCGATCGTCCTCGAATACCTCGAACCCGACATCGACGTGCAGGGGGGTGGCAGTGATCTCGCGTTTCCGCATCACGAGATGTGTGCGGCGCAGGCGAGCGTCGTGACCGGCGTCCCGTTTGCGCGCAGTTTTGTACAGGCGGGAATGGTCGCCTACGAGGGCGCGAAGATGTCGAAGTCGCGCGGCAATCTGGTGTTCGTCTCGAAGCTGCTGGCGGCCGGAGTTGATCCGATGGCGATCCGGCTGGCGTTGCTCGCGCACCACTACCGCGACGACTGGGAGTACACCGACGCAGACCTGGCCGCCGCAGTCGAGCGACTGCAGGCATGGCGGTCGGCCGCGGCGCGTTCGAATACACCGGACGCCGAGGCGTTGCTCGAAGTGATTCGCATGCGCCTCGAAGACGACCTCGACGCGCCTGGTGCGTTGGCGGCCGTCGACGCATGGGCGGCTGGCGTTTCCGATGCGGACGGCGCTGCCCTGATGCGCGCCACCATCGATGCGTTGCTCGGCATCGCGCTGTAGCCGGTGCGGTGTAGTTGATGTTTCGAATCGCCTTCGTCGAGCCGCGGATCCCACCGAACACGGGCAACGCGATCCGCATGGTCGCGGCGACCGGTTGCGAGCTTCATCTCATCGGACCGCTTGGTTTTGACTTGTCTGACGCGAAACTTCGTCGCGCTGGCCTCGACTACCACGACCTCGCGTCGGTCAGTGTGCATGCCGACCTTGCTGCGGCGTGGTCGGCCATGATGCCCGCGCGCGTCTTCGCGTTCACTGCGCGCGGCTCGCGCTCGTATGCCGACGTCGAATACCAGCCCGGCGACGTCTTGTTGTTCGGACCCGAGCCTGACGGACTGTCTGACGATGTACTGGCAGATCCGCATGTCACCGAATGGGTGCGCATCCCCATGTTGGCCGGTCGGCGGTCGCTGAACTTGTCGAACGCGGCGGCGGTCGCCGCCTACGAGGCCTGGCGCCAGCACGACTTCGCCGGGAGCTAACCACTCCTGGCTCAGAGCGCGTTGGCGGCAAGCCGGCTCATGATGCGCACGAGGTCGGCGACGTCGCGATCGTCGAGAGCGTCACCGAACATCTGCTGCAACCACGCATGATGGCTGCCCCGCGCCTTCCTGACCTGCGACCTTCCGCGCGGGGTGATTTTCGCGAAGGTTGAACGGGCGTCGCGAGGATCAGGTTCGCGACGCAGTAGGTCCGCACCCTCCATGCGGTCGAGCAACTTCGACAAGCCGGACGGCGACAGCACGATCGCTGCGGCTAGGTCGCTGAGGCCGAGGCGGCCGCCAGCTAAGTCGAGGTGCATGAGCACGTCGTAGCGGGGCATTGTGAGGCCGCTATCGTGACGCATCCGCACCTCTGTCTGATCCCAGAGTCGCGCGTGGGTGCGGAGCAGTGCGAGCCACGCGGGCGTCCAGCGGTCGATGTCATCGGGCATGAGATGAGTGTACGTCAAATACTTGACATGACAAGTACGAAGGTCTATTACTTGTCATGCCAAGCATCGCCAACGATAGAGGAGCTGACATGAGCGCAAGTCCGTACGGTGTTGTGCATTTCTTTGCCGGCGGCACCAAAGACCAGTACGAGGCGTCGAAGGCCGCCGTGCATCCGGGCGCGGGCCAGCTGCCGGCCGGCCAGATCTTTCACGCCGCCGGCCCCTCGGACGGCGGCTGGACGATCATGGCCGTCCACGACTCGCTCCAGAGCTGGGAAGAGTTTCGCGACGGGACACTCCTGCCCCGGCTGCAACAAGGCGTCGAAGGCGGCTTCGCGTCGCCGCCGGAGGAGCGGGCGATCGATCTCTATAGCGTCAAGTCACTTCAAGCTGAACTGCAACGTGCCGCGAAATGATCACGGCAACGATGGTGGTGGCGACCCTTCCCGTCACCGATCTCGAACGGGCGAAGGCGTTCTACGGCGAGACACTCGGCCTGACGTTCTTGTGGGAGAACCCGTTTTCGGCTCGGTTCCGGTGTGGGGAGGGCAGTGAGCTGTCGGTGTTCAAGCGCCCGCCGGTGGTGACCGAACACACCCTCGCGCACTTCGAGGTCGATGACATCGAAGCAACCGTCAACGATCTGTCGGCCAAGGGTGTGGAGTTCCTCGACTACACCGAAGGACCGCTGACGACCACCGGCCACATCGCCCAACTCGGGCCGGCGCGAGGTGCATGGTTTCGCGATCCCGACGGCAACACGCTCGGCGTCCGGCAGGGTTAGCCCGCATCGGTCGGGGCGGTCGAGTGGTCAAGGGCGGTCGAGCGGTCAGGTTCCGGCGTCCGGCCGGTGTCGCAGGTAACGCTCGAACTCGCGGGCGATCGCCTCGCCACTCGCCTCGGGCAACTCGGCCTCATCCTTTTGCCGTTCGAGGGTGCGGACGTAGTCGGCGACCTCGGAGTCTTCCTCGGCGAGCTGGTCGACGCCGCGTTCCCAGGCTTGCGCCATCTCAACGAGGTCGCCGTAGGGGATAGGCACCTCAATGACGTCTTCGAGGTTGCGCAAGAGTGCCAACGTGGCTTTCGGGCAGGGCGGCTGTGCCACGTAGTGGGGTACCGCCGCCCACAGCGAAACCGTGGGCATGCCGGCCTGCACGCAGGCATCGTTGAAAACCCCGACGATGCCGGTTGGCCCTTCGTAGCGAGACTGGTCGAGTCCGAGGCGACGGGCAGTTTCGCCGTCCACCGCACTGCCGGTCACCGGCACCGGCCGGCTGTGTGGGGAATCCGACAGCAGGGCGCCGAGGTTCACGATCTCGTCGACGCCGAGGCTGATCGCGGCCTCGATGATCTCGGCGCAAAACCCGCGCCAACGCATGTTCGGTTCGAGACCGCGTACCAACACGATGTCGCGGCGGCCGTCTGCTCCGCCGGCCGCGAGCGACAGCCGCGTCGTCGGCCATGACACCGAGCGACTCACACCGTCGATGAGTGACACGGTCGGTCGGTTGACCTGAAAGTCGTAGTAGTCCTCGGGGTCGACCGCGCCGATCGGCTTGGCCTGCCAGCCCACCTCGAGAGTCTCGACCGCGTCCGTCGCGGAGTCGGCGGCGTCGTTCCAGCCCTCAAACGCCGTCACCATGACCGGCCGGTGCAGTTTTGGGATCCCGGAGAGTTCGATCATTCGAGACCCTTCTCTTCGGTAACCGGCACACCGTCAGCCTACGACGCGATCGCCGTGCACGATAAACGATCGGGGGCGTGCGGGTCGGCACGGTACCGTTGAGAGAGTGAACAGCCGCCCCGACCTCTTGCGTCATGAGCTCGCCCATCGGGTTGTCGTCGCCGACGGCGCTATGGGCACCATGTTGCAGGGGTTCGAGCTCGACCTCGACGATTTCGAGGGGCTCGAGGGCTGCAACGAGATCTTGAGCGTTACCCGGCCCGACGTCGTCCGCGCCATTCATGACGCGTACTTCGAGGTCGGGTGCGACGCGGTCGAAACGAACAGTTTCGGCGCCAATCTCGCAAACTTGGCCGAGTACGACATCGCCGATCGCATCTATGAGTTGGCGCAGGCGAGTGCCCGACTGGCTCGCGAGGTCGCCGACGGGTGGTCGACGCCCGACTACCCACGGTTCGTCCTCGGTTCCGTCGGCCCGGGCACGAAGTTGCCCACGCTCGGGCACACCACCTACGCCACGCTGCGCGACGCCTATCAGCAGGAGGTGGCCGGCCTCATCGACGGGGGAGCCGACGCTGTTCTGGTCGAGACGGCCCAAGACCTGCTCCAGGCGAAGGCCGCGATCGTGGGCGCACGTCGGGCGTTGACCGCCGCCGGCTCGACCCTTCCCCTCATCGCGCAGGTCACCGTCGAGACGACCGGCACCATGCTGCTCGGGTCGGAGATCGGCGCGGCGCTGACAGCGCTCGAACCGCTCGGTATCGACCTGATTGGCCTCAACTGCGCGACCGGGCCGGCCGAGATGGGCGAGCATCTGCGCTACCTCGCCCGCCACGCCCGCCTTGGCCTTTCGTGCATGCCGAACGCCGGCCTGCCCGTGCTCGAACGCGACGGCGCCAGCTACCCGCTCACCCCGGAAGAACTCGCCGAGGCCCACGACGTCTTCACCGCCGAGCACGGGCTCGCGCTGGTCGGCGGTTGCTGCGGCACGACGCCGACGCACATGCGGCTGGTGGTCGAGCGGGTGCGTGGTCGCGAGCTCAGGCCTCGTCGTCCGCGCCCCGAACCCGGCGCTGCGTCGCTGTACCAGACGGTCGCGTTTCGCCAAGACACGTCGTATCTCGCGGTCGGCGAGCGCACCAACGCCAACGGGTCGCGCGCGTTTCGCGACGCGATGCTCGACGGCCGGTTCGAGGACTGCGTCGAAGTCGCCCGCGACGCGACGCGCGACGGCTCGCACCTCATCGACCTATGCGTCGACTATGTGGGCCGCGATGGCGTTCTCGACATGCGCGAAATCGCCGGCCGGTTCGCCACTGCATCGACGCTGCCGATCATGCTCGACTCCACCGAGCCGCAGGTGATCGAAGCCGGGCTTGAGTGCCTCGGTGGCCGGTCAGTGATTAACTCCGTCAACTTCGAGGACGGCGAGGGGCCGGCGAGCCGGTTCGCTCGCATCATGCCGATTGTGCGTGAGCACGGCGCCGCGGTTGTAGCGCTGACGATCGATGAGACTGGCCAAGCACGAACGCCTGAACACAAGGTCGAAGTGGCCGAACGCCTCATCGAGACGTTGACGACCACCTGGGGCATGCACGAGAGCGACATCTTGGTCGACTGCCTCACCTTCACTCTCGGCACCGGTCAAGAAGAAAGTCGCCGCGACGGCATCGCGACGATCGAGGCGATCAGGCAGCTGAAGTCGCGACACCCCGACGTGCAGACGATTCTCGGCCTGTCGAACATCTCGTTCGGCCTCAAGCCAGTGGTGCGTGCCGTGCTCAACTCGGTGTTTCTTGCAGAGTGTACGAAAGCCGGTCTCGATGCGGCAATCGTGCATGCGTCGAAGATCCTGCCAGTGGCTAGAATCCCCGACGATCAAAGGGAAACTGCACTCGATCTCATCTACGACCGTCGACGTGACGGCTATGATCCGCTCGGGCATTTCCTCGACTTGTTTGAAGGTGTCGACGCCCAAGATGCGAAAGCGACGCGCGCCCAAGAGCTCGCAGCGCTGCCGCTTTCGGAGCGGCTCGAACGACGGGTCATCGACGGTGAACGCGTCGGACTCGAAGCCGACCTTGACGAAGCCTTGCAAACCCGGCCCGCCCTCGAAATTGTCAACGACACGTTGCTCGACGGCATGAAGGTGGTCGGAGAACTCTTCGGGCGCGGCGAGATGCAGTTGCCGTTCGTGTTGCAGTCAGCCGAAATCATGAAGCTCGCGGTCGCCTATCTCGAGCCGCACATGGAGAAGACCGACGACGCCGGCAAGGGCACGATCGTGCTGGCCACTGTCAAGGGCGATGTGCACGACATCGGCAAGAACCTCGTCGACATCATCTTGTCGAACAACGGCTACAGCGTGGTCAACCTCGGCATCAAGCAGCCGGTGTCGGCGATCATCGAGGCGGCCGAGGAAAATGATGCCGACGCCATCGGGATGTCGGGGTTGTTGGTGAAGTCGACGGTCATCATGAAGGAGAACCTCGAGGAGATCACCACGCGCGGTCTGGCCGATCGTTGGCCGGTGCTGCTCGGTGGCGCGGCACTTACCCGTGCCTATGTTGAGCAAGACCTGGCCGAGAAGTTCGGCGGTGTGGTGCGCTACGCCCGCGATGCCTTCGAGGGGCTTCGACTCATGGACGCCGTGATGGGCGTCAAACGCGGCGTCAAAGGTGCGGCGCTACCGCCGTTGCGGCCGCGCCGCGTGACCTCGGTGATCGAGCGGCCGGCTGCTGCTTCGGCCGAGATCTCGACGGCGAGATCCGACGTCGCGACCAATGCGCCGATTCCGGCGCCGCCGTTCTGGGGCGACCGCATCGTCAAGGGCATTCCGTTGGCAGACTACGCCGACCTGCTCGACGAAAAGGCGACGTTTGCCGGTCGGTGGGGTCTGCGGGGGGTGCGTGGTGGTGCGTCTTACGACGACCTCGTCGAGACCGACGGCCGACCGCGCATGCGCAAATGGCTCGATCGCATCCAGACCGAAGGCTGGCTCGACGCGGGCGTCGTCTACGGCTACTACCCGTGCGTAAGCGAAGGCAACGACGTCGTGGTACTCAATGACGATGGATCCGACCGCGTGCGGTTCACGTTTCCGCGTCAGCAGCGTGACCGGCGGCTGTGCTTGGCCGATTTCTTCCGACCGCGCGACTCGGGTGAGACCGACGTCATCGCCTTCCAGGTCGTCACGGTCGGCTCGAAGATCAGTGGTGCCACGGCGGAGCTTTTCGCCGAGAACGCTTACCGCGACTACCTCGAGTTGCATGGGCTTTCGGTACAACTAGCCGAAGCATTGGCCGAGTGCTGGCACCGCCGCATCAGGTTCGAACTGGGTGTCGGCGCCGACGATAGTTCCGACGTGCGTGCGGTGCTTGAGCACCAGGCCTACCGAGGGTCGCGTTACTCGTTCGGCTACCCGGCCTGCCCCGACCTCGAAGACCGGGCCAAGATCGTCGAGCTGCTGCAGCCCGAGCGCATCGGCGTGAGCCTGTCGGAAGAATTGCAACTGCATCCAGAGCAGTCGACCGATGCGTTGGTGCTTCATCACCCTGAAGCGAAGTACTTCAGCGCATGAGCCAGGCATTTCACACCCTGCCGGCTCCGTTGCCCGCAGCGGTCTTGTTCGACATGGACGGCTTGCTCATCGACACCGAGCGGGTGTGGTTCGCGGTAGAAACGCAGATCCTCGCCGACCTCGGAGCCAGCTGGCAGGCCGACGATCACGCCCGATTGGTCGGCAGCTCGTTGCCGGTTGCCGCCGAACTCATCGCCAACCGCGCCGGGGGATCGGTTACGGGAGCACAGATTGCGCAGCTGATGCTCGATGGCATGCGCGAACCGCTGCGCACCGCCACGCTGTTGCCCGGAGTTCGCGATCTGATCGACGAACTTGACGACGCGGGCATTCCGCGTGCCTTGGTGTCGTCGTCGTACCGCGTGCTCGTCGACGCGGCGCTCGAGGGCCTCGCTCCCTTGACGTTCGACGCCGTTGTGGTTGGTGATGAGGTTTCGAACCACAAGCCACACCCCGAGCCGTATCTGCGAGCCGCGTCGATGTTGGGCCTCGACCCGACCGACTGCGTCGCGTTTGAAGATTCGCCACGCGGGGCCGACTCCGCGAGCGCGGCCGGCTGCATGGTGATCGCGGTGCCGAGCGTGGCGGCTATCACGCCCAGCCCGCGCCGCCGCGTCGTGGCTTCCGTCGCCGACATCGATCTCGCATATCTGCGGTCGCTGTTCGACTGATCAGGCACGGGCGCTATTCGGTGCTGATCGCCGCCAATATCGGACGCCGGGATGCGCGCCATGCGGGCCACGTTGCGGCCAGCACACCAACCACCGCAGCGCCGATCACGAAGATGGCGAGTTCGCCGTACGGGACGACGACGTGCGTCAGCTGACCCCCTGACGTCGAGACGATCGCCCAACCGAAAACGAGGCCCAGACCGAGGCCGAGCAAGGCGCCGAAGACGGCGATGACAGCCGATTCAAGCCGCACCATGCGGCGAAGCTGACGCCTAGTCGTGCCCACCGCGCGCAGCAAGCCGATCTCGCGCGTGCGTTCGTATACCGACAGGGCAAGGGTGTTGACGATACCCAGCACCGCGATCAGCAACGCGACCGCCAGCAATCCGACGATGAGATTCACAAACTGGTCGATCTGCTTCGTGATGGAGTCTTTGTATGCGCTCTGGCCTTGGATCTTGACCTGCGGATAGGCGGCCAGACTCGACTTGAGCGCCGCACCTGCTGCCTGTCGTTGACCCGGCCCGGCGATGACGTAGACGACCGCGTCGAGTTGGCTGGTGTAGCTCTTCGCGTAGGTCGCCAATGAGATCAGGTAGTTCGCGCCGCCGTTGCCCAGCAGATCGTTGTCATCGAAGATGCCGCCGACGGTGATCTGTTGGGGGCCACCAGTCGGGTACTCGACCGGCAGCACGTCACCGACATGCACTTTTGTCTCGTCAGCTTTCGACGTCGAGAGGAGCAGTTGATTGTTGCCGAGGGCTGCGAGCGAGCCGGCTTTCATATCGACCTTGATGACGGATCCGATGTTGTCGGATACCGCCACGACGAGCACCGTCTTGCCGGAAAGGTGGGCTGTGCCGACTCGCGTCTCGCCCACAGTTGCCACGCCAATCGTCGACGTAGCCTTCGCGGCCACGTCAGGGGAGAAGCCGAGAAATGACGACGACGTCAGAACGTAGTCGGCGCCGAGGTTGCGGTTCACTACCGCACTGATCGACGCCTTTGCCGAACTTGCTAGCACCGACAGCATCGATACCAGTGCGAGGCCGATCATGAGCGCCGCCGCTGTCGCCGCCGTGCGGCGTGGGTTACGAATAGCGTTCGACGTCGCCAGGCGGGCAGGGGTGCCAAAGATCCATCTCAGCGGCAGACCCAGCAGATGCACTACTGGCCGGCTGAGAAGTGCACTTACCACCCACACGCCGATCATGACGATGACTGCGCCGATACCGACTTGCGCGGCCGCACTGGCGCTCTTCCCGTTGATCGAACCTGCGATGAAGAGCGTGCCAATCACGATGACAACGCCGCCGACAATCGCTCGAATTCGCAATGACCGCTCGGGCAAGGCCACGCCGTCGCGCATCGCCGCGACTGGTGGAATCCGTGCGGCGCGAAACGAGGGGAACCATGCAGCCACCACCGTGACCAGAATGCCGACGAGGTAGGCCGCAATGACCGTGTGCGGCTTCAGAATGAGCGAGCCAGAGGGCATCGACACACCGACCGCGCTGAGCAACGCTCGCACCCCGATCGCCACCACAATGCCGAACGCAAGGCCGACCGTTGACGCGAGGACGCCGACCAAGAACGACTCACCGAGCACGGCCGACATCACCTGTCGACGGCTGGCTCCGATCGCGCGCAACAGCGCGAGCTCGCGGGTGCGCTGCGCTACCAGCATCGTGAACGTGTTCAAGATGATGAACAAGCCCACGAACAGGGCGACGCCGGCGAAGATCCCCAAGAAGATGTTGAAGAATCCGAGCGCCTTGCTGATGGCAGCCGATTGCTCCTTGTTCACCGCAGCGCCGGTGACGGCTTCGAATCCTTTCGGCAGGGTCGCGCCGATGCGCGCAGCGAGCGCGTCTTGCGACACCCCGCTGGCGGCGTGCACGTCGATCTGGTTCACGAAGCCGGGTTTGCCGGTCACCTGCTGTGCGGTTGCCGGGTCGAACACGCTGAGGACTGCGCCGGCCAGGTTGCTACTGCCGCCTACCGTGGCAATACCGACGATCGTGGCTTTGAGCGGCGGCCCTTGGGTCTGCACCGTCACCGGATCGCCGACGTGCAGGTTGTAGTCGTCGGCAGCGGCCTTGTCGATGGCGACTTCGCCCGCGGCGACTGGCCCGCGCCCTTGAATGAACGCAAGCGACCCGAAGTTTGACGGGGTCCACGACACCGCGAGTGTGGGCGGCCCAGGTGACTTCGGTACGACTGCCTTGCCCGCGCTGGTGACAAGCAGATCGTTGCCTTGCACCGCGCCGACTGCGTCGGCCACGCCCGCTGTGGCTTTGACGCTTGCGACCAAGCTGGCTGGCACCAATGCGCGGGTGCTGTTGGCGCCGATATCGGTGTTGGAGAAATTGGACTGTGCTCGTACGACGACACTGAGGTTCTTGCTCGTGCGCCCAATGAGGCCGTCGAACGTGGCCTTCAGCGTGTCGGTGAACACCAGGGTGCCGGCGAGGAAACCCACACCGATGACGACCGAAAGACCGGTGAGCAGCAGTCGCAGTTTGTGCGCGAACAGATTGCGCAAGGTGACCCGTAGCATCAGGCGCGCGCGCTTCCGGGATCGAGCCGCGTCATGCGCTCGAGAATCGATCCCTGTGTGGGCGCCCGCAGTTCGTCGACGATGACACCGTCGGCGAGGAATACCACCCGCTCGGCATAGGCGGCGGCCGCCGGATCGTGCGTGACCATCACGATCGTCTGACCCATTTCCTGGACGGCGTTCTTGAGCAGACCCAGTACCTCCGAACCCGATCGGGAGTCGAGGTTGCCGGTTGGCTCGTCGGCAAAGACGATCGCCGGCCGAGAAGCAAGCGCTCGAGCGCACGCCACCCGCTGTTGCTGACCGCCCGAGAGCTCAGACGGCTTGTGCCGCAGCCGATCGCGCAGTGCGACTGCGTCGATGACCGCATCGAGCCAGGCCTGGTCAGGTTTGCGGCCGGCAATGTCCATCGGCAACGTGATGTTCTCGAGCGCAGTCAACGTCGGGATCAAGTTGAACGACTGGAAGATGAACCCGACCGCCTCGCGGCGGAGCTTCGTGAGTGCGAGGTCGTTGAGGCCATTGATCTCGACCTCGCCGATGAACGCGCTCCCCGAGGTCACGCTGTCGAGACCGGCCCGGCAGTGCATCAAGGTCGACTTTCCCGAGCCCGACGGACCCATGATCGCGCTGAAGTGGCCGCGTTCGAATTCGACCGTGACATCGCGCAGGGCGGTGACCGTCGTCTCGCCAGCTCCGTAGACCTTGGTGAGGTTCAGCGCGCGCGCGGCCGGGATAGCGAGCTGTGGAGCGGTGCTGTTCATCGTCATAGCGCCAAACTATCGGCGGCCGCGTAGGCAGCGCCGCAGACGGACGCCACGGATGCGACGTGACAAACGTCAGGCTCCGCCGGGCCGACGAGCACTGCCGCGGCGAAACGACGTCACGGCGTGATGTCGTCAGCCTCGGCAACGGTGTCGAGCGGGACGACGCGCGCCGCCCCATCGGTCGCATCAGTCGGCTGCGGATATGCCGGGGGAGTGCCGCCGAATGCCGGGCACAGCGCCTGATGGGCACACCAGTCGCACAGTTTGCTCGGGCGAGGTGGAAAGTTCTGTTGCTCGAGGGCGCGTTCGATCGCGGCCCACAGGGCCCGGACTTTGCGTTCGGTGGCGAGCAGGTCGGCCTCGTCGGGGGCGTACCGCAACATCTGCTTGTCGCCCAGGTAGAGCAACTGGAGCATGGCCGGAATCGTGCCGCTCATGCGCCACATCACGAGTGCGTAGAACTTCAGTTGGAAAAGAGCCTTCGCCTCGAAGAGTTCGGACGGCGAACTGCCGGTCTTGTAGTCGACGATGCGGGTGGCGCCCCCGCGGCCGACGTCAACGCGGTCGACGAATCCGCGCAGCCGCACGCCGTCTGGCAGTTGCGCCTCGACCAGCAGCTCGCGCTGGTCGGGCTCGACTCGGGTGGGGTCTTCGAGCGCAAAGTAGGTCTCGATCAGTACCCGGGCACTGGCGAGCCAGGTGGCGATCTGGTCGTCGATCGACGGGCCACCCTCGATGACGGGTGCCACAAACAGCGTCTCGAGTTCGGGCCGTTCGGTGAGAAGGCGTTGCCATTCGGGCTCGAGCAGTGCGTGCGCGCGTGCCACCGTGCGCTCGAGCGCCGGGCTGTCGAACAGCCGCTCCAGCACGCCGTGGACGAGGGTGCCGCGGGTCGTGACCGGGCTCGACGGCTCAGGCAGGCGGTCGATCACCCGGAATCGATACAGCAACGGGCAGGTCATGAAATCGCCCGCGCGCGACGGCGAGAGCGCCCACGAGCCAGGAGGCGCGACGGCGGGAACCTCGGCGGCGATCAACTCAGACGCGGTCATAGCGGCAGCGTAAGCGAGCCCACCGACGGTTTCGCTCAACCTCGCCAAACCTGTGGACGCCGGTTGGCTGGGACCGAGGTCGGCTGGGACGCCGGTTGGCTGCGGACGCCGGTTGGCTGCGGACGCCGGTTGGCTGCGGACGTGCACGAGCGCGTGCCCCTTACCATCGAAGGGTGGCATCGCAAGAGCAGCAACCAACCGCGCAGCAGCCGAGCGACCCTGGCGCGCCCCCGCCCGGGGGTTGGCAGTGGCGCCTGGGCAGCCCGTTCGGTGTGCCGATCTACATCTCCGCCAACTGGCTTCTCTTTTTGGCCTTTGTCACCGCGCAGTTTGCTCCCGCGGTCGCCCGCGCCGTCCCCGGTATTGGCGGTGCAAGGTATGCCGTCGCCGCTGCCTTCGCCGTCTTTCTTGGGTTGTCGATCCTGGTGCATGAGGCGGCGCATTGCGTAGTCGCGCGCAGGTTGTCGATCTCCGTGCAGCGCATTTCGCTGAGTTTCCTATCGGGCCATTCGGCGCTGGCGAGCGAACCGGTGAAGCCCGGGCACGCGGCGGCGATCGCCGTGGTCGGCCCGGTCACCAACCTGATCATTGCCGGCGCGGCTGGCGTGGTCCACGGCTGGCTGCCGGCGGGCGGCATCGGCGTTCTGCTCGCGGCCGGCCTGGCGTGGAGCAACGCGGTCGTCGGCTTATACAACCTGCTGCCTGGCCTGCCGCTTGACGGCGGGCAGCTCCTTCGCGCTCTCATCTGGCGGATTCGGGGCAACGTCCGCGACGGTACCCTCGGCGCCAGCTGGTCGGGCCGGGTGATTGCCCTGGGTATCGGCGTCTTCGCGCTCACGCTGCTGGCCAGTCGGTCGGCGAACGCCCAACCGAGCGCGCTCTGGGCAATGTTGGTCGCGGCGTTGATGTGGGCGAGCTCAACCTCGGTCTTGCGGCAGCAGGCCGTACGCGATCGGCTGCCCGATGTCTCGGCACACCGGCTGGCGCGAAGCGCGATCGCGGTGCGAGCTGACCTTCCGCTCGCGGAAGCAGTACGCCGTGCCCAGGCGGCCGGAGCCCAGGGCATCGTCATCGTCGACGGCGACGGGCGTCCTGAGGCGGTGGCCAACGAGGCCCGCGTGACCGCGACCCCGGCTGCTCGGCGTCCGTGGGTGACGGTTGGCTCGGTGTCGCAGGCCGTCGCGGCGACTGCATTGCTCGATGCGTCGCTCACCGGCGAAGCGCTGATTGCCCGCCTGCAAGCAGCCCCGTCGTCCGAATATGTAGTTGTCGATGAAACCGGCGCGATCTTCGGCGTGCTCGCCACCCGCGATGTCGCCACTGCGCTGGCCGGTCAGCAACGCAGCCGCGCGGCCGGGGGCCGATTCGTGCCGCGGCAGGCCCGATAGCGTTCGCGCCATGACGTCGGAGCCTGCGGCACCATCGGCGGCCGCCGGGCACCACAGTGTGTTCGCCGTCGGCGACCAGGTGCAGATCACCGATCCCAAGGGCCGTCGGCACACGGTGTCATTGGTTGCCGGCAAGCAATTCCACACGCATCAGGGCGCGGTCGAACACGATAACCTGATCGGCCACCCGGAGGGCATCGTCGTGACGTCGACGGGCGGCACCGCGTATCTCGCCTTCCGGCCGCTGCTGTCGGATTTCGTGCTGTCGATGCCGCGCGGTGCAGCGGTGGTCTATCCCAAAGACGCCGCGATGATCGTTGGCTACGCCGACATTTTCCCAGGGGCCCGCGTCATCGAAGCCGGGGCGGGCTCGGGTGCGCTCAGCTGCTCGTTGTTGCGCGCCGTCGGCGAGACCGGCGCGGTGTATTCCTTTGAGCGGCGGGCAGATTTCGCCAAAGTGGCCACGACGAACGTCACCCGATTCTTCGGGTACGTGCCGCCTTCATGGCAGCTCACCGTCGGCGACCTGGTCGACGGCCTGCACGGCGAATCGGCTGCAGACCGGACGCCGGTCGACCGGGTCGTGCTCGACATGCTCGCGCCGTGGGAATGCCTCGACGCAATCGCGCCAGTGTTGCTCCCGGGTGGGTTGGTCTGCTGCTACGTCGCGACGACGACCCAGCTGTCACGCATCGTTGAAGCCATGCGCGCAGATGGCCGTTTCGCCGAACCGGCCGCGTTCGAAACGATGCTGCGCACCTGGCATGTCGAGGGCCTGGCGGTGCGGCCCGACCACCGCATGATCGGTCACACCGGATTCGTCGTGACGGCCCGGCGGCTGGCCGACGGTGTCGTTGCGCCACCCCGCCGTCGCCGCCCGACGTCGAGTGCGTCAGCCGAACCCGCGGCAGCTGTCGTCGACGATGCCGTGCCTCTGTCAGTGCCCGAGGACTAGTCAGTGTCGGAGGACTAGGCGTCGGGCCCGGCGATTTCGACCCCGTCAGAGGTGCGGAGCACGTGAATGCAGGCGCCGGGACACTTGCGGGCGGCCTCAATGACCTCGTCGAGCGTGTCGGCCGGGACATCGACCTGTGCCGCCACATCGGTGAGCAGCTCGCCAGCGGTGTCCTTGACGTACGCCAGGCCGTCGACATCGAACTCGAAGACGTTGCGTGCTTCCTGCACGCAGATGCCGTCGCCGGTGCACAGGTCCTGGTCGATCCAGACCCGATGCGCCAGCGGGACGGCGGTCGGTTCGGCAGTCACGCGACAGCGCCTTTCAAGGAACGGAGCCTTTCGAGGAACGGGCCTTCCGGGCACCGGGGTTCACGATCTGGGCTAGCTACACCTGACGATAACAAGCGGGCGCAACCCGTCGAAGGGGCCTTTAGCGGAAGCGGTCAGCGACCGATGCAGTGGCAATGAAAGCGCACAAGCTCGCAGAAGTCGCCGGATTCGGCGGTCAACGGAGGTAAGTGAACCTGCCCCGACGGTAAGGTCGAACGTGCAGACCTGTATCGACGGTGCAGACCTGTAAGGAGGCGGGATCGTGTCCGGTCGCGAAGGTGCTGGCGACGGCCAGACCAACGGTTCGCATGCGGCGCGCGGCGGTGCCGAGGAGATGCGCGCACAACTCGACCTCCTCGAGGACGAAATCTCACTTCTGCGCCGCAAGCTCGCCGATTCACCCCGCAGCGTGCGCCTGCTCGAAGAACGCCTCGCCGACGCCCAGACGACTTTGGCCGGCGTTACCGGTCAGAACGAGCGATTGGTTGGCACCCTCAAGGAGGCCCGCGAGCAGATCATCGCGTTACGCGAAGAGGTCGACCGGCTGGCCCAACCCCCGTCGGGCTACGGCGTGTTCCTCAATCTGCACGATGACGGCACCATCGACGTCTTTACCGGTGGCCGCAAGCTCCGCGTCACGGTGAGCCCTGCCGTGAACCCCGAAGAGCTTCGCAAAGGCCAAGAGGTCATGCTCAACGAAGCGATGAACGTCGTCCGCGCACTGGAGTTCGAACGCCAGGGCGAAGTTGTCACGTTCAAGGAGATTCTCGAAGACGGCGAACGCGCTTTGGTCGTTGGGCACAGCGACGAAGAGCGCATCGTCATCCTCGCCGACTCACTGACCGACGTCGCGTTGCGGGTGGGCGATTCGCTGCTGCTCGAGAACCGGTCGGGCTATGTGTACGAGCGCATTCCGAAGGCTGAAGTCGAAGAACTCGTCCTCGAAGAAGTGCCCGACATCGACTACTCCGCGATCGGCGGCCTCGCCGCTCAGATCGAGATGATTCGCGACGCCGTCGAACTGCCGTACCTGCATGCCGATCTCTTTCGCGAGCACAAGCTGCGGCCGCCGAAGGGTGTGTTGCTCTACGGTCCGCCCGGTTGTGGCAAGACCTTGATTGCCAAGGCGGTGGCCAACTCGCTGGCGAAGAAGGTCGCGCAGGTGAGCGGCAAGCCTGAGGGCAAGAGCTTCTTCTTGAACATCAAGGGCCCCGAGCTGCTGAACAAGTACGTGGGCGAGACCGAACGCAAGATCCGGCTGGTTTTCCAGCGGGCCCGCGAAAAGGCGAGTGACGGCAACCCCGTCATCATCTTCTTCGACGAGATGGATTCCATCTTCCGTACTCGTGGCTCGGGCGTGAGTTCTGACGTCGAACTCACCATCGTGCCGCAGCTGCTGAGTGAGATCGACGGTGTCGAGGGGCTGGAGAACGTCATCGTGATCGGCGCTTCCAACCGCGAAGACATGATCGACCCCGCGATCCTGCGGCCAGGTCGGCTCGACGTCAAAATCAAGATCGAACGACCGGACGCCGAGGCTGCCCGCGACATCTTCAGTAAATACATCACCTCCGACCTTCCGTTGCACGCCGACGACTTGGCCGAGCATGGCGGGTCGCGTGCATCGACGGTCGACGCGATGATCGAACACACCGTGCTGCGCATGTACGACGAGACCGAAGAGAACCGTTTCCTCGAAGTCACCTACGCCAACGGAGACAAGGAGGTCTTGTACTTCAAAGACTTCAACTCCGGCGCGATGATCCAGAACATCGTCGACCGGGCGAAGAAGATGGCCATCAAAGACTTCCTCGACACCGGCCAAAAGGGCCTGCGGATGCAGCATCTCAACTCGGCATGCGTCGATGAGTTCAAGGAGAACGAAGACCTGCCGAACACCACCAACCCCGACGACTGGGCCCGCATCTCCGGCAAGAAGGGTGAGCGCATCGTCTACATCCGTACGCTCATCTCGGGCAAGCAGGGCACCGAGGCAGGCCGCTCGATCGACACAATCGCGAACACCGGCCAGTACCTGTAGCTAAAGGCCGGGTGCGACCTACTGGCAGGTCACCACTCCGGAGAGGTCGGTGGTGCAGGTCACGGTCGGGCCAGGCGAGGTCACTGTCACTGTCACGGTCGGGCCGGGCGCCGTTTGGGTCACCGTCGCGGTCGCTGTGACCGTGTGCGTCGGCCCAGGCCTGGTAGTTGTGGGGCCTGGCTGGATGAAGGTCACGGTGGGCCCAGGCGCTGTAACTGTCGCCGTCGGACCAGGACGAACAAAGGTCGCGGTGGCTGTCGGGCCGTCAACGAGTTTCGTGACAGTAGGCGCCGGATGCGGGCTCACTGTGACGAACGCGATGGAGGTCTGCAACTGCGTGCGAGTCGACGTCGGTCCGCCGACGGACACCGTGCTCCCAGGGAGGGTGACCTGTGCAGTGACTGTCGACGTCTGGCCAGGAAGCAAGATGGTCACCGGCAGCGGCGCCGACGAGTCGGATTGGCTGAATTCGGTGCCCAAGACCTGCGGCGCAGGTGTCGCCGATCCCGGGACGGGCGAATCTGGCGGGGTTGCGATCGGCTCGCCCGACGCATGGCGTGCCAACATGAACGCGGCAAGCAGGATGCCCGCGACTGAAACCCCCGCGGTCGCGATCGCAACTTCTCGACGTGAATTTTCCATCGATCCCCCACCCCCACCGCCGCACACGCTGTCACGGCCGAATACAGCACACCATACCGCCGCACCCTAGGTTGCGTGTCACATATGTACCGCGAATTGTTGGGGTACCGGCAGCCGAATTTTCCACGTGCCGCGGAGATCTGGCACCGTTTGGGCGCGGCGCGCACGTGCCGCAACTCTCTGTAGTCCGACGCAACTGTGTGTAGCCGGAATCTGCCTACGCGCCCGCAGCGGTAACGTTCGGGCGATCGGCGAAGTGGTCAATTCACTCGACTGGGCGGCGGATGCCTGACTCACGTGGTTCGTGTCATTCCGAGCCGTACGCTAGAGGCGTGACGGTGCACCGTGTGATGGGGATAGAGACCGAATTTGGAATCTCCGTGCCTGGCCATCCGACCGCGAATGCGATGTCCGCCTCATCGCAGATTGTGAACGCCTACGTGTCGGCGCGGGACATCGTCGCCGAGCCCGTGGCGAGTGGACACCCGTCACACGGAGACCACCGAGCGCGGTGGGACTTTGAGGAAGAGAACCCCCTGCGCGACGCCCGGGGGTTCGAGCTCACTCGCGAGGTCGCCGATCCGTCGCAGCTGACCGACGAAGATCTTGGGCTGGCGAACGTAATCTTGACCAGTGGCGCCCGGCTCTATGTCGATCACGCGCATCCCGAGTATTCCTCGCCCGAGGTAACGAATCCGTTCGACGCAGTGCTCTGGGACAAAGCCGGCGAGCGGGTCATGGCCGAGGCCGCGCGCCGTGCCGCCACCGTCCCGGGCACGTGGCCGATCCAGCTCTACAAGAACAACACCGACAACAAAGGTGCGAGCTACGGCTGCCACGAGAACTACCTGACCCGTCGCAGCACACCATTCGCCGACATCGTGAAGCATCTGACGCCATTCTTCGTCACCCGCCAGGTTTTCTGCGGAGCGGGTCGCGTCGGGATCGGTGCAGACGGTCGAGGACACGGGTTTCAGATCAGCCAGCGCGCTGACTTCTTCGAGGTTGAGGTCGGCCTCGAGACGACGCTCAAGCGACCCATCATCAACACCCGCGACGAGCCGCACGCAGATCCGGAGAAGTATCGCCGGCTGCATGTCATCATCGGCGACGCCAACATGAGTGAGATAGCCACTTACCTCAAACTCGGTACGACCGCGTTGGTGTTGGCGATGATCGAGGACGGCTTTCTCTCCGTCGATTTTTCGATCGACGGGCCCGTCGCGGCGTTGCGTGCGGTGTCGCACGATTCATCGTTGACACATCGGGTCACCCTGCGCGACGGCCGTAAGATGACGGCCCTGCAGGTACAAATGGAGTACTTGGAGCAAGCGCGCAAGTACGTCGAAGACTGCATGGGCGCGGACGTCGACGACATGACGCGAGACGTACTCGATCGCTGGGAGTCGGTGCTGTCGCGGCTGGCCGACGACCCGATGTCGTTGTCGGCCGAGCTTGATTGGGTAGCCAAACTCGCGCTCCTCAACGGCTATCGCGACCGCGAAGGGCTCGATTGGGCCGCGCACAAGTTGCAACTCGTCGATCTGCAGTACCACGACGTGCGGGCCGAGAAGGGCCTTTACAACCGGCTCGTCGCCCGAGGCAGTATGCGGACATTGCTGGCTGCCGACGCGGTCGCGCGGGCCATGATCGAACCGCCGGAGGACACCCGGGCGTACTTCCGTGGCCGTTGCCTCGCCAAGTTCGGCCCGGACGTCGCGGCCGCGTCCTGGGATTCCGTCATCTTTGACTTGCCGGGCCACGAGTCACTGCAGCGCATCCCGACCCTTGAGCCATTGCGCGGCACCAAGGCGCATGTGGGCGACCTGATCGACCGGTGCGCGACCGCCGCTGAGCTCGTCGCGGCGCTCACCAACACGCGCTGACCGCTACCCCTTGAGCCCTTCGGTGGCGCTGTCGAAGGTAATGTCGGCACAGCACGGGTGACGACGAGCGAAGAACGGAGGGCAGATGGCCGACCACGAATCCGCGGGCCAAGAGCACGCGAGCCGCAACTCGACCGAAGCCGACGAGGTCGTCGTCGACGAGACCGCCAGCAGCGACCTGAAAGAGCGGCACGAGAAGCTCAACGATGATGTCGACTCGATTCTCGACGAAATCGATGAAGTGCTCGAAGAGAATGCGGAGGAGTTCGTTCGCTCGTACATCCAGAAGGGCGGCCAGTGAGCACCGATGCATTCGGGCGGCTGCCGCACGCGTTCCATCAGCCGGGCGTCGGCTCGTTCGCCGATTTCCTCGGCATGCATGCACCCGACATGATGCCGGGTCGTCGCACGCTCGGACCCGGCACGATCGACGCCCCACATGGCACCACGATTGTGGCCGTCACCTTTGACGGTGGAGTCGTAATGGCTGGTGACCGGCGGGCGACGATGGGCAACATCATCGCGCAGCGCGACATCGAAAAGGTGTTTCAGGCCGACGAACATTCGTGCGTCGGCATCGCCGGCACGGCTGGTCTCGCGATCGAACTGGTACGCCTCTTCCAGGTTGAGCTCGAACACTACGAGAAGCTGCAAGGCGCCACGCTTTCCCTTGAGGGCAAGGCAAACCGACTCTCGATGATGATTCGTGGCAACCTGCCGATGGCCATGCAGGGTCTTGCGGTCGTCCCGCTCTTTGCCGGCTACGACCTGCTGGTGGCCGACCCCGCGAAGGCCGGCCGGATCTTCTCGTTCGATGTCACCGGTGGTCGCTACGAAGAGCATTCCTTCCACGCGGTTGGCTCTGGTTCGATGTTCGCGCGCGGCGCATTGAAGAAGTTCTT
>Ga0066789_10000053_pt1 | contig 30795 bp, 26 predicted proteins | sample OrgsoiDNA2013049_FD_70960 | JGI IMG/M metagenome (GOLD analysis project Ga0066789, IMG submission 70960) | Permafrost soil microbial communities from the Arctic, to analyse light accelerated degradation of dissolved organic matter (DOM) -... | ecosystem: Environmental > Terrestrial > Soil >...
TTCTCGTCGGGTTCGGCCGCTGCGGGTGGGGTATCTGAGCGCTGGGCACCTACCGAGGTACCGCAACTACCAACGGAACCGGGGGGCTTCGATGACGACCATGCCACCTGAGGGCAGCACGCCTGCGTACGGCTATCCCGCGCCGGCCCCGTATGGCCAGCCTCCCGTGGCGGCGCGCAACGGTATGGGCACGGCAGCCCTGGTGCTGGGCATCATCGCTCTGGTGACCTGCTGGACCGTGGTCGGCGGGATCGTGCTCGGCCTGCTGGCGATCGGGCTGGGCATTGGTGGTCGGGGTCGAGCAAACCGCCGTGAGGCAACCAATGGCGGCAGCGCAACGGCCGGCATCGTGACTGGCGTGATCGGTTTGATACTCGCCGTCGTGCTGATCGTCGCTGGCGTGACCCTGCTCAACACGACCGCAGGTAAGACGTTGCGCTCCTGCCTGAAGACTGCGAACGGCGACAGCAAGCAGATCAGCCAGTGCGAGGCGCAGTACGCCAACAACCACTAGCGGCTGCGGTCGACGGCAAGTCGTGACGGGTGTCATGCACGGCACACGACGAGACGCACTGGGCCAGCGCTTCGTAGCCGCGAGACGATGTGCTCATGACGACGGCTGCTACGACTCGAACAATCGGGATCCAACTCGACTCGCTGACGAAGACCTACGGTGCAATTCGCGCCGTCGATGGCGTCGATTTGGAGATCGTCGCAGGCGAAACCGTTGCGCTGCTCGGCCCCAACGGTGCCGGCAAGTCGACCACCATCGACATGATTCTTGGCCTGGCCAAACCTGATTCGGGCGTTGTCCAGGTGTTCGGCCGATCGCCGGCCGACGCAGTACGGGCCGGTGCGATCGGCGCGATGTTGCAGACCGGTTCGCTGTTGCGCAATCTGACCGTGCGCGAACTTGTCACGATGATGGGTTCGCTGTACCCGCACCCGATGGGTGTCGCCGAGGTGCTCGACATGGCCGGCGTTGCCGACATTGCCGAGCGCCGGACCGAGAAGTTGTCTGGCGGTCAGACGCAACGCGTGCGGGCCGCAGTCGCGCTCGTCTCAAACCCCGATCTGCTGATCCTTGACGAACCAACTGTTGCGATGGACGTCGAAATGCGCCGCGACTTCTGGACCTCGATGCGTGGATTCGCTGCGGCCGGCAAGACGGTCGTCTTCGCCACGCACTACTTGGAGGAAGCCGACAGCTACGCCGACCGCATCGTCTTGATGGCGAAAGGCCGCATCGTGGCCGACGGGCCCGCGACCGAGATCAAGGCGACCGTGCGCCTGCGCACGATCAAGGCGACGTTGCCCGGAGTGACCGCAGACAGCCTCGTTTCGTTGGCGGGTGTGCAAGAAGCCGAACGTCGAGGTGAGGCAATGGTGCTGCACTGCACCGACTCTGATGCTGCGATTCGTGCTCTGTTGCGTGAGCACCCCGGCGCGGGCGACATCGAGATAGCCGGCGCTGGTCTCGAAGAAGCCTTCTTAGTCTTGACCGGTGACGTCACTTCTGAGGAGATGTCGTGAACGGCACGTATCTGCGCTACGAACTGCTGCGCACCGTCCGCAACAAGCGGGCCTTCGTCTTCTCGCTCGCCTTTCCGCTGGTGTTCTTCTATCTCATCGCCGGCGGCCAGCGACACCAACTGCTTGCGGGTATTCCGTTCCCGACCTACTACCTCGCGGGCATGGTCTCGTTCGGCACGATGGCCGCGATGATTTCGACCGGCGCGAAGATCGCGGCTGAACGAGAGTTCGGCTGGAACCGGCAACTACGCCTGACGCCGTTGAGCACACGTTCGTACATGCGCGCGAAAGTGCTGACCGGATACTTGACCGCGATGGTCACGGTCGTCTTGCTCTTTGCTGCCGGCAGCAGTCTTGGTGTGCACCTCACCGCGAAGGGGGTGCTTCAGATGACCGGGCTCGTGATCGTCGGCCTGATTCCCTTTGCGGCACTGGGGATTCTCGTCGGCCACCTGTTCACGCCGGACTCGATGGGCCCGGTCATCGGCGGCGGCGTCTCGATCCTCGCGTTCCTCGGCGGCGCTTGGGGTCCGGTGGGCGGCACGAGCGGGGTGCTGCACAACGTCTCTCAGGCGACTCCGACGTTCTGGTTGGTCGCCGCTAGCCGGACCCTCGTCGGTGCACCGGGATGGGATGCCAAAGGCTGGATCATCGTTGCGATCTGGACCGTGGTAATCGGCGCACTTGCCGCCTGGGCATTTCGGCGCGATACCGAGCGCGTCTGATGGCCATTGCTCGCTGGCTCAGATGGTTCGTCCCGGCCGAAGATTCGGACGAGAAGGATGGCCCTAAGGGTTGGCGGCGCGGCGGCGGCTTCTGGCTGATCTACCTCGCCATCCCTCTCGGTAGCGCATGGACCCATCATCAGCTCGCCGCGAGCATCGGCGGCACCTGCCTTTTGGTCGCTTTCGGTTGGGCTTACCTGTTCTTGGTGCCGCTCGGCTGGTGGGGCACGCGCGGCGCCAAGTACAGCTACGCGATCGTCGCCGTGCTGTTCGTGCTCACGGCCGCAGCAACAGCAGTGATCGGCGCGAACGGGTTGGTGCCGCTCATTTTTGTCGCAGCGGCGGCCATCATCCTGCTGCCTGGCGAGGCGTCGTTGGCAGTGATTGCGGGTCTTGCCGTGCTCGCGGCCGTGCTCCCTCAATACGTGCGGCCTTGGCACCTCAAAGGCGTGCAGTGGAGCCTGCCGGCCAGCATCGCGTTGGCATCGTGTGCCGTGTACGGATTTTCGCGGTTGATCCGGGCCAACCACGAGCTCGCTGCCGCGCGTGAACAGGTGGCCACGATGGCGGCCGAGCGCGAGCGGCTGCGTATCGCACGTGATTTGCATGACCTGCTTGGTCACACGCTGACGACGGTGACGCTGAAGGCGGCGCTGGCGACCAAGGTGTTCGACCATGACCCGGCGCGGGCGCGGGCCGAGATTGCCGAGGTTGAGCAGCTTGCTCGCGAAAGCCTCGCCGACGTGCGAGCGGCAGTCGCGGGCTATCGCGAGGTGCGGCTCACGACCGAGCTGGCCACTGCCCGTGAGGTGCTGTCCGCTGCCGGCATCGACGCGCACCTGCCGGGCGCAGTTGAGGGAGTGCCGCCCGATGTCGGTCGACTTTTTGGCTGGGTCGTTCGTGAAGGTGTGACCAATGTCGTGCGGCACAGCCGAGCAACCTCAGTGCGCATCACGCTCGGCCCGACCAGCATCGAGATCGTCGATGACGGCTCGGGCTGTGCCGACGACTCCGCGTTTGCAGAGGATGCCGAGACTGCCGACGCCAATGCGGGTCACGGTCTCGCCGGTTTGCGCGAACGCGCCGCGGCCGTCGGGGCCCAGCTGGTGGCTGGCCCGGTCGATGAGGCTGATCGGCACGCAGGATTCCGGTTGCGCGTCGAGATGTCGGACTAGCCGGTGAGGTGGTAGCCATGGCAACAGGCGCAGCAGGTGCGCCAGGTGTGGTGATCCGGGTCTTGATGGCCGACGATCAGCACTTGGTGCGCGGGGCGTTGGCCGCGCTGCTCAACCTCGAGCCCGACATCGAGGTTGTCGCCGAGGTGGGGCGCGGTGACGAGGTAGTACCGACCGCTCTCGCCGTCCGGCCTGATGTTGCCGTGCTCGACGTCGAGATGCCGGGGCTCGACGGACTCGCGGCCGCCGCCGCGCTGCACGCCCAACTCCCCAGTTGCCACATGCTGATCGTGACCACCTTCGGCCGAGCGGGTTACCTGCGCCGGGCGATGGAAGGTGGAGCGCTCGGGTTTGTGGTCAAGGACGCGCCGGCTGATCGACTGGCCGACGCGGTGCGGCGGGTTTCAAGGGGTGAGCGCGTGGTCGATCCGACGTTGGCGGCCGCCACTTTGGCCGGGGGTACGAACCCGCTGACCAGGCGCGAGCGCGACGCGCTCGCCGCGGCTCGCGACGGCGCGACAATTGCCGACATCGCCAAGCTGCTGTTCCTCAGTGAGGGCACGGTCCGCAACTACCTGTCGTCCTCGATTGCCAAGACGGGCACCCGCAACCGATTCGAGGCAGTGCGAGTCGCCGACGACAACGGTTGGCTGTAAATCGCTGCCTCAGCTTGATCCCGCGTGGGCCGATAGGTCGGCATGCGCATGGACTGGACAGAGGCGGCGCGTCCGCGCGTCGTCGCCGACGCCGCCCGCACGGCTGCGCTTCTGTACTTCGTTGGAGCCTTGATCATCTCCCTCGAGGCGTCGGTGGTGGCGACCCCAAACTTTTCCGCGACGCTTCGCGGTGTGCCCTGGGCCATGGCCGGACTTTCTGCCCTCGGCGGTCTGGTGTTGTGGCGCAGTCCCGACCGCCTACCCGCGCTGGCTTGGCCGCTCGTAGCCGCGATTCCGGTCGGCGAAATCCTGTTCATGGCAATCGGCAGTCATGATGCGACTGCATCGACGCAACTTGCCCTGTTCCTGCCCGGCTTGTTTGCCGCGTATCAACTCAAGCCTGGTGTTGCCTGGCTCACAGCAGCCGAGGTCGTCGCGGCCGAGATCGTGCTGTGTTTTGGGGTTGACTCGCCGCAGGCACGCCTCGAAGACGCGGTCGGAGTGTCACTGATTTTTTTGGGGGTCATGTTCACACTCATCACGGCGCGTGACCGGCTTGAGATTGCGATCCGTAGCCTGCGCCACGACGCGTCACACGACGCGCTGACCGGTCTTTGGAGCCGGCGCACCTTCGATGCCGACACCGGGCAACTTCACGACGAGGGCCGGGCGTCGCTCCTTCTCCTTGACGTCGACGGATTCAAGACCGTGAACGACGCCTTCGGTCATTCAGTCGGCGACGAGGTCCTACGCGTCGTCGCAGGTGTCGTGACGGCACACACTCGGCCAACGGATCGGGTGTACCGGTTCGGTGGTGACGAGCTCGCGGTCTTGATGATCGGCTGTTCGACCACCCTCGCGCTGAGACGAGCGGAGGTGATTAGGCGTGCCGTGGAGGAATCGCCGATGCTGACCTTTCCTTCGCGCCGCGACGGCAGAAGCGGTCGCGTGACGGTGAGTGTCGGCGTCGCGTCATTGCCCGAGCACGCCCGACATCCCGACGATCTGCTCAGGCTCGCCGACGCGGCGATGTACCGGGCAAAGGATTCGGGCCGCAATCGCACGGTCTCCGCGGCACTCGATAGCTGCGCCTGACCCCAAGGCGCCAACCAAAACCTGCCCTCGCAGCCCGCAGTGTCGTCCCTTGGGGCCTTTCAGCAGCGCTGAGGGCTGCGACCGGCTGCGACCGGCCGCTGGGGAAGCTCAGATTCTGGATGCCTCGGTCGATGGCCCTACGAGCGCTACCCGATCGCGCGCACCCGAAGCCACCAGGAGCAGTCATCGTTGCCGACCTGTCCGAAACGTTGCTTGTGTCCGACCGCCTTGTGTCGCAAGGCACGAGATGGTTCGGCTCAGGCGAGAGCCGGGAGATGGATTCCTACGCAGCCGGGGTGGCGGCCGCACGAGCGGCGGTCGCTGGTCGCACGGCCAAGCTGGTCGTCGTTTTCTCGGCGATCGGACACGACTTCGACGCGCTGCTCGCCGGCGTCCGCGAGGTGACCGGACCCGTGCCGCTCGTGGGTTGTTCGACGTTTGGACAATTCACCGCCGACGGAGTTTCGGTTCACGGCGTTGCTGTGGCCGCATTCGGTGGCCCGGGTTTCACAGTGAGCGCGACGGTGTCGCGCGGGGCGTCGGAACGACGGCGCGAGGCTGGCAGTGAGGTGGCGGGTTCGATCGCCGAGGTGGTGGCGCCGCACAAGATCTTGCTCCTGCTCTGCGACGGGCTGACGCGTGAGCAGCAGGAAATTGTGCGCGGCGCTTACAGCGTGGGTGGCGCCGCCGTGCCGCTGGTCGGTGGCTGCGCCGCCGACCTCCTCCACTACGAGCGCACCTTCCAGTTCTTCGGCGACGAGAGCGGCGTCGAGGTGTTGTCGGATGCAGTAGTCGGGGCCACTATCGGGTCTGATGCGCCGATCGGCATCGGCGTTGCGCACGGCTGGCGGAAGGTTGGCGAACCCGCCGTGGTCACGAGGAGCAGCGGCGGCGAACTCTACGAACTCGACGGAAAGCCGGCCCTCGATTGGTATCTCGGTGAACTGGGCGCGCCGCGCAGCGTCATCGAAGACGTGCCCACGTTTCACGAATTTGCCTACCACCACCCGCTCGGGCTGTCGCGTCGCAGTGGCGAAGACATGCGAGTGATCCACAATGCCGATGGCACAGACGGGCACCTTACCTGCCTGACTGATGTGCCCCAGGGTGCCTTGGTGTGGGTGATGGAGGCCGATGAGACCGACCTCATCGCCGCGGTGTCGCAGGCCCACCGGGCCGCGATCGACGAGCTTGGCGACGCTACCCCCACCGGGGTGCTGGCCTTCGACTGTGGTGCCCGATTCGCGATGCTCGGCCCCGACGGGGCCGACCGCGAGATTGCTGAGATGTCGCGGCTTATCGGCGACGTACCCTTCGCGGGCTTCTACACGTACGGCGAAATCGCCCGCACACGTGGCGCCCGGGGCATGCACCACGTCACCCTCGTCGTGTTGGCGTTTGCCTGACCTAGATGGCTTACCACTGGTCTATTCATCAACTCACGGAGTATTTCGAAGCCGTGAGTCGGCCAGCCCATGCGAACATCGCGATCGAGATCGCGGTCGAGCGAGCGACCGAAGCACTCGACGCCGAAATTGGCGCCTTTGTCGATGGTGATTCTGTGATCGGCTGTATCGGCCTCGGCGCGCTGGCGACGCCAGATCTCGGGCTCGCTGCCGCGGGCGGTTCGTACCTCCGTGTTCCTGAGCTCGGCACGTTCTTTGCCGCGTCCTCCACCCTTGGCTCCGAGATCTCCGGCGCACTCGTCGTTGCCCGCGAAAGTGACGAGTTCAGCGCCGAAGAACGCCAGATGTTGCAAGGGATGTCCCGGGTGCTCGGGCTTGCGGTACGCAACCTGCGCACCCTCACGATTGAGCGCGGCCTGCGCACCGAACGTGAGATAGAAGCCGAGCATCGGCTGGTATTGCTCGGCTCGCTGAGCCGCCGCCAGCGCATGCTGGAAACGCTGCTCACGATTCAACGGGCGATCTCCCATCGAGCGCCGCTGCAGCAGCTGCTCGACTCCGTGACGCGAGGCGCGTCCGACCTTCTCGACGGTGCATCCGTCGCGCTCGTGCTGGACGATCCGCTCGGCGGCGCGCACCCCGTCGTCCCATCGGTATGGCCGCCAGTTGCCGGAAAGCGGCACGACACCAGTGTGGTCAACGCCGCCGTCGCCGCCATGGTGGCCGACGGTGCCATCACTCAGGCCACGGACGCCGAGAGTGGTGCGGCTGGCACGTTGGTCGCGGCGCCCGTGCACATCGAGAACGACATCGTCGGGAGCTTGGTTACCGCCGTCACGGCGGGTTCACTCGACGTCGACGAACGTGTACAACTGCTCACCGTGTTCGCTGAGCAGGCCAGCCTCGCCCTCACAGATGCGCGCACTTTGGACCAAATGCGCGAGGCGTACCACGATGCGCTCACCGGGTTGCCGTCGCGCGCGCTCTTCCTCGACCGGCTCGTCCATGCGCTCGAAGTCGCAACGCAGAAGAACAGCGAGCTGACGGTGCTATTCATCGACCTCGATCGATTCAAGGGCGTCAATGACTCCCTTGGGCATACCGCCGGCGATGAGTTGCTGGTTGCCGTAGCGCAGCGCATTCGGCAATGTCTTCGGCCGGGCGACACCCCGGCGCGATTAGGGGGCGACGAATTCGCTGTGCTACTGGAGAATTCCGACGATCGCAACGCCGGGCCGGTGGTCGCCGAACGCATCCTGGCGGCAATGCGAGAGCCGGTCATGATCGCGGGTCGGCGTATATCGGCGTCCGCGAGTATTGGCGTTGCTTCGGGTGGCAAGCTCATCGACGACGCGAGCTCTCTGCTGCGCAACGCCGACCTCGCGATGTACCGGGCGAAGAGTTCAGGGCCAGGCAGGGTGGTCGTCTTCGAGGACCGGATGTACTCACAATCAGCCCACCTGCTTGAGCTCGAATCTGAACTGCAGCAGGCGGTTGAGTCGGGTTCGTTCTTCGTGCACTACCAACCGCTCGTCTCGCTTCCTGGCGGGAGGGCGGAGGCCGTTGAGGCGTTGCTGCGTTGGAATCACCCGTCTCTCGGATCGATCTCGCCCCTGGTGTTCATCCCACTCGCGGAGCGGCTCGGGCTCATCGACGCGCTCGGACGTTTGGTGTTGCAGCGCAGCGCCGAACAACTCGCTGTGTGGCGAGCCGATCTGTTCCCAGACCTGTGTCTCAACGTGAACGTGTCGGCCAAGCAACTCGACAACCCCAACTTCATCACCGATCTGGCACACGTGCTCGCGACGACGGGGATCAGCCCCGCAGCGCTCACTCTCGAGATCACCGAATCGGCGTTGATGCACGAGCCCGCCAAGATGCGCGCCTGCATCAGCGAACTCAAGGCCACCGGCGTCGCGATCTCGATGGACGACTTCGGCACCGGCTACTCGTCGCTCGCGTCGCTTCGGGAGTTGCCGGTCGATCAGGTCAAGCTCGACAAGTCGTTCATCGACGGCATCGTCGATACACCTCGCGATCTGGCGATCGTGCGCAGCGTGCTCGATCTCGGTCGATCGCTCGGATTTTCGACCGTTGCCGAAGGCATCGAGCAGGAAGACCAAGCGCTGCTGCTCGGCGAGTTGGGCTGTGACATCGGGCAAGGGTTCTTCTTCGCGAGGCCAATGGATCCCGCGACGGTCGAGACGTTCTTGCGGCTGAACCGCGGCACCAAGGGATCGAGTCGGTGGGCGCACCAAGTTGTGAGCCACGGTGGCCGGCGCTAGGTAGCGCGTGCCACGGGCGAGCAGCAGGGGGGACTCTAAGGGGACAAATCGGACGCCGGATAGCGAGGGGACAGGCCTGTGGCGCCTCAGGACATGCCTGAACACGCCGATAGGCAAGCATGAAGACTCCGCCGACGATCGGCGTGTTGTCGCCGTTCGTCAGCGGCTTGTACTTCGGCGCGGTCATCAGGGGCGTTGCGGGTGCTGCTGGTGAAGCCGGCGCCCGCGTGGTCGCCGTCCAAACGTTCGATCCAGGTGTCTCGTACACCGACGGCGCTCCGGACTCCGCCGCGTTCCATATCGCCGCATGGGCGCATTTGGATGGGTGCATCGTCATCCTCGACGGTGCATCACCCACGTACGTCGATGCCATCAAACGCAGCGGCAAGCCTGTCGTCATGATCAGCAACACCATCGATGGCCTCCAGTGCCCAGTGGTGAAGCCTGACAACCGGATCGGCGTTCGTGACGCTGTTCGGCATCTCATCGAGCACGGTCATCGCAAGATCGCGTTCGCCGGCATGATGCACCAACACGACATCCACGAGCGCTACGCGAGCTACGTCGACACCCTGCGCGAAGCCGGCATCGAACCTGATCCGTCGCTTTTGTTCGCCACCGCAGACAACGAGGAGATCTGCGGCGTGCAAGCCGGCCAGCAGATGCTCGCGAGTGGCCTCAAATCAACAGCCGTCGTTGTCGCCACCGACCTCAACGCCATCGGCATCATGCAGGCGCTGACCGCTTCCGGCCTGGTCCTGCCGCGCGACCAGGCGATCGTGGGATTCGATGACGTCGACGCCGCCACCTTCGTGCGCCCGGCTTTGTCGAGCGTGCGCCTAGATTTCGGCAGTTTGGGCCGGTTGGCAGCTGGTCTCTTACTCGACAAGTTGGCCGGCCTCAATGTCGAAGACCGCGACTACGAGTGGCCGACGGCCTTCGTACCCCGCGAGTCATGCGGCTGCAGCAACGCCATTGGCGAGATCGCCGTTCGGCCGCCCGATGAACCCCTTGGTCGAACGGTTGCTGCTCGTCGACGATGGCTCAAAGAGCAACTCGATCGCACGCTCACTGCAGACGACCACGCGTCGGGCCGCGAATCGACGGTGGCGGCAGCAGCCAGCTTGCTGGCGCAGACTTTTGAAGCCGCAGCCAAAGGCCGGACCGGCCCGACCGACATTGTCGTGCAGGACGCGCTCGAAGCGCTTTACCACCGCAGCCCCCGCAACCAGACCGTGCTGGGAATTCTGGCGGCGGCGCGCCGGTTCGGTCGCAGCCTCGTCGACGCCAACGCGACCAACGCCGACGCGATCGGGCAACGCGTGACTGACCGCATTATCAGCCTGACGCTCATGATGTCGGGGATCCATTCGCACGACCAATACAACGAGTCGGCGTACTTCCAGGGCGCTCTGGGCACGCAGTACGCCGTTGCAATGGATCTCCTCCGCAGCCACGAAGAAGATCCTCGCTCGCTGCAATGGCTTGAGCGAACGTCCGTTCGGGGCGGTTGCCTCGGCCTATGGTCGGAGGAGCCCGGCGAGCTCGCCCCCGGCGCCGACCCGACCCTCGCGGTCGTCGGCGCCTTCAATCGCGACGCCAGTAGCGCAGCCGACGGCTCTGGACGCCCTGGCCAGTCCTCGCCCGGCTTGAACGAGACCGTTGCCGCGTCGGACTTTCCGCCGCCGGCCTTGCTGACCCTCGCTGACGGCAGCGCCGACGACATCGTGTTCGTGTTGCCGGTAAAGGTGCGCACCAGTGACTGGGGATTGCTTGCGGTCGTCGGACCTATTGACAGCAAGCTCGCCTCGGACCGCGAAACCGTCAACCAGTGGGCGGCCCTGCTCACTGTGGCGCTCGATCACCAAGCCAACGTCGCCTCGCTCGAAGAGCAGCGCGAAAAGGTCGAACGGTCATTCGAACGGGAGCGCGGCCTCGTCGAAGACATCAGGATGAGCGAGGAGCGCTATGCACTGGCCGCCGAGGCGGCGAGCGGCGGCCTCTGGGACTGGGATCTGGTCACCGGCGAGGTGTTCTACTCCGCCCGCTGGAAGGGCTTGCTCGGCTACAGCGAAGCCGAAGTCGGCACCACCGCAGAAGACTGGTTCAGCCGCGTGCACCCCGACGACCGGCAGAGCCTGCAAGCGGCGATCGATAGTCATCTGGAGCGTCGAGCAACGAGCGTCGAGCTTGAGCACAGATTGCTCAAGCGTGACGGCAGCTACCTATGGGTGCTCTGCCGCGCTCTCGTCATTCGCAATGCGGACGGCGAATCCACCCGCATGGTCGGATCGATCACCGACGTCCACGACCGCAAAGAACTCGAAGGTCAGCTGCGGCACGCGGCCCTGTACGACTCGCTCACCGGCCTGCCGAACCGCAGTCTGTTCCTCGACCGCCTCCGCTTGACGATGGCGCGCGCCGGCCGCCGCGCCGGTTACCAATACGCCGTCCTGTTTCTCGATCTCGACGGCTTCAAGCTGGTCAACGACAGCCTCGGGCACCTGCTCGGCGACTCGTTGTTGTCGAGCGTCGCCGAGCGCATCAGCGCCGACCTGCGCCCGTCGGACACCGCGTCACGATTCGGTGGCGACGAGTTCGCGATCCTCCTCGACGACATTGCGAGCACGCACAATCCGATCGCGGTAGCCGAACGGCTGCAAGAACGCCTCGCCCGCCCGTTCCATATCGGTGGCCACGAAATCGTGGTGACCGCCAGCATCGGCATTGCGTCGAGCACGACCGGCTACCAGTCCGCCGAAGACGTACTTCGCGACGCCGACACCGCGATGTATCGAGCCAAGGCACAGGAGAAGGGCACGCACGCGACCTTCGACGCGGGCATGCACACGCGCGCAGTCAGTCGGCTGCGGGTCGAAGCCGAGTTGCGGCAGGCGGTCGACGGCGGGCAACTTCGGTTGCACTACCAGCCGATAGTCGACATCCGTACTGCCGAGACGCATTCGTTCGAAGCCCTCGTGCGCTGGGAGCACCCGACCCGCGGGCTGCTCAGCCCGGCCGAATTCTTGAGCATCGCCGAAGAAACAGGCCTGATCGTGCCGATCGGGCGCTGGATTCTCGGCGAGACGTGTCGCCAAATCGCCGAGTGGCAGCACGCCGGCGCGCCCGCGGATCTGCGGGTCAGCGTCAACGTGTCGAACCGGCAGTTCTGGCACGGTGGGTTGCTCCAAGACGTCCAGGGGTTCCTCGACGAGGCTCGCTTGCTGCCGCGCAACATTGCGCTCGAGATCACCGAAACCGTTGTTATGTACAACGCCGACCTTGCCGAACGCACGCTCACCGAACTGCACGAGAACGGGTTCGCGTTGCACATCGACGACTTCGGCACCGGCTACTCGTCATTGCAGGCGTTGCACCGATTCCCGATCGAGGCCCTGAAGGTCGACCGGTCGTTTGTGTGGGGCTTGGGCACCGACCGCCGCAGTACCGAGCTGGTGCGCACGATCGCGATGATGGCCCGCAACCTCGGCGTCGACGTGATCGCCGAGGGCATCGAGACCGAAGATCAGCGCCGCCGAGTCGAGCGCCTCGGCTGCGGTTACGGGCAGGGTTACCTGTTCTCCAGGCCGGTACCGGGTGACGTGGCGGCCGCATTTGTATGCCCTGAGCCGGCGATGCTCAGGCAGGTCGTCATCGCCTGAGCGTGGGCAGCCGTGGCGTGAGTACGCTTTGAGCGTGTCCGCGCCGGAGTCGATGACGCAGTCGAACGATCCCGGTCATGAGCCGGTGGCCCGGGAACGTGCCCGGCTCGAGATGCCCGAACTCCTGCGGCGTGACGTGCGCCTGCTGGGTGAGTTGCTGGGCAAGGTCTTGCGCGAGTACGGCGGCGACAAACTTCTGGCGGACGTCGAGGAGCTGAGGCACGCGGTCATCGCCGCGCGCACCGGGGCCGGCGACCCAGCCGATGTGGTTGATCTGGTGCGCGGCTGGTCGCTCGACCGGGCCGAAGAGGTCGCTCGCGCGTTCACCGTGTACTTCCACCTCGCCAACCTGGCCGAAGAAACCCATCGAGTCAGGATGTTGCGAGCACGCGAATCGGGCGCCGGCCGGCCTGGCGATTCACTGGCGACCTCCGTCGCCGAGGTGCGTCGCCTGCACGGCGACGAACGCGTCAACACACTGCTGTCGGGGTTGCTGGTGCATCCCGTGCTCACTGCGCACCCGACCGAGGCCCGCCGACGCGCCGTCGTCGTCGCCATCTCACGAGCAGGCACCCAGCTTGACCGCGTCGATGACCCTCGCGCCGGCGTCGCCGAACAGGCCGATGCGCGTCGCCGATTGCTCGAGGAGATCGACATCTTGTGGCGCACTGCGCATTTGCGGGCCAACGCGGTCGATCCGCTCGACGAGGTGCGCACGGCTATGGCGGTCTTCGACGAAACCCTGTTCTTAGTGGTGCCTGCGCTGTACCGCGGTCTTGACCAGGTGCTGCTCGGTGACCGATCAGGTCTCGACGCACCGCAGGCGCCGCCGTTCCTGCGCCTCGGCAGCTGGATCGGCGGCGACCGTGATGGCAACCCCAACGTGACCGCTGGTACCACCCGCGAGGCGCTGACGATTCAAGCAGCGCATGTCGTGCTCGCACTCGAACGTGCCGCCATCCGCATTGGTCGCACGCTGACTGCGGAAGAGGCGACGACGCCGCCGAGTCGCGAGCTAACCGATGCACTCGAAGCCGCCCGTGGTGCGCACCCGAAGCTCGTCGACGAGCTGATGCTGCGATCGCCCGATGAGCCACATCGGCTGTTCGTTCTCTACGCCGCCGCCCGGCTGAAAGCCCGCCGGGTCGGCAGCGCGGCCGGCTACCGGCGTCCGGATGAATTGTTGGCGGACCTGCGCATGGTGCAGAGCTCGCTGGCTGAAGCCGGTGCGCATCGGCTCGCGTATGGCGAGCTGCAACATCTGATCTGGCAGGTTCAGACGTTCGGGTTTCACCTGGCCGAACTCGAGGTGCGCCAGCACAGCGTCGTGCACGCGACCGCACTCGCCGAAGCGCGCGCAGGTGGTGAGTTGTCGCCGATGTCGGCCGAGGTGCTCGAGACGATCCGCGGCATCGTGTCGGTTCAAGACGAGTACGGCGTCGAGGCGTGTCGCCGTTACGTCATCAGCTTCACCACATCGGCCGACGACATCGCGAATGTGTATGAGCTTGCCGCGATTGCGACCGATGGCCAGCCGCCGGTGCTCGATGTCGTGCCGCTGTTCGAGACGCAAGCCGACCTCGACCGTTCGGTCGAGGTGCTCGACAACGCGTTGCAATTGCCTGCGGTGCAAGCACGATTGGCAGCGAACGGTCGCCGCTTCGAAGTGATGCTCGGTTACTCCGACTCGGCGAAAGATGTCGGGCCGGTGTCGGCGACGCTGTCGCTGTATGACGCGCAAGGTGCGTTGACGGCCTGGGCGCGGCGAAACGACATTTCGTTGACGCTCTTTCACGGTCGAGGTGGCGCGCTCGGTCGGGGCGGTGGTCCGGCGAACCGCGCGGTTCTCAGCCAGGCGCCGGGATCGGTCGACGGCCGCTTCAAGGTGACCGAGCAGGGTGAGGTGATCTTCGCGCGTTACGGCCACCCGGTGATCGCGCACCGCCACCTCGACCAGGTGGCGGCCGCCGTCATGTTGGCCTCGACGCCGGCGGTCGAAGAGATGGTGGCCACCGCGGCGGCCAAGCACCGCGGCACCTTCGAACAAGTGAGCGTCGCGGCTCGGATTGCCTACCGCGATCTGATCGGCGCCGACCAGTTCGCTGAGTTCTTCGCTGCCGTCAGTCCACTTGCCGAGATCGGCGCGCTGCGCATCGGGTCGCGGCCGTCTCGACGCACGACTGGTAGTGGGTTGTCCGACCTGCGCGCCATTCCGTGGGTCTTCGCCTGGTCGCAGACCCGCGCCACCTTGCCTGGCTGGTACGGGTTGGGCAGCGGGCTCGAAGCGGTCGGCGATGTTGCTGTGCTACGCGCGGCATACGACGAGTGGCCGCTCTTCACGACGATGCTCGACAACGTCGAGATGTCGTTGGCCAAAGCCGATCGTGACATCGCCGAACGGCATCTCGCGTTGGGCGCGCGGCCCGAGTTGGCGGCCGCTATCTTGGCCGAATTCGACCGCACCACTTTGTGGGTGTTGCGGGTGCTTGGTCACGAGAAACTGCTCGAGTCGCATCGGGTGCTGGGTCGTGCGGTCGAACTACGAAATCCTTACGTCGACGCACTTTCGCACCTGCAACTGCGTGCGCTCGAAGCACTGCGGGCGGGTATCGACGATGACGACGAGCGCCAGCGCACGCAGCGCATGCTGTTGCTCACGGTCAACGGCGTCGCGGCCGGACTCCAGAACACCGGCTGAGTGTTTCCCTCGCCGAAGAAGTGCAGCCGGTGACGCCGTCGCGCTGGACCGATCTCGAACGCCCGCCACTCGACGTCCGCGCCTTGCAGCGCGCGCTGGTCGACTACGGCATCTGGCGCGACGTGCGGGTCATCGACGAGACAGGTTCAACGAATGCGGACGTCGCCGAGTTGGCGCGGTCGGGTTCTGCGGCCGGATTGGTGGTTGTCGCGGAGCACCAGACGTCGGGGCGTGGCCGGCTTGATCGGGTGTGGAGCGCGCCGCCGCGATCGGGTTTGACCTTCTCGATGCTGTTGCGTCCTGGCGATGTGACGCCGGACGTGATGCCGCATCTGCGGGCCGGGCTGCCGCCGCTCGTGGCGACGGCGGTGCCGCCCGCTCGCTGGCCGTTGCTGCCGTTGATCGTGGGCGTCGGTGTGGCGACCGCACTGGCGGCCGTTGCCGATGTGGCCGTGGGTTTGAAGTGGCCCAATGACGTGATGATCGGCGATCGCAAGGTCGCCGGGATCTTGGCCGAGCAGGTTGAGGCCGTTGGGTCGTCGGGCGCCGCTGTGGTCGCGGGTGTGGGCCTGAACGTCACCTTGCGAGAGTCAGAACTGCCTGTGCCTACGGCGATCTCGCTGGCGTTGGCGGGTGCAAGTTGTACCGATCGCGACACGGTGCTCAAGGCAGTCCTACGAGCTATTGGCGATGAGTATCTGGCGTGGCGAGCGGTGGGCGGCGATGGTGCGCGCAGCGTGCTGCCCCGATACCGCGAGTTGTGCGTGACGCTGGGCCGCGACGTCCGGGCTGAACTGCCAGGGCGAACGGCGGTCGAGGGGCGGGCGATCGAGATCGATGACGATGGGGCGCTGGTGGTCGAGACGGCTGCGGGCCGACGCGCGGTACTGGCCGGCGATATCTCGCACCTCCGCTGAGCTACGGCGGCGCCGATTACGTCGCGGCCACGCCGCTCCGGGTGCAGCGCGCGAGTTTGCGAGGAGTCGCGACCGGACGGCCCTGACGGCAACAGGCGCGATTTTCCGCAGCACAAGTTCGCCGGCGAAACGCACTCACATGCCGATGAAGGACGTGCCGCGAGGGCGGGATTGAGCGATCCTTGTTACTGGTCGAATCCGCGAAAGGCACCGTTCTCATGGGCATGGTCCGCGAACTCCTCCCAGTCCATGTTCGCGATGTTCAGGTTGTTGTCGATGCCCCATAGTTCGGACGGAATGGTTTCTGCCGATCTTCCTCGCGTCCTTCGTCGTCCCGAGCCTGGCGCTCCGGCTCCGCCGTGAAGCCGAATGATTGGTCGGTCGGGCGACGGCATCTGCCGATGGTCAAGGATCATTCCCGAGTCGAGACCCCTGACGCTCTCGGGCGTCGACAGAGGCCCGACGCGCATGAGCGGATCAGGGCACCGCCTGTCCGAGGGGGTTGTCGAAGACTGTCTTGTCTAGCTCGTCAAAGACATCGGCGTTCGTCGCGTCAAACTTTCGCGCGAAAACGCCGCCGGAGGACCTGAGGAAATCGAGATCACCGTAGTCGAAAACGTCTGGTCGACCTGTCGCGGGGGCACTGAACCGGATCGTGTGAAGGTTGATGTTGCTGACCGTCAGGTCTGGGTCGTTGAAGACGATGCTGCCGGTCGCGGATTCGAGAGGGATGACCGTGCGGGCGTAGTAACGAACGAAGTCGGGGTGGGCCTCTACATAGTGGACAACGTGTTCGAGCGCCTCGCGGGAAAGGGCGTACCAGCAATCGATGAACCAGCAGGGGAATTCCGCGTTAAACGGGGTCTTGTGGGCCCTGATCCCGATCCGGGTTGGCAGCGCGAGCTCGGCCGGAGTCTGGTAGATAAAGATTCTTGGCAGCCGGGTTAGGGCGGCAAAGATGCGGCGTCGCAGTGCCTGAGCGATCCGTCCCGGGAGGGGCGGCAGCCGTTGCGCGATCCCCAAGGACGGCAACGAAAAGTAGCGGTAGAGGTACCGGCGGGTGCATTCGATTCGCAGGCCATGAGTTGAAAGCGTGTCGATCCGTCGGCCGGACATGACCGCGTCTGCGCCGCCGCTGGCGAGGCGACTCCTCAACGTGGCCAGCGGAGCGATCGGGTAGTCCTGTTCCGACAGCAACATCAGCCAGTCGATATCGAGGTTGTGCAGGACCCACCTGAATACGTCCCAGCGCGCCGCCTCGAGACTCATGTCGCCCCAGACGATGGGCCGATCGCTCCTCAGCACATGTACGTCGGGCACCGCCGCGAACAGGTCTGGCTCCAACGCCGAATCGAACGAATCGTGAACGACGATCGGTGCCGTCGGCTCCGCACGGCGCAGCGTGTGCACCAGCCGTGTCAGTTGAGCCGACGACCGATACGCAGACACGAAGAACGCGATTCGCAGATCGCCGCTAGACACGCGAGCGTTCACAAAGTGACTCCGATACGTCCGAACCGCGCCCGCGCCACATCGTACAGCGGGGGCAAATTCGCGGAGTATTCATGGGCCTCGAGGAAACCGGGGTGACTAGCAACTGGCAGTGGCGCGGGCGCGCATCACCGTTCACGTCAGTCCCGGATGCCTGAACTGGGCGCTGCTCGTCTACGACGCGAACAACCAACTGGTCGCGCAGTTGCAGGCACCGATCTGCAAGGTGGATGGACACGGGACGGCTTGGACGATCACCACGAAGTAGCCCCGTCCCCGCCCTCAACGCTGCCATGGCCGAACGGTCTCGCGACCCGGCTGTGCGACGCAAGTACGCCTCCCGAGACGACAATGCCGCCAGACATCCGAGCACCACCGGGTTGCGGTAAGCATCCGATAATGCCGCAATGACGCGCGAGTGATGGTGCTGATGAGCGAACCGAAGGAGCAGCGCCTAGACACGCGATATCGACACCGATCGTGCCGACCTCACCGATCTGGCCGGGATACTAGGCTCGGCACGCGGCCCGACCAGAGGAGAGCGTCGATGCCGGTTCTTGGAGTTGGTGGGATCTTCTTTCGCGCGCAGGATCCTGACGCGCTGAACGCGTGGTACCGGGAGCATCTGGGTGTCGGCGCCGGCTGTGCCGCCGAGGGCACCGATCCGGCCGACGAATGGTCGTGGACGGTTCAGGGCGGCTCGCTCATCTTCGCGCCCTTCGTGGAGACAACAGACTACTGGACGGCGGAAAAACAGTTCATGCTCAACCTGCGTGTCAGAGGCCTCGACGACATGCTCGAACGACTCAACGCCAGCGGCGTCACGGTGATCGTCAAGCCCGAATGGGACTCCGCCGAGGCCGGGCGTTTCGCGCGGATACACGATCCGGAAGGCAATGCGATCGAGTTGTGGGAGCCACCGTCAGCGCCCGCGGACGTCGACCTCGATGGTTCCGCTGGACACCCGGAGTAGACGAAACATCCGCTACTGCCGCAGAGATGGTTGTTCTTCTACGCTTGCAGACATGACATCAGCTTCGTACCACACGGCCATACGGGCGTTTGGGAACAATGCCGGGATCGAGGTGCCGGCTGAGGTTCTGACCAAACTTGGAGCGGGCAAGCGACCGAAGGTTCTCGTCAGGGTTGGCGCCTACACCTTTGCGACGACGGTCGGCGCCATGGGAGGGCTCGCCCTGATCTCACTATCCAAGGCGCACCGGGAGGCGTCGGGGCTTCGGGCTGGGCAAGAAATCCATGTGGATCTAGAACTGGACACAGCCCCACCCAAGATCCTTGTCCCGCAGGAGCTGGCAGCCGCACTTGCTGAAGCAGGGCTCGTTGATGCATTCGACAAACTCGCCCCGTCGCGGCGAAAGGAATACGCCCGACAGATCAGTGACGCGAAGGCAGACGAAACCAAAGCCCGCCGCATCGCGAGGATCGTCGCCGAACTGGGTTAGGCAACGGGCCGGACGGCGGCCGGACGGCGGCGCCGCAACGGGGCCTTAGGGGCGGCGTCTCGCGCAGACGGGCACCGGCATGCCACCATGCCGTGCATGGGCATGAATCTGTCGCAAGGTGAAGAGGTCGTTCTCGACCTGCATCCGCACTGGGGGCGCCTCGTCGTCCCGGTCTTGGTGCTGTTGGTGGCCAGCCTGCTGACCGGCTTTGGTGTCGCGGCGATTCCGCACGGCGGTGGGCAAACGATCGAGCGGTGGATCCTCATCGGCGTGGCGATCATCGTCGTGCTTTGGCTGACGATCCTGCCGTACCTGCGGTGGCTGACGACGCGGTACGTGCTGACGACCGACCGGTTGGTGATTCGCAGCGGCATCCTCGCGCGGCACGGTCGCGACATCCCGCTGAACCGCATCAACGACGTGTCGTTCTCCGAGACTGTGCTCGAGCGCATGTTGCGCAGCGGCACGCTGGTGGTCGAGTCGGCCGGTGAGCGCGGACAGATTTCGCTGACCGATGTGCCGCGGGTCGAGCACGTGCAGCGCGAGGTCTACCGCATGGTCGGCGAACACCAGGGCGGGGTCACGGCAGAGCCGGACGAAGCACCGTCGCACGTCGACCACCCCGGTCACGCCGGCGGTCCCGCCTAGCTCGGTCGGCGTACTGTCGGCTTCATGACTGCGGCTGGCGTGGTGGTGCGCCGGCACGACCCGCATGTTGTCGAGGTCGTGCTCGATCGTCCCGACGCGTTGAACGCCGTCTCGACCTCGCTGGCGCACGAGCTCACCGGCGTCTTGATTGCACTCGCTGATGACCGCGAGACGCGCGCGGTGGTGCTGTCGTCGTCGTCCGCTCGCGCATTTTGTGTCGGCGCCGATCTCAAAGAACGTGCGAACTTTTCGGACGACGAGTTGCTGGCGCAGCGGCCCGCTATCCGTTCGTTGTTCTCGGCGCTGTTAGAGATGCCGCAGCCGACGATCGCGGCGGTGGCCGGCTTCGCGTTGGGCGGCGGCTTCGAGTTGGCGTTGTCGTGCGATCTGATCGTGGCCGATGCGACCGCTGTCTTCGGTCTGCCCGAGGTGACCGTTGGCCTGGTGCCCGGCGGCGGCGGCACGCAGTTACTCGCGCGTCGTATTGGGCTTGGCGCCGCGACAGATCTGGTGCTGACCGGCCGCAAGGTCGAGGCGCTCGAGGCGGTGCACCTGGGCATCGTCAACCGACCGGTGATATCGGTTGGCGACGAGTCGCTGGCATTGGCCGCGGTTATCGCTGCGAACGCACCCGTTGCGGTACGGGCAGCGAAGGGGGCGCTCGCTGCTGGCTTTGGCCTGCCGTTGAGCGAAGCCCTGTCGCTTGAAGACGTCGCATGGCGGGCTGCCGCTGTATCGGCCGATCGGCGTGAAGGCATCGCCGCGTTCGTGGCGAAGCGGCCGGCCGTCTGGTCGGGGGAGTGAGCGATGTCTGACCTGCCGGCGCGCATCAGCATGCGTGAAGTCGGCCCGCGTGACGGGCTACAGAACGAGTCGCCGGTGCCGACGTCGGCGAAGGTGCGATTGGTCGACGCGCTGTCGCAGACCGGCGTCCGTCGGATCGAAGCGGTGAGCTTTGTAAACCCGCGCGCCATCCCGCAAATGGCAGATGCGGACGACGTGTGGTCGGCCATCTCGCGGACACCGGGGGTCGTTTACTCCGCGCTGGTACCGAACCTGCGAGGTGGTGTGCGCGCACTCGACGCCGGATGCCTCGATATCGAGACAGTCGTGTCGGCGTCGGAGACGCACAATCGTGCGAACGTCAACCGGTCGACGTCCGAATCGCTTGATGAGATTGCGCAGTTGATTGCGTTGGCCCACGATCGAGGCGCGACGTGTCACGTGACGGTGGCGACGGCGTGGGGGTGTCCGTATGAGGGCGACGTGCCGGTGCAGCGGGTCGTCGACATCGCGCGGCGGGCGATCGCCGATGGTGCTGACGGGCTGTCGTTTGGCGACACGACCGGCATGGCGACGCCCACTCGGGTTGAGGCACTGGTCGGAGCGATTCGCATGGCGCATGCTGACGTGCCGCTGAATCTGCACTTTCACAACACTCGTGGCACTGCGCTGGCGAATGTGCTGGTTGCGCTTCAGTTGGGCGTGGCCGACTTCGACGCGAGCGTCGGCGGGCTGGGCGGTTGTCCTTACGCACCAGGGGCTTCTGGCAACGTGGCGAGTGAGGAGCTGGTGCACATGGTCGAAGACATGGGCGTCGACACGGGCATCGATCTCGAGGCACTCATCGAGGTCGCGCGAGAAGCCGAGCGCATTGTCGGTCGCGAGTTGCCATCGAACGTACTGCGGGCTGGGCCGCGAACGCGGCTGACCCCGTTCGTGCCGCAGTAGCGGGCTTCAGACGCCGTGGCAGGTGCGCCGGCGGTCGGGCAACCCCTGGGGTTGTGGCACGCGTCTGATGTGCAAGCACCGACGGAAGCTAGCCAAGTGAGGCGTCCGACCCCTGTTGCGCTCGCCGCGTGTCTTGTGGTGGCCGCCGTGAGCGCGTGTGCGTCGCATCAGGTGGTGCGATCGCAGGATGTTGCGACCAACCCGGCTCCGGAGTCGGTAACCACGAGCAGCCAATCCGCGCACGACGCCGTTCGCGACGGGGTCGTTCCGGTCCTCGCTGCTCTTCCCCTCAGCGAGCGCCTGGACGCGTCGGCCGCGGTGGACACGGCTGAGGGTCGATGGGTGTTTTCGACGCCAGACCAGATACCCGCCGAAGCCGCACCCAACTGTGCGCTCGGGAACCCGCTCGGTACGCGGTGGCGCGACTTTCTGTGCCTCGACGAATACGGCGAGATCCTGCTGATGAACGCTGACGGCACTCGCATCATCCGAGCGTTTCCGCTGCCGTTTGCGCACACAACGACGCACCTCGTTGCTACCGACAAAGCTGTGTATTGCGCGAGCCAGGGCGACGGCGGGCTGCCTGACTCCCTCCTGTGTCGGATAGACCGCACCACCTTGACGATGCTGGTGCGTGTCTTCCCCTGGCAAATGGACTCGGCATTCGTCCCGCCGCAACGCCCCGACCTCTACGCGCCCGCAACGTGGGTCCTCGATCAGCCTCCCAAGGACGCGATGTTTTACAACCTGGCGGTTTCTACCGGCCATATCCAGATCAGCGACGGCGGCAATCGGGCGGACGTCGATCCGCAGACGTTGCAACTCAGCAACGTGCACACGTCCACGCCATAAGACCGTAGCTACTGGGGGGCGAAGATTTGGACGACTTGCCAAGTCGAACCGGAAACCGTGCGGCGCAGCACACCGTCCGTGCCGATTCCTACGACAACGACGCCGGATGAGCCGCTGCCGACGAAGAGGATCTGGTGCGGCGTGTTGAGCTGGCCACCCCCGCCGCAAGACGTGTCCTTCACCTTGGGCATCCATTTGGAACGCTTCCAGCTGGTCCGCCAGTGTCGCCCGCTATCGACGGACTCAAGGACGTGATCGCCCTTCACTTCGAAGCAGTGTGCGGCGGTTCCGGGTGCACAGGTAACCGGGCTGTTTTTGGAGCCAGCATCGCGGGGTTGTGGGGCGGTTCGCGGGTCGGTCGGTGCCCAATGGAGCCCGGCATCGGTGCTGGTATAGGCGTATTCGTGGTGGAAGGCGGTGCGTTGATATGCAGCTAGGGTTGTCGAGCCCTCGAGCGAGAGCGCGGTATAGGGAGTCACTGCGGCACAACTCGTAGCCGTCGTCGCGGCCAACGCGAGCGCAGCGACGACCCAGCCGGCGAGCGTTTGCGCGAGCATCGCGGATCGTCTCGCCGGTCGACACCAAAGCCACCACGCCGGCGGCAGAACCAGCAAGGCCAGTAAGTCGGTCGGGTCGCGCGCGATCCCCGCAACGCCCACCAGATGACGAGCCACCGAGAGCGCGAACGCGTTGGCAATCGGCAAGGTCTTCACTGCGATGAACCCCGATGCCGTCAGCAGCCAGGCGGTGCCACCAACGACATTCGCGTGGAGCGTCGGCACAGCTAGCTCGACTACCAGCGCAACAAGGCCCACGAAGACGACGAGCCCGGCGACGTCGCTCAGCTTGCCCGTCAGCACCCCCGGTGCGATCGACTTGCCCCAGTGGTCGTTGGCGATCCAGATGACGAGGCAGGCGACCACTAGCGGACGGCGAAGGTACCGCCGCGCGACGACGCCATCATCCATACGCTGATCATCGGCACGTTGACGACGAGGCCGAAGGTGGTCGACCCGATGACCCCCGGTCTATTGCATGAAGCCAGCGTCGTGGTCGGCGGCCTACCGCCCGCTCCGAATCGCGACTCAAGTGCGCGGTTCTGGGCTCCGATCATCAACCCATGAGTGCTACGACTGCGCCTCCAGGCTGGCATCCGGATCCGAGCAACCCGACCGGCGCGTTCCGCTGGTGGGACGGCGTGGCCTGGACGACGCACACCCAGCAGGCTCCGGCCGCCGCGCCTGCAGCGGCACCCGTACCCGCACCGGCTCAGTCGTACGGCAATCCGTACGGAACCGCGACCGCGCCGAGCGGCACCCACTACCCGGCCGGATTCGGTGGCCCGGCGAACCTCAGCTTCGCCAAGCAGAACTCATTTTCGCTGATCGCGATAGGGGTCGCCGCGGCGTACATCCTCATCGCGATGACCGCGCACATCGTGCTGATTGGGGTCATCCCGATCATGGTGTCGATCCGCGCGTTCAAGAACCGGGAGCGGCTCGCGCCGATCGCCCTCATCGCGGCGATCCTCGCCGTCGTTTTCGCCTTCGCCGCTCTCCGCTGACCGCACCCACTAGCTAACCCGCTGACGGTCGGCCTCCAAGCCGACCTAAGCCTTGACCGCCACACCGATGACTTCGCTCGTCGTCGTCCGTCTACCCCGTTGCTACGTTGGTGGCACACGCGTGGACGGGAGCGACGATGAGCGGTGTTCGGGTACTCGTCGGGACGCGCAAGGGCGCGTTCATTTTGACGTCGGACGGCGGCCGGCAGCGGTGGGATGTCAGCGGTCCGCACTTCGCCGGCTGGGAGATTTACCACGTTGCCGGATCGGCAGTCGACCCCCAGCGGCTGTATGCGTCGCAGTCGAGCGGGTGGTTCGGCCAGGTGATTCAGCGGTCGGACGACGGCGGCGCGACGTGGGAGCCGATGGGCAACCAGTTTGCGTACGACGGTCATGTAGGCAACCACCAGTGGTACGACGGCACCCAGCGGCCGTGGGAGTTCACCCGCGTTTGGCACCTCGAACCATCGCCGACCGATCTCGACACCGTGTATGCGGGCGTGCAAGACGCTGCGCTGTTCAAGTCGACTGATGGTGCGGCGACCTGGCACGAATTGACGGGGCTGCGCCAGCACGAATCCGGCCCGCGCTGGCAGCCGGGTGCGGGCGGGATGTGCCTGCACACCATCGTGCTCGAACCCACCAAGCCCGAGCGCATCGTCACCGCGATTTCAGCAGCTGGCGTCTTTCGCAGCGACGACGCGGGCACGACGTGGCAACCCGCGAACAAGGGTCTGCGCTCCGGCGGAATCCCCGATGAGGACGCCGAGGTCGGGCACTGCGTGCACAGTCTCGCGCGGCATCCGTCGCGCCCTGACACGCTCTTCATGCAAAAGCATTGGGACGTCATGCGCAGCGACGACGCCGGCGACTCGTGGCGAGAAGTCAGTGGCGATCTGCCCACCGACTTCGGCTTCGCGATCGACGTGCACGCGCACGAACCTGAAACGGTCTACGTGGTGCCGATCAAGAGCGACCAGGAACATTTCCCGCTCGACGGACAGCTGCGCGTGTTTCGCAGTCGAACGGGCGGCAACGAGTGGGAGCCGCTCACCAACGGCTTGCCGCAAAGCAACTGCTACGTCAACGTATTGCGCGACGCAATGGCCGTCGATTCGCTCGACTCGTGCGGGGTCTATTTCGGGACGACGGGTGGCCAGGTCTATGCGTCCGCAGACGCTGGTGACAGTTGGGCTCCGATCGCGCGCGACCTTCCGGCGGTGTTGTCGGTCGAGGTTCAGACACTGCCATGAGCTCGGACAGCGCGTGAGCGCGACCGCAGTGCGGGTGGTGTTACCCGGTCCGTTGCGGACACTCGCGCGGCTCGATCGCGAAACGCGGGTTGCCGTCACCGGGCCGATAAGTCAACGCACGGTCATCGACGCTCTTGAGAACGAGTATCCGGCTCTGCGCGGAACGATCCGCGACGTGGCCACTGGGCAGCGGCGGCCGTTCATCCGGCTGTTCGCCTGCGGCCAAGATCTCTCGCACGACCCACCAGATTCTGAGCTGCCGGCCGCAGTGATCGAGGGCGCCGAACCACTGCTGATCGTGGGGGCAATGGCCGGGGGATGAGGTTACGACGTAGCGACGATGACCAACGCACCGCCTTGCGTTCCGACGTACACGTGGCCATCGGCCGACATTGCCGGCGTGACGAACCGTGTCGTTGCATCGCCAAGCGACACCTTCGCCTTGACCGCACCGCTACCCGGATCGAGCGCGACCAACGCACCGCCGTTCACGCTGAGCACGGCGCCGCCACCGACGATCGGTGACCCGGGCGGTGCCGCATGCCACGTCGGCGTCATCGTCGTACCCGACACTTTGACCGCGCGCACACCGTCGGTGCACGGCACGAAGATCGTGCCGTCGACATACGCGGCGCCGCCGAAGGCGGTGCACAATCCGATCGCGGGCACTGCGCCGCCTACGCCGCCGAGGGCTCCTTGCTTCAGCAGGTAGGCGTTGCCGTTCTTGCCGGCGACGAAGACTTGGTTGTTGGGCAACAGCAACGGACCCGTAGTTCCGAGGTCGAGGTCGGCGGAGTTCTCTGACGCCCACGACGCCGGGGCGAAGAACGAGACAACTTTCGTGCCCTGCAACTCGATCACCGAGTCGCTCATGTCATACGCCGCTTTCGGATTGGTCTGCTCGCCATTGCCGACCGAGACGTAGACGTGCCCGGCCGAGTCGGCGGCCGCACCGGCCGGCGTCCAGATGCCGGCTTCACGACTACTCGGCACCTGGTAGATCGCAGCCGCGCGACTGGGACCTGAGGTAGGGACGCCGACCAGGTACCCGTGGTACGGCCCGCAGTCGCCGGCCAGACCACCGAAGGGCACCCACACCACACCGTTCGATAGCAACAGGGCGCCGCGTTCCTGCTCGACCTCGGGGTGCGACCCAGGTGGGTCGACCGGCCGCGTCCACGCGACCGCGCCAGTCTCGGCGTCAACCGCGACGAGCTCGTGGTGATTGCCGGCGAGGAACGCGACCGCGAAAACCAGGCCAGTGGCTGGGTCGTAGACCGGAGTACCGGTGATGCCGGTCGGGTTGATGTTGCCGCACGGCAGCGACGAGCCGTTGACAGGCGTGCCGATGTGCCGAGTCCAGACCACACCTGCGTGGTCACGCAACCCATACAGCGTGTTGTTCTCTGTCGCCGCGATGATGAGATTTCCCTTGCTGTCATGCAAAACCAGCGGGCTCGCGTACAACGCTCCATCAAGCTTCGAGGTGGCGACCACCTTGAGGGTGCTCACTGCCGGCACATTGCCTGCGTTGCCGGTGCGGGCCGCGTCGTGGTGGTACGTCGGCCAGATCGCGGCCGGGTGCGCAGCGGCCGACGCTGCGGCAGATGCAGCCGAGGACGAGCTGGCCGACGCGGCCGGCGAACTCGCGACTGCCGAGGTGGCTGCCGACGACGCGGCCGCTGCCGATGTCGACGCGGGCGCAGACGCGAGCGCAGACGAGAGCGCAGACTCCGACACGGGCCCCGCGCTGCTCGGGGTATCAGCCGAGTGCTTGGTCGACGTACAGGCGGTCAGCAGCAGCGCGCCGCTCAGCAGCAGCGCGCCGCTGAGCAGCAGCGAGGCCGAAGTTGCGGTGGCTTGTCGATGTCCCATCCCGCCAGTCTGCCCAAGGTCACGACCACAGTGCGATCGCGGTGCGGGTTCCCGGATCAATCTCGGTGAAGCCCGCGTCGCGCACCACGACGAGCGCGGACGGTCGCCAGCGCGCCCACACATCGGCGTCCGGTCTGATGAGGCGGACGCCGAAGCCGCCCGCCCGCCACTCATCGAGGTCAGCCGGGCTCATCGCCGTCAGCGCGAGTTGAGCGGCGTGCGCGACCTGCACCGCCGTCTTGAGCGGGGTCATGGCGACCGCAGGAGTGATCGCGATCTCGAGCCAGCTGTCGTGCGGCGGCGCCGGGTCGCCAGGCGCCAGCTCGAGCCCGGCCACCTGGAGCTTGCTGATTTCGGGCGGCACCGCGTCGGTCGGCGTCGGCACGAACGCGCGCACCTGCGCGCCGCGGTGCGCCACCGTCACGCCGGGCAGGGCGGCCGCCGCCGTCCAGCGCGGGCCGCGGGCGCGCCGGGCGACTTTGCGGATTCGGCCGTCCAGCCAGCGGCCGACCTCGGCCGACCACTCGCCGGTCACGCTTCGCTCGTCGTCGAGGAGCCGCACGACCGCAATCGCGCACGCCTCAGCCACTGCGGCCGCGCCTGGTTCTTCGCCCTTCTCGGCCCGGACGACGATCGGCATCGCCCACGGCACCTCGTCGGGTGGATCGTCGTGCACCACGAAGAAATTCACGCGCGGGACCTCCCGCGGACGAAATTCACGCGGGTGACGACGCCTGGCAGCCCTTGCACAGCCCGAGCAACGCGCTGTGGCCGACGTCGAGGGTGAACCCGTAGTCGTCGACGACACGCTTCGACATCGATCGCAGCACGCTGTGCGGAATGTCGATCACCGCGCCGCACTGCTGGCATTGCAGATGCGCGTGCGGAATGGTGATGAGGTGGTAGACCGCTGTGCCGTGGCCCAGGTGGGTGTGCGCGACGAGTCCGGCGGCGACGAGTGAGTCGAGGGTGCGGTAGACGGTCGCGCGATGCACGCCGGGCTCGATGCGGTCGACGGCTTGGGCGATGTCATCGGCGGATTGATGCGCGTCGGACGACGACAGCACATCGAGGATCGCGACCCGCGCCTTCGTGACCCGACTGCCCTGGGCGCGCAGTTCATTGAGCGCGCCGGCCACTCGCGCGGCGCCCTCTGTTGGCTGGGGGGTTGGCGTCTGGGGGGTTGGCGTCTGGGGAGTTGGCTGCTGGGGAGCCGCCTGGTCGGGGCTGGCCATTGCGCCTCCTCACGTCGTGCTCCGACGGCCGAAGCGTAACGCCGTCGCGCCGCAAAGCGGTGGAACCCACGGTCGCAGTAGCGCAACTCTATTGCGAACGAGTCGCACCTGGGTGAGAATGCGAAGGTGTCGCAAGTGGCAATCCATTCCGGCCTTGCGATCCGAACAGCGGGGAGTCTGGGTCGCCGTTTCAACCGGCCGCGCCCGTTCGGGAACCAGTTACAAGGAGTCGCGCGATGACCACTCTCCTGGCGCCAGCGTTGGTGCAGCGGGTCGAGCGCATCCGGCAGGGCCTGACTCGCGCCGAATGGCTGAAGTTGGCCGGCATGGCGGCGTTCATTGTCGCGCTGCATGTCGTGGGCTGGTTCATCATCGTCGCGCTGGTCGCGCCGCATCACTACACCGTCGGCACGAAGTCGTTCGGCCTTGGCATGGGGCTGACCGCCTACACACTCGGCATGCGGCATGCGTTCGACGCCGACCACATCGCCGCGATCGACAACACCACCCGCAAGTTCATGAGCGAAGGCAAGCGACCGCTCTCGGTCGGGTTCTGGTTTTCGCTCGGACACTCGAGCATTGTGTTCGGGCTGTCGTTCCTGTTGTCGGTGGGCATCAAGAGCATCGTCGGGCCGGTGCGCAACGACAACTCGGCCTTGCATCACTACACGGGGCTGATCGGCACCAGCGTGTCGGGCACGTTCTTGTTCGTCATCGCGGCCATCAACATTGTGATTCTCGTCGGCATTCTCAAGGTTTTCCGCGACATGCGGCGGGGCGTCTACGACGAAGAAACCCTTGAGGAGCACCTGAATAACCGCGGTTTGATGAACCGCATCCTGCGGCCGATCATGAAGTCGATCAAGAAGCCCGGCCAAATGTACGGCGTCGGCTTGCTCTTCGGGCTCGGCTTCGACACCGCAAGTGAAGTGGCGCTGCTCGTGCTGGCAGCTGCGGGCGCGGCAAGCGCGCTGCCGTGGTACGCGATCCTGGCGCTGCCGATTCTGTTCGCCGCTGGCATGTGCTTGTTCGACACGATCGACGGCACGTTCATGAACTTCGCCTATGGCTGGGCGTTCTCGAAGCCGGTGCGCAAGGTCTACTACAACATCACGATCACCAGCTTGTCGGTGCTGATCGCGTTCGTCATAGGTGGCATCGAGCTTCTTGGCTTGCTCTCGCAACAGCTGAACATGAACGGCCGGTTCTGGAGCGCGATGCAGCATGCCGACCTCAACACGCTCGGCTTCGTGATCGTGGGCATGTTCGTTGTCATCTGGGCGGCGGCGCTGTTCATCTGGCGGTACGCGCACATCGAAGAGAAGTGGTCGGCGGGCATGCGTCAGCACGCGTTGGCCGAGCCGGCCGAATAGGCCACGCGGCCTGAAGCGGCGGTTATGACCGCCGAATCGATACATTCGGCAGGTGGGCGACTTCGATCCTGGCTCCGACCCCGCGACGCCGTCGGCGGCCTCGGCGGGCGCTGCGCGTACGCGGGTGCTTGCCGGCGGAGCCGCCAAGTATCACCAAGCCAACGCGGCGAAGGGCAAGCTCTTTGCCCGCGAGCGCATCCGGCTGCTCGTCGATGCCGACTCGTTTGTCGAAGACGGTCTCCTTGCGAACGCACTGGCTACCGACTTGCCGGCAGATGGCGTCATCACCGGCACCGCGACGATCGACGGCCGAGCGGTCGGCCTACTCGCCAACGATTCGACCGTCAAGGCCGGATCGTGGGGCGCGCGCAGTGTCGAGAAGATGCTGCGCATTACCGAATTTGCTTACAACGCAGGCATTCCGATGGTGTACCTCGTCGATTCGGCGGGTGCGCGCATCACCGATCAAGTAGCGATGTTCCCCGGACGCCGAGGGGCTGGCCATCTGTTTCACACGCAGGTCCGCGCAAGTGGCTCGATCCCGCAGGTCTGCGCCTTGTTCGGGCCGAGTGCGGCCGGGGGCGCCTACGTGCCGGCGTTCTGCGACATCGTCATCATGGTCGAGGGCAACGCCTCGATGTATCTGGGTTCTGACCGCATGGTCGAGATGGTCACCGGCGAGAAGACAACGCTCGAGGCGATGGGCGGCGCGCGGTTGCACTGCACCGAGTCGGGGGTCGGCCACCTGCTCGTGCAGTCGGAGGTCGAGGCGCTCGACGGCGTCCGCCGCTATCTGTCGTATCTGCCCAGTAGCTGGCAAGGCGACCCGCCGGCCGCCGCTGCGTGCGCGCCCGAGTCAGTCGACCTGCGTGCGCTGGTTCCGGCGAACGAACGGATCGCGTTCGACATGGGTCGCTTCGTCGCCGGGCTGATCGATGCCGGTAGTTTCTTCGAGATTCACGCGCTGTGGGCTCGCGAGATCATCGTCGGCTTCGCCCGTCTTGATGGCCAGGCCATAGGGGTCGTCGCGAACAACTCGCAATACAAAGGTGGTGTGCTGTTCGTCGACTCCGCCGACAAGGCGACGCGCTTCATTCAGCTGTGTGACGCGTTCAATGTGCCGCTGATCTTCCTGGCCGATGTGCCCGGGTTCATGGT
>Ga0066789_10000054_pt1 | contig 30657 bp, 28 predicted proteins | sample OrgsoiDNA2013049_FD_70960 | JGI IMG/M metagenome (GOLD analysis project Ga0066789, IMG submission 70960) | Permafrost soil microbial communities from the Arctic, to analyse light accelerated degradation of dissolved organic matter (DOM) -... | ecosystem: Environmental > Terrestrial > Soil >...
TACGTCCCCTCGGCTGTCTTCACCTCCCCACAGATTGCCACGGTCGGCCTCACCGAGGAGCAGCTCAAGGCCGCAGGTCGCAGCTACGTCACGAAGTCACAGGCGTACGGTGACACGGCTTACGGCTGGGCAATGGAGGACACCACCGGTGTCTGCAAGCTGATCGCGGACCCAGCCACGGGGGAACTGCTCGGCGCACACCTGATCGGCTACCAGGCCTCCAACCTCATCCAGCCGCTGATCCAGGCGATGTCGTTCGGTCAGACGGTGACCGAGATGGCGCTCGGTCAGTACTGGATCCACCCGGCGCTCAGCGAGGTCGTGGAGAACGCCCTGCTCGGCCTCGAGCTTGGCCCGCAATAGGCTCGCGCGCCCGTCCCACGAGGTGGGGCCGGGGCGATTGGGCGGGGTTGCCGGCCAACAACGGATCGCGGCCACCGAGTTCATCGCTGACACCATTTGGTCCAGTTCTGCCATGTTCCTGGCCTTGGCACAGCCGTCAAGTCCCACCGACGTCAATGAGCCGGTGACGGCCGTCAGGGTGACGTTGACGGTGAGAATCGTGCGAGTCACCTCTTCCACCAGTTCATTGCGAGCGGCGGCGGGTTCTTGATGGATGCCTTCTGCCATCCGAAGCGGATCTCGTTGGGCGGCTTATGGCAGTCTTCACGCGTCGAGCTCCTGGACCCTGTGCCGTGAGCCTGATCCGACCTACGGGAAGGGAAGCTTTGATCCGCAGTGGCCGTTGCGAAGGTCTTGGTCATGTCCGGTCGACTCGTCCCAGATTGGACTCGCGGCCCTGAGCTTTAAATCGGTCCTGGGCTTCAGATCAGAGCCCACCAGGGTTGGGGCAGAAGCACGGCAGGTGATCATTGCCGAAGCCAGCCGGCTCTCAAAGGTCAGGGTCAAGTCGTTCGGCTTCGCGACCTACCACTGCGTGTCGCGCGCGCGGTGCTCAAGACATCCTCGGGATTCGTCGTAGACTAGATCCCACTGTCGGCGTGGGTGATGACCCGCGATGTGCCCAGATGGGCTACGCCGGGTCAGTCAACCAATGACTCAAGGAGTTTTTCGCCATGCCTTTTGACTACAAGGTTCGCGACCTGGGCCTCGCCGAGGCCGGCCGTCACCAGCTGCGTCTGGCCGAGCACGAGATGCCCGGTCTGATGGCCCTACGCGCTGAGTTTGCCGCCAGCCAGCCGCTCAAGGGCGCCAGGATCGCCGGCTCATTGCACATGACCGTGCAGACCGCAGTTCTTATCGAGACCCTCACCGTGCTCGGCGCGCAGGTTCGCTGGGCATCCTGCAACATCTACTCGACCCAGGACGAGGCCGCCGCGGCCGCCGTCGTGGGCCCGCACGGCACCCCGGATGACCTTCAGGGGGTCCCGGTGTTCGCCTGGAAGGGCGAGACGCTGCCGGAGTACTGGTGGTGCACGGAGCAGATTCTGACCTGGCCCGCGGACGACTCAGGGTCAACCGGCCCGAACATGATCCTCGACGACGGGGGCGATGCCACCCTCCTGATCCACAACGGCACGGAGTGGGAGGCCGCCGGCGTCGTCCCCACGGCACAGGAGAGCGACCCCGAGGAGTGGCATGTCGTCCTCGATACTGTCCGCAACACCATGGCTGCGGACCCCCAGAAGTGGACCACGATCGCTGACGGCATCAGGGGCGTCACCGAGGAGACCACCACCGGCGTCCACCGTCTCTATGAGATGCAGAGGGCGGGCCGGCTGCTGTTCCCGGCGATCAACGTCAACGACTCGGTCACCAAGTCCAAGTTTGACAACAAGTATGGCTGCCGCCATTCGTTGATCGACGGCCTCAACCGTGCCACCGACGTCCTGATAGGTGGCAAGGTAGCCGTCGTGGCCGGCTACGGCGACGTGGGCAAGGGCTGCGCCGAGTCGCTGCGCGGCCAGGGCGCTCGCGTCATCGTCACCGAGATCGACCCGATCTGTGCGTTACAGGCCGCCATGGACGGTTACCAGGTCGCCACGATGGAGGACGTCGTCGCCACCGCCGACATCTTCGTCACCGCGACCGGTTGCTTCAACGTCCTCACCGCCGAGCAGATGCGACAGATGAAGGACAAGGCCATCGTCGGCAACATCGGTCACTTCGACAACGAGATCGACATCGCCGGCCTGGCCAAGATTTCGGGCATCACCAAGACCGAGATCAAGCCTCAGGTCCACGAGTGGACGTTCGACAACCAGAGCTCGATCATTGTGCTGTCCGAGGGTCGTCTGCTCAACCTGGGCAACGCGACCGGCCACCCGAGCTTCGTCATGTCGAACTCGTTCACCAACCAGACGATGGCCCAGATCGAGCTGTGGACCAAGCCGGGCGACTACAAGAACGAGGTCTACGTGCTGCCCAAGCACCTCGACGAGAAGGTCGCGCGCCTGCACCTGGACGCGCTGGGGGTCAGGCTCACCGAGCTGACCAAGACCCAGGCCGAGTACCTCGGTGTCAACGTTGCCGGCCCCTACAAGGCGGACCAGTACCGCTACTGATCCAGCAGCGGTACATGCGCACCAGCATCGCCGGTATGTCGCCCGCTCACCTGAGCGGGCGACATACCGCTTTGGTGTGTGTCCTGTGCGGTCGGCTGCGGAGCGGGTGGTCACGTGAGAGGGAGCTGAGATCGGCAGGCCGGTCGTCCCAGGGGCTTTGAGGGATCTCGCGCCTCGGCCGGGAACAGCGCCGGCCAATCGCGGCCTCGCACGGTGCGACGCGGGCGGTCAGCATGTCAGTGAACCATTCGGGGGGTCGTTCTCTGGACGTTACATCCCTGCCGCGCCGACGCGCCCGGAGCCGTTGCGCGCCACGACCGTGCCGGGCCATTGCCAATTTTCACCCGGCCGTTTGACATGGTGCTCTTCGTCGCCCTCCAGATGTTGGCAAGGGTCGACAAAGGCCCGCTGGGTTATCACCATGGCCTCGACCTGGCTAAGTCGTCCTCTGCGTTCGAGGCTTGGGATGTTCACTATGGCCTACCCGTTCCGACGCTCTGGGCTACCCGATGATCTCGCGTCGGTGCCCTGGTGCTCTACGAGCAAAGAGCTGATGGCTGGACCGTCTCCCGATCGGGCAGGGTTGTCCGGGGTCGCACCTTCGGCGTCACCATGAGTCCAACTTACGGATAGCCACCCCGATGGATAGCCACCTCGATCTTGATCGCTCACGGTGGCAGCCTCGCCTGCCCACGATGCGTAGGCCAGGCAATTGCGGCGATGAGGATCGCGCCGCCCACGAGGAAGTAGTAGTTCATGAACGCCTGTTTGGACAACAGAATCGTGACCAACAAGGTCAGGGCGACGCCGGCGGCAAAGGCGGGGGGCGTCCTTGGGGCCCGAAGAGCCAGCGCCACGGAGGTCAAGCTTCCCCCGACCAGAGGCAGCGCGCCGTAGGTCCACGGCGGGGGCCAGCCGAAGGTGTTAACGCTGGACACGAGCACTGACACCGAGTCTGAGCGAAACGGTTGGATGAGCTGGTACTGCACGACGGCTTTCCAGAACGCGGCAGGGTCGACTAGTAAGAAAGGCAGGGTCACGCCAGCCGCCAGGGCGACGCCGACGAAGATCACGCGGCGTGTCAGCCAATGTCTGATGAGCCAGATGAGCGGGATTGCGATCACCACGTACTGTTTCGACACCAGGAAGAGCGCGAGGAACACGGCCACGAAAGCGTTCTGCCGCCGTTTGAGCGCCAGGACCAGGCAGGCCAGGAGTGCCACAAGGGTCGGTTCTGTCCAGGCTCCGATCAGCATCGGGATCGCCGCCGGCGCAGCAACTGCCAGGACCGCAGCGGCCCGGCCGATTCGGTCCGATGCCAGCCGTCGTAGGACCAGGGCGGTCACCAGCATGGCGATCAGCTGGCTGTACCGGACGTCCCCCAGCAGTTGCCCGGGCAGTGAGACCAGGAGGGCAACGGGCAGGTACGGGAAGCCGTAGGTGATCCGCCCGTTGATGACCACACCATGGCCGTAGAACAAATCGGCCAAAGCCGGGGGGTAGATGTTGGGAAAGGTCATCGAGTAGGGGTTGTGACCGTGGAGCAGGGCGGCCGTACCGTCGCGTAGAAACACGCCGACGTCGACGTGGGACGGTGCCGAGCGCAACAGCACCACGGTCATCGCAGCGTGAACCAGGAGAAACAGCCCGAAGGCCCACTTCATCTGCCGTAGCCCTCGGACCACCAGGAGAGCCCCCACGAGCCCGAGAATCGTGTAGGCCGAGGTCACCGCGAGCCACAGAGGCGATGCCAGGTTCGCGAACGCCGGGGCAAGCGCTTCTGCTGTCAAGATGAGTCCCGCGAGCAACAATGTGACGACCAGCGCCCACTCCGCTCTTCGGAGCCAATCCAGCTGGCGAACGCCGAACGGGTGCAACAACGCGACTCCTGTTGCCACCGCTGCCGCGAGCAGTGCTGCCACGTTGGCAGCGCTGTGATCGGGGACGCCACGAGCGAACATCATGACCATCAAGGCGCTGAAGAGCAGCAGAAGGCGCGGGCTGTTGGCCGTGGCATCATGTCTGGTTCTGAAAGCTTTGACGGTCGACCGCGTGCCCAACTTCATTGGGGGTCGGTCTTCGCGTTGGCTCGGGCTGAAGCCACGAAGGTCGTCTCTTCTGGCGTGAGGCTCGCACTGACGAAGACCTGGTGGCAGGACAGGATGGGCCTGACACGGATCACTGCCTGACTGAGCCACAGCGCTGCCCGCGGCCGGTGAGTGTCGCCAACGTCGGTGGGAATCGTTGCCGGGTTGTCTTTCATGACCTGGATCTGGAGGTCTGCGTTGCGCACCATGGGTCGCCACGTTCGGAACGTGAACAGTCGCCCACGGGGGCGGTCCCGGATGGCCCGTTTGTCCGTCGCGCAACTGCCCGAACAGCAGCATGATTCTGCGCACATGAAGGCGATGTTCGGTGCCGGGATGATCAGCGGGTGCAGGGCGTCATCACGTTGCGCCAGCAAGCCGTCGAGCAGGGCTTGGGGATCCTTGAGACCTCCGGTGACGTCCAGAATCACGAAGGGGCCGTAGTCCTGGATCGGCAGGCCTGGCTGCTCGCTCAGATGGGTCATGGAGTCGGCCACGCGCGCGCTCGATGGCCCAGGTGGCGCGACCTCAACGGCTGTGGTTGGGCAGCCATTTCTTTCCAGCTCCGAAGCGAGCCCGGTGCAGTGCGTTGCCGAGTCTGGCCGTATCACCTGGGCGCCCTAGTGAAACCAACGGTTCGGTAGATCTCGTCACCGAGGTGGGTGGGGATCGCCAGCCTGGTGATGCGGACCCCCGTGTTGAGCAGCTGGACCATGATCTCAGTGGCACACCCGTAGTCGTGGCTGTTCACGCCGTAGCGCTCGGACGTCAGGGGTGGGATGCGATGAGGGCGGCAGCGCCCTTGCCATTCGGACAGGCGACCACCTGTAAACGTGTTCTGGGCCCGGTTCAGGAATCTGTCGCCGATCAGCTTGGACAAAGGCGTGCCACCGCGTTGAGATGCGCCTCGCACGGGCAGCCGGCTGCCGAATACCGCATCCGAGGGCAATGCGACCGGGGCCGCCAGCAGATTGAGATGTTCCTCTGGCGCGTACTGACCGTCGCCGTGAACGAGAGCGAAGAAGTCTTAACCTTCCTGTATCGCGTAGGTGTATCTGACATTCTGGTTACCTCCTTACCGTGATTTGACTTATTGGGCACTACGGTGAGGAAAAGATCGTTGTGCAGTTTAGCGCAGGGGTGCCTGAAGGTACTGTCCTGGAAAGCGTCGTTGATCGCCAGGACCGCACAGTCATGATCGGCCAGTACCGCAGCTGGGAGCCGATCCAGGACCGGAGCCACCGCGGTCTCAGCGTTGTGAGCCGCGATCAGGATCAGCAACCGAAGTCGGTTGGTGATCACCGGAACGGCTCTGGCAGTCATTCCAGTGAATGCTCCGTCCGGACGACACCGCCGGGTATTCTTCGGATGACATCCGATGCAGATTGTCAGAGGAGGAACGCTGCAAGAGTCGACTGCCGGCAGGAGACCGGGGCTGACCTACGTGCTCGTCGCCGGTGTGGTCGCTGTTCTCCTCGTGCTTCGGTGGGGCGGGATCCGCAAGGGCATCTGGATCGATCTCGACGTGTACATGCGTGGAGCCGCCGCGGTCATCGGTCACGAGCCGCTGTACGGCGTCAGCGTCCAGGGCCAGCTCTTCACCTACCCACCGTTCGCCGCCTTGTTCTTCGTTCCTCTTGAGTTGTTGGGAAGGCTCGACGCACGCTGGGCTCTGACCGCGACGTCGATCGGTTGTTACGTCCTGGTGGTCGTCGTGTGTGCCCGACGACTTCGGATGAACCTGGCGACCGCGACCATGGTCGCGCTGGTTGGTCTGACCTTCGAACCGTTTGCACGGACCATTCTCCTCGGGCAGATCAACCTCGTGCTGGTCGCTCTCGTGGTCGTCGACTGTTTCGTGGTCCCTGCCCGGTATCGCGGGGTACTGATCGGCCTGGCCGCGGGCATCAAGCTCGTGCCCGGCACCTTCATACTCTTCCTCGCCCTCAAACGGGAGTGGGGTGCCGCTCTGAGGTGCGTGGCGGCCTTCGCGGTCACGGTCGGACTGGGCGCCGTGTTCGTGCCAGGGGACTCTTGGAAGTTTTGGAGCGGCGGTCTTATCAACCTGTCGCGATTCGGCCCGGATGCCGTCGTCCGGGGCGACAACCAGTCCCTGACCGGCGCGCTGATGCGGCTTTCCCGCGACCTGTCGCCGCCTGCGATCTTCACGCTGGGTTTGTCCGTTGGCGTCATGGCGCTGGGCCTGGTTGCGGCGAGGCGCCAGATCGCCTCGGGTAACGACGTCGCCGGGCTCGTGTGTATCGCCTTCGCGTCACTTCTGGCTTCCCCGATCTCATGGACCCACCATTGGGTTTGGGCCGTTCTGGCACTGCTGGTCCTGGTTCAGGGCCGGCGCCGCGTCGGCGCCGCGCTGCTCGGAGCGGTGTTCGTGATCGGGCCGATGTGGTTGGCTCCACGGGGTCAGCTTCTCGAGCTCAGACACAACTGGTGGCAGGCCGCGGCGTGCGTGTCGTACGTGTTTGTGGGGTTGAGCTTCTTGCTCTTTCTTGCGGCCAGCCGCCGCCCAACAGAGGCGGGCCAAGGCCTTGGGGCAGCCATCGGCCGAACGGATGATGCCGGGATCACACGTACGGGCTGATGTTTGGCGAGTGCTGTTCAGGCCTGCTCCTGCGGACCTAGGTTTGGTCTCAGGAGAGAGGACGTCGGTCGATGCCATGGGAACGGTGGCGGTCCACGGGCCACCGTGACAGCGGAGCTGTCGCGGTGGAGACTGCCTTTGTCTCGATGCTCCTGGTCATTTTGCTTTTCGGCGTCGTCGAGTCGTCGTTCCTGTTCAAGGACTGGCTGGCTGTCTCGTCGGCCGCCCGCTCGGGAGCCCGAATGGGCGCGTCTCAACCGAGGATCGCCAGCGTGGCAGGCTCACCTGATTTCGCGCAGCTTTCCGCCAACCAGGTGACCAACGCAATCACCGGCCTGATTCCGGCCAACCTCGTAAAGGTTTGGGTCTTCAAAGCCAGCGGCACAACGGGGCTGCCGGATTCGGGGTCGTTTGTAAGCTGCACCGTCTGCGTGCAGTTCGTCTGGAACGCTGGCACGAAGTCCCTGACACCGTCCTACAGCGGCTGGGCTGCGAGTTCGCAGAACGCCTGTCCCGGGGATCCTGCCCGTGACTCCTTGGGCGTCTATGTTTCGTACAGGCACTCCTCTCCGTTGGGGTTCTTCTTCAAGAACGCGTTGGTGAACCAGTCAACGGTCATGTGGATCGAACCGACTACTGCCCTGGTCTGTCATGCGTGAGGTGATGGGGCGTCAAGGTGCCAGGGAGCGGGTTCGCAGACGGATGCTTGGCGAGCGGGGGGCCTCGGCGATCGAGGCAGCGCTGGTGACCCCGGTGGTGATCGCGCTCTTGTTCGGCATCATCGAGCTGGGCTTCGTCTTCAAGGACTATCTGGCCGTCGCCGGAGCCGTCCGTTCAGGTGTACGGATCGCATCGGCCAACCCACGCACATCCACATTTGCCCAGATTGCGGCCAACAACGTGGCGAGCACGGGTGGGGCGATGAACTTCAACGACGTGCAGCAGCTGTGGGTCTACAAGGTCGAGCCACTCACGGACAAACCCATCGGATTCACAGACTTCAGCGACTGCACCATCTGCGTGAAGTTCCATTGGGTCGCTAGCTCGAGGTCATTTGTCGTGACGCCGGGGTCGGACAACTGGTCGGCAAGCACTCAGTACGCATGCAGTGCCCCTCCCGGGCCAGACCGGATCGGTGTCTATCTCCAGCTCAAACACAACGCGTTCACCAAGCTCGTGTTCAGCAGTGTCAACATCGCGGAGGCCAGCATCTTGACGCTCGAGCCGATGCCGGTCCTTTCGGGGTGCAAATGATCATCATTCAGCGGCGCTGGGTCGCCTTCCGCGCTGACCGATCGCCAGAGGGCGGCTATGTCGCGGTGATGACTGCCATGCTGCTCGTGGTCCTCATGGGTCTGGCTGCCTTCGCCGTAGACGTGGGCCATTGGTACCTCGTGGGTCAGCAGGAGCAAAATGCGGCCGACGCGGGCGCGATGGCCGGCGTGACGAGCCTGCCCTCAGACAAGACCGGGGCCTTCTCGACGGCGCAGAACTACTCCAAGGTCAACGGCTTCCAGAACGGAGTCAATGCCACGACGGTCACTCCCGCGCTCGGTGGCAGCGCGACCCGACTGCAGGTGACGGTCAACCGTACGGTCAACAACTTCTTCGGGTCGCTGATGGGCGTGCCCACGACCAATGTCAGTCGAACCGCTGTGGCTGACTATGCCGGACCCGTGCCCTTGGGCAGTCCGTGCAACGAGTTCGGGTCCGACCCGCAGTCCGCCGGGATCATCAGCGCGAACTGCACGAACTCAGGCTTCACCCCAGGCCAGTTCTGGGCCAACGTGGGCAGCCCGGCGGCCACGAAGATCAGCGGCGACGCCTACCAGGACAACGTCTGCGCCTCCGGCGTAGACGGATGCTCGGGCTCGAGCTCGGGCCCTAACACGGACTACGACCCCAACGGTTACTTCTACACCGTCACCGTCACCAGCCCGGTGACCAACCTGAAGCTCGAGGCGTTCGACCCCGCCATGATCGTCGTCGGGGACCACTGCAACATTGCCGGCTCGAACCTGACCGGGGCGGCCGCCCTGCTAGCCACCAAGACCGTGGTCAGCAACCCCAGCGTGCGCTATGCCCCCAATGACGGCGTGTACTGCACCGGCGACCAGAACCTCGGCGCCGGTACGGGCCTGGTCAACACACGCTTCAGCGTTCACGACCCGGGGGCGAACCCGTGGGACCCGAGCAGCTGGCCGCTTGATTCCGGCGCCGGCTGTCAGCAGACCTTCAAGGGGTACAACGGCGACCTGTCCAAGGCGCTGGACAAGACCAACGGAGCCTATACAAGCCGGCCCGACGTGGCCGCGAACTTCCGTCAGTGGGTCACGTTGTGCACCATCACCGGGACGGTGCAGCCCGGCACCTACGCCATCCAGGTCAACACCAACGGTTGGCTTGCCGATGGCGAGGGAGGCCACAACCGGTTCTCGCTGCGGGCGTCCGGGTCGAGTACGTCTGACAAGGACGCCATATCGATCGCCGGGTTCCAGAAGATGGCGATGTACGCCAACACCCCCAACGGGACGACCACGGACTACCTGGCCAGGATTCCCAGCGGCGCCAAGGGTGAGATGTTCAACGTCCGTCTGTACGACGTCGGCGATGGCGCGGTCTCGGGAAGCACGATCAACATTCTGCCGCCGGTGGAGACGGGCGGGACCTTCTCCGGATGCACGGGAACAGGTCCGCTGATCGGCTCCGGGTCCCTGACGGGCTGCCAGATCAACGTCGACAGCTCGTACAACGGCAAGTGGGAGACGATCTCGGTCCCCGTACCCTCGACGTACACCTGCACCGACGCGTCGGCCTCCGGGTGCTGGGTGCGTCTGCAGTTCTACTACGGGAGCGGCTCGACGCCGGCCGACACGTTCTCCGTGACGGCGAGTATCGCCGGTGACCCGGTACGCCTCGTGCAGTGATGCAGTGATGCAGTGATGCAGTGATGCAGCAGCCCGAGGGCGCACCTCACCGCTGCCTGCGGCCAACATGAGACGATGCACGAAGGTCCGCACACGGGCCTTCTGGCACTGACCTCTGAAAGGACCTAGGCGTGAAGGGTCGCGTACTGCTCGTCGATGACGACCTGGCCTTGTCGGAGATGCTGGGTATCGTCCTGCGCAACGAGGGCCTGGAGGTCGTGCACTGCGCCGACGGATCCTCGGCGATGGAACTGTTTCGCGAGAGCCGCCCGGACATCGTGCTGTTGGACGTGATGCTACCTGGGATCGACGGGATCGAGGTCTGCCGCAGGATCCGCTCCGAGTCCGGGATCCCGATCGTCATGCTGACGGCGCGCACCGACACCATCGACGTCGTGGTCGGGCTCGAGTCCGGCGCTGACGACTACGTCCTGAAGCCGTTTAAGCCTCAGGAGCTCATCGCCCGCGTGCGCGCCCGACTGCGTCGCGGTGACGAGCCGGGGCCCGGGCAGGTTCAGATTGGCGACCTGAACATCGACGTGGCAGGTCATGCGGTCAAACGCGACGGCAAGGCTTTGTCACTGACCCCGTTGGAGTTTGACCTCCTGGTGGCCCTGGCGCGTAAGCCGCGGCAGGTCTTCACCCGTGAGGTTCTGCTCGAGCAGGTGTGGGGCTATCGGCACGCCGGCGACACGCGTCTGGTCAATGTTCACGTCCAACGCCTGCGCTCCAAGATCGAGAACGACCCCGAGCACCCTGAGATCGTGGTGACCGTGCGCGGCGTCGGCTACAAGGCGGGTCCCCCCTAGGCCATGTTCACGCCGAGTCGCCCGGTCAACATGACCAGGTCACGGTTGGCAACCGTGGGTGCACGGGTGGTACCAGGGCTGCAGAGGTGGTCACGAGCTGCCCGTTCAGCCCTGCGGATCGCTGCCCACCAGCTACTGCATCGCTGGCGGGCATCCCTGCAGCTGCGGGTCATCGCCTCGACGATGCTGCTCGGGCTCATCGTTGTCCTTATGCTGGGTTCCTATCTGTACCAACAGATTGCGGACGGCCTGGTCAACGACCGTATCCTCACTGCCCGAGCTGAAGCCACTTTGCAGACCCGGGCCGCACAGTCCCGGTTTGACTCGGCAGGGCGGACGGATTCCGTCAGCCTGACCCAGCTCGCCCTTGACGTCGTGGGGCGGCTGTCATCTCCTGGGGCAGACCAGTCCCGCGAGGTCATCTTGACCCGTGCCACGAACAACAGCGGTCCCGCGAGCGTCCCGACGGTGCTGTCCAGCGCCGTGGGACTGTCCAGCGTGCCAAGAGGGCTGCGCGAAGCGATCGCCACGGACCCCAGCCACCAGCAGGTGCAGATCATCTCGATCACCTCGACCAACGGCGGGCCCGTCCCTGCGGTCATCGTCGGGTCGCGGGTGAGCTTGCCGGCCGTAGGGCAGTACGAGCTGTACTTCGTCTTCCCCCTGGACCGCGAACAGCAGACCTTGGGGGTTGTCGCGAGGACTTTCACCCTGGGCGGCATTGCCCTGGTGCTCCTGGTGGGTGCTGTCGCCTATGTCGTGACCCGCCTGGTCGTCGATCCGGTACGACGGGCTGCCCTTGTTGCCGAGCGGCTGTCCTCCGGAAGGCTGCACGAACGAATGCGCGCTCACGGCGAGGACGACATCGCCAAACTCGGCAAGTCCTTCAATGCGATGGCCGAAAGCCTGCAAACGCAGATCCGCCAGCTCGAGGACCTCTCACGGGTACAACGGCGTTTCGTCTCTGACGTCTCACACGAGCTACGCACCCCCTTGACGACGATTCGTCTGGCGGGCGACCTGATCCACGACTCCCGAGGTGACTTCGACCCGTCGGTCGCGCGGTCGGCAGAACTGCTACACAACGAGATTGACCGTTTTGAGTCCTTGCTGTCAGACCTGCTGGAGATTAGCCGCTTTGACGCAGGGGCGGCGGCGCTGGATGTCGAGGCCACGGACCTGCGCGCCACGATTGGGCGCACGATCGATTCGACGGCTGTACTGGCCGAGCGCCGGGGCATTCGCCTTGTGGTCGTCCCGGCCGATGGCCCCTGCATTGCCGAGATCGACCCGCGCCGGGTCGAGCGGATCCTGCGTAACCTGGTGGTCAACGCTATCGAGTACGGCGAGGGGCGCCCGGTGACCGTTGAGCTTGGCATCAACGAGAATGCCGTTGCGGTGTCGGTCCGTGACTGCGGCGTGGGCCTGCGCCCCGGCGAGGCCGCCCTGGTCTTCAACCGTTTCTGGCGGGCAGATCCCGCTCGAACGCGCACCACCGGCGGCAGCGGACTGGGACTGGCGATCTCTGGCGAAGACGCTCGGCTGCATGAGGGTTGGTTGCACGCATGGGGTGAGCCGGGGGTGGGATCCTGCTTCCGGCTGACGCTGCCCCGGCACACAGGGGTTCCCATCGAGCGTTCCCCCTTGCCGCTCAGGCCGCAAGAGGAGCCGAGCACTCCTAGCCTGGCCTCCGACCACGTAGACCGACCCGGGGTCGCTTCGGGGGGAACGGAGCCATGAGGTGGCGCCGTCCGCTTCTGCCATGTGTCGCGGTGGCGGTGGCCGCGGTGTTGAGCGCGTGTGGCGGGCTGCCCACCGGTAGCGCCGTGCAAGAGGGGTCGAGGGTGGGCCAGCCTGTCTTGCAAGCGGTTCAGGTGCAACCTGACGGCCCGGCGGCCGGCGCGACACCGAAACAGATCGTCCTGGGGTTTCTTCGGGCCGGTGCCGGGGCAGGCTTCGACGATGACCACGCGATTGCCCGTTCGTTCTTCATCCGCAGCGTCAAGGACGAGTGGCTGCCGGATTCCGGTGTCAAGGTGTACGCCGACGACTCCGCACTCAAGTTCGAACAGCTGACCCACAGCACGGTGAGGGTGACAGCTGTGATCGTCGCGGAGGTTGACAACGCCGGTCGCTATCGCGAGATGCCGGCAGGCACCACGGCGCAAGCCACCTTCAGGATGCAGAAGCTGGGTGTGGGTTGGCGAATCTCGCAGCCACAGAAGGGATTCGGCTTGTGGCTCAATGCCAGCGATCTGGACCGAACCTACCGGTCTTTCACCATCGCCTATGTCTCCCAGGGCGCCCGCACGATAGTGGGGGACCGACGATGGTTCCCGGTCACCCCAGGGCTGGCCACGACGTTGGCGCGGGCGCAACTCGCGCCGGTCCCCAGCTACCTGACCGGGGCTGCTCAGACTGGCGTTCCGGCAGGGACGGTGCTCGCCGTGGACAGTGTGCCGATCCAGTCTGGCCGGGCCGTCGTCGACCTGTCCGCCGCGGCGCTGTCGGCCAACCACGACCTGCGGCGGGCGATGTGGGCGCAGTTCGTCACGACCCTGATGCAGGTTGCGTCGGTGACGGAGGTGTCGCTGGAGGTCAACGGGGCCGGGCTGGACCTGCCCAACACATTGGATCCGGTGTCGGACCTGACGAGCTTGGGTTACCAACCCGACGCCCCAGTCTCGGTCGAGACGGCCATCCTGCGCGCCGGCAGCGCGTTGAGCCGGGTGTCCTCGGATCGCCCACTCGACCAGGATCAGCCGCCCAAGCCGCCAGCCAGCTCCTTTCTGCCCAAGATTCCCGCTGGGTGGGTCTCCCTGGCCGAGTCATGGAACGGTCGGGAGATCGCGGGAATCGGCGGCGATCACGGCGACCTCGCGCGCTGGCAGGGAGGCCGGTTCTTTCACCTTGCCAAGTTCGGCAGCAAGCTGACCAAACCGTCATACGACTCGCTCAGCGGCCTGTGGGTTGCCGGGCAAGCCGGCGGCGCCTCACGGGTATGGGTGATCGACACGACACTGACCCCGGTGGAGACAGCCAGGCCACGCGAGATCTCGGTCCCCTGGCTGGCCAACCGCGTGGTGCTCGCCCTGAAGGTGGCCACCGACAACCAGCGGGTCGCACTGATCACCAGCGACCGCGCCGGCGGAGACGTTCAGGTCGTGGTCGCGGGGATTGTTCGTCTGGCCAACGGTGTGCCGGTGTCCCTGGCGCCCGTTCCGCTGCGCGTCGGGTGGACGCTGACCTCGGCGACGGACCTGGCATGGGTGGATGACAGCACCCTGGCCGTCGTCGGTCGGATCAGTCGGCTGGACGCCATCGGGCCTCTGCTGGTCGAGATCGGTGGCAAGGCGACGGCCATGCCGCCGGTTGTCGGCACGAGGTCGGTCACCAACACTGGTGGGCTGCGGGGCGTTGTGGTGATGACCTACGCAGGCAAGGTCCGGGCTCGTGCTGGCAGCGGCTGGCAGGTGCTTCAGACCGGCACCGACTTCCTGGTCCCGGGGGGGTAGACGTCCGTGAGACGAGTGTCTTCGTGCTTCCAGGATCAGGGGTAGGGTCGTCCCGCGGGCGGACCGGTCAGCACCAGGAACTGCGAGACCCACACCCACTGGGTCAGTAGTCCGCAGATCGCCAGGATGGCCACCACTGCCATCCGTCGGCGGCGGTCTGACGTCGAGGTCGCCTCATCCGGGAACGGCCACATCAGCGGGAACGCCAAGAGCAGGTGGCGAACGCTGCTGCCTCCTGGCGCCGTGGCCAGGAGAAGATAGAGGGGGTAGAAGCCCGCCCACGCGCGGACCTCTGGGCCCCAGGCGCCGGCGCTGCGGCGCAACACGATCGCCCCGATCAGGGCGATGACGGCGAGCAGGACTGCCAGGCCCACCGCGCCGCCCGTGGTCCATGCGTACACCGGGAACTGGATCAGGACGGGTAGCCGGCCCGTATTGCTCCAGGAAGCCATCGTCTGTGTGTAAGCCGCAGGATCCCCGGTGGTGACCGCCGCGATCGCCGGCCACAGGCCGGTTGCTGCCACGCCGAGACACCCCAGACCAACTACGCGCCACCGGTCCCGCTCGGGAAAGGGGTCAACAAAGCGATGACGGTAGCGAGAGATGCCGTGAACGACCAGCACCGGCACAAAGGCGAGCGCGACAGCCCTGGTCAGGGCGAGCGTCACGAGGACCGGAATGAGCCAGCCATACCGACGGTTGCGCAAGAGCAGCAGCGCGGTGCAGACCAGAAGCAGGGCCAGGCTCTCGGTGTAGGCGATCTGCATCGCCGGGGCCGCCATGTAGGTGCAGGTGAGGAGCACTGTCGCCGAGGCTGTGAAGCGCCCCGAGCTCTGGGCGACCAAGCGGTACATGACGGTGACGGCCGCGGCACCCAGCAGGGCGCTCGCGATGGGAGCGACAACCATGAAGCCCAGTCCAGTGATGCCCATGACCGCACCGACGATGAACGGGTAGACGGGGTAGAAGCCCCACGCGTTCTGTATCGTTTGCCCGCTGAGTTCTCGAGGGATGACGGCCGGGTACCCGTGATCCGCGATGAGCCGGTACCAGTGACCGTCCCAGTTGGAGGCCACCGAACCGTAGCTGGCCCCGCCCGGCACGTCGAACTGATGACGGGCGGCAATCAGGATTAGGACCAGGTCGACCAGGCGAGCAATCGCGTACACGGTGAGCGGGAACCACACCTGGTAGCCGATGCGCGCCCTCGCTGCAGTGAGCTTCGAGCGGGTGGTAGAGGTGGCCAGGGGGAGCATTGGCACTCAGGGGGCCTTGAGCAGGACGTACTGGGCGTCCGTGCTCACTGTCGTCCAGCCCAGCTCTTCCCGCAGGGCGAGCGTCAGCGGCGCCTGAGTCCTCAGCAGCGCATACTTGGGCTTGGTTCGACGCAGAAACCCCTGCCAACCGGCGCGCACCTGCTCGGTACGTTGGTAGTCGTGGATGTATTCGATCGAGTAGATCTCCGAGCGCAGGTCGATGACCGGTATCAGCTGGGGCTCGGCCCACAAGAGCCACCCTCCGGCGGCATAGTCGTTCAGGACAACAGTCTTGGCGGGTATGGCGGCCAGTGGTCCGCGCAGATCTTCCGGCCAGCCACTGGGTCGTTGTGCCACAGCTGCGGCGATCGGCACCGCCACGATGGCGGCGGCTGCCACGAGTGCGACCCACGCCGTTGTGCCTCGTCGGGACGGTGGCGTCGCCGCGTGTCCTCGTTGCTCCTGCAGGGCAGATGCCAGCAGGGGAGCCGCAATGATGGACCCGACGGGGACGGTGCGGACCATGGCCAAGGTGCAGACCACCGCGGTTGCTGCCAGCGCGATCTGCCACCACGGCCGGACCGATGTCCCGCGAATCCATGGCAGCAGGACCAGGGCGATCATCGCGAGTGTGACCGCGGCGAAGATGTTGCGCGCGTCGGTCGGCTGCCACTCCTGCACGTACTGCGCGGCGTTGGAGGACACCTCCAGCGGAGTCAGGAGCAGCCGTGGCCCGACAGGAGTCAGGGCTGCAGCGACGACCGAGAGGGCCGGAACGGCAAGCAGCCGCACGGCGTTGCGCCGGTCCAGCCTCCGGTCGAGTGCCAGACCCGCGATGACCGCCAGGCCGATGAGCACCCCGACCCCCCACAGGCCGTGGCTGCAGGCCCAGAGGAAGGTCAGCGGCACGAGCCACCACCGAGGTCGCAGATCCCGGGCCGTCCTCCACCAGGCTCCGAGCGTGACGGCCAGCAGGACGAAGCTGACGAGCTGAGGGCGCTCGGACAGACTTCCCGACGATGCGATCAGAGCAGCGACTGCCGCCATGATCGCGGGCACGGCGTCGGCTGCCTGCCGGGCAGCCCAGACAAGGGCGGACAGCAACGCCAGTATCGCCGCGCAGCGCAGCCAGGCGACCGCCGGCAAGCCGAAGAGCGCGTAACCCTTCTGGGCAACCACCTCGGGTAGCCACTGGGTGAGCACGAAGGGCCTCGACGCGAACGGAACCCACGGGTCGGGTCCGGTGAACTTCCAATCGGAGAGCACGTAGGCGCCGGCTTTGAGGTGCCACCAGGCATCGGGGTCGCTGACCGGGCGGATCCCGAGCTTGACCGTAGCGGTGAGGGCGAAGAGGGCGAGCGCGCCCGCGAGCCATCGGGGGTCCCGTTCCCGGTCCAGTGCTTTGGTGTGCGCGGCCTTCGCATCCGGGCCGGCCCCCTCGGCAGTGGCGGCTACGACGTCTCTGCTCATCGGGCTCTCAGCAGGACAAAGCCTGCGTCCTTGCCGATCTGTGACCAGCCGGCGCGCTCAACCAAGGCGGTGGCGATAGGCGAGCCGGTGACAACAAGCGCGTACCGCGCCCCGGTCCGGTCAACAAACTGTCGCCAGCCCGGGGCGGCGGCCATAGCCGACACGAAGGTGCGAATGTATGGCGCGGAGTAGCTCTCGACCCGAGGGTCAAACACTGGTCTCACCTGGGGATCAGCCCAGAATAGCCACCCGCTGATGTCACCTTCCGCGAGGACAATGGTGCCCGAGGGGATCAGGGACAGCTGTGGCTTCAGTGCCTGCGGCACGGCGACGGGGTCTTGTGCCCGCGCCGCGGACAGTGGCACCGCCGCGAGCAGGGCAATCAGGATCAGGGCGACCCAGGCGCGGCGAGCCTGTCGCGTTGCCACACGAAGGGGGCGAGCGCGATACAGCTGGATCTCGTGGGCAAGAAGGGGGGCGGCAAGGAGTGCCCCCACCGCGATCGTGCGGGTTGTGACCAAGGTGGCTGCGACGCCCGTGAGCAGGAAGCCGATCTGCCACCAGGGTGGTCGCCGTCCCAGGCGAACCCAGGCCAGGATGACCAGGCCCAGCATGGTCAGCGTCACGACGGCGAACGGGTCGCGGGCCGAGGTGGGAAGCCACTCGGTGACGAACTCGCTCGCGTTCTGGCCGACGGTGAAGGGAGTGAGCAGCAACCGCGGGCCGAGGGGGGTGAGGCCGGCCGCGGCGAGGGAGAACACGGGTATGGCCAGCAGCCTGGCCGCCGTCGACCGCGTCAGCCGGCGGTCGAGAAGCAGGCCGGTGATCATCACCAGTCCCACAGCCACACCGACGCTCCACAGACCGTGGCTGCAGGCCCAGAGCCAGGTCATCGGGACCAGCCACCATCGAGGCCTTAAGTCCAGCGCGGTCCGCCACCAGGCGCCGATCGCGACGGCGAGGAAGACAAGGCCGAGCAGCTGAGGGCGCTCCGTGAGAGCGTGGGATGCGCCGACGAGGGCGACAAGGGACACAAGGACCGTTGTGACCGTGTCGGCGGATCGGCGCGCGGACCATACCAGCGCCGACAGCAGACCCAGAATTCCGGCACATCGCATCCAGGCGATGCCAGGCAGGCCGAATGCCTGGTACATCTGCTGGCCCACGATCGCCGGCAGCCACTCGGTCGGCAGATACGCCCGAGTGGCGAAGGGCGCCCAGGGGTCGGGCAGGCCGAAACGCCCGCCGCCCAGCAGGAATGCGCCAATCTTCAGGTGCAACCATGGGCTCGGGTCGGTGACCGGGCGCACCCCTATGACGACGCTGATGGACACCACGACCGCCGCCACCGTCGGGGGAAACCATGGTCGGGCACCGGGTGCTGGGGCAGCCTGCGTGCGGGACCCCGTTCGCGCGGGTGGCCTCGACTGGCCAAGGGTGACGTCGGCGGGCATGTCTTCAAGTATGGCCGGATATGACCCGCTCTGGGATAGAAAAGCCCATCGTCTGAATGGCCGATACAACCATCGACCAAAAGTGACGGAACTAGGACGAATCGGCCGATGTTGACTCATTGCGGCTGGGCGCATGCTGAAGAGGATTCCAGAGCAAATCGTTCTTGGATATCGCCTCCAGTCCTAGAAGGGGACCGAAATGCTCTCTCGACTCGTCAAGCTTCAGGTCAAGATCGCCGCACTGCGCAGCGACCGTGGCGCCACCGCCGTGGAATACGGGCTCATGGTTGCCCTGATCGCCATTGTCATCATCGTTGCCGTCAAGGCTCTCGGTTCCAACCTGAGCTCTTTGTTCACCACCGTCTCCAACAGCGTCTAACCCTTCGGTGGGTCCGTCAAATGGGCTCCTGGAGTTAGTTGTTGGGGACCCTCACCTTCATCTCGAGTGCGAGGTCCAGTGTTGATCTCCGGCAATTGCTCCAGACGTCTCGCCCTCGCCATAGAGGCCATCTCAACCGCGGCCCGGCCGCGGTTGGGATGGCCTGCGTTTGCCGGTTCCTGGGCTGACACAAAGAATGAATGAACTTGTCTAACAAGGGGATGTCCTGATGGGTCGTCGTGTGATGGCGGCACTGGCCGCTACTGTGGTTGGTTTGATCGGTGTTATCGCGGTCCTGTTCTACGCCAAGGGCGCCGACACCCGCGCGGTTGCGGATCAGCGGCCGCAGACCGTGTTCGTCGCCCAACAGATGGTGCCGGCCGGCACGACCGCCGCCCAGGCCGTGTCCTCCGGGTTGATGGCACCCACCCAGATCGCGGCGAAAGGGGTGCCGGTCGGCGCCCTGAGCAAGGTCGACGACGCGACTGGCAAGCTTGTGGCCCTGACAGATATCGCGGCAGGTGATTTCGTGATCGCCAGCCGGTTCGGCACAACTCCTTTGGGTCAGAAGGCGATTCAGGTGCCGGACGGTCAGGTCGCCCTCTCGGTCTCACTGTCCGATCCTGGCCGCGTGGGCACGTTTGTGACTCCCGGTTCCCGTATCGTCATTTACGACACCTACCTCCCCTCGACCGCGGGGACCAAGGAGACCAGGGCGCTCCTGGCTGACGTCCTGGTCATCGCGGTGGGGTCCACGTCGCTGACGCCTGTTGCCAACGCCGGTGCTCAGGCGCCGGCTTCGTCCTCCTCAGGTGCACTGGTGACGGTCGCGCTGCTTCCCAACGATGCGGTCAAGCTCGTCCACGCCATCCAGACCGGGACCCTGTATGCCGGGTTGGGCGGTATCGACACCAAGGCCAATCTCGGCCAGATCGTCTCTGACGCAACCCTTTTCACCAAGTAGTAGGGGGCTCAACCATGACCATTCTTTGGGACAGCGACTACGCTGCCGCCGAGACCTACCAATTCGCGGTCAGCGATCGTATCGAGGTCGTTGAGGTTGGGCAGGCGGTGACCCGTTCGTTGGCCACCAACCCGGCCGAGCTGTTGGTCATCGTCGGACCCGAAGTCGACCTGCGGGCCGCCTCGTCGCTGGCCGAACAGGTCCGCATCGAGCGCCCGGAGGTGAGCGTGATCCTGCTTCGTCGACGGCTCGAAGTCTCAATCCTGGCTCAGGCACTACGAGCTGGTTTCCGCGAGGTCGTCGCGGCCGACGACCTGACATCCCTGTCGAGTGCCTGCCGACGAAGCCTGGAGATCTCCCACCACCTGGCCGGAATCTCCGGCAGCGCGCCGGCCGCGGATGGCAAGGTCATCATCGTCTTCAACGCCAAGGGAGGGTGCGGTAAGACAACGATAGCCACGAACCTGGGTGCCTACGTGGCGTCCACCGGCGCACGGGTCCTCCTGGTCGACCTTGACCTGGCGTTCGGTGACGTCGCCATCAGCCTTCAGCTGCGACCCACGGCGTCGGTCGGCGACCTTGTGGCGATGTCCGGCCATATCGACGCGCAAGGCCTTGCCTCGGTCGTGACCAAGCACGACAGCGGGCTCGACACGGTGTGCGCGCCCAGCCAGCCCAGCGAGGCCGACCGGATCACCGGGGCCACCGTGGGTGAGATGCTCCGAGTTGCCCGCCGCTCATACGACTATGTCTTCGTCGACACGCCGCCGGCGTTCTCCGAGCATGTGCTCGCGGCCTTGGACCTGTGTGACTTGGCTGTCCTGCTTGCCACGTTGGACATCCCGGCGGTCAAGAACCTCAGGCTCACCCTGGACACCCTTGATCTGCTGGGGCACCCCCGCGATGGGCGGATCGTGCTCCTCAACCGCTCTGACGCCAAGGTCGGCCTGCACACCGAAGACGTCGTGGCAGCGCTCAAACAGCCGATAGCCGCCATGATCCCGAGCAGTTCCCACGTGCCGGCCTCGGTCAACCGCGGCGTGCCCATCGTGCTGGACGAACCGAAACATCCCGTGTCGCTGGCTCTTCGCGCCTTCGCGGACAAGTACATCCTCAGCGCCTCGGCGCCGAGCCTGTCGATCGCACGCGGTTCCGGCGGGCGCAGCGCGACGTCGCAGCAACCGAAGGCCCACCGGCGGCTGTTCGGTAAAGCGGTGCAGGGATGAGTCTGACCGACCGCCTCGAGCAGGCGCGACGATCTCAGCCGACCGCAACGAGCAAGCGTGAGTCCCCGACGGGAGGAAGTCTGGCAGCGGCCCGTGTCCGTGACCCCTTCGCCAGTGTGAAGGCCAAAGTCCATCAGGCGCTCATGGACTCCCTCGGTCCGCAGCTGTACGACCCGCACCTTGAGCAGGGCGAGCTGGAGATGCGAGTTCGTCAGACCCTGCAGACCGTCATCAACTCCGAGAACACACCGCTGGCGGCAGCGGACCGCAACCGTATTGCCCAGGAGGTCGCCGACGAGATCTTGGGCCTGGGGCCACTGGAGCCACTGCTGCGCGACGGTGAGATCACCGAGATCATGGTGAACGGGCCGAACGACATCTTCGTGGAGCGTTCGGGCAAGATCTTCGCGGTCGACGCGCGGTTCACCAGTGACACACATCTGCGACGCACCATCGACAAGATCGTCAGTCGGGTCGGGCGCCGGATCGACGAGAGCTCTCCGATGGTGGACGCTCGTCTGGCCGATGGTTCACGAGTCAACGCGGTCATCGCGCCCATCGCCCTGGACGGCAGCATCCTGACCATTCGCAAGTTCGCCCCGGATCCGTTCACTGACCTTGACCTCATTGCGTTTGGGACCCTGAGCGTGCAGGGGCGCGACTTCCTGCGTGCTTGCATCCTGGGGCGCCGAAACGTCGTCATCTCCGGTGGTACCGGTTCGGGCAAGACCACACTGCTCAACGTGCTCTCCGGCTTCATCCCTGACGACGAGCGCATCATCACCATCGAGGACGCCGCGGAGCTGCAGCTGCGTCAGCGCCATGTGCTCCGCCTCGAGGCCCGGCCTTCCAACACGGAGGGCAAGGGTTCGATCTCCATCCGCGAGCTGGTTAAGAACGCCCTGCGGATGCGACCCGACCGCATCGTGGTGGGTGAGGTTCGCGACGGGGCGGCGCTGGACATGTTGCAGGCCATGAACACCGGCCACGACGGGTCCTTGACGACCGTCCACGCAAACACCCCCCGCGACAGCCTCGCCCGGCTGGAGACGATGGTGCTCATGGCTGGTATCTCCCTGCCCGTCCGGGCCATCCGCGACCAGGTGGCCAGCGCCCTGGACCTGATCGTCCAGCAGGCTCGGCTCAAGGACGGCAGCCGGCGAGTCGTGGCCATCACCGAGGTTGAAGGCATGGAAAGCGATGTCATCACGCTCCAGGACCTCTTCACCTTCGACTACGCGGCGGGCAGAGATGAGAACGGCCGATTCCTGGGCCGACTGCGCAGCACCGGTTTGCGCCCGAAGTTCGCCGAGCACCTGCACGATCTGGGGATCGAGCTGCCCCCGAACATGTTCGTCCGGGGAGCCGGCTGATCATGGGCGATAACGCGACACGTGCTCGTCTTCGGTCAGGGGCCGTTGGGTTGCTGACGGTGCTCTTCTCGTCCGTGACCATGTCTGCGTCTGCGTCTGGGTCTGCTCTGCTGTCCCCACCCACGGCGACGGCGCCGACAGGGGTGGGTCTGAGCTGGGTGCTTTGGCTGGCGCTGATCGCGGTCTTCCTCGGAATCGGCGGTGTGGTGGCCACCCTGGCGATGCCCACCTATGTGTCGCGCCGCCAACGTCAGGTCGAGTCGATCGAGGGTTACCTCTCCGGCGCGGGCTCCGGTGAAAGGGACGAGCGGTCGGCGGTGAGCTCGCTCAGTGCCAGCCTGGTCAACCTGGGCGACAAGGTGATGGACGGCCGAACGTCAACACCGAGGACACAACGGCTCCTCGAGCGCGGCGATCTGCCGCTTCGCGTCGGTGAGTGGGCGGTTCTTCGGGTTGTCGCGGTCGTGGTCGGCGTCTCGGGCGGCATGCTCGCGCTGCACGGTGGTTCGGTCTCGACACTGGTCGGGTCCTGCCTGGGGGCCCTGGTGGGAGTCGTCGGGCCCGCCCTCTTCCTAAAGCTCGCGGCATCGCGGCGGGCCAAGAAGTTCGAAGGTCAGCTACCGGATGTCCTGACCCTGGTCGCCAGCAGTCTCTCGACGGGGTTCTCGCTCCTCCAGGCGCTTGACGCTGTCGCCAGGGACGCCTCCGAGCCATCGGCCAAAGAGTTCTCCCGGGCTCTTGCCGAGACCCGAATCGGCGCGGACCTCAATGAGAGCCTGGACCACCTGGCCGACCGGATGGACAGCAGCAACCTTCGTTGGACCGGGATGGCCATCAACATCCAACGTCAGGTCGGTGGCAACCTGGCGGAGACCCTACGTACCACGGCGGCAACCCTTCGAGACAGACAGGCGCTCAGACGCCATGTCAACGCGCTCTCGGCTGAGGGCAAGCTGTCGGCATACATCCTCATCGCTCTTCCGATCGGCGTATTCCTTTACATGCTCGGCGTGAACAAGGCCTACGTCGAGCTGCTCTGGACCACCACGATCGGGATCGGGATGCTCGCTGGTGGTTTGATCTCGCTGGCGGCCGGTATCTTCTGGATGCGCAAAGTTGTGACGGTGGAGGTCTAGATGGGTCTGCAGCTGGTGTTGTTGCTCGGCGCCGCCAGCGTGGCGACCGCCCTTGTCATGTTGTTTCTGGTCGTGGTGCTGGGAAGTGGCACGACTACGGGAGTGGCACGCAGTCTTGCCATGATCGAGAACGAGGTGTCAAGTGAAGACGTCGGGCGGAACGAGCTACCCGCCCTCGATCGCATCATCGTTCCCCTCTTCTCGAATATGAAGAGCCTTGCCCTGCGCGTGTCGCCCTCGGGCACCGGCGACAGGCTCCTTCGGCTGCTGGACCTGGCCGGCAACCCTGCGGGCTGGACACTCGAGCGGCTGCTGGGCCTGAAGGGCGCCGGCTTGCTTCTCGGTGGCTTCCTCGGCATCTTCTTCGGGGGGTTGAGCCTCACCGGGGCCTTCTACGGCGCAGCCGGCGCAACCGCCGGGTTCCTGCTGCCGGATCTGCTGCTCATGAACACCGGCGCCAAGCGCCAGGAGGTGCTGCGGCGCGGGCTCGCCGACGCGCTCGACATGCTGACCGTCTGTGTCGAAGCGGGACAAGGTTTCGATGGCGCCATCCTGCAGGTTGCGAAGTCGGTCGAGGGTCCGGTGGCGGGAGAGTTCGCCCGGGTGCTGGCCGAGATCCAGATCGGGAAGTCTCGCAGCGCGGCCTTCTCGTCGCTGTCGGCGCGCACCAAGGTCCCCGAGATCCGGACCTTCGTCACGGCGCTGGTCCAGGCAGACCGCCTTGGTCTTCCGATCGGCGGTGTGCTTCGTGAACAGTCCGTGCAGATGCGGCTGATCCGCCGGCAAAGGGCCGAGGAACAAGCTCAGAAGGTGCCGGTCAAGATCCTGTTCCCGATGTTGCTGTGCATCTTCCCGGCTCTGTTCATCGTGATCATCGGCCCCGGCGCCATCCAGATGATCAACACCTTCAGCCAGCTCCACTGAGTGCCCGAGCGGCCAGCAGCGGGCACGTAGCTCTGAGCCATGGCATGGGTTGGCTTGGATTGGGGTGCTTGGGCCGGGCTGAAGGAACGCTCGGTCAGGGGGCGCCGGCCTTGACAAAGCCGAGACGGACCGCTGCCATGATCGCGCTGGCCCGGTTGTGCGCGCCCAGCTTCTCGTAGACCCTCGCAACATGTGTCTTCACGGTCGACTCGCTCATGAACAGCTGCCTGGCAACCAAGGCGACGGAGTCGCCGTCCACGAGCCGCATCAGGACCTCGGTCTCTCGCGGCGTCAGCATCGGCCTCGCGGCCGTCACGGTGTCGCGACGTCGTAGGGCGGCACCCAACCCGGTCGCGGTGAACGCGTCGGGAGCGATTGCGGCGCGGCGGATGGCATCCAGCACGTCGTCGGCCGATGAGCTCTTGAGGATGAGCGCGGAGGCGCCCGCGTCGAGGGCCTCGAGCAGAGTGTCATCGTCGTTGTGCATCGTCAGCACGACGATGCCCAGTGCCGGGTTGGCCGACCTGGCCGACCTGGCCAGGGTTAGTCCGCTCCCGTCCGGCATCGTCACGTCCACGACCAGCACATCGGCGCCGCCTTCGGTGATGAGGGCTTGTCCCCCTGCCACCGAAGAGGCCTGCGCCTTGACGGCGAGATCGGGTTCGGAGTCGATGAGCCGCGCGATGCCCTCACGGACGAGGTTGTGGTCATCTACGATGACAACCTGGATAGTCATGGGACCAGTCGCATCCTTTCAGGGACGAGGTACGGCAGGTGTTTGGGCCATCGGTCGTTGAGCGCGAGAGTGACGACGACTCCCATGGCGCTTGGCAGAACCTCGATCTCGGCGCCGAGGGAAGTGAGCGGGTGTTCCGAGAAGGCGTCCGCGCCCAGGTGTGACTCTCCGTCGTGCGAGATGTGCAGCCAGGCCTGTGGGGCCTTGACGTCAAGGCGCACCTCGATCGTCGTGGTGCCGCGGGCGTTCCGGGCGTCAGTCAGGACGTCCAGGATCAGTCGATAGATCAGGGTCTCCAGGTGTGCCGGAAGTCGGTAGGTCGACTCACTGAGCCGCAGTCCCACGGTGAGCCCGGTCGCAGCTCCGAACTGCTGGAGACGGGCACCCACCACGGCCCCAAGACCTTGGTCGGGACGAACTGCCAGTCGCAGATCGGCGATACTCAGGCGCAGGTCGGCAAGCACCCGGCTCAGGTCGGCGCGCGTCTCGTCAAGTGCCGGCGCGAACTGTGGAGCCTGGGTCGCAGCCTTGCGCCGAGCGACATCGATGCCATACCCGAGGGCGACGAGCTCCTGGGCGATGCCGTCATGCATCTCGCGGGCGAGGCGTTCGCGCTCCTCGAATGCTGCATTTTGGCGAAGTGCCGCGAATATCAGAGCCACCTCCATGTTGGCACCGTGGTAGTCGGCCAGATCGACCAGAGCGCGAAGGTCGTCGTCGCCGAAGGGAGCCGAGGCGAACCGGTCGACCACGACGATACCGATGCGGGCACCATCGGAGTCGCGCAGAGGAGCCGCTGCGATCGCCTTGTCCTCCATCCCCGAGCTCCAGTATCCAGCCTCGGCGACTCCGCTGCGCCAGACTCTCCCCAGCACGGAGTCAGCCGTCGTGGGGTCTGGCCACGGCAGGCGATCGATGCCGCGAAGCGCGAGGGGAACGGCTGGCTCGGAGCCGAAACCTACAAGCACGGCCATCCGGGTACCCGCGATCCTTTCCTTTACGGCCTGTAGCAGGAGCTCTGCAGAGGCCGGCGGATCGAATCCACCGTCGAGCGCTCCTGCGAGGTCGCTCAGGCGTCGCAGTAGACGCGCGGCCTCGTGGGCGGCTGGAGGGGCCTGCAGCGAGGCCGGTGTGGCATCGGCCGGGCGCCTCCATACCTCGCCGGCGCGGAATACGGGAATCAGGAGCAGCAGCAGCGCCGGAGGCTGGGGAGTAGTTTGGCTGGCCGCGATGGCTGCCCCCGCGATCCCCGCGCCCAGAAGGCTCGCCGTCAAGGCCAGGACGCGGTGGTTCTTGGGCCTACCGGTGCCGACCTTCAGCAGGCTGGCGGCCACGAGGTCCAGGGTCAGGATCGACAACGCCCAGGGCAGAATGCCGAGCACGTCGTGACCGCCGGATCCAACGGCTATGGCAACGGCGACGATAGCCGACCTCAGCAGTGTGGACATCACTGTGGACCACCTTGCATGCACCGCGGTCCCTTCCCTATCCCAAGATGGGATCCCTTTTATCATCGCCGCTGCGGGGCCGGCTTGTACCCCGATTGACGAATCTCGCTGGGGCAAACCACGGACCATGGTGGCCGTTGTCCACAGCCCATATGCTGTTTGCCCCAGCCCAAGACTGTGCCTGTCAGTGGTGCTCGGTGCCTCGGCTGGCAGCCTCGTGGGTATGGCCCTGATCGGCGTTGTCCGGGGCTGCCTGGGGGCTGCCTGGGGGCTGCCCAGCAGGGGGCGCTGCCGACCTCGTGCGGTCTCTGGCGTGTGCCTCTCACGTGGCGCTACCCGGGTGCGCGGCGTGCGCCCCCAGGCGGGCAGGTCACCTGTCTGGGGTGCCGAGGCAGGTGTGACCCACGCCATGTCCCGTGGGCTGCCCGCTCGCCTGGGCTGCGGGCCCGCGTGAGGGCGGCTCGCGCGGCGCTGGTGGCGTTCAAGGACCACGGACCCGCCCGACCTCAGGACGGCCCTCGCCGCCGCTGTTGTCAAACGCGGTGGCTGGCCCTGGCGAAGGACCCAGCGTTCGGGCAGTCCTGGCGTCTGGCATCGGGTCGGTGTCCCTGGCTCCCGTCCCGCTCTCGTCCTCCGCCGGAGCTGTTGACCCAAGCCGGTCTTCGGCGGGTTACCTGGCTCGCAGCGCGAGCTCACCGTCTGGGCGCCGTTCAGGCTCCGGCCCGCTTGCCGATCGGGTCGCGCGCGACCGCAGGCATGCAACCACCACCTGTCAGGGGCAGGTCAGGGACGCCGAGATGGCCAGCATCCACGCGGTCAGCGCCGGCCAGACGATGACATGCTGACCACGGAGCCACCCACGTGCAGGCAGCCCGCGTCTTGTGTTCAGGTGGCGCCGACCACGTCGGCGCAGCACCGATCGCAAGCGAGCGAAGAACGCGGCAGATCGGTTGGTGGCGGTGCCCTCGATGGAGATCTCCGGTCGCTTTCAGGTGGGCACACTGGGCCCGACCCGTACGTATCCGGGTTCGGTGTACCACGTCACCCCTAGGTGGTCTACCGTTCATGTATGAGCCCCAGAATCGCCGATTCAACGGCGCAATCGGGCGTCGGCACCGTCGGACGGTGGGCGCTGCGGGGGAGCTTGGGGTGCAACCTGAGACGGCGGTGGTGCGGCTGCTGAGTGGGCCCTGCGCGGCCACAAGAGAGCTAATCTGAACCTCAAAGGAGGACTCCCGTGGAGATCGTCGTCACTGGACGGCACGTCCAAGTTTCAGAGCACTTCCGCCGTCACTTGGATGAGAAGTTGGCCAAGGTCCCGCAGCTCGCGCCGCGCGTTCAGCGCCTCGATGTTGTGGTGACCCACGAGGCCAACAAGCGCCAGTCCAAAGCATGCGACCGAGTCGAGATCACCTGCCATGTCAAGGGACCCGTGGTGCGCGCCGAGGCGTGCGCCGACGACAAGTACGGTGCCCTGGACATCGCGATGGACAAGTTGCTGGAGCGCCTCAGGCGTGACCACGACCGACGTCGAGTGCATCGTGGGCGACATGTCCCCGAGTCTGTGGCACGAGCCACGTCACGGCTTGCCGAGAATCCTCTGGGTCGCCTCGGCGAGGCCGCCGCCGACGCGGGGGCTGCAAGCCAGGATGACGTGGATCTCCTTGGTGAAGATGGAAATTCGCCCATCCAGGTACGCGAGAAGATCCACGCCACCATGCCCATGGGTTTGGACCAGGCGCTGTACGAGATGGAGCTGGTCGGTCACGACTTCTACTTGTTCCATGACAAGGACACCGACCAACCCAGCGTCGTCTACCGCCGGCGCGGTTGGTCCTACGGCGTGATCCACCTGGACGTCTCCGAGGAGCAGGCACGCGTCTCCTGACCCTCGTCTATTTGTTGACAAGGGCGTCGTGCGCACAGTGCCTGCGATGCCGTTGTCGCGTCTCTCGTGTCATGATGTTGGAGTGACCACGAATGGCGGCGCGCCTTCGCACGAGTCGGAGGACTCGGGCGTACCCGGCGAGCCCATCCGAGTGTTGGTGGCAGATGACCACGTCCTCTACCGGCGAGGCCTGGAGCTGGTGCTCGGTCAGGAGTCCGACATCGCGATCGTCGGCGAGGCTGGTGACGGTGTCGAGGCGGTCCGGCGAACCGAGGAGCTGCTGCCAGACGTCGTCCTCATGGACGTGCGGATGCCGAGAAGCTCCGGCATCGAGGCCTGCTTGGCCATCAAGGAGCTCGCGCCCTCGACCAAGATCATCATGTTGACCATCTCCGACGAGGAAGGCGACCTCTATGAGGCCGTCCGCGCGGGGGCGAACGGCTACCTCATCAAGGACGTTCCGGGCGAGGAGATCGTCAGTGGCCTGCGGGCGGTGTACGCAGGGCAGTCGCTGATCTCGCCGTCCATGGCCTCGAAGCTCCTGTCGGAGTTCGCGCTCATGATCAAGAAGCAGGATGAGCGTCCGGCAGCTCCGGTCCCTCGGCTGACCGAGCGCGAGCTCGAGGTGCTCAAGCTGGTGGCGCGCGGTATGGCCAACAAGGACATCGCCCGCGAGCTGTTCATCTCCGAGAACACCGTCAAGAACCACGTGCGCAACATCCTGGAGAAGCTCCAGCTGCACTCGCGCATGGAAGCGGCGATGTATGCCTTCCGCGAGAAGATCCTCGACCTGCCCGACTGACCCGGGCCTGAGTGCGCCGCGCAGTCACGGCAACGGGCACGACGCCGATCCCGAGTCTGCCAACGGCGATGACCAACATGGTGGCCTTGGAAGAACTCGCGTCAGCTCGACGATCGCGTCCTTGTCCAGGCGCGCGATGTTGGCCTTCCCTGTCGGCGGGGGCGGTTTCTCGCCGCCCACGACACACGTCGACGGTCTTGATCTCCGGCCGGCCGTGGTCCGGAATTCCACACAGCGCTGCTGAGGGCCCTTGACCTTCTCGGTGATGTTCTCGACCGATTGGGTCAGGACGGTGTCAGGGCCCTGCGTCCTCTCCTACCCATCGGCTCGATCGTCGCACCTGACCTGCTGCCCAGGACGTGATTGCCGGTCAGCTCGTCGCCGAAGTCCAACAAGTCGAGACAATTGCGGTGGTGCCCGTCGCACCGGTTACCACTGCCGCCAGGACCGGGGTCACTTGAGCGTTACCGATCACCGGAAGCCTCCTGGTGAACTCGAACTTCCCCTTGCCGGGTCTGTTTGTCTCGCACGAGTCGCCGTCGTGCCACAATCGCCGCAAGCACGAGAATGGGCGGCTACCCGCGCCCGCCATAGGGTGCTGACGTGCCCCTCGCGACAACCCGCCTGACCCAGGCCCAGGCCCGACGCATCGCCATCGTGGCCCAAGGGTTTGCCGATCCCAGGCCGGCGCCGGGTGCGGCCACCATGCGTCACGTCCAGCGGGTCATCGACCGGGTCGGCATCATCCAGATCGACAGCGTCAACGTGCTCACCCGCAGCCAGTACGTTCCATTCTTCTCCCGTCTTGGCCCCTACGACGCGCGGTTGCTCGACCGCGCCCGCGACGTCGGCCCGCGCCGTCTCGTCGAGTACTGGGCCCACGAGGCGAGCCTGATCCCTCCGCAGACGTGGGCTCTGCTCAACTTCCGGATGAAGCGCGCGCGGTCGGACTCCTGGGGTGGCATGCAGCGAGTCGCCCGCGAGCACCCCGAGCTCGTCAGGGCCGTGTTCGCCGAGGTCGCCTCCCGTGGGCCGCTCACCTGCCGCCAGCTGGAATCCGCCCTCGCGCACGACCTGCCCCGGGACAGGAGCGAATGGGGATGGAACTGGTCTCTGGTCAAGTCTGCCCTGGAGCACCT